>Ga0187856_1002797_pt1 | contig 12609 bp, 5 predicted proteins | sample June2016WEW_8_40_FD_132443 | JGI IMG/M metagenome (GOLD analysis project Ga0187856, IMG submission 132443) | Peatland microbial communities from SPRUCE experiment site at the Marcell Experimental Forest, Minnesota, USA - June2016WEW_8_40 | ecosystem: Environmental > Terrestrial > Soil > Wetlands...
AGGGGAAAGGCCGAGGCCACATGAACATACCACCGCCGGGCATGATAAGAAATTCTGGCCCCTACTTTGATCAGACGCTTGATCAGCCAATCAATGGACCGCCGCACCTCCTCTCCCCAAACATAAAACTCCCCCATTATATGCAGGAGGTTGTAAGCCAAAACCCTCATCTTGAGCCCCGCAGGTCTCACACTTTTAGGTGTCCATAGGTGTAAACCCGGTGTAAACCCCCCAAGTGAACACCTGAATAAAATTAAACATATTGAATTAATTGCTATAAATGGCTTTTTGTGGTAGGTGTAAACGTGTTAATGCCGAAAAGGTGGGTATGGTGATCGGGGAAGAGTTTTGATATCCATTCAAGATAGGTGAGTAGACCCCGTTGCAGCTATCTTTTTCAGCTAAATCTGCTATATTCCCAGATGGTTATCACTTGGTTCCAGAAGGACCAACCAAGCCAGAAGAAGTGAATCATGGCCCTTACCAAAGATAAACTGGTCACCCGCTTACAGGATCAACTGGGCATGAGCAAGCAGGAAGTCTCACCAGATAGTGGAACGGCTCTTGGGGATAATGAAGGACACCTTGGCCCAGGGAGAAGAACTGCTCATCACCAGGTTTGGAAAATTCTGGGTAAGGCAGAAAAATCCACGTCAGGGGAGAAACTTCCAAACTAAGGAGCTCCTGATCCTGGCCGCCCGAAAGGTTTTAGTGTTCAAGGCATCTGGGGTATTACGCGAACGCATTAATAACTCTTAGTAGTTCTCGTATCCTGAGGAAATTTGATTCTAACCCACCAGGCTCCTTAATTTTCTCCTACTAAGAGGAACTCCTTTCGATACTCAGATAATATCTACAGGTTTTGCTGGCTCGGTGATAAGTGAAGGAGATGGCAAGATAATCGCTATCCTCGAATACCGCCTCCTCAGCAAATAGCCAGCAGTCATGCCCGTAACTGGCACTACATATGGCCTCGGCTTTTCCATTGGGGCACCTTTACCGGCTCTGTTGCTGGAAGTCCTTAAGCGTTACACCAGGGAAGTATCTAGCTTCTAAAAGTGTGGTATTCAAAACTTTGTGAAAAAATCATTTTTTACATTGAAATTTGTGCTATCATGCCGTTGATGAAGGATTTGGCTCCAGGAACAGAAACTTTCAGGGATTTTCCCCGGGCACAGAGAACAAAAAAACTATTTCTGACTGCGTTCCTCCTGGATGGCAACCAATCCATTAATTTTTGTGTAGAGCACTTAATATGCCCTTGAGAACGTCATGTTGCATGAATCGCTTGATAAATACTGATTAATCTTTGCAAAAAATATTGTTGCCTCAAAAATGCCAGACAACAAATTTCTCTCCGACATTTCAGGTCCCCTTCAGGACAAAATCATTGCCTTCATGGACGATGTCAGGAGACGGACTAACATCTTTGAGGGTCGCCGATCAGTAGAAGAACAGCTTTCTGATGAATACCATGGGCGTTTTCTTATAGAACTGATCCAGAATGCTGATGATGCTTGCGGCAGGGATGGGAGCATATTCATAGTAGTTAGGCAATATCCATCTCCAAGAATAGTAGTTTTGAACACCGGGAAAGGTTTCACATCTAAGAATTTTGAAAGTCTCTGTACCTTAGGGCTTACAGACAAAGACCCGGAAGAAGCCATCGGCAATAAGGGGATGGGTTTTCGCTCAGTTCTTGAAGTGTGCAAGGCACCTACCATATACTCCAGCAACCCTTATCGTCCAGATGATGCAAAACCGGGCTTTGATGGTTACTGTTTTTGCTTTTCTCCCGACCTGCTCTTAACAGCAATGGAGAAAACCTTACAGCACATAATCTCCGGCAATGAAATTCCTTCCATGGACATCGCTGACCTGACCTTCCAGTTGTCGGAGTACCCTTACCCAGAAATTTTTCAGGCACTAAAAGAACGCCTGCAAGACCCGAAAGTGCTGGATCGTGCTCTCAAGACATTGCCTGTTTACGAGATGCCTGTCCCGAGTGATCCCTCCGATGCGCTGCTGGATTGGGCCAGTTCGGAAGGTGCTGTAACAGGAGTATTTCTCGATATAAAGCCTGGCACTGAAGAGATCTTGCAAACGGCCTTGGCCGAACTTGACGCCTATACTTTTTTGTTCCTACGCAACGCTAGGTTCATCTCGGTTTTTCTTGAAAATTCTCTGATACCGCTAAAACTAGTCGAATTTGAAAGGGATATCCCCAGATCAATAGGTGAAATTAAAAAAGGCAAGGTAAACGTCAAATACCATGAGAAAGCTGCTTGGGCAGGTATCTGCGGAAAATCCATAGGAGCGTTAAATAATAATTCCAAAGGCTGGTGGTTTCACAAAAAGCAGATATTACGGAATGAATTTGAGGAGGCACTCGGGAAGCTTCCAGAGCGCTGGCACAAAATACAGCAAATTGAGGTTGAGGTTGCTGTTCCACTCGGAAAAGCCAGCGATGCGGAGGGAAGATTCGCAATATACTTGCCTACCCTGGCAAAGACAGGCACAGGCGCATGGGTTAACGCCCCCTTCTACGGTAAAATTGATCGCACCAATATAGACTGGGAGCGAGCCTGGAACTCTGGCCTCCTTGGGCATGCTGTCGATTGCGTCACTGAAATGGTCGCCGCCCTCAAGAATTCACCTGACATTGAATCCGGCCAGGCGATATTAAACCTATTTGGAATCATTGATAAAAATTCAAAACTTGCCGAAGCTCAGATATCTTCTGAATCCATACAGCAGATTATAAGGGAAGAAGCCTGGTTACTTTGTGAGCCTGACACAAAAGGAACTCTGAAGTACGAATTACTTTCCGGCGTTGCCCTACCCGAAGACCTTTCCTGGGTCATTAAGCCTATCGGACAGATCATGAGCATTGCCTGCAGAGAAAAGGTACCCTTTTTCTTCCCACATCCGGAGCTAATGGACTCAGGCACTGGTTTAATCAGGGAGACAGCCAAGGCTTATAATGCTTCACTTAAAAAACTGGAAGAAAGCGAAATGGCCCTGCTTGCAGAGATTGCAATCCGGGAAACAAGAAAAGAGGAGAAGGATAGTGATTGGTGGAATCAACTTTATAGATGGCTTGGGTATTTGGATTTATCCTATGAGGCTTTGATTGGGAAAAGACTGGTATGGACCCAGACGGGAATATACAAGATTCAGGAAGAGTCTAGAATATTTTCACCTCCAAGGCGGCTCGTAGCTTCTGATGATGATGATAGCCCAATGATCAAGAGATTACAGGAGGTTCTTGCAGGCAATATACCAGGCGGGTTTCATGATAGGGTAGCATTCCTGCACCCTGAAATCGATTTAGGTGATAAGCACATAAATTCGTTTTTCATCAAGGGAGGCCGCAGCAAAACCGTTGCTATAGATTTCCGAACAGAACCTGTTGCAAGCTTCATTCTAAGATCTGTCTGTCGGGAGCTTTACCGGGAAACGATGTCCAAGAAAAGAAAGAAAGATGCTTCAGAGATATTTGGGTGGACCTTCATTCTCTGGAGACAGAGTCGAGGAGAAGGCATTTCCGTCGATTGGGGTCAGCTATTGATCCTTACCAATACAGGCTTTCAGCCTGGCTATAAATCCTATGCCGGAAAAGCATGGACAGGTGATGAAGGTGAAGCCCTTGAAAAGGTTTTTAAAAATTCGATAGCTCATAAGCCATTTGTTTTGCATCCCAACAACCTAATTCAGGTGCTGCCTAAGATTTATCGGGAGATCATCAATGAGTTTGATCTCAATGATGATTTAAACCAGTTCGTGGTTAACGTTCTTAAAGTCTGGACAGCTCCCAAAATCTTTTCTTTTAAAGCAACACGGGTTGGTGGGGCTGTACCTGAAATGTGTCCAGAAGGTTATAACTACTCCCTGGACACCTCTGTGCTTGATGTGGTCCCCAAAAAATTTAAACTTCCAATCGAGCAGGAACTCTGGGGCAAATATTTACTGCGGATAAAAAAAGAAAGCAAAGATCATCCTTATTCAAAACCAGCATCATATGTATTAAATGAGGTAGTCTATATCGAAGAAATTCAAAACCCTGCTTCAGAGCCTGAAGCGCTCGCACGATGTCTTGCCCATGGATGGGACAAGTATTACAAGAATCAAGCTTCCACAATCATCAGAACTCACCCCATGTATAAAGGACAATCTATCCAATGGAGCGTTACCGGCTTTGTAGTCGAACAGCTTAAGTATATGGAATGGATTCCGATGAGGATATGGGCCACACGAATTGAGGAAGGAAAAGAAAACAGTAAGGAATTCTTTGCGGCCAGGGTATCAGAAGAAGTAGTTAAAGTCAGCAAGGAACTTTTTGGGCCCGGCAGTGCCTTGATATACTCCCTCATCCCACATATATTGCCTGAGATTGAGGAATATTTCTCAGAAAATCTTTGCGAAAAAATTGGAATTGTCATTTTTTCGCAAAGACAGCGTAATGTGCAGGAACCTCTTCTTATCATGAGTCTTCTTTCTAAGGCCCATGGCATTTTTCCAAAAGAACGAGAAAATCTGCTTCTTTCCCTATGGCAAGACCTTTTTGATGCAACTATCTTGAATTTTTCTCCTGATAAATTACCAAACAGTGGGCCGCCCTCCATCCTCGGATATGAGGTCCAAAAGGACGGCAATGAGCGCATGTGTTGGCTTAAACCAAAGGAAGACAAAGACTTAGAGATCCATACAGTATGGGTAAATGATAATGATAACTGCCTTTCCCTCCTCCCACCCGGAACTCTGGTAGCGTATGCCGGGAAGAGCAAGGTTCGCATGGAGGATCGGATTACGGTTTTAATGCACATATTGCCTGGAGTACATGTGAAACGGTTGTCTGAGCTCCGGACCGTACCGGCATACGAACAGGTTAACGGGTGGGAAGAACCTAAACTACTTTCTGATGCCTTCCCCTGGCTCATTCAGCCGGCGCTTGCTATCCTTGCTTACGGCAGAAAACTGTCGCCGCCCATGTCAGTCTCTAATCCCAAAGGAGAATTTCATCAACTTGCAACCCGTCTTATGGCCTCCCGGGTCAGGTATGTGAGCAACCTGCATCTATCGCTTGAAGGGATGGATGTTAAACCAGAGCCTAAAAGTATATTCTACTTCATATCAGATAACCTGCTCCTTTTAGACAAGGATACGGAATTAAAGCTGCGCGAACTTGCCGTACCTCTGACAAGTCTTTTTGACAAGGAGGATTATCGTGACCCTGCAGAGATTTGGCTTAGGGATGTTGAAGAAGCCACTATGGGTGCCCGTCTGATAGAAGATGTTCCTCTGGAAATGGCCATTAACATGCTAAAAATAAAACCAGCTTACCTCCATGAACTTTCCCAGGTCATAGGAGGCCAGACGCAGCAGATATTGCGGTCGTTGGCGCCAGCCCTGCTCGCTTTGGCGATGAAAGGGCAATCTCCTTTATCCGCAGATGAGATTAATAATCAAATCTCAAAAGTTTCCAATAGTGGTAAGCAATGTGACCTTGCACAGGAGGTTGCCATCGATATCTTGTCTAAGTCTGGAGTTTTAGATCCTTCAGGAACGGCTGCTTTATTGTGCGAAGTTGCGGAACATAGGCGCGATCCGACTGAAATTGCAATGAAGGTCTTTGAGCTTCTTAGAATTGAGCTTAGCGACTGGAATACTGCTGCCCAAAAATTAAGGGCCCAGGCCCAGATCATTTCAAACCACATAGGGATTGAGGTCTTTAACAAGACCAAACAGGACACTAAATGGGCGGCCTGCGGCTTCCTGCAAAGGCATCTGAATGACAGCCGGAGGGAGGAATTTAAGAAAAGATGGGAATCTTATGAGGAACTAAAACCTTCTGCGCGGATCCATCTGACATGGGAGCCGACAAAGGATGAGATCGAATTGCCCATAATCAATTGGTTTAAGACGCAAGAGGCCGAATTATCTGTTGGCATGGATGAGGAACCGGCACAGTTTCTGGAACATTTAATAAGCCAATATGCCCCTCTGGCAAGAGACCCGGAAGATGTCTTAAACGAAAACGTCAAGAGTCTGAACCTTAGTTGGAAGAGGCTGCGAGGTGCTTTGGCTAGCCTGGCCCTGAGAGGACAAGATGGCGGGGAATTGTTGTCAGACCTGATGGCTATTATTGGGGAACCACTTGGGAAATGGATTCTTGATAATGAAGGTATTCAATCTTCGCTTTCTGTTGCTCCCTGTAGTGAAGAGATGGTCTATAACCTGCTCAGCGAATGGATACAAAACCAGGCTGTCTCCATAAAGAAGCACTTCGGGATGGATGCCAAAACTGTCGATGACTTTATCTCAGCCAACGGAATCAAGCCTGAAGAGGAGCTGAAGGCAAACGAGATACTTGAAAAGGGTCCAAAGGCTGTCTCAAAGCAGACCATTGCAAAACGGCCTCTTGAAATCCCTGATAAAGATAAATCACTTGATGATCTCAGAAAAAATCTTGATGAAATACTCAATGAGAACAATCAGGAAATGTTGAAAACCCTCACATTGGACGTGGATATTGATGTCAACACCAAATTAGGAGATGCTCCAATGCCTCACAAGAGAGAGAAACCCAAAGGACCATCGAAACCAGTAAAAAAAGGTGTAACTGAGGAATTCATAGGATACGTTGGGGAATCCTTTGTGTATAAAGCTCTAAAGAGACGATACCCACATATCGGACTTTCATCATGGGTTTCAGAGTCCAAGCAGAAATTTTACCCGGGAAGCAAGGGCGATGATAGACTTGGCTATGATTTTTGCTTAGAAGTCGAGGGCCGCAAGGTACTTATTGAACTTAAATCGCATACAGGTAACCCCGACAAATCTTTCAATCGGCATTAGCTTAAGCTGCTCTGTACACCATCGTATTTGTGGTGAAGGAAGAAAACCATTTTTTATAGCCAACCAATGATCAAAACCTCTCTTGGCTTCAAGTATCTTGATTTTCTTTCCAAGCAATATTTCAATCTTTTTTAGATATGCATATGTCTCGGGCAGCTCTTTATGAGTATCGCAGAAAAAATACTCAATCTCCGGAACTTTATTTTTCAGATACAACGCCAAGGCAGTGCTGTCTTTCCCGCCTGAGAGCCCGAGTATGTGGCGCACCTTTTTATCTACCAACCTTATACCCCTTTGTCAGTTATTTTACGTTTGATTTAGATATTTCGCTTCGCTTGTTAAATATCTTTTCAATCAATGCTGCTGCAACGGCCTGCTTGACATTCGCGTCGTCATTTAGGTCGTATTTCTCTATTATCTGATCGGCTAACTGTTCTATGTTTGCCTGCTTCTCTCGGTCAATCCAGAGCACCCGATGGATCTCATCGCCGTCCGGGTACGTGACAGTAATTCTCCTGGCATCGATGCCTTCGCTTGGTATTGCCATTTCCTTTTGCAGAGCCTCAAGGTTCATAAACCTTCTTGCGATATCGCTAAGCTTAGTCTCGAATATTATTACATCGTCATCTGCCCATGATTTAGGAGGCCTACTCGAAATTATCAGCAACAAGGAATCAAGCCAAGCTCTATTGTCCGATCCCTTGTCAGAACACGCTATAATAAAGCTTTTCAAGCGCGGCTCTATCACCTGTGATGAAAGATTCAACGACCTATATCGTAAGTTTTCCCGAAATTCTACCGTATCTATCCTTATTGCAAACGCCCGCTTAATCAGTATCTCACAGTTACTAAGCAGGTCGTCATAAGCGACCTGTAGCGAATTGAGGGCCTGGACCAATCTTTTCCTGAAGCTTTTGACAAGTGTCCTGTCTTCATTTGCATCGCCCGTAATAATAGGAAGGCCGCAGGCCTTTGGAAGATCTGAAAAGAGAAGCTCGTCTGGTTCTTTTGCTTCAAGAAGCGCCTTTCGAACAGCCTTTGCTTCATCTGTCACCCTGTTTTCTGTTGTGATAGTAAACAGAGGCAATCTTCTTGCGAATCCGACAAGAGGTTTTATGATGCTCAGGATTGTTGCGTTCCTGAGATTTACATCAGCTTTAGACCTTTCAGAATTGAGGATTTTGCCGAGCTCATGGAATATCTCGGCTCTCAAGCCTGATACCTCGAAATATTTCACTGAAAATCGTTCTGGCTTTTTGATCAATAATTCGAAATGTTCAGCCCCAAGCACCGGTATAAAACTTCCATCGATATAGACGCTTACATACTCATTGTGATAGAGCAGGACCGCAAGCAGGAGGACCGGAATGATCCCTTTCTTTACGCCATAAGGCGGGGCTTCAAGCAGATCATATAGGTGGGTTATGTTCTTTGGCTTTGATTTTGCTTCTTTGCAAAAATCCTCGATCGCTTTCCATACATGATAGACACCTTTATTGTCCCTCGAAGGCCTGGAGAAAATCCAGCCATCTTCTGTCTCGATATACAGAATAGTCTGCCTAAGGACTGATTCGAACATACTGTATTCAGGGCCGTTTCCTACTATCCCTAATCTTGGCTGGCCAGCATTCTCAAGCATTGCAACAATCAGCTTGTTCCTGGCCGATGCTCCTTGGGATGTTAGCTCTCTTCGATTAATGAGTTCGTTCCAAAGATATGGGCCACGGTGGTAGATATTATCACAGAGCTGCGATAAATAGTTCTGGAAAGACCCCCAACTGTTAAAATTTCTCTTCTCATCTGGTTCATAGAAACTGACTTTACCGGATGCAATGTCAAAAGACCTCGACAAGGCATCGTTAAGCAGCCTCTGGGCATAAAGGATTCGCTGACCGACCTCACTTCGCGCAACGCCATCTGTTTGCAGCTGCGTTGCGTTCTTTTTTATGTTCCATAGAGAAACGTATTCATGGCATGCTATTTTGATAGGGTTCACTTCAGAGGCACAGAGGATCAGAACCGGCTTGCCATCTGATGTTTTTTTCGGGGTTTTGTCAAGCCTCTTCATCTCTCTTTCGTTGCCGACCCAGTAACAAATGAGCCCATCGCTGTCTTTGCTCTGGCATTCCAAAAATTCGAAAGATTCGATCGTATCGTAGTATCGCCTTTCGAAATACCTCAAAGTTCCGGTCTTATAGCTGTGCCTTTGAACAACAAGAGGTCTTAATGGGGAATATTCGTTGAGCAAATCGGCAAGAGATATGTTTAGTATTTCGGCTCCCTCTGAGAGCTCTTTTTCGATATCGAAATCAGACCCTTCCCATATTCGAAGCTCATCTATCCGTTTTCTCAAGATTAGGAATCCCTTATCCAATAGCTCCTTTATCTTATCGTCCCAGTATTGGAGTTCATTCCTGTCATCCGGGTAGCTGCACATCGCCAGAGCAACAGTCCTGCGAGATGCTCTAAGAGAACCTGTTGTCGAAACGAGATTTAAGAGCCCGATGGTCTTCAGCACCAGCAAGACATCAGGATCGAGATGGCTTGCGTCAGATAGGCGCGATTGGATCTCGACCCATCGCTGTAATTGTGGCCTTGCCGAAATCGACATGCCAGCTGATTCCACGAAATAGTCGTATACTTTGTGCAGCTTAAAACTTGGCAGCTTCTCATTACTTAAAGATGCTTGGGATAGGAACGTGAAAAAAGAATCAGGTTCACCACTTGCAAGGAACGTGAAAAACGTCCTGTCATTCTGCGAATATTTAGTGCAGAGGATTGGCAGGATCAAGGAGGAAAGCGGATGCAGAGGATAGATCGATGTAAGATCGCCTTTAGAGAAATGATGTGAGAGCTCAATGTCTGACAAGGCAGCTTGCCACTTTGCAGCCCAACGATCAACTCGTGACTTGAAAAAATTATCGTTTGATTGGTCGATCGCCTAACCGATAAGCCGCATCATCCGATCCGGTGATTCGATGAAAGGGATGTCCTCAAACCTTCCTTGAATCTTCGCCCATTCGTTCCTCTGTGCTGCGGCTAGTCCATGTGCATAGTCGATGAATGATTGATGCAGTAGGCCGAAAACGTACACATTGTATCTATCCCTACCAGACGACAGTTCAGCGATCTGCTGGAGCAGGTAAAGGTCATCCATGGATTGGTTCTGCGCGGAGAATTCGAGGTTCTTTCCGAGCTCATCTATTATCAACAATATTCTAGCCCTTGACGCTTGGGCCAATGATCCTATGACCTGGATCAGATGGTTATTGTCGATTGCAGCGCCTCGCTGAGATTTCCAAAAGAGTGCATTAAGTTCATCCAATACTTCCGGCCTTCGCCCCCTGATGTTCTGCCAAAAGATGGTCACACCGCTATGGAGTGCCCGAATGACTGTCTTGACTATGGGTTCTCGCTGCGCTGTTGCAACGGCTCTAATCAGTCCCGATTCGGGAAGCCTGCTTTTGATCTGCCTTGGCAGGGAATTAGATTTCTCGGTCTGTCTAAGTATCTGGATGGCGCTTTGATTATTCTCATCTCCCCGTGGTGCACAGAGCGCTGTCAGGAAGTTTGCGAACGCCGATTTCCCCGTACCATATGAGCCTGTCAGTGTCCAGGCACGGACAGAATTGGAGAGAGTCAAGGCTCTCAAAAACCTCTCGATGCTGTCGATGGCTCTTGAGGTCGGGATATAACCTACTAAGCTATCTGGGATTCCGAAATCGCGCTCAAGGTTTACAGATCGTGAATATCTGCGTTTTACCGATACAAATTCAGATAGGGCTGGCATATCATTTCCCTTTTCTGAAATAGCTGCTTAGAATTTTCTCAGATAATACCGAGGGGTCGCTGTCGTAAGCAAGCCGGATCATCCCGGCAGTGTCAGTCAGGTATATTTTCTTTTCCACCTTAGAGACAGTCTCGATTGCTTCGCTGAGTGAGCTTTCAGTCATCTTGAATACCTGTCCGGGGCTTCCGGCATTATAAAGCAGCCGGGATATCGACATCGTTCTCGCATCGTCCTGGAAAGATGCCGCAAATTCCAGGCAGGCTGAGACTATTATTTCAGGAGGCAGGCTCGGCTTGTTTCCGAAATTGAACGTGAATCTTTTTGAATCCATGTATGCGTTAATTATTCCAAGATCTGTGAACGGACAATCGAGCGAATCTTCTTTGAGGTTTCTCGGCCCTGCCTTTTCGACATACATCCTGAGCAGGCAGTTAACATCCTTGTTCAATGATGAATCAAGGATGTCCTTATCCGGGAACTGCCGGTTTCTATATTCATTCAGAGAAAAAATGAGGTCATCTGCCGAAAACTCGATCTTGTTGAGCTCATTGAACGTGAAATACCATGCCGGAGCATAGCAGGGAGGCTTGAACAAATTCCAGTGAAGTAGCCATAATGATGATGGATTTTCAAGAAACGGGTCCCACCCGCCATCTTTCAGAAGCTTCTCTGCAAATGCAGTGGGTTTATGTATGTATTTACCGGTGTCTCTGATTTCATCGACGACCTTGAATGCGATGCACCAGTACCTGATGGCCTTGACCATGTTTTTCCCGACGCCCAAAACGACGGGAGCAGCCTCCTTTGAAAAGATCGAATTGTCTTCATCAGCCTTGTCAAATCCTTTCTTCAGCCAGCCGAACCTTGGATGAAAGGTCTCATGGCGTGCAAAAATGGGATGAATGGCAGCGTTTTGTTCCATCAATTTGTGATGACCTATGGCCTCTTTCCCAGAGTTTGACCGCGAAGTTTACTCTTTTTTTCCAAATCCATGATAGCACAATATCCAATGAAAAAGCATTTTCATATTGTGGCATTCTCCCCATTGAGCGGATTTTTCTCGTAATTCGGCGTTCTACGAACCGGGCCAGTACTGCCCAGTGATGCACCAGGGAGCCTCTCAAGGGGCGCCGTGGCCCTTCTCTGGCCAAACTTGCAACCCCGGGCAGCTGCAACCAAAGACGCACCCTTAAACCTCCCTCCGGAGAGATAAATCTACAGCGCTAGGGCCACTTGCAGCCCTACCACGGCCCGCAAAGGGAGCACCCAGGGGGATGTCAGGGGGATATGTGAAATGCTTAAATCGCCCGCAGGAAGGCCCTGCCAAGCGGCTAAATTTTGCTTTGAAAATTTTTGGGCCGGGTCCCATCACCTGGGGTGCTGTTGCTATTTTCTCCTGATTAATGTCCGGAAAAAATATTTTGAGAAAAATTTACAGATGGAGCATATTTGACAAGGGGGGGCAGGAGTCCCATCCCCGACATTGCCTTCCTGGGCCGAAAATCCGTCGGCCTGCCGGTAGCGCGTGAGGGACCGCGGCGAGCGGTTGCTGCATGGCGGACGCCGGGGGCCGGGCCGGGCATGGCCGTGGCTGGCCAAAGGAGACGAACCTATCACCTAGGGCCGTTGACGCTCGGGGTAAGCCTGCACCCTCGGCGCGGTAACCGAGGAAACTTCACCCCCATGGGTGTGGGGACAAGAGGAAGCCAATAAAAGTCCGAGAAAGCGGCGGAGCCGTCCACCAAAGAGCACTAGCAGATAGCTAACCACTTTGAATAAATTTCTTGGCCCTTCTCACTTCTCCCTGTCGGTGTTCCTGGCTTCCGTCCGGCTTCCCCGCTTTTCCCACTGGCCCATCAGGATGGCCCGGGTCTCGGCGGCATACTGATCGGAGAGCTCGTACTCCCAATGCTGTTTGAGAAAGATGTCTTTTACCTGATTCCGATAGTTCAGTGGATCAA
>Ga0187856_1002805_pt1 | contig 12582 bp, 11 predicted proteins | sample June2016WEW_8_40_FD_132443 | JGI IMG/M metagenome (GOLD analysis project Ga0187856, IMG submission 132443) | Peatland microbial communities from SPRUCE experiment site at the Marcell Experimental Forest, Minnesota, USA - June2016WEW_8_40 | ecosystem: Environmental > Terrestrial > Soil > Wetlands...
TCATTTTCTTCAGTATATCCTGTTCTCCGGGCGTCTTATCGGTCGATGAAGAGGCCCTCGTCCCGGGCCTCTCGTAGGCAAGATCGCTGATCACTTCCCTGATGAGGCTGAGATCGATCTCCCTCTTTTCATCAACAAAGACAGATAAGAGAGAGAATTCACAGAGGACATTGATAAGCCTCGGGGTGCCTTGACTAAAGTCATAGATTGCATCCATCACGCCCTCGTCGAAACTCACGCCGTCTTCATTGCCTGCAACCTTCAGCCGGTGTCTTATGTAGGCTTCTGTCTCTTCCCTGCTCAAGGGACTGATATGGGTCCTGAATGCTATCCGCTGCCGCAACTGCTCGAGTTCCGCTCTGCTCAACGTGACGTCCAGTTCGGGCTGACCGATCAGTACTATCTGAAGGAGTTTTGACTTATCCGTCTCAAGGTTGGAAAGGAGCCGTATCTCTTCAAGGAGGTCGGGGGAGAGATTTTGTGCCTCATCAATGATGAGCACGGCCCGCTCCCGCGTTCCATAGAGGTGTATGAGAAAATCCGTGAGTTCGCTTAACATCTGCGTCTTGTCCTTGCCTTTTGTATCAATGCCGAAATCCTCATTGATCATCGAGATGAGCTGTTCTGATGTAACCTTCGTATTGTTGATCCGTGCTATCCTGATTTCCTGGGGAATCTGCTTCAACAGGGTCCTGATGATTGTTGTCTTCCCCGTACCGATCTCGCCGGTGACAAGGATAAACCCGAAATTCTCGCCAATACCGTAGTTCAGGTAGGTGAGAGCCCTCTTATGGACCCTGCTCAGGAAGAGGAATTCAGGGTCGGGAGTGAGTTGAAATGGTTTGCAGGTAAAGCCAAAAAACGATGTGTACATAGTTGTTCTACAAGAATATTGTCAGACTGAGCCTGACAATATTATCAGTATACGTGTTCCCTTCGATTTGCCCATTCGATTTGTTATAGTCGTCTGTCAAGCCTACCGTAGCCTTTGCCGTGAGTTTATAACTTATGCCAGCTGATACGCTATAGAGGTCTCTATTCGCATCTTGCGGCTGATATCTATCTTTTTCGTAAGTGCCTGCTATCTTGTATGTCATTCTGTTCGGCGCATAGATGAGACCGACGATAACCCCCGCTGCATCATTGGTCTGCCCTATCTGAAAGTACGTGTCTCGTTCTTGATAAATACTTCCGTTTATTGAAACAGGCTCACCGTACTTGACCGTTAATTGTTCTCTCACGCTGTCCACCAGACCTTGTTCCGGCGAAACGGCAATCGACGAAGTAGCCCTCAATTCAATCTGTCCCTTCCGGGGGAGTTGGTAGACTACGCCAACATTATAAACGGGTTTGTTATAGTCAGAAGCATCTGAAATGCTTGTCCATTTGTATCCGGCGGTTCCATCAAATTTTGTCCTCGGGTCAAACGTGTAAAACAAGGATGCGTAAACAGATGTCTGATCATCGTCCGGCTCCCCGCCCTCCGGCCTGTCTGCTAAGTATTCCGCACCCAGTAATGCGTTTAGTTTCGGGTCCAATGCATGGGTAATGGTGAAGAGGCCGTCATACTGCTGCCGGTTGGTGCCCTCGCTATTGTACCAGATGTTTGTATAGGTGACTCCTGCTTTTGCTTCAGTTGCGGTATCTATCTGATATTTTAAGTAAGGCATTGCATTCGCTATATTCGAATTTGTCTGGTTCACATTCAGATTACTGGTCGTCGAGGGCCCCCTCGGGTTAAGGACCACGTTGGCCATGGAATCAGTAACATCAAAATAGAAAAGATTTTTTATAACAATAAGCTTTGACGACAGGTTCGCATTATTAGCGGTGTAACTGGTACCTTGTTTCGCGTAATACCATCCAGTAAACGTATCATCGAGAGCTAGGTCCCATATCGGTGTTTTGTAAGTCAGTTTAACCGAGGGAATTACCCGCGTTATGAAATCACCCACCTTGTTGTCGCTGGTGAGAAAGATATTATCGTCATACTCTTCCGACAGAGTCAACGACGGCTTCATAAAGAACTCTCCGCCGTTTGATTCACGGCATATGCATATCAAGGAGAAAAAAAACGCAATAAAGAAAACCCTTCTTGCGATATCCGTATTATGCTTCACTGCGTTCTCCGCCGCTCCCGTTCGATTTTTCAGGTTTGGCCTTGACTTCGTAATAATAAGAATACCGTTGATGGTTTTTAACGAGATGCGGAGGCACGTTATTCAATACGGTGCCGAGAACAGGACAGCCCTTGATAAGGGAAAGCGCCTGTTGAGCATCTCGGGGTGACGTTTGAGACGCCTGGAGGACGAAAATGATTCCATCCATGTAGTTACTGAGGGTGAGGGCATCCGCCGTAATGAGGACCGGTGAGGAGTCAAAGATTACATATCGATCCTTGTACCGGTCCTTCAGTTCACGCACGGTTTCTTTCATCCTATCGGAAGAAAGGAGTTCGGACGGGTTATCCGGTATAGTCCCGGCGGGCAAAAGAACGAGTTTCCCGATTCCGGTACGGACAAGGGCATCAGAGAGTGACGTCTTGCCCATCAGGTAATCACCGAGACCGAAGGACGGCTCGATCCCGAGGTATCTGTGTATGGAGGGTCTCCTCAAATCAGCATCCACGAGAAGAACCGTATGATCAATCTCACTTGCTATCGAAACGGCAAGGTTGAGTGCGGTAATCGATTTCCCCTCGCCGACACCCGGACTGGTGACCATAACGGTATTGAGAAATTTTTTCTCAGTAGCCCTGAAAAGCCTCACCCTGAGTTTCTTGTATTCTTCAGCAAGCGGTGAATACGGCTCTGTGAGGGAAACGATATGCCTGTCAATTCTCTTGAGATCAACCCCGACCTCTCCAACTTCAAACGCAGGTTGAGCCGGCTTGTGAGGCGTAGGGGTCAGTACGTCTCCGGCACCAGCCATTGACACCGATTCTCTCATTCTTACTGCCTTTTCTAACGCCTGCTCTATCCTGCTCATTTATTGCCCCCTCTTAAAAAGGCGTATGCGCCCCAAACAAATCAGAATGTCCAAATCAATCCGCCAGGGCAAGGATGCCTCGGCTCTTTTCGCCCCGATTACTTTTCCGTCATATTGCAGTGAATCAGAGAACATAAAGAATAGTATTCCTAAAAATGTATGAGCGTGATTCCCGCATATTTCGAGAGCAACTCAACTGCAAAAACCGCCAAGATAACTGAGAAATAAAGTCCTGCTGCGGTAAAGACCTTTCTGTCGAGGCGCTTCTCAGAAAGCCTGTCCGCTTCGGTAACGACCCTCGAGATCGTCGCAAACACGGGGAGTTTGAGTTCTGCCTCGACAGCATCTGCGTCTTGAAAGGTCGGGGTAAGATACTGGATGCCAAAGACTGCGCCTATCCCCGAAGCGATGCCGAGAATAATTCCGAACAGTATCATTCTAACCTTGTCCGGTTTAACCGGCAGTGAGGGGAGTCGGGCAGGCTCCACAATCTTGAAGGTTTCATACTTATCCGTGCGGTCGAGATCTTTTGAAACTCTGGCATTCTCAAGCTTTACCAGCAGGTCATCGTAGATTTTTTGATAGACAGCCCTGTCCCTCTGAAGCTTTGACCATTCCTCCTGTTCTTTCGGTATAATGCCCAATCTCCCCTGGGCCTCCGACTGCTGCCTCATGAGCTCATCTGATCTCGCCTTGACCGATTCCAGTTCCGCATCGGTTTTCGCAATCTCTTCTCTGAGCTGCTGATAAATAGGATTTATTGCAGCGGTCTCAGAACCAGAACTCTCCGTGTGTGAATCCTTTGAATTCTCTGCCTGAGCAATCTGTTTTTTCACTTCATCGATCTCGGACTTTATTTTTATGACTTCAGGATAGCTGTCCGTGTATTTTGTCGTCATGAGCGTTAACTGATTGTTCAGCTTGTTCAATCGAGACTGAGGTCCGTCTTCCCTCGTTACGTAAGCAACGGTAAGCTCCTTCTCGCCGGAAAGCTGCTTCTGAAGGTTATCTTTTTTTCTCATGAGTTCTTTCATCTTGATTTCAGCCTCTACCATAGCAGTCTGGAAACCTTCTAATCGCGAAACGAGGGCTGTTTCGGTCTGGGGGATTAAGCGCGGGTTCCTCTCCCTGAATTCCCTGAGGGTTTTGTCAGACGCATCGAGTCTGTTGCTGTACTCCAAAAGCTGGCTCTGTATAAACTCATACGCGTCATAGGTATCTGTCCTTTTCGAGCTCACGCTTTCCTCGATATACTCACTCACGATGGCATTGACTATGTCTCGTACCATCCTTGGCTCGCTTCCCCCGTATGAAATGGTAAACAGGTCGGGCCCCTTACCCATGACCATTACGCGCAGGTTTTTCCTTATATTTTGAACCAGGTTCCCGGCCTGGTTTGGGCTCATACTCTTTAGGTCCAATTTTTTTACGGCTTTTTCGACCAAATCTCTGCTTGTAATCGTGACTTGGAAGCTACTCAGAATCTCTTCCATGCTCCCCGAGATCCCCATGCCTTTCATCAAAGGGTCCATAGTGGAGCTCTTCTTATAAAAGACGGTCGAACTCGCCTCATAGCTCTTCGGCAAGAAAAAACTGCTCCATGTGAAGACAGAGACCACCACAAGAGCGATTGAAAGGGCAAGATATCTTTTTTCCAGAACTATGGCTAAGTAACGCTTTATATCTGTCTGCAGCGACTTCTCTTCAGGCATACCCTCTCCTAAAAGAGTCCCGTTTTGACAATGACATGATCTCCGGGCTTTAACCGGATATCCTTCTGAACATCACCATCGTTTATTACGTCTTTCAATCTCACCTCTATGCTTTTGAGCTTGCCATCTTCCTTTCTTACAATAACTACGTCATTCTGCTTTGCGAATTCTGTAAACCCTCCCGTAGTTAATATGGCATCGAGGAGGGTCAGCCCCTCCCGATATGGCAGGACACCCGGCGCTTTTACGGCACCGACAACCTTAATGCGTTTGTCAAAATTATCCGGGATAAAAATCACATCATTTGGTTTTAACTGGATATCCTGGGAAATGTCACCTTTGAGGAACATCTTGGGAAAATCAACGTTGAGTTTCTTTCCGTCCCTGAGAACATAGCCATTATCCAGATCAGCGTCTCTGAGTGACCCGAGTTGCGCGAGCAACTGCATCAGAGTGGTATTCCTCCTTAAGGTTATCACCCCTGAAGCGCTCACCCCTGAAGCGGAAACTCCTGACATTGATCCTGTCAAACCTCCCCCGAGTACATAAACCTTAAAGCTGTTGACGGCAGTTATGATTACGCTCACCGTGGGTGCTTTAACGAATTTTACGAGTTCTTTCTCGAGGAGTATTTTGAGTTCCTGCGGTGTCAATCCAGCGGCCTTGACATCCCCTATAAGCGGGGCAGAGATCATGCCGTCAGGCCTTACTGGCACCTGAATACTGAGTTCGGGGCTCCCCCAAACCGATATCTGGAGCACGTCCTCATCGCCGATCACATAACCATCACTCTGAGCGGCGCAACTCATTGCGTAACACATGGTGACGACGACGAGAGAGATGGAGAGAAAATATTTTTTCCGTTTCATTGTATCCTCCTATCGCGCTCCCTTTCCAAAGAGCATGACTTTCACCGTTTCTATGATGATCACAATATCAAGCACCAGGGATATATTCTTTATGTAGTAGAGGTCATACCTCAGTTTCTCGATCGCGTCTTCAACAGAAGCGCCGTACGGGTACCGTACCTGGGCCCATCCGGATATGCCCGGCTTGACAAAGTGTCTTTCAGTATAATAGGGGATGATCTTGCTCAGCATCTCGATGAATTCCGGCCGTTCGGGTCTCGGCCCGATAAAACTCATGTCGCCTCTCAGAACGTTGTAGAGCTGGGGTATCTCATCAAGCCTCGTCGTCCTGAGGAACCTGCCGACCCTTGTGATCCGCGGGTCGTTGCTCTGCGCCCAGATCGCGCCCGTCGTGGTCTCAGCGTCTTCCCTCATGGTCCTGAACTTATAGAGCACAAACCGTTTCTCCCTCTCACCGACGCGTACCTGCCTGAAAAAGATAGGCCCTCTTGAATCAAGCTTGACGGCCAATGCCAGAAGGGGAATGAACGGCATGACCATCAAGAGGCCAAGCATCGAGAAAAAGATATCTAACGCCCTCTTGTAGTAGCGCATCGCGGGAGTCATCTTAAAGCCGTTCGAAAAGATGAACCAGCTGGGGGTTATGTCTTCTATGAGCAGTTTGCCGGTCAAATCCTCATAAAATGAAGGCGCATCGACGACCTCGATGCCGCTGAATTTGCAGTCTAGCACGTCCTGAAGCGGGAAGATGCCCCTCCGCTCAGACAAGGATACCACCAGTTTATGTGCCCGCTCCTTATGGATTGTTTCCATAAGTCCACCACCATTGCCCACAATGGCATGCGCAGGTACGTCCACCTCTTCACTCGCCAGCTTGACATAGCCGCCCACCACATGGTGGTGGTTTGTCGATGCAATAAGCTCTCCCATCTTCTTTGCCAGCGGGCCGGTACCGAGGATGAGCACCTTCCGCGCAAGCCCCGGAAAATTGATACAGGTCCTATACGTAACGTGCCAGATGAACTGGAACATTCCGAAGATGCAGAGAGATGCTATGAACACACCGCGCCCTAACATCACCGCGGGCATCACATAAAAGATAGAGCACAATACTATGAAAGATGTTCCGATCACAACTGCGATCCTCCCGAGAAGCTCCTTTTTGCCCAACCTCTTCTCAAGATCGTACAATGTCGCTACGAATGAAGAGAACGCTAGTACGAGCGTAAAAACAGCCAGCGCCAGCAGCTCTGAATTATATGCGATTTCCAACTGCCCGAACCTGAGCAAATAGCTCGTGTTCACAGCGAAAACTGACAACGTGACATCGCCCAACAGTAACAGTGTTGGCTTGGTGAAATCGGTGGTCCTCATTGTGCTTTTTCGCCCCGCAATTCAGCCTCTCCCTTTCTTTGGATCTGTTGCATTGAGAAGTGCCGCAACCGTCTGTCCGGCCAGTGCGTTCCTATCGCAGTCATTTGCTGCCCAGGCCTGTATCACGATTATAAGGTTCCTCTTTTAGCATCACCATTGCCATTGTGATGATAATCCGGTAATGTGTTCAGACGCTTATAAAAAGCCTTTCTTGATATGCCGAGCATCTTGGAGGCCTTCGACTTATTCCCGTTGCATAATTGAAGTGCATCCTGTATTGCCTGCATCTCAAGATCCTTCAGGGACTTCATGAAGTTATCGGCGCCTTTCTGCCTCCGGAATAACGGAAACTCCCCGGACAATTCTCTTGGCGTAATCGAGTTTCCCCTTGCAAGAACAACTGCCCTCTCTATTTCATTCCTGAGCTGCCTGACGTTCCCGGGCCAGGAATAATTCTGGAATATTCTCATCACCTCATTTGACACGGTAAGCGCTTTCTTCTCCCGCACACAGAATTCATTGACAAATTCTGATACGAGCAGAGGAACGTCATCCCGCCTCTGCCTGAGGGGAGGAACTTTTATCTCTATCACATTTACCCTATAAAACAGGTCTTCCCTGAAATTGCCATTCTGGACTTCCTTCCTCAGATCACGATTTGTGGAGGATATGAGCCTGAATTCCACCTTAATCTTTTTGTTGCACCCGAGTCGAACGACCTCCCGCTCCTGAAGCACCCTCAGGAGCTTTGTCTGAGCCGAAAGATCGAGCTCGCCAATCTCGTCAAAGAAAATGACGCCCTCAGAGGCCTCTTCAAAACGTCCTATCCTTCTTGTAAAGGCGCCGGTAAAAGCCCCTCTTTCATACCCAAAGAGTTCAGACTCTACAAGCTCCCGCGGCATGGCGGAGCAGTTGAACGCAACAAAGGGCTTGTCCGTTCTCTTACTGCCGCAGTGGAGCGCCCTCGCAATGAGCTCCTTTCCGGTGCCTGTCTCACCACCAATGAGCACACTGCTCGACGAATCTTTGATCGCCTCGATAGTCTCGAATATACTCCTCATCGAAGGGGTGTTGCCGATGATACGATATTTATGCTGCCCATCCAAGAGCCGTTGCCTCAGGGATTGCAGTTCCCTCTTCAAGCGTCTCTGCTCGACGGCCCTCGCGAGGATACCTTTCAGGTTTGAATATTCAGGAGGTTTGATAAAATAGTAGAAAGCGCCACGGGTCATAGCAGAAACAGCCGATTCGACTGTTCCATAGGCAGTGAGGAAGATTACAGGAACGTCACTATGGTTGTCCATAACATAGTCAAATAATTCCATCCCGTCACTTCCCGGCATCTTCATGTCGGTGATAATAGCGTCGAGATCATAGGAACGGATTACCTGGAGGGCTCTTTCAACATCACCCGACTCAAGAACATGATAGCCCGCATCAGACAGTATCGCAGAAAGCACTCTAAGGGCGTTCTGTTCATCGTCGACAACTAAAACCTTTCCGTTATGGTTCATCTTCGAAGGCAAATGCGCATTCCCATTATGTGCCATAGCCAATTCTCCCAGAGCTTGATGAGCATGTCCTCGCCTGCCTCGAGAGGCCCTTGCGTCTCGCCTCGGCATGCATGACCATCTTTAATTCTATACGTGAACAGTTTTCCGACATGGTTCGTATGAAACGTGGCGCTGCCTCCCGTATTGCCGGCATCACGTGATCAATGGAACAATATCTCAAGAAGACCCCAAGAGGGCAATAATGGTTTCTGTATAGCCGCTGCCCTCTTTCAGAAGTCGTATCTTATCCGCAATATCAAAACCCGTCACCGGACAGCCGGCCCGGCAAAACTCAATCACGCGCGGCACCCCGGCATAGCCGAGCCCGATGATACCGATCTTCACCTCTTTTGACTGTATTTTCTTACAATGATCCAACATTTCTTTTTCCATTTTGCAATGCTCCGCCTTCTCGATTACAGGGCTAATCGAGAAGGTGATAAAAAACGAGACCAACGACCGTAATGCTGTCTAGTGAACTTTTCCGAGACAGAAATCAACAATGATCAATATCAGTAACAGTGTCTCTTCGCTTCATGCTGCTTCTAAATCGTCGCCGGAAATATTTACGCCAATACTCCTGCCCAGAAGCTCTATCGTGACCAGAAACAGATACTGTTCATTCCTCGTTGAAAGGGTGCCTTCCGCACCGGTGAGGGGTCCTCTTTTGACTCTCACCCTGGTGCCCTCTTTCAGGAGGGGAAAGACATTAAAATCTGTGCCGCTCTCAATCAGAAGCCTGACAGAGTCTATCTCCTCAGACGGGACCGGCGTTGGATAGCCAGGTTGGGTCGAAAGCAGATCTACTGCCCCCCGTGTCTTCAATACCTTGAGGAGCGCTTCCGGCTGTGGCGCGACATGGACAAAGAGGTAGCCGGGGAAAATGGGAAAATCTATCCACTTTTTTCTGTCCTTCCACTGCCTCAATCTCCGCGAAGCGGGCAAAAAGGTTTCTATTTCCTTTTTCAATAACTCACCGTACGCGACAAATTCATGTCTTGACTTTACAGAGAGTGCATACCAGTTCATCGTGTTCGCCATCATGTTTTGCATGTATCAGCAAGTGCTATGCCAGCGACTCAATATTTCTGATGGCTGATGTACCTTTCTTTCATCTGAGGTGTAAGAAAGGTACAGGACGGAGAGATACTTTCCGGGATAACGATGCTAGAGAAGGTTATGCGGCGATAAGAATGCCGTAGGAAGGGAAAAACCTGGAATTGAGGTACACCGATTATTGAACAGAGAAAGGTTTCTTACGTAGTCCTCTATGGCTTTCAGTGCTTGGGCTGCTCGTGAGGCGCCGTTTGAATTTGCCACCGAAGGATGTTTCCAATGGATACACTCAGAGGACCACTCTGTCTTCATTGGATACATTTTATCTCTTCCAGTCTTTTATAAAGTGCCTTCCTCGAGATGCCAAGCATCTTGGCAGCCTTTGACTTGTTGCCATGACATTTCTGCAGCGATTCCCGTATCACCTCAAGTTCCAATTCCTTCAGTGTCTTCCTTGAACTGTCAACCGGCGAACTGCCTTCCGTGCAGTTGAATTCCTCTGGAAGGTCCTTCAGGGTGATACGGTCTCCCTTCGCAAGCACGACGGCCCTTTCAATAATATTCTTGAGTTGTCTCACATTTCCCGGCCACGGATGGTCCAGGAATGCTCCCATTGTCTGATCCGTTAGGGTGAGCACCTTGTTCTCCCTCGTACAGAATTCTTTCACAAATTCCGCTACCAAAATAGGTATGTCATCCTTTCTCTGCCTGAGGGGAGGGATATCTATCTGTACCACATTTATTCTATAAAAGAGGTCATCCCTGAAATTGCCGTCTTGAATGACTTTTTTCAGGTCACGATTTGTGGAGGATATAAGCCTGAATTCCACCTTGTTTTTTTGGTTACTTCCCAGCCGCTCGACCTCTCTTTCCTGAAGCACCCGGAGGAGCTTTGACTGTACGGGAAGTTCGAGTTCGCCAATCTCATCGAGCAATACGGTACCGCCAGCGGCCTCCTCAAAGCGACCGATTCTTCTTGTAATGGCACCGGTGAATGCCCCCTTCTCAAACCCGAAAAGCTCTGATTCCACAAGTTCCCTCGGAATAGCAGAACAGTTAAACGCGACAAAAGGCATGTCCTTTCTCTTACTGAGATAATGGAGTTCCCGCGCTATGAGTTCCTTTCCCGTACCCGTCTCACCACAGATAAGGACACTGCTCGCTGAATCCTTGACGGCTTCAATCGTTTCAAATACCGCCCGCATCTCGGGAGTATTGCCTATCGTGAGGTATTGACCGTTGCCATCAGCAAGCCTCGTCTTTAAGCTTTCGAAATCTTCTTTCATGCGCCGCTGTTCTACTGCCCTCGCAAGAATACCCTTTAATTTCGGATAATCAGGAGGCTTGATAAAATAGTAGAAGGCCCCGCGGGTCATCGCAGAAACAGCGGATTCAACCGTCCCATAGGCCGTCAGAAAAATAACGGGAATATCAGGATGTTGTTCGGCAATATATTCAAAAAATTGCATCCCGTCCTTGCCAGGCATCTTCAGATCGGTGATTATTGCGTCGACGGCCCTTTTATGCAGCACCTTGGTAGCGCTGTCGACATCTTTCGATGCTTGGACATCGTAACCTTCATCCGAAAGTATCGCAGAGAGCACTTTAAGCGCATTCGGCTCATCGTCCACAATGAGGACATGCCCTTTCCCGCCAGTCTTCACTTTTTCCCCCCGATCTTATTCACAGGAAGCAATAATTTCACCGTAGTTCCTTTCGGCCTCTTGCTCTTTATCTCCAGATGGCCGTCATAGTGTTGAAGAATTTCCCTGGTAATGAGCAATCCGAACCCCTTCCCCTTACTGTTTGAGGGAGCAGACAGGCAATGGATCTTGCTTTTGTCGATTCCCGGTCCGGTATCTGAAACCTCTATCACAACAAAGTCCTCTCCCAAGTGCGCTGCAGCGTACGTCTTTACCTTGACCTGCCCTCCCGAACGCATAGAATCGATTGCATTGTTGATGACATTCAGAATCGCCTGCTCGAAGTGAAACGCATTGATAACGATCGGGGGAATGTCCCCATACTCGTAGATAGATCGCACGTTACCGGCCTGTGCCTGAAAAGACGTAAAGACTTCTATTCTTCTTAATAAGGTGTTGATATCCACCAGGGAACGTCCGATATCCGGAACGGATGCGCTGAGAAACTGTGAAACAAAGTTATCGAGTCGCGCGATCTCGTCCTCCATGATTTTAGTAAACTCAAGCAGCGTTTTTTCGCCGGCATACTTTGCGCTGATGTAAACGACAGCCCCTTTAAGCGCGTTTAAAGGATTCCTCACCCCGTGAGCAAGGGTCGACGTTATCCTGCCCATATCGATGCACCTCTGTAAACTCAAAAGCTTTTTAGCCATGGCGCAGGTCGAATCCGGAGAAAAGACGACTTTAACCTTCTCAACGTTGCCACCTGCTGCCTTTAGAGGGCTCACCTTAATATCGGCCTGAACGTGCCCTTTGAAACAAATAACACTGTATCCTTTAAGGGCAAGCTGCTTTTTCCCCTTGAAAGCGGTCAACAGGGCGTCTTTGCCGTCGACGAATATCCTTGGGAAAACCTCGAAATATTTTTTACCCAGTACGCTTGACGCTGATTTTCCAGTAAAATCAGCGATATCTTCCCCCCAAGCAGTGACCGTCAATTTCTTATCAGTAAAAAAAGTGTACGAACCTTTCATCGCCCCCCCGGAACAATCCTTCTGCGACTCCGCTGCGCTTTACGCCTCGTATTTGTCCTATAGTTTCAAAAATAAGACCCTAAAAAGTCAATAGATGTTATACATTTTATACGATAAAGTATCTTTTGTCGAGGAATAAAAATTGGTATATTTTTTGCATTATATTCTTGCATTATATTTAGCGATCGGGCGGCAAAAAACAGAAGTTATTCTTGCGATATCAACATCACTAGGAGGTGGCTATGTGCGGAATAGTCGGATATGTCGGCAGCAGTAACACCCTCTCAATACTGATAGACAGTTTGAAGAGGCTTGAATACAGAGGGTACGACTCTGCAGGCATAGCCTTTCAA
>Ga0187856_1002806_pt1 | contig 12580 bp, 7 predicted proteins | sample June2016WEW_8_40_FD_132443 | JGI IMG/M metagenome (GOLD analysis project Ga0187856, IMG submission 132443) | Peatland microbial communities from SPRUCE experiment site at the Marcell Experimental Forest, Minnesota, USA - June2016WEW_8_40 | ecosystem: Environmental > Terrestrial > Soil > Wetlands...
GGCCGCGAATCTCCGCCTCGTCGCGCACGCCGCCGAGCGAGACGCGCACGAACTCGCGTCCCGTCGCCCGCGCGATCGACTTGCCGAGCGAGGTCTTGCCCACGCCCGGAGGGCCGACCAGGCACAGGATCGGTCCGGTCAGCTTGTTGGCGCGCTGTTGCACCGCCAGGTATTCGACGATGCGTTCCTTGACCTTCTCCAGACCGTAATGGTCGGCCTCGAGGATCTGCTCGGCCAGCGTCAGGTCCTTTTTGACCTTAGATTTCTTGTTCCATGGGATCGAGAGCAGCCAGTCGAGATAATTGCGCACGACGGTGGCTTCGGCCGACATCGGCGACATCTGCCGCAGCTTCTTGAGCTCGTGCTGCGCCTTCTCGCGCGCCTCCTTCGAGAGCTTCGTCCGCTTGATCTTCTCCTCGATCTCGGCAAGCTCGTCCTTGCCGTCCTCGTCGCCGAGCTCCTTCTGGATCGCCTTCATCTGCTCGTTGAGGTAGTACTCGCGCTGCGTCTTCTCCATTTGGCGTTTGACGCGCGTGCGGATGCGCTTCTCGACCTGCAGCACCGAGATTTCGCTCTCCATCAGCCCGAGCACCTTCTCCAGCCGTTCGGTGACGATGGGCGTCTCCAGGATCAGCTGCTTGTCGGGAATCTTGACCGCCAGGTGCGAGGCGACGGTGTCGGCAAGCTTGGCGTAATCGTCGATCTGCTGGACCACGCCGACGACCTCGGGCGACACCTTCTTATTGAGCTTCACGTAGCCCTCAAACTCGTTGACGACCGAGCGGGCCAGTGCTTCGGCCTCGACCTGATCGCCCGAGGAATCCGCGATCACGACCGCCTCGGCCTCGTAATAGTCCTCGCGATCGGTGTATTGCTTCACCTGAGCGCGGGCGGCGCCTTCCACCAGCACTTTGACCGTGCCGTCCGGCAGCTTCAGCAGCTGCAGCACGCTCGCGAGCGTACCGATGCCATAGATGGCGTCCGTCGCCGGATCGTCGTCGGAAGCATTCTTCTGCGTCGCGAGCAGGATGAACGTATCCGAGCGCATCACCTCTTCGAGCGCCTTGATCGACTTCTCGCGTCCGACGAAGAGAGGAACGATCATGTGCGGGAAGACAACGATGTCCCGCAACGGCAGCACCGGATACGCCCGGCTCTCACCGGTCAGCGGCGGCTTTGGCTTGGCGGCACTTGTCATGGCCCCACGTCCTTATTGTTGTGCACGTCCATCGAGACCCGCAGGATGCGCTGTCGCAACGGACTGCCGTGTGGCCGGGAAGGGGTTTTCGGACGGTGACCTGTCCGCACCCAAAGGGCGGGTATGAAACCCTGCCCGGAATAGTTTGCGCGATCTTTCGTACCCTCTTTTCAATCGCCCACTATAGGTGGCGTTGCAGCACGAGCGTGTCAAGAAAGGCGGATTTTCCGAAATAAAGGCCGTATCGCGAAGCCGCAGCGATCCGCTGCGCGCCGAATCGGGGATGCCGGCGCCCGGCACTCAGGCGCTCGCGCCGCCGGCGTCCCCGGCGCGATCGGAGCGGTCGGCATAGATGTAGAGCGGCCGGGCCGCGCCTTCGACGACCTCTCGCGAGATCACCACCTCCTCGACGCCTTCGAGGCTCGGTAGATCGAACATGGTGTCGAGCAAGATGCTCTCCATGATCGAGCGCAGCCCGCGCGCCCCGGTCTTGCGGTCGATGGCCTTGCGCGCGATCGCCGAAAGGGCCTCGTCGGCAAGGGTGAGGTCCACCGTCTCCATCTCGAACATGCGCTGGTATTGCTTCACCAGCGCATTCTTGGGCTCGGTGAGGATGCGCTTGAGGGAGGGCTCGTCGAGATCCTCCAACGTCGCGACGACGGGAAGCCGGCCGACGAATTCCGGAATGAGACCGTACTTCAACAAATCCTCCGGCTCGACGTCGCGGAAGATCTCGCCCTGCTTGCGGTCCTCAGGTGCCATGACCTTGGCGCCGAAGCCGATCGAGGTGGAACGACCCCGCGCGGAAATGATCTTTTCCAGGCCGGAGAAAGCGCCGCCGCAGACGAACAGGATGTTCGTGGTGTCGACCTGGAGAAATTCCTGTTGCGGATGCTTGCGGCCGCCCTGTGGCGGCACGCTCGCGATCGTGCCTTCCATGATCTTGAGGAGCGCCTGTTGGACGCCCTCCCCCGACACGTCGCGGGTGATCGAGGGATTGTCGGACTTGCGCGATATCTTGTCGATTTCGTCGATATAGACGATGCCGCGCTGCGCGCGCTCGACGTTGTAGTCCGCCGACTGCAGCAACTTCAAAATGATGTTCTCGACGTCCTCGCCGACATAACCGGCTTCCGTCAGCGTGGTGGCGTCCGCCATGGTGAAGGGCACGTCGAGGATGCGCGCCAGGGTCTGCGCCAGCAGAGTCTTGCCGGAGCCCGTCGGCCCGATCAGCAGAATGTTCGATTTCGCCAGCTCGACATCGTTGTGCTTGCTCTGGTGGTTGAGCCGCTTGTAGTGATTGTGAACGGCGACCGAAAGCACCTTCTTGGCGTGATCCTGACCGATCACGTAGTCATCGAGAACCTTGCGGATTTCCCGCGGCGTCGGAATGCCGTCGCGCGACTTCACCAGCGAGGACTTGTTCTCCTCGCGGATGATGTCCATGCACAGCTCGACGCATTCGTCGCAGATGAAGACGGTCGGCCCGGCGATCAGCTTGCGCACTTCGTGCTGGCTCTTGCCGCAGAACGAGCAGTAGAGCGTGTTCTTGGAATCGCCGCCGCCAACCTTGCTCATTCCCGTCTCCGTCTTCACCGCGAGGGGAGCCGTGTGACCCTCGATACCTTACTAACTATCGCGCTAAAAAACCGTAGCACCGTCCGCGTTCTGCGCCCGAACAAGACGTCACAGTGACAATACCCAGTCACTTTGCACAAGCCTGCATGCTAATGGCGTGCCAATCAAGAATCTATTAACGATAACGCGAGTTTGAACGGGTGTGCTTTCTGGAACACACCGCCGGGAAAACGCTTGACCCCGGCCTGGACCGCTTTGGGCCGACGAATCACCCACCCGCGCCACTTCCGGGTTCATACCTTGGCAAGGACCGGTTCGGACTTGAGGGAGGGCTCCTCCGGCCGCTTCTCGATCACCTTGTCGATAAGGCCGAAATCCTTGGCCATCTCGGCGGTCAGGAACATGTCGCGTTCGAGCGCATCCTCGATCTTCTTCAGCGGCTGCCCGGTATGCTTCACGTAGATTTCGTTCAACCGCCGCTTCAGGTTCAGGATTTCCTGGGCGTGGAGCATGATATCGGTGGCTTGGCCTTGGAACCCGCCGGAAGGCTGATGCACCATGATGCGGGCATTGGGCAGGGCAAAACGCAGGTCCTTGCCGCCGGCCGCGAGCAGGAGCGAAGCCATGGAAGCGGCCTGGCCGGTACACAGGGTCGACACCGCCGGGCGGACGAATTGCATCGTGTCATAGATCGCCAGGCCCGAGGTCACGATCCCGCCTGGCGAATTGATGTACAGCGAGACTTCCTTCTTCGGGTTCTCGGCCTCGAGAAACAGGAGCTGGGCGATGACCAGCGAGGCCATGCCGTCCTCGATCGGCCCGGTGATGAAGATGATCCGCTCCTTGAGCAGCCGGGAGTAAATGTCGTAGGCTCGCTCCCCGCGGTTGGTCTGTTCGACCACCATGGGGACGAGATATTGCATGTAAGTATCCTTTGGGTCGCGCATGGGGGTCACCTGTCAGGGCTAAGTCTTGGTCTCTAAGTCTTGGGCTCTAAGTCTTGGTCTCAACGTGCTCGCACAATTTGGCTGAGTCGGGTTCAGCTTGTCGAAAGCGCCGTGCGACCGGGCACGGCCACCTAATCGGTTATGCAGCTATCGCAGATATGTGCGGAAGTCCCCGCGACAAGACGCCCAACCGGGTTGGGAGCACGTTGGGACCAAATCGGCACCCTTACTCCTCGTCTTCCTTGAACAACTCATCCCGCGACACCTGCTTCTCCGTGACCTCGGCAAGCTCGATCAGGAAGTCGACCACCTTGTCTTCGAACATGGGCGCGCGCAAGGCGGCGAGCGCCCCGGGATTCTTGCGGTAATAGTCCCACACCTGCTGCTCCCGCCCGGGAAGCTGGCGCGCCTGTTCGACCACGGCCGCGGTCAACTGCTCGTCGGTGACCTTGATATTGTTTCTTTCGCCGATCTCCCCGATGACAAGACCGAGTCGCACCCGCCGCTCGGCAATGGTGCGGTATTCGGCCCGCGCCGTTTCCTCGGTCGTTCCTTCGTCGGTGAAGGTTCGGCCCTGCTCCTTGAGGTCCTTCTCGATCGTGGACCAGACGGTGTTGAATTCCTGCTCAATGAGGCTCGGCGGCGGCTCGAACTTGTGGCGCTCATCGAGCTGATCGAGCAGCGCGCGCTTGAGCTTCTGGCGCGATGCTGCCGCATGCTCGCGCTGGGTGCGCTCCCTGACCGCGTCCCTGAGCTTCGCCAGCGACTCCAATCCGAGGGTCTTGGCGAAGTCGTCATCGATCGTGACCGCGCCGGGCGCTTCCACCGCCTTCGCCGTGACCGCAAAGGTCGCGTCCTTACCGGCAACCGCCGTCGCCGGGTAGTCGTCGGGGAATTTGACGTCGAAGGTCCGGCTTTCGCCGGCTTTGAGGCCCACAAGATGGTCCTCGAACGCCGGGATAAATCGGCCCGCGCCAAGGAGCACCGGGACATCCTCGCCGGTGCCCCCCTCGAACGGCGTCCCGTCGATCGTACCCTGAAACGATAGGGTGACCCGATCGCCCTTTTCCGCCCCTTCGGTCTTGGCGATGAACGGCCGGTTCTGTTCGGCGATCGTCTGCAAAGTTTGATCGATCTCGGCGTCGGTCACCTCGGCCGTGAGCCGTGTGAGCTTGATGGTCTTGAAATCGGCGAGCGTGATCGATGGCACGATCTCGATCTCCACCGTGTAGGCAAGGTCTGATTTGCCTGCGATCACACCCTCGACTGCACCCTCCTCGGAAGGGAGCACCACCTTGGGCTCGGTGGCGAGCTTGAATCCGTGATCGGTGACGATCTTGCTGTTGGCTTCGCGTACTGCCGCCTCGATCACTTCGGCCATGGCCGACTTGCCGTAGAGGCGCCTGAGATGCGCAATCGGCACCTTGCCGGGCCGGAAGCCCCGCAGCTGCACGCGGCCCTTGAGGTCATCGAGCCGCTCATTGACCCGCGCCTCAAGGTCAGTCGCGGCGACGACGACGCGATATTCGCGCTTGAGGCCGGCGGCGGCAGTTTCAGTCACTTGCATCGGCATTACTCTTCACGGCCCGAGGTCGAGCGCATCTCGGTCAAGTTTTGGAAAAGACCGCCCGGCTGGTGCGGGCGGAGGGACTCGAACCCCCACGACTTTCGTCACGGGAACCTAAATCCCGCGCGTCTACCAATTCCGCCACGCCCGCGACAGGAGGCTGTTTCGGCGGCGCGGCTTATATCACGCGCGACACGCGGGACACTATAAAAATAGCCACGAAGCCACAGCTGGCAAAGTGCTGCCCCTCAACACGAGTCGACGCTGCGATCACTCAAGAAGCGCGCGGTACACGCGCGGGAGCATTTCCGGCAAATCCTCCGAGATGAGGCCGGGGCCCGCCGCAACGGCGGCTTCGCCATGCAGCCAGACCGCCGCTGAAGCGGTCTCGAAGGCCGGCATGTCTTGCGCGAGCAGGCCGGCCGCCATCCCGGTCAGCACATCGCCGGCGCCCGCGGTCGCGAGGTATGGCGGCGCGTTGGCGGCGATCGCCGCCCGTCCGTCCGCGGCCGCGACAACGGTATCGGCTCCCTTGAGGAGCACGACCGCCCCGGTGATCTGCGCTGCGAGCCGCGCTCTTTCGAGCTTCGATCCTACTTTAGTTCGTTCGTCCAAGGCTGCAAAATAACGATAAAATTCTCCTTCGTGTGGTGTCAGGATCGTAGCTTGGCCGCGCCGCCGCAGGAGCGCTTGGGCGAGCCTCTGAGGATGGCTCGAAAAGCTGGTGATCGCATCGGCGTCAAGCACTACGGCGCGCTCGCCCGAAAGCGTCGCCAGAACGAGTTCACAGGTTGCCTCTCCCACGCCCACTCCGGGACCAATCGCGAATGCGTTCAACCGGCGATCGGCAAGAAACTTCGTCAGCTCGCTGGCGCCATCGACCGGCCGCACCATCACGGCGAGGTTCGCCGCGGCATTGACAGCCAGCGCCTCGCGCGGGCTCGCGATGGTGACCAAGCCCGCTCCCGCGCGTAAGGCGCCGCGGGCCGCGAGCCGGGCCGCCCCGGTCGACCACGAAGGACCCGACGCGACGACTGCGTGCCCGCGGTCATATTTGTGTCCCGCCTCGCGCGGCAGCGGAAAATGCGCGCGCCAGAGCGCGGGAATGTTCTCGAATGTTTGCGGAGCAATTTGCGCCAGCACTGAATCGGGAATGCCGATATCGGCGATGGAGACCGCGCCGCAATAGAGTCGTCCTGGTAGAAGCAGATGCCCGGGCTTCTTGCGAAAGAAGGTGATTGTCTGCGCGGCCTTCACGGCAGTTCCCATCGCTGCCCCGGACGTACCATTGATCCCGCTCGGCAGGTCCACCGCAACGATCGGCGCCGGCTGCGCGTTCATGCTCTCGATCATGGCGCGCGGTAGCCCCTCGACTGGCCGGTCGAGGCCGGCGCCGAACAGGGCGTCGATCACCACGTGGATCGTGCCGTCGATCCCCATGCCGGCGCTATCCAGTCCGGCAGGCTGCGCGGAGACGACGGGGCCCGCCCACTTTTTCGCCGCGAGCGCCGCATCGCCCTTGAGCCGAGCCGCCTCGCCCACCAGCAACACTTGTACGCGGTAGCCGCGCTCGGCGAGCAGCCGCGCCGCCACAAATCCGTCGCCTCCATTGTTGCCCGGACCGGCCACAACGACGATCCGGCTACCGGCGGGATGGCGCACGCGCACGGCATCGGCGACCGCCCGCCCGGCCCGCTCCATGAGGTCGATCCCGGCCACACCGCCGGCGATCGTCTGCCGGTCGGCCTGCGCCATCTCTGCGTTGCTGAGAAGCTCAATCATGATCTGCAAGGATAGCGATTGCGGCATGGCGCGAACATTGCGCAATGCAATATATCTTGCCATGCCGCGCTGTTGACGTGACAATAGGCAATGTGCCCACTTTAGCAGCGGAGCCACTTCCTGAGCCTTTGCAGAGAGATTGCGACTATACCGTAACAGCTTGATCTGATGGTATTTTTCCTGTCTTGGCGCCCTTGGCACGGGACCTGCTAACCAAGCGTCGGCTCCAATGGTGGTTCGGCCCGCCCGGAGCCGGGAGACGAAACGCGATGAAGAAAATCGAGGCAATCATCAAGCCATTCAAACTCGATGAGGTGAAGGAGGCACTGCAGGAGGTGGGTCTGCAAGGGATAACGGTCACCGAAGCCAAGGGCTTCGGGCGCCAGAAGGGGCACACCGAACTCTACCGCGGCGCCGAATACGTGGTTGATTTTCTGCCCAAGGTGAAGATCGAGATTGTGCTTGGTGACGACATGGTCGAAAAAGCAATCGAGGCGATCCGTCGCGCCGCCCAAACCGGGCGGATCGGCGATGGGAAGATTTTCGTCTCAACTATCGAAGAAGCCATCCGGATCAGGACGGGGGAATCCGGACTCGACGCCATCTGAACCGATGGTCTGACTGCTTGCGCTTACCCGGCCACAGCAGAATTCGACCAGCGCGACGGGGCATTCACCAGCACCACGAAAGGGCACGCCTGCCATGACCACGCCGAAGAATGTCATAAAGATGATCAAAGACAGCGACGTGAAATACGCCGATTTCCGCTTTACCGATCCGCGCGGCAAATGGCAGCACGTCACCTTCGACATTTCCCAGATCGAGGAAGATACGTTCGCCGAAGGCATGATGTTCGACGGCTCGTCGATCGCGGGATGGAAGGCAATCCACGAGTCCGACATGTGCCTCATGCCGGACCCCGCATCCGCCTGTATTGATCCATTTTTCGCCGAGACGACGCTGGTGCTGGTGTGCGACGTGCTCGAGCCGACGACGGGCGAGCCCTACTCTCGCGACCCGCGGGGCATCGCCAAACGCGCCGAGGGCATGGTCAAGTCCATGGGCGTCGGCGACACGATCTGTTTCGGGCCGGAGGCCGAGTTCTTCGTGTTCGACGACGTGAAGTACAAGGCGGAGCCCTACAATACCGGCTTCAAGCTCGACTCCGTGGAATTCCCGACCAACGCCGATACCGAATACGAGGGCGGCAATCTCGGCCACCGCATCTGGACCAAGAAGGGCTACTTCCCGGTGCCGCCGCAGGATTCAGCGCAGGACATGCGTTCGGAAATGCTCGCGGCCATGGCCCGCATGGGCGTGAAGGTCGAGAAGCACCATCACGAGGTCGCCTCCGCCCAGCACGAGCTCGGCCTGCAATTTTCGCCATTGACGGTGATGGCAGACCAGATGCAGATCTACAAATACTGCATCCAGCAGGTGGCGCAGGTCTACGGCAAGACGGCGTGCTTCATGCCGAAGCCCATCTATGGCGACAACGGCTCGGGCATGCATTGCCACCAGTCGATCTGGAAAGGCGGCAAGCCGGTCTTCGCCGGCAACAAATACTCGGACCTTTCCGATATCTGCCTGCAATACATCGCCGGCGTCATCAAGCACGCCAAGGCGATCAATGCCTTCACCAATCCGACGACGAACTCATATAAGCGCCTGGTGCCCGGCTTCGAGGCGCCGGTGCTGCTCGCCTATTCGGCGCGCAACCGCTCAGCGGCGTGCCGCATCCCCTATACGACGAACCCGAAGGCCAAGCGCGTCGAAGTGCGCTTCCCCGATCCGCTCGCCAACCCCTATCTGGCGTTCGCGGCGATGTTGATGGCCGGCCTCGACGGCATCAAGAACAAGTTGGATCCGGGCGAGGCGGTCGACAAGGACCTCTATGATCTGCCGCCGAAGGAGCTGAAGAAGATTCCGACCGTCTGCGGATCGCTGCGGCAGGCGCTCGAGGAACTCAACAAGGATCGCGGCTTCCTCAAGGCCGGCGGCGTGTTCGACGACGACTTCATCGACGCCTATGTGGACCTGAAGATGAGCGAGATCATCCGCTTCGAGCACACCCCGCATCCAGTCGAGTTCGAAATGTATTATTCGGCGTAAGCGTAGGCGGAGTATCCTCCCGGCATTGCAAACGCGATGCGAACTTACGGGCGCCGTCTGCTTCGGCGCCCTCTTTTTTGTGGCGCGAAATCGGCGCGCCGCCGACCGCTGCATCGACCGTCTCGACCCGGTCACGTCCGTTCATTTTGGCACGATAGAGCGCCGCATCGGCACGCGCGATAAGCATCTCGATCGGAGCGAATGGCGAGCCGCAGGCGACCCCGACGCTGACCGTCGCCGCGATTTGCCGGCCGTCGAACTCGGCGCCAGCCGCCGCGAAGGCCGATCGCACGCGCTCGGCGGCAGCACCGGCATCGGAGAGAATACCCGGCAGCATGGCAACGAATTCCTCGCCGCCCAACCGGCCGATGATGTCGTCGGCGCGCATGGTTTTCCGCACCACCGTCGCAAACAATTGCAGCGTGGCATCGCCAATGCCATGTCCAAACCGATCGTTGATCGATTTGAAGTGATCGAGGTCGAAGGCGAGGACGCTGACTGGCGCCTTGCGGCTTCGCGAGCGCCCCATGACGATGCCGGCGGCTTCGAAAAATCCGCGGCGGTTCAGCAAACCGGTAAGGGGATCGGTCGCGGCCGCCATTTTGTAGAAACGAACGGTGCGGTCCTTGGCCAGGATCAGCACGATAAAGGCGGCGCCGACGACGTAGAGCACGATCTCGATGGCGAACACCGCGATCCAGCCGGTGGCGGGCCCGCGGACGCCGTTGGCGTCGTGCGCAAGGGTCGCCAGCGCCACCGGGAAGAAAAAGATGGCCCCGTGCAGCATGGGAACGAAAATGGCGGGCCAGCGTCGGATGAGCGAGTTGCGCCGCTCGCGCCATAATTCGATAGCGGTCAGGAACGTATAGAAGGCGACGATGAGCGAGCTCAGGAGAATGTGCGACGCGGCCGAGTCGGCGAAAGCCGGGAACATGCATGCGATCAGCCAAACAGCGGCACCGAGGCACATCGCGCCCCACAGGACCGGCCGGCCGTGAAACAAGCGAGCGGCGGTCCAAATCATACCGACGGCGATGAACAGCAGGATGCTGGCGATGCCCGACGGAAGCGACGGTGCAATCACGTCGCCGAACCGCCAGATCGCGCCCGAGAATCCGCCGATCAGATAGGCCACGCCCCACCAAGCGAGCGCTTGGATGCGCTCCTGAATCCAGGCGAACAACAGGAACAGGCCGAGCAGCGACGTGACGCAGATGGCGATAACGAACAGCGTTCCGATATCGAGCGCTACCGACGCCTCGGCCAGATTCATCGACATGGAGCGGTGCTCCGATCCGGTCTATCCGGACAAATACGTATCACCGATCCGCGGGGCGCGCTGAAAGTTTGCTTTTCAGCCTTTGCCAAGTGTGTGGCATATGAAGGGGGTTTTCCGGTAAAAGGACTGAAACATGAAACAGGTTTTCCGGCAAAAAAGCTAAAAATCGCAATGACGTATTGACGGATTGCAGGGTCAGGAAGCGGCGCGCCGGCGTCGGCCGACGACGGAAGCGGACGCGCCAGCGGCGCGATCCGACCCGATAATGGGAACGATCGAGGGCGCGGCAAGCATCGTGTGCTGGATGTTGTGCGCCGCCGGCACTTCCGCCTCGACCCGATTGCGGCCAAGCTCCTTGGCCCGGTAGAGCGCGCGGTCCACGATCGAAAGCAGATCATGGATGTCGGCATGCGGATCACAACCGAGCGTGACACCGACGCTCACGCTCGGCAGCAACGCGTTGCTGCCGAAGCGCGCCGCCGCCGCCGCGAAATTTCGCCGCACCCGGTCGGCGATGGCGTAACCTTCGTCCAGGTCGCCGACCGGCAAACAGGAAGCGAATTCCTCGCCGCCGATACGGGCGAACAGCACATCAGTACCGAGCGTCGCCGTCGCCGTGCCGGCGAAGGTCTGCAGGACCGCATCGCCGACGGCATGGCCGAACCGGTCGTTGATCTGCTTGAAGTGATCGAGGTCGAAGAGCAACACGGCGAGCGGCTCGCCGTCGAACTCCTGCCGGGCGAGCAGGCTTGTGGCGCCGTCCACGAAGGCGCGGCGATTGGCGACGCCGCTCAAGGGATCGACCAGCGAATTGATCTTGTGTTTGAGCTCGGTGCGTTCCTTCGTCATGTTGAGCTGCAGGAACGCCATGACGACCGTGAACAAGAGCGTGCCGAACGCGAGCAACGCAAACGACAGCCCGCGCATCAGCGAGTCGGCGGCGAAAATCGGCAACAGCAGGGTCGCCGGCACGCGCGCCAGCAGCACCGCGGCATAGGCGAGCAACACGATGACGCAAGGCCAGCGCGACATCAGCGGCTCGTCGCATCCGCGCCACAGCTCCTCGGCCGCCAGCAACGCGAGCAGCGCCAGCATCGTCGAGACGACGACGACCCCAAGGTCGGCGTTGGCGGCGAAGGCCGGCAGGCGGCAGAGCCCCATCCAGATCGCCGGTGCGAGCAACACCCGGAGCGCGTGAACTTTGCGTCCGTCAAAGATGCGCGCGCCGCTCCAGGTGAGACCATAACCCAGGAGCACAAGCGCGTTGGCGACGTCGTGGGTCACGAAGTCGGGCGCCGCGCCCTGCGAGGTCAAGAGCCCGAGACCGCTGGCGTTGACCACATGAGCAGCCCCCCACCACATCGGTGCGCGGATGCTGCGATTCTGCAGCCCGGCGAAGACCAGCAATGCCCCGAGCAGCGCCGTGATGAAGACCGTCACCACGGAAAGGGTTTGGACATCGAGATGCATGAAGCCCACCGCAACCGCCGATCGGGGGGCAAATTAGGTCGCAAGGGTTCCGCACGGGTTACCGTCGTACGAAAGCTCGGCAATAGTGTTGCCGGAAGGTTAAACGGATATTGCGCGATTTGATCGATCGCGATTGCCCGACGCATGCGCGCTCCTTTATCCTCCCCCACGAAGTGGGGAAGGGGGCATAGGCGGCCTCCCGGCCGCCGTACTTTATGTAAAGAACGCCGACGCAAAGCGTCGGCTATGCCGAAGCTCGCGCAGCGAGCGAAGGGCGGTGGAGGGCGAGCGGCCTCGAAGCATGTTTCATCGTTCTCGCGACGCGTGCGCGCCCGAGTTATGCCCTACCATTCGCAAAATCGTCCCGCGGAGCAGGATCGCGTCACGCCTAAACCGGCGGTGGGACCGGCCTTCGGCTCGATCATGCTCAGCGAACAAGTAGCCCGGATTGAGCGTCAGCGAAATCCGGGAACGAATGTCCGGCTCGGATGCCGCTCCCGGGTTTCACTTCGTTCAACCCGGGCTACGAAATAAGGGAAGCGGAACGCCGGCAGGCGCATTAGTCCAAACCTCCGCGCCTTACGGGCGCGGCTCGCGCTCAGCGGAGCGCGCTCGCCTGTCGGCGTTCCACCACGGCGCTTGCTGCA
>Ga0187856_1002810_pt1 | contig 12563 bp, 12 predicted proteins | sample June2016WEW_8_40_FD_132443 | JGI IMG/M metagenome (GOLD analysis project Ga0187856, IMG submission 132443) | Peatland microbial communities from SPRUCE experiment site at the Marcell Experimental Forest, Minnesota, USA - June2016WEW_8_40 | ecosystem: Environmental > Terrestrial > Soil > Wetlands...
CACGCGCGAAGGCAACGATCTCTATCACGAGATGATCGAATCCGGCGTCAACAAGGACCCGCGCAAGGGCTCGGTCGAGGGCTCGAAGTGCGCGCTGGTCTACGGCCAGATGAACGAGCCGCCTGGCGCGCGCGCCCGCGTCGGCCTTTCGGGCCTCACCGTCGCCGAATATTTCCGCGATAAGGGTCAGGACGTGCTGTTCTTTGTCGACAACATCTTCCGCTTCACTCAGGCCGGCTCGGAAGTCTCCGCGCTGCTCGGCCGCATTCCCTCGGCGGTCGGCTATCAGCCGACGCTCGCCACCGACATGGGCGAGTTGCAGGAGCGCATCACCACGACCACGAAGGGATCGGTGACCTCGGTGCAGGCGATCTACGTGCCGGCCGACGACCTCACCGACCCAGCGCCGGCGACCTCCTTCGCGCACCTTGACGCCACCACGGTGCTGTCGCGCTCGATTGCGGAAAAGGGCATCTATCCGGCCGTCGATCCGCTCGATTCGACCTCGCGCATGCTCGATCCGCGCGTCGTCGGCGATGAGCACTACCAGGTGGCGCGCCGGGTGCAGCAGATCCTCCAGCGCTACAAGGCGCTGCAAGACATCATCGCCATTCTCGGCATGGACGAACTCTCCGAAGAGGACAAGTTGACGGTGGCGCGGGCGCGGAAAATCGAGCGCTTCTTGTCGCAACCGTTCCACGTCGCCGAAGTATTCACCGGCTCGCCCGGAGTTTTCGTCGAACTCGCCGACACCATCCGCGGCTTCCAGGGCCTGTGCGAGGGCAAATACGATCACCTGCCCGAAGCCGCCTTCTATATGGTCGGCACCATCGAGCAGGCGGTCGAGAAGGGCAAACGGCTCGCCGAAGAGGCGTAGTCAATTCCCCTCCCCCCACTTGCAGGGGAGGGAAAAGAATGAGTTCCCCATGGCAGCACTTCATCTCGATTTCGTCTCGCCGGAAAGCGTGTTGTTCTCCGGCGACGTGGATCAAGTGGACCTGCCCGGCGCCGAGGGCGACATGGGCATTCTCGCCGGCCATGCGCCGCTGGTGACCACGCTGCGGCCGGGCATCGTGACGATCTATCGCGGCGGCGCGCGGCAGCCGGTCGTCGTCATCGGCGGCTTTGCCGAGGTCGGCCCCGCCGGCTTGACCGTACTCGCCGACCGCGCCGTGGCGCGCGAGGATTTCGATACCGCGATGCTGGCCGCGGAAATCAAGGACGCCGAAGAAGACGTCGCCGACGCCACGGACGACGCTCAGCGCGACAAGCTCGCGCGCCATCTCGAGCAACTGAAGACCTTGCAGGCGGCATTGGCGCAATAGTGCGCCGTCGCCCGATTTGCTGCGCGTGGCTCGGCCTCAGGCGTGCGGTACTGCGTACTTCGCGAATTCGGCGACCACACGCTCGTAGATCTTGCGCTTGAACGGCACGACGAGGCCCGGGAGGTTTTGCAGCTTCTCCCAGCGCCATTCCACGAATTCCGCCTTGTGCCCTCCCGCGGGATGCTCGATGTCGATCTCGCTTTCGTCACCGGTGAAGCGCAGCGCGAACCATTTCTGCGTCTGGCCGCGGTATTTGCCGTTCCAGGCCTGCCCCACGATCTCGTGCGGAATATCGTAGGAGAGCCACTCCGCGATCTCGCCGAGGCGTTGCACCGAGCTGATATTGGTCTCCTCGTGCAACTCGCGCAAAGCGGCCGGCCATGGGTCCTCGCCCGCATCGATGCCGCCCTGCGGCATTTGCCAAACATGCGTATGGTCGACGTGCTCGGCCCCGTCGATGCGGCGGCCGATGAAAGCAAGCCCGGCGCGATTAAGCACCATCATGCCGGCGGAGGGGCGATAGGGGAGGTCTTCGAAGGGCATTCAGAGGACGGAGGTCAGATGTCAGATGTCGGATGTCGTATGATCTCAGGTTATCTGTTCTCTGTCATCCGTCCTCTGTCATCTGATGTCTGCTTCGCCTTCACCGCGACGGCGGTGATCGGCACCAGCAGCAAACCGCGGCTTTCCGCGGCTTTCGCCCATTTGGCGATGTGCTCGATCGACACCGGCAGCGCCGAGGATATGCCGACGGCGATGCTGCGCTCACGCGCCGCCATTTCCAGGCGGCCGAGCGCGTGGTCGATTTCGTCCGGGGTGGGAACCGAATCGAGAACCATTTCGGCCTTGGCGAACGGCAGATTGTTGGCGCCGGCGATGCGACCGGCGACGCTCCTCGGATTGGAGCCATCATCGACAAAGATCAGCCCGCGCCTGGCGGTTTCGCGCAGGATCGGGGCGAATGACTGCTCCGAGGCCGTGAACCGCGCTCCCATGGCACCGGCAATCCCGACATAGCCCTGGAATCGGCTCATCAGCCAGTACAGCCGATCGAGATTCTGTTCCGGCGTGAGCGAGGTCAGCAGCGTCTGCGGGCCGGGATCATTGTCGGGATAACCGAACGGTTCCATCGGCACCTGCAGCAGAATCTCATGACCTCCCCCGCGCGCCCGCGCGATGAGGCGGTCGACATCGGAGCCGTAAGGCATGAAGGCAAGCGTCACCGCCCCCGGCAGCTTGGCGATGGCCTCGGCCGTGGCGCTCGCGCTCACGCCGAGACCACCGACGATGAGCGCGACACGGGGCGCGTTGGGCGTGCCGGGGATGGGCTTCACCGGCCGCGCAAAGGCTTCCGCCGGCCGTACGCCGTCGGCAGCGATTCTCGGAATGGCCCCGTGCGACGTCATCTCGACGAATTTCTGGTCGAGAGCGGGGCTGTCCGTCGAGCCGGCGCCGCCGCCGTTCCCCGAAGCCGGGATCACCACCTCCTGGCGCGCCCCGGTCTTGCCGTCGATGATGGTAACCGTCTTGGTGCTCGCAGGCGCGCCCGGGCCCGCCGGCGCCGATACTGGCGCCGGACCGTCGGCCGGCCCGTCGTAACGGCCGGGACCTTGCGCGCCGGGGGCGGCTTCCGGCGCGACCGGCACCTCGGATTTCTTCATCGCCGTCGCGGCGTGCGGATCGATCGGCACGGCGACCATCGGTTCGCCGCCGAATGGATCATCGCCCATGACGGCCCACAGTACGAACACGCCGAGAAAGAGTGCCAGCGCAGCGGCGATGACGTGCGGGATTGGGATTTTGCGCCGCCGCTTCGCGTGCTGCTGGCCGAGCGGTGCGCTCAGGTCATCGGCCGTCATTGCCCAATTCCTTGGGCCAATTCCTGGGCCAATTCCTTGGGCCAATCCCGGCGAATAATGCCCTGGCGAATCATTCAACAGAGTCTATCACGGCAGGCAGATACTCGGCCCGAAGCCGGGGCGTATCGCCGCCTTCGTCCGGCACTCTCGGGCTCGGCGAAAAATCTCGGCGCACAAAAGGCGGGGCGGCTCGTCGCCGCCCTGTGCCGCCTTCCTTCCCCTCCCCGCAAGCGGGGAGAGTCCATTGATGTTCCCTCCCCCGCAAGCGGGGGAGGGTCGGGTCGGGGTGCCGCTTAATTGGGAACGGCAGCCTTCGGATTCGGCGGGAACGCCGCATCGGTGATCGTACCGCGCAGGAGATCGAGCGCCTCCTTGAGCGCCCGATCGTCCTTTTCATCCGGCGGCACATAGGATTGCGAGCCGGACTCCTCGGTGCCCTCCGCCTTGAGGTGACCGCGCAGCGAGGCCTCGCCCTTGGTGTCGGTTCGCGACTTCAAGTCGTCCGGCACGTCTTGCAGGACCTCGATGTCGGGCGAGATGCCCTTGGCCTGGATGGAGCGCCCCGAAGGCGTGTAGTAGCGCGCCGTGGTCAGCCGCAGCGCGCCGCTGCCGGCGCCGAGCGGGATGATGGTCTGCACCGAGCCCTTGCCGAACGAGCGCGTGCCGACCAGCGTCGCGCGCTTGTGGTCCTGCAGTGCGCCGGCGACGATCTCCGACGCCGAGGCCGAACCGCCGTTGATCAACACGATCAGCGGCTTGCCCTTGGTCAGGTCGCCCGGCCGGGCATTGAAGCGCTGCGTCTCCTCGGCGTTGCGGCCGCGGGTGGAGACGATCTCTCCCTTCTCCAAAAACGCATCCGACACTGAAATCGCCTGATCCAGCAGGCCTCCCGGGTTGTTGCGCAGGTCGACCACGAAGCCTTTGATCTTTTCGGCGCCGAGCTGCGTGGTGAGGTCGGTGATCGCCTTCTTCAGGCCGTCGGTCGTCTGCTCGTTGAACTGCGTGACGCGGATGTAGCCGACGTCATCGCCCTCGGAATGCGAGCGCACTGATTTCACGCGGATCACGTCGCGCACGATCGTCACCTCGATCGGCTTTTCCTGGCCCTTGCGCATGATGGTGAGCTTGATCTTGGTGTTCACCGGGCCGCGCATCTTTTCGACCGCCTGGTTGAGGGTCAGGCCCTGTACCTGCTCGTCGTCGAGCTTGGTGATGATGTCGTTGGCCATGACGCCGGCCTTGGCCGCCGGCGTCTCGTCGATCGGCGCCACCACCTTCACCAGCCCATCCTCCATGGTGACCTCGATGCCGAGGCCGCCGAATTCGCCGCGCGTCTGCACCTGCATGTCGCGGAAGCTCTTCGGGTCCATGTAGCTCGAATGCGGATCGAGCCCGGCAAGCATGCCGTTGATCGCCGATTCGACGAGCTTGCCGTCGTCGGGTTTCTCGACGTAATCGGCGCGCACGCGCTCGAACACGTCACCGAACAGATTGAGCTGCCGGTAGGTGTCCGACGAGGCGGCTTTCGCGCTCGATCCGACGAATGCGGTGTGTGGCTGCGTCGCCAGCAGCGTGAGCCCGGCACCTGCGATCGCACCGAGGAAAATGAGGGAAGTTTTGCGCATCATCCGCGAACCTTTTCACCTTCGTTTGTCGCCCACCACGGGCTGGGATCGATGGGAGCTCCGTCCTTACGGAACTCCACATATAATACAGGTTGCTTGGACCTGGTCGTCACGGAAGCGGATACCTGCGATCCGCCGCCCATCACCGCTACCGGTTCACCCGTCAGCACGAACTGGCCGAGATCGACGGAAATCCGCTCCATCCCCGCTAACAAGACATGATACCCGCCGCCGGCATTCAGGATCAAGAGTTGCCCATAGCTGCGAAACGGGCCGGCGTAAACGACCCAACCGTCGCACGGGGCGGTGATCTGGGCGCCGGTACGGGCGGCGATGGATAGTCCCTTCTGGATCCCGCCGAGGCCGTCGGAGGCGCCGAATTCGCGGATTTTCACGCCGTTCACCGGCAAGCGCAGGCGCCCGCGTGTGGCGGCAAAAGCCATCGCCGGGGCCAGGCGGCCGGGGTCCTTGAGTGCGGCAAGGTCGGGCCGGGTCGCGTCTTCCTCGATCGAGCGGGCCTCAGCGCGAGCCGCACGGGTGGCGTTGTCGAGGCCCGATTCGAGCCTGGCGATGAGGTCCTTGAGATTGTCGACCTGGCGCGCCAGGTCGGCGGCGCGCTGGCGTTCGGCGTCGAGCGCCTGTTCGGTGTCCGCTTGCTTCTTCTGCCGTTCGTCGATCAGCACGTTCATGCGCAACTGCTCGCGCCCGAGCAAGTCGAGGTCGCGCGAGAGGCGCTCGCTTTCGCCGCCGATATCCTTGCGCACGCGCAATAGATCGGCAAGATCGCCGGCGAGCGCGTCGGCCTGTGCGCGCATTTCCGGGACCACGGCGCCGAGCGTGATGGCGGTACGCACCGCTTGCAACGCGTCCTCCGGCTGCACCAGGAGCGCGGGCGGCGGCTGATGCCCGACCCGTTGCAGAGCGGCGAGAATCTCGACGATCACAACACGGCGCTCGTCGAGCGATTTGCGAAAAAAGCCTTCCTGCTCGTCGAGTGGCCTAAGGCGCGCCTGCGTCGCCTCGATGCTCGCCTCGACGTCACGCACGCGCGCGGCGGTGTCGATGAGCTGCCGGTTGAGCGCGCGCCGATCGTCACCAAGCGCGTCGATCTCGCGCCTGAGCTTCGCCTGGTTTTCCGCCGACTCGCGCTCTTTGGCGCGCGCCGCATCGAGTTCCTGATCGTGCTGTTTGAGCGCGTCCGCATCGGGCTTCGACGGCGTCGGTGCGGCGGGGATGCCCGGTGGCCATGGAACTTCAAAGAAAGGGACCGGGGTAGGTCCCCCAGGAGTCTGAATCGATGGAGTTTGGCCGAGCGCGGCCAAATTTGCCCCGAGTGGCAACGCAAAAGCCAACGCCGAGCCGAGCACAAGGCGCGGATCGGTGCGGCTCGATCGGCGGAGAATCATGTTATCCAAGGGTAGACGCCAGCCTCAGGAACGCAAGACCAAGCAGGCACGATACGACCGGATTAAGACGCAGACTGGCTCCATCCGTCACAAATCGGTGAGGCAGGATTAAGAAGAATTAAGCTCGGCAAGGATTTTGATTTCAGTCCCGGTGATAAGGGTGGCCGGCGAGAATGGTGCCGGCGCGATAAAGCTGTTCGAGCAGCATGATGCGCACGAGTTGATGCGGCCAGGTGGCCGCTCCGAACGCGAGCCGGAGCTTGGCGCGCTCGGCGAGGCTGGGCGCAAGTCCGTCGGCGCCGCCGATGATGAAACACACGGCCGCGCGGTCTTGCGCGCGCCACTCGCGCAAAAGCGCCGCCAGCGCCGCGCTGTCGAGGCTCTCGCCCCGCTGGTCGAGAACGACGACGACCGCTCCCTCGGGAATGACATTGGCGAGCGCAATCGATTCCTCGATCCGCCGCCGCTCGGCATCGTGCGCGCGACTTTCGCGAATTTCGATGACTTCGATGTCGCGCAGGCCAAGCGGGCGTCCCGCCGCTTCCGCGCGCTTGCGATACCGCGCGGCAAGCTCGCGCTCGGGACCCTGTTTCAGGCGGCCGATTGCGGCGACGAGGAGACGCATGGACACCTCACATCGTCATTCCGGGACGCGGGCCCGGAATCCATAACCCCGGTCAGTGAGACTTTGTGAAAGCCGTGGCAATTATCACGCGACGTGATTATGGATTCCGGGCTCCTCGCGGAGCCTGTCATCGGGCCGGCCACCAATCTCGGGTTTACCCGAGATTGGCGATCAAGCCACAGAAGTCGGCAACAGCCGACTTCTGTGGCCGGACCCGTTGGCTCGGCCCCGGAATGACAACGTTGTAAAATCCTCACCCACAAGCGAGTTAGCTCGCGCGCTGCGCCGGCCGGCTAGCCAACCACATTTTCTCGAGATTGTAGAAGGCCCGTACTTCGGGGCGAAAGACGTGAACGATCACATCGCTCGCGTCGATCAGCACCCAGTCGCAATGCGGAACGCCTTCGACGCGGGCGGCAACGCCGGCTTTGTGCAAGTCCTCGACGACCCGGTCGGCGACCGAACCGACATGGCGCTGCGACCGGCCGGAAGCCACGACCATGTAGTCGCCGATCGAAGATTTGTCCCGCAGGTCGATGGTGAGGGTGTCCTCTGCCTTCATATCGTCGAGGCGGGCGAGGACCAGACGGAGGATCTCCTCGGCGTCAGGACGCATTCTGGAGACCGGTTCGGGCGCGCGACATTCGGCCCGAAAAATCGCAGGTGTGGACAGGGGTCCTTATCCTTTCGCTCCATTTTCGGCCCTGGCCATCGAGTCCAGGGCTGTCCCTAAGATAGGCACGCAGCGTTAACAGTTTCAACCGTCTTGCATTCAACCGTCTTGCATTCAACCGTCTTGCAAGGCTCGTGCCGCCCGCAATGCAGTTGAGGACAGCGGCGATTTGAGGCCATGCAGGTAAATCCACGCCGGCGGCGTTCGTTCCGGCAGGGTCTTGGCCGCCGATTCGGGGATGCGGGCGGACGCCAGCGCCTGACCGGCGACACCGGCCGTGGCGTAAAGGCTCGGGCCAAGCCGGTCGACGACCGCGATCGGCACCAGCGCCGCGATGTCGCGCCAGCGCTGCCAGCGATGGAAGCTGCGCAGATTGTCGGCGCCCATGATCCAGACGAAGTGCACATGCGGGCAACGCCGGACGAGGTAGCTGATCGTTTCGTAGGTGTAGCGCGTGCCGAGCTGCGCTTCGAGATCGCTGACGTCGATGCGTGGATGATGCGCGAGCGCCCGCGCCGCGACGACACGCTCTTCGAGCGGTGCGAGGTCGTGGGTGTCTTTGAGCGGATTGCCGGGTGTGACCAGCCACCACACGCGATCGAGGCCGATCCGCTTCATGGCCAGGAGACAGGCCCCGCGATGTGCCGCGTGGGCCGGATCGAACGTACCGCCGAACAGCCCGATGCGCATGCCGGGCGCGTGGGGGGGCAGGACTAGGCGGGCTTTACCCCCACCCTCCTCTCCCACGCTTGCGGGGCAGGGAAGGCAGGGGGCAGCCGCACGCGGAGGCGGGAACTCGCGGTTCATGGCCTTCAGAAACAACTCCTCCCGTCATCCGCCAACCGCCGTTCGCGACAAGTCGCGGCGGAGGAGACGAAAAATCATGGCCGCGTCTGTCCGCTGCCGCGGATGCGATACTTGAAACTGGTGAGTTGTTCGACCCCGACCGGGCCGCGTGCGTGCAGCCTGCCGGTGGCGATGCCGATCTCCCCGCCGAAGCCGAACTCGCCGCCATCGGCAAACTGCGTCGAAGCATTGTGCAGTACGATCGCCGAATCCACCTCGCGCAGGAATTTCTCCGCCGTCGCGCGGTCCTCGGTGACGATCGCGTCCGTGTGATGCGAGCCATAGCGCTCGATATGGGCGATCGCGGCGTCGACGCCGTCGACCACGCCCGCGGTCAGAATGGCGTCGAGATATTCGGTGCTCCAATCGGCTTCGCTCGCCGGCTTCACGCGGGGATCGACCGCCTGCACCGCCGCATCGCCGCGGACTTCGCAGCCGGCATCGATGAGCATGCCGACAAGCGGCTTGAGCAGTTTCGGCGCTCCCGCGCGATCGACGAGCAAAGTTTCAGCCGCTCCGCACACGCCGGTGCGGCGCATCTTGGCATTGAGCACGATCGCTTTGGCCATCGCCAGCCTGGCCGCGCGGTCGACATAGACGTGACAGACGCCCTCGAGATGCGCGAAGACCGGCACGCGCGCCTCCGCCTGCACGCGGGCGACGAGGTCCTTGCCGCCGCGCGGCACGATCACGTCGATGGCGCCGTCGAGCCCGGCGAGCATCATGCCGACGGCCGCGCGTTCCCGCGTCGGCACGAGCGCGATCGCGGCGGCGGGCAGCCCGGCTGCGACGAGGCCTTCGACTAGCGCGGCATGAATCGCGCGCGCCGAGCGGAAGCCTTCGGAACCGCCGCGCAGGATCACGGCATTACCGGCCTTCAGGCACAGCGCGCCGGCGTCCGCCGTGACATTGGGCCGGCTCTCGTAGATCACGCCGATGACCCCGAGCGGCACCCGCACGCGCTCGATGCGCATCCCGTTCGGACGCCGCCACGATTCCATGATGGTGCCGACCGGATCCTTGAGCTTGCGAATCACATCGAGCCCCGCCGCCATGGCCTCGATCCGCCCGGCGTCGAGCGTCAGCCGGTCGAGAAAGGCGGCAGTCGCGCCCGCGGACCTCGCCTCCGCCAGATCCTCCGCATTGGCGGCGAGGATCGCCGATCGCGCCCGACGGATGGCCTTGGCCATGGCGGCGAGCGCACGGTTCTTGCGTGACGCCGGGGCCAGCGCCAGTGCATGGGCGGCTTGGCGCGCTTCGCGACCGATCTCGCGCATTGTCGCTTCGAGCTTCCCAGCGCTTTCCACTGCCTTGAGCGGAGCATTCATGGCATTGATCCGTCTCGCGTTCAGCGCTTCCTACCATGTTCGGCGCGGTCCGGCGAGGCAGCTCAACGCCGGTCTTGTCCACAGCGATCCACAGCGTTCCACAAGTATTTCGCGGCACGGTCATAGAATTGTGGAACCTGTCCGAAGCGGAGGGCGTTCCGCTCCAAGTTTCGCAACGAGAGAGTATCATGGGGCTGCCAACCGATCGTCTGTCCAGCCGCTTGCCGCGGCGGTTCCCGGTCGGCGCCACATATGTGGTCGAGGGTCAAAGCGGCAAGGAAGGGGATTTGCGCGTCATTGCCCGGTACGTCGTCTTGCCCGGCGGGCACCGGATCAATGTTCCGGCCGATCTCAGCCGGCCAGCACCGCCGCGCGCCCTTGCTTTCCGCCGCAATTCCAATTCCAAGCAATCTCCAGCAAAGGGCCGATCCGAGCAGGGCGGGAAAAAATTCGCCGCCCGCCGCGGAACCGGGTAGCCGCACCGGCGTTCACTTGGTGGCGCCGGGCGAAGTCCCCCAGCCCCTCATCCTCAATCACCCGGCGTCGAGCTCCGGCCGCGTTAAGCGGCCGGGGTTCATTTCTTTCGCGCCCGCTCTTTCACGCCCGCCGCGCCGCGACATATTCGCTCCGGGTTCCTCATTCCGGGCCGACGACCAAATCGTCACGATGAACCATCTCCGCGCGCCCGCTGAAGCCGAGAATCGACGCGATATCGGCGGACGAGCGGCCGCGGATTTTCTGGGCATCCTCGGCGTCATAGGCGCAGAGGCCGCGGCCGATCTCCGTTCCGTCGAGACCGCGGATGATCACCGCGTCGCCGCGCGCGAAGGCGCCGTCGACGCCGACGACGCCGGCCGGCAGCAGGCTCTTGCCCCGCCGCAGCGCCGTGACGGCGCCGGCATCGATCACCAGCGTGCCCTTGGGTTCGAGCGCACCCGCAATCCACTTCTTGCGCGCCGTCACCGGATTCGCCGCGGTGAGAAACCAGGTGCAGCGCGCTCCCTCGGCGACCGCCCGCAACGGATGATCGAGGCGGCCCGAGGCGATGACCATGTGCGTCCCGCCATTGGTGGCGATCCGCGCCGCTTCGATCTTAGTCTGCATGCCGCCGCGCGCGAGCTCGGAGCCCGCCGCGCCGGCCATCGCCTCGATATCGGGCGTGATGCGGGCGACGCACGGGACGTGCCGCGCCGCGGCATCCGTGTCCGGCGGCGCGTCGTAGAGCCCGTCGACGTCCGACAACAGCACCAGGAGATCGGCGCTCACCATGGTGGCGACGCGCGCCGCGAGCCGATCGTTGTCGCCGTAGCGAATTTCGCTGGTCGCGACCGTATCGTTCTCGTTGATGACCGGCACCGCACGCCATTTCAGGAGCGTGTCGATGGTGGAGCGCGCGTTGAGGTAGCGCCGCCGCTCCTCCGTGTCGCCGAGCGTCACCAGCACCTGACCGGCGATGATGCCATGGCGCGACAGCGCCTCGGTCCAGGTGCGCGCCAGCGCGATCTGGCCTACCGCCGCGGCAGCTTGGCTGTCCTCGAGCTTGAGCGGACCGCGGGCGAGCTTGAGCACCGCGCGGCCCAGCGCGATGGCGCCGGAGGAGACGACCAGGATGTCGCGCTTCTCGCGATGGAGCGCTGCAAGATCGTCAGTCAGCGAGGCGAGCCAGGATTCCTTGAGCCTGCCGGCCTGCGCATCGACGAGGAGCGTGGAGCCAACCTTCACGACGACGCGGCGAAAATCGGCGAGCGCAGGCACTTTCATGGCAGAGCTGGGTGGAAGGCGTGCGGATGTCGTCACAACTCGGCTTCGTGTTCGAGTTGCGCCTTGTTCTCAAGGCAATAATAACCGGACAATCGGCTCACCAGCTTGCGGCGCTTCCAGTCGTTGAGGATGCGGCTGACATTCTCGCGCGCGATGCCGGCCATCGCGGCGAGGTCGCTCTGCCCGATCTTCTGGCGGATGACGATGCGGCCGGTCCCGACATCCTGGCCGAAATTTTCCGCCAGTTCGAGCAGCGTGCAGGCGACGCGGCCGCGCAGCGGCAGGAAGCTCCCGGCCGCGACCACCGCGTCGGTCTCGCGCAGACGCGTGGCGAGAAGCGTGACCAGCGATTTGTAGACGTCGGGATGTTTTTGCGCAAAAGCTTCGAACGCGGCGCGGCCGAGGAAGCTCAATGCCGCATCGCGCACCGCCACCACCGACGCCGAGCGCGGCCGCCCGTCGATCATTGAAAGCTCGCCGACGATGGCGCCCGGGCCGAGGAAGGCGAGGATCCGCTCGGTACCGGAGCGCGACACCATCGTCACCTTGAGCAAGCCGTCCTCGATGCGATAGCAGCCGTCGCCTGGGTCGCCGGCGAGAAACAGCACCTCGTCGGCGGCAAGCCGCACTGACTTGGCGCCGGCAAACAGATCTGTCGAGAGACGCCCGGGCAACCCCGACAGCAGGCTCGGACCCGGAAGGGTATTCTTCGGCATGAATGCTACTCGCCCCTTGGCCGCGCGGGACAAGCCCGATCGCTCGCCTCCAACCATGCGGCAGAATTGAATTCAGCACAAGAGCAAGGAAGTGCCAATCAATGCTGCGTATCTTGCATTTCAACCATCCGTCAGGTGACCGAATTTTCCACGTTTCACATTCATTGAATGCCAACCGGAACCATATCAGATTTTCGCATGGCATCCACGGGACTCTCTGTCAGAGAAGCGTGCCGGCGTCTCAACGTGAGCGAAAACACGTTGCGGGCGATGATCGCCGATGGCCGGTTGCCCTATCGCCGGATCATCGGAAGATCGGGAACGCGCGGACGCATCGTGATCCGAGAGGCCGATGTTGACGACCTGTTAGCGCCGCCAGCAGCTGGTCGACGAGGTCTC
>Ga0187856_1002811_pt1 | contig 12552 bp, 7 predicted proteins | sample June2016WEW_8_40_FD_132443 | JGI IMG/M metagenome (GOLD analysis project Ga0187856, IMG submission 132443) | Peatland microbial communities from SPRUCE experiment site at the Marcell Experimental Forest, Minnesota, USA - June2016WEW_8_40 | ecosystem: Environmental > Terrestrial > Soil > Wetlands...
GGCGGCGTGGGCCTCGACCTGCAGCGGCACCGAGAGCGACACCGCCGGCAGCGGCGCCTCTTCCATCACCGCCTCGATCACCGGCAGCGACTTCTCCACCTCCGCGTCCGGCACTTCGAAGACCAGCTCGTCGTGCACTTGGAGCAGCATCTGCGCCACGAGCTTGTGCTTTGCCAACGCTCCCTCCATGCGGATCATGGCGCGGCGGATGATGTCGGCGGCGCTGCCTTGCAGCCGCGCGTTGACCGCGGCGCGCTCGTTGAAGGAACGGATCGATGCATTCGAAGCGGCAATGTCAGGATAGTGGCACTTGCGGCCGAACAGCGTGAGCACGTAGCCGTGCTTCTTGGCGAAGGCCTTGGTCTCCTCGATGTAGTCGCGGATGCCGGGAAAGCGCTCGAAATACTTTTTGATGTAAGCGGCGGCCTCCTCGCGGGCGATGCCGAGCTGGTTGGCGAGGCCGAAGGCGGAGATGCCATAGACGATGCCGAAATTGATCGCCTTGGCGCGCCGGCGCACCTCGCCGGGCATGTTCTTCACCGGCACGCCGAACATTTCGGAAGCGGTCATGGCGTGAATGTCGAGGCCCTCGCGGAAGGCCTTCTGCAGCGGCTCGATGCCGGCGATCTCGGCGAGAAGCCGCAGCTCGATCTGCGAATAATCGGCGGAGACGAGTTTGGTCCCGAGCGCGGCGATAAAAGCGCGGCGGATTTTTCTGCCGTCCTCGGTGCGGATCGGGATGTTCTGTAGGTTCGGATCGGACGACGACAGGCGGCCGGTCGTGGTGGAGGCGAGCGCGTAGCTGGTATGAACGCGGTGCGTGGTCGGATTGACGAAGCCGGGCAGCGCGTCGGTATAAGTCGATTTCAGCTTCGAGACCTGCCGCCAGTCGAGGATTTTCTGCGGCAGCGCGTGGCCTTGCTCGGCGAGATCTTCCAGAGCGCGCGCGCCGGTCGACCACTGGCCGGTCTTGGTCTTGGTGCCGCCCGGCAGGCCGAGCTTGCCGAACAGAATATCGCCGAGCTGCTTGGGGCTGCCGGGGTTGATCGCTTCGCCGGCGAGCGTCCTGATCTCGGCTTCCAGCCCCGCGGCCTCCTGCGCGAATTCGCCCGACAGCCGCGACAGCACCTGCCGATCGATCGAGATGCCGCGCCGCTCCATGTGCGCGAGCACGCGCAGAAGCGGCCGCTCCAGGCTCTCATACACGGTCAGCACATGCTCGGCGGGGAGCCGCGGCTTGAGCACCTGCCAGAGCCGCAACGCGATGTCGGCACGCTCGGCGGCGTAGGCGGTCGCCTGCTCGATGCCGACGCTGTCGAAAGTGATTTTGGTCTTGCCCGCTTTGAGCAGCGCGTCGATATCGACCGCCGCATGCGTGAAAGTGCTTTCGGCGAGCGACGCCAGGCCGTGATTCTGCCGGCCGGCGTCAAGCGCATACGACATCAGCATGGTGTCGTCGTAGGGCGCGATCTCGATGCCGCGCAGCGCGAACATCTGCCAGTCGAATTTCAGGTCGTGGCCGATCTTGAGCACGCTCCTGTCCTCGAGGAGCGGTTTTAAAACCTCGAGCGCCGCGCGCTCGGGAATCTGCTCGGGTGCGACCTCGCCGCGGAACAGACCGCCATGGCCGCCATCGCCGCCGTCGCCGCCCTGCCGGTGGCTCAGCGGCACGTAGCAGGCTTCATTCGGCGCCACCGCCAGCGAAAAGCCGAACAGCTCCGCCTGCATCGGATCGAGACTGGTGGCCGCAATATCGATGGCGAGTATGCCCACATCGCGCGCCCGCTCGATCCAGGCATTGAGCCGGTCGAGGTCGCGCACCGTCTCATATTTCGAACGGTCGAATTTGGCGTTGTGCGCGGCCGCCACGCGGGCGGCCGCGAGCGCTTGCGGGGTGAGTGTGCCTTGCACGGCGCCCGGTCTCCCTCCCCCGCTTGCGGAGGAGGGTGGGGTGGGGCCTGGCTTGCTCGGCGCGCCCGACTTGCCCCCTCCCGACACGCTTCGCGTGTCGTCCTCCCCCGCAAGCGGGGGAGGAAAAGCGGCAGCATGCCCCGCGAGCCGCGCGTTCGGCTCGATTTCGGCCGCCTCGATGCTGGAGAACTCCGCCACGCGTCGCGTCAACGAGTTGAACTCCATCGCCTTGAGGAAGGCGATGAGCCGCTTGTGGTCGGGTTCGTGCACCTTAAGGTCGCCGATCGGCACGTCGAGCTTGACGTGATCGTCCAGCGTGACGAGTTTTTTCGACAGCCGCGCTTTTTCGGCGTTCTCGATCAGCGATTGCCGGCGCTTTTCCTGCTTGATCTCGCCCGCCCGCTTGAGCAGCGTCTCGAGGTCGCCATATTCGCCGATGAGCTGCGCCGCGGTCTTGACGCCGATGCCGGGCACGCCCGGCACGTTGTCGGTCGAATCGCCGATCAACGCCTGCACTTCGATGACCTTCTCCGGCGGCACGCCGAATTTTTCAAAAACCTCGGTGCGGCCGATTTTTTTGTCCTTCATCGTGTCGAACATGACCACGCCGTCGTTGACCAGCTGCATCAAATCCTTGTCCGAGGAGACGATGGTGGCGGTGGCGCCCGCTTCGCAGGCCTGGCGCACATAGGTCGCGATCAGATCGTCGGCCTCGAAGCCGTCCTGTTCGAGACAGGGCAGATCGAAAGCGTGCACCGCTTCGCGGATGAACTTGAACTGCGGCTTGAGGTCGTCGGGCGGATCGGGCCGGTGCGCCTTGTAATCGGGGTACATCTCGGTGCGGAAGGTCTTTTCCGACTTGTCGAAGATAACGGCGAGATGGGTGGGCCGCTCGTCCGCCTTGAGATCGCGTAAAAGCTTCCACAGCATGTTGCAGAAGCCGAACACCGCATTGAGCTGCAGCCCGTCCGATTTGCGGTTGATCGGCGGCAGCGCGTGATAGGCGCGAAAAATGTAGCCGGAGCCGTCGACCAGAAAGACGTGATCGCCTTTCTTCAGCGGCTTGGCGGCGGCTGGCGACTTTTGGGCTTGCGACTTTTGTGCGGCGGGCATGATGACCGGTAATATATGAATTCGAGCCAGATTATCAGTGTGAATATTGTGCCAAATTATTCGCCGCCGCTCCCGATCGACGCCGCGTTGCCGGAGTTGACGGCTTTGTTGCGCGCGCAAAACGCGGCCGTTCTGGTCGCCCCGCCGGGCGCCGGCAAGACCACGCGCGTGCCGCTCGTGCTCGCCGGGGAGGAATGGGCGCAAAAAAAGCGCCGCATCCTCGTCCTCGAGCCGCGCCGGCTCGCCGCGCGCGCCGCGGCAGAGCGGATGGCGAAGACGCTGGGCGAACGCGTCGGCGATACGGTGGGTTTGCGGGTGCGCTTCGGCTCGAAAATCTCGGCCCGCACCCGCATCGAAATCATCACCGAAGGCGTTTTCACCCGGCTTGTGCTCGACGACCCCATGCTCGAAGGCGTCGCGGCGGTCCTGTTCGATGAGTTCCACGAGCGCTCGCTCGATGCCGATCTCGGCCTCGCGCTGGCGCGCGACGTGCAGCAGGGATTACGCGAGGATTTGCGGCTCGTCGTGATGTCGGCGACCATCGACGGTGCACGGGTAGCAAAACTTCTCGGCGAGGCTTCCGTGGTTGCAGCGCAAGGCCGCGCCTTCCCGGTCGAGACGCGCTATCTCGGTCGCGATGCGCGGCCGATCGAGCCGCAGGTCGCCGACGCCATTGTGCGGGCGATGCGCACGGATGCCGGTTCGCTGCTGGCGTTTCTCCCCGGCGCCGCGGAAATCCGCCGCACGGCGGCGCTGCTCGACGGCCGGCTCGACCCGTCCGTCGATGTCGTCGCGCTGTACGGCGCGCTCGCCGCCGAAGAGCAGGACCGCGCCATTGCCCCCTCCCCGCCTGGCCGGCGGAAAATCGTGCTCGCGACCTCGATCGCCGAGACTTCCATCACCATCGAGGGCGTGCGCATCGTGATCGACTCAGGGCTAGCGCGCGTGCCGCGCTATGAGCCCGATGTCGGGGTGACGCGGCTTACGACCGTGCGGGTGTCGCGCGCGGCCGCCGATCAGCGCCGCGGCCGCGCCGGGCGCACCGAGCCCGGCATCTGCTACCGGCTCTGGGACGAGCCGCAGACCGCTGTGCTCGAGGCTTTTTCCCGGCCCGAAATCCTATCCGCCGATCTGTCGTCCTTCGCGCTCGACCTCGCGGCCTGGGGCAGCGGCCCAGAAAACCTCGCTTTCCTCGATCCGCCGCCGCGCCCAGCGCTCGCCGAGGCAAAAGCGTTGCTCGCCGAACTCGGCACCATCGACGGCGATGGCCGCATCACCGCGGAAGGGCGCAAGCTGCGGCTTCTGCCGCTGCCGCCGCGGCTCGCGCGCATGGTGGTCGATGCCGCAGCCGTTGGTGCCGCGCTACCGGCTGCCGAGCTTGCCGTCCTCATCGGCGAACGCGGCCTTGCCGGCGACGATTTTGACCTGACGAATCGCCTCAGCGCCTTCCAGCGCGACCGTTCTCCCCGCGCGCGCGAGGCCCGCGCGATGGCGGAGCGGTGGGCGGAGGTTGCGAACGTTCCCTCCCCCCTTGTGGGGGAGGGTAGGGAGGGGGGCCGGGAGGCAACACGCCGCCCGTCGACGCTTGCGCAAAACCTCTCGACCCCCACCCCTAACCCCTCCCCACAAGGGGGAGGGGAGCCGAGCGTCGGCGCGCTGATCGCCCTCGCCTACCCGGAGCGCATCGCCAAAAACCGCGGCGGTGCGGCGGGTGCATTCGTCTTGGCCAACGGCCGCGGCGCGCAGGTCGATCCAGCCTCCCCGCTCGCCCGCGAACCCTACCTCGCCGTGGCCGAGCTTGCCGGAAGCGCCGCCGCGGGCCGCATCTTGCTCGCCGCGCCGATCACGCTCGAAGAGATCGAGGCGAGCTTTGCCGACCGCATCATCACGCGCGAGGAGATCGCCTTCGATGCGGCAAGTGCGAGCTTGCGCCTGCGCCGGCTGCGACGGTTCGGCGCGATCACGCTCGCCGAGCAGCCAATGCCGGCGGTCCCGAGCGACGCGGCCGCGTGCATGCTCGCCGAAGGGATCGCGCGGCTCGGCATCGACCGGCTGCCCTGGACGAAAGCGCTCCGGCAATGGCGCGACCGCGTCATGTTTTTGCGCTGCGCTGAAGGCGGCGAATGGCCCGATTTGTCCGATGCCGCGCTCGCCGAAACCGTGAGCGAATGGCTCGGGCCGGCGCTCGCATCGAAAACCGCGCTTGGCGAGATTACGGCGGATGAGTTGGAGGTGGCTTTGAGCCAACTGCTGCCGTGGCCGCTCAAGCGGCGGCTGGAGGCCGAAGCGCCGACCCATTTCGCAGCGCCCACCGGCTCGCGCGTGCCGATCGATTACGCGGCGGAGGGCGGCCCAAAAATCGCGATCCGCGTCCAGGAGCTTTTTGGCCTTGACCGCCATCCGGCGATCGCGGGCGGCAAGGTCCCCTTGTTGGTCGAGCTGCTGTCGCCGGCGCAGCGGCCGGTGCAGATGACCCGCGACCTGCCCGGCTTCTGGCGCGGCAGCTACGCCGCCGTGCGCGCCGAGATGCGCGGCCGCTATCCCAAGCACCCTTGGCCGGACGATCCGCTCGCGGCGGCGCCGACCCGAAGGCGAAAGTAGCGAGTGACGAATGGCGAATGGAGACATCCGTATTCGCCATTCGCTATTCGCTCCTATATTGGATGCCGATCCCCAACGAGGCCCGAATGTTTCCCAAGCCAAAACCTCAGCTCAAGCCCAACACCTATGCCTATGAATCCGAGCCGATGGTGAAGGCCACCGGCTTTCGCGAATACGATGCGCGCTGGCTGTTCGGCAGCGAGATCAACCTGATGGGCGTCCAGGCGCTCGGTCTCGGCCTCGGCACGCTCATTCACGAACTCGGCGTGAAGCCGCAACTCGTCACCGGCCACGATTTCCGTTCCTACTCGGCGTCGATCAAGATGGCGCTGGTCAACGGCCTCGTCGCGGCGGGCTGCAAGGTGCAGGACATCGGTCTCGCGCTCACGCCGATGGCCTATTTCGCCCAATTCGACCGCGACGTGCCCTGCGTCGCCATGGTCACCGCCTCGCACAACGACAACGGCTGGACCGGCGTGAAGATGGGGGTTAACCGCCCGCTCACCTTCGGCCCCGACGAGATGGTGCGGCTGAAAGACATCGTGCTCAACGGCCGCTTCAAGATGCAGGATGGCGGCGCCTACGCGTTCGTGGAGAACTTTCCGGCGCGCTACATCGCCGACCTCACCAAGCGGCCAAAACTCAAGCGCCGCCTCAAAGTGGTCTGCGCCTGCGGCAACGGCACGGCCGGGGCCTTCGCGCCGCAGGTGCTGGAAAAAATCGGCTGCGAGGTGGTGCCACTCGATTGCGAGCTCGACTACACCTTTCCGAACTACAATCCGAACACCGAAGACTTAAAGATGCTGCACGCCATGCGCGACGCCGTGCTGGCGAGCGGCGCCGATGTCGCCTTAGGCTTCGACGGCGACGGCGACCGCTGTGGTGTGGTCGACAACGAGGGCGAGGAAATCTTTGCCGACAAGGTCGGCGTGATGCTCGCCCGCGATATCTCGGCCGAGCACCACAACGCGCTGTTCGTCGCCGACGTCAAGTCGACCGGGCTGTTTGCGACCGATCCGGTGCTGATCAAAAACGGCGCCAGGACGGATTATTGGAAAACCGGCCATTCCTACATGAAGCGCCGGGTGAACGAGATCGGCGCCATCGCCGGGTTCGAAAAATCCGGTCACTTCTTTTTCAACAAGCCGCTCGGCCGCGGCTATGACGACGGTCTCATCTTCGCGTTCGCCGTCTGCGACATGCTCGACCGCAATCCGGGAAAGAGCATGGCGGACCTGAAAAACGCTCTGCCGAAAACTTGGGGCTCGCCCACCATGTCGCCGCACTGCGCCGACGAGGAAAAGTACGGCGTCGTCGACAAGGTAGTGAAGCATTTCGAGGCCGAGAAAAACAACGGCGGCAAAGTCGCCGGCCAGCCGATCCGCGACCTGGTGACGGTCAACGGCGTACGCGTGACGGTCGAGGACGGCACCTGGGGCCTGGTCCGCGCTTCCTCCAACAAGCCGGAACTGGTCGTCGTCGTCGAAAGCCCGGTCTCGGAAGCGCGCATGCGCGAAATGTTCAAGGCGGTCGACGCCGTGCTGCGCACGCACAAGGAAGTCGGGGAGTATAATCAGACGATCTGAGGGCGGATGTCGGAGGTCGGAGGACAGAAGACTGAAAAGAATAGTCGCCCGTCCGCATTTATCATCTGACCTCCGTCATCTGACCTCACACCTCCTGATAAACATCGATCTCCAGCCCGCCCGGCAGCATCGCGCGCCAGGCCTGCAGATAGGTTTGCATCCGCAGGTCGCCGGCAATCGATTGCCGATTGAGCTCGAAGGCTTCCGGCGTTTCGTATTCGATCACCTGGATGAACTTCGCCGGATCGTCGGCGTTGCGCAGCAAGCGAAAGTGCGCGTTGCCAAAGACCTGAAAGAACGGCGCCGCCGCCCGCATCATCGCTGCGAGTTGCTCCGAATCCGCGCCCGGAAGCGTGAACTTCAAATGCAACGTCCGCCAAACCTTCACATCGTCGTTGCTCATCGCGTGCATCCCCCAAATCACGACCAGGCCGCGCCAGCCACGGGATCATGCTCTATTTGAACGTCTCGCGGAAGGCGTGCGCCGGGTAGACGCCGAGAATCTTCAGCGTTTTCGGTTGCGAGACGAATTCCAGCTCTTCGAGCGCCAGTTCGAGTGCGCGATCCTTCGGATGGCCCTGCACGTCGGCGTAGAATTGGGTGGCGGCGAAGCTGCCGTCGACCATATAGCTTTCGAGCTTGGTCATGTTGACGCCGTTGGTGGCAAAGCCCCCCAGCGCCTTGTAGAGCGCGGCCGGAATGTTGCGCACCTGGAACACGAACGTGGTGATCACGCGTCGCTCCTTGCGGCTCGCCCATTTCGGCTTGCGCGCGAGCACGACGAAGCGGGTGGTGTTGTGCTTGGCGTCGGCGACGTTCTTTTTCAGGATTTGCAGGCCGTAGATCTTCGCCGCCAGATTGGTCGCCAGCGCCGCGCGCGAGATATCGCCCGCCTCCGCCACCTCGCGCGCCGCGCCGGCGGTGTCGGCGGCGACGACCGCCTTGACGCCGAGCGTGCGGATGATGTTGCGGCACTGCCCCAGCGCGTGCACGTGGCTCTCGACCGTCCTGATCGTTTTCAGCCTCGCGCCTTTTGGCGCCATCAGCTGATGCTGCACCGGCAGGAACCACTCCGCCACGATGTTGAGCCCCGATTCCGGCATCAAATGATGGATATCCGCCACCCGGCCGGCCACCGAATTGTCGATCGGGATCATGGCGAGCTTGGCCCTGCCGGTACGCACCGCGGCGAATGCGTCCTCGAACGTCGGACACGGCAGCGGCTCGTAATCCCGATAGGCTTCTCTGCAGGCGATATCCGAGTTCGCGCCCGGCTCGCCCTGGAACGCGATCTTTCTGCGTCTCGTCATGACCGACCCGATAGCATGGCGCGCGCGCGAGCCAAATCCTCCGGCGTATCGACGCCGAGCGGGACGGCGTCGACGATCGCCACGTCGATGCGCATGCCGGCTTCGAGCGCGCGCAGTTGCTCGAGTTTTTCCCGCTGTTCCAGCGGCGACGGCGGTAGCGCCACGAAGCGCTCGAGCGCGGCGCGGCGAAAGGCGTAGAGGCCGATGTGGTGAAAAAGCGGCCCATCGCCAAACGGGGCGGTGGCGCGGGTAAAATAGAGCGCGCGCAGCCGCGATGGCGCAACCGGCGTTCCCACCACCTTGACCACGCTTACGTCATCGCGCTCCTCGGCGCGAGTGATCTCCGCCGCCAGCGTCGCAATGTCGACCGCGTCGTCGGCGAGCAGCGCCAAGGCCGCCGCGATATCCGAAGGTTCAAGCGTAGGCAGGTCGCCTTGCACGTTGACGATGATCGCCGCGCGGCGGGCCGGATCGACCTTGCCGAGCGCCTCGAAAATGCGGTCGGTGCCGGAGGCATGATCGGCACGGGTCATGACCGCGCGCCCGCCGGCCTTTTGTACCGCCGCTTCGATCTCCGGCGAATCGGTCGCGACCATGACCGGGCCGAGCGCGGCGGCCTCGGCGCGCCGCAGCACGTGCACGATCATCGGCTCGCCGGCGATGTCGGCGAGCGGTTTGCCCGGCAGCCTGGTCGAGGCCATGCGGGCGGGAATGAGAATGAGAACATCAGCCATCGCTCAAGCGAGCCCTCGACTCCCGGTTCGCAAGCACTCGCTCGCTGATACGGGTTGCAAGACGCGCGGCAAACCGGCTATTTCTGCGTCGCCTTTCTCTGCCGCCGCGGAGCCATTCAGCGATGAATTCGTTCGAAATCAACAAGATTCTCGGCGCCGTGCTGGGGACCTGCCTCATCCTGCTTGCCGTGCACATCACCTCGGGAGCGATCTTCACCCCGCCGGTGCCGGCGAAGCCCGGTTACGACATCGCCGTCAAGCAGGAGCAACCGGCCCAGCAGCCGTCCACCGCCGCACCGGCGCAACAGCCGATCGAGAACCTGCTGGCGAGCGCTTCCGTCGAACACGGCGCGCAGGTGGCCAAGCAGTGCCAAATCTGCCACAACTTGCAAGAGGGCCAAGGCCCCAAGGTCGGTCCCGATCTCTATAATGTCGTCGGACGCCCCGTCGCATCCGTGCCGGGCTTCAACTACTCGGCCGCGTTGAAGGCGAAGGGCGGCACTTGGACGGTCGAGGCGCTGAACACTTGGCTGACCGATCCCCGCGCCGACGTTCCAGGCACCGCAATGACGTTCGCCGGCCTGCCGAACGAGAAACAGCGCGCCGACCTCATCGCCTACCTCAATACGCTCTCGGCCAATCCAAAGCCGCTGCCGACGGCGCAGAAGGAGGGTGGCGCGCCTGGCGGGCAGCCCGCCCCTGCCGCACCCGCCGTACCCGCCGTACCCGCCGTACCCGCCCAGCCGAACGCGCAGGGTTCGGCGCCGGCGCCGAAGCAATAGGATTCGGGCGCAAGCCGAAGCGCCGCACGGGGATGTGAAGTGCATTTCGTTGCGGCGCCCACCGGCACGCTGGCGCCGCAATTGAAAAACACATAATCAGCGCCGTTGATCGCCTGCCCGCGGTGCGCGGCTTTCATTGGAGCACGAAGTGAATCGCCGATCCTTGCTCACGTCCGCGCTCGTTGCGCTCGCCGCGCGCCGGCTTCCCCTCCCCGCTTGGACGAGTTCCGCGCTGGCGGAGGATCAGAAAACAACCCCATCCTGGCGGCACGGCCTCTCGCTGTTCGGCGACCTGAAATATCCGGCCGGCTTTGAACGGTTCGACTACGTCACCGCCAACGCGCCGAAAGGCGGCACGGCGCGGCAGATCGCGCTGGGCACCTACGACAATTTCAATGTGGTGGTCGCCGGAGTCAAAGGCGCGCTGGTGATCGGCATCGAATTCATCTACGACACGCTCTTGATCCCGGCGCTCGACGAAGTGTCGACCGAATACGGGCTGCTCGCCGAAGCCGTGCGCTATCCGGACGATTTCTCCTCGGCCTCCTATCGGCTGCGCGCGGAAGCGAAATGGCACGACGGCAAGCCGGTCACGCCCGAGGACGTGATCTTTTCCTTCGCTGCGTTCAAAGAACACAGTCCGCAGCTCGCCGCTTATTATCGCCACGTCGTCAAGGTGGAAAAAACCGGCGATCGCGAGATCACCTTCACCTTCGACTCGCCGGGCAATCGCGAGCTGCCGCAGATCGTCGGTCAGCTGATGGTCCTGCCCAAGGATTGGTGGGAGGGCGCCGACAAGAACGGACAAAAGCGCGACATCGGCGCTACCACGCTCGAGCCGCCGCCCGGCTCCGGCGCCTATCGCATCAAAGAGTTTTCGCCCGGCCGCAACATCGTCTACGAGCGCGTGAAGGACTATTGGGGCGGAAAACTCAACGTCAACATCGGCCGCGATAATTTCGACGAGCTGCGGTTCGAATATTTTCGCGATACGACGGTCGCGCTCGAAGCGTTCAAGGCGGACACCGTCGACTGGCGCACCGAGAACAGCGCCAAGAACTGGGCCACCGCTTACGATTTCCCCGCGGTCAACGAGAAACGCGTCATCCTCGAGGAATTCCCCATCAACAATATCGGGATGATGCAGGGCTTCGCCTTCAACATCCGCCGGCAAAGATTCCAGGATCCGCGCGTACGGCTCGCCTTCAACTTCGCATTCGATTTCGAGGAGATGAACAAGCAGATTTTCTTTGGGCAGTACAAGCGCATTGCCAGCTATTTCGAAGGCACCGAGCTTGCATCAACCGGCTTGCCGGCCGAACGCGAGCTCGAAATGCTGGACACGGTGCGTGACAAGGTTCCCCCCGAGCTTTTTACCACGGCTTATTCCAATCCGGTCGGCGGCAATCCGCAGGCCGTGCGCGGCAATCTGCGCGAGGCGGTGCGGCTGTTCAAGGAAGCGGGTTACGAGGTGCGTAACGAAAGGCTCGTCAACAGCAAGACCGGCGAGCCCTATGCAGTTGAATTCCTCGCCGAGGACCCGAGCTTCGAGCGCGTCTTTTTGTTCTACAAGCCGTCGCTCGATCGGCTCGGCGTCAGCGTGACGGTGCGCAGCGTCGACGAGGCGCAATACGAGAACCGGCTGCGCAACCGGGACTTCGACATCATCACCGCCTCCTGGGGCGAATCGCTCTCGCCCGGCAACGAACAGCGCGGCTATTGGGGGTCGCAGGCGGCCGATCAGCCGGGCTCGCTCAACCTGATCGGCATCAAGAATCCGGCCGTCGACGCCATGATCGACCAGGTCATTTTCGCCAAGAGCCGGCCCGATCTCGTCGCCGCCACCAAGGCGCTCGACCGCGTGCTCCTGTGGAACCACTACGTCGTGCCGCAATGGACCTACGGCAAAGTGCGCAGTGCACGCTGGGACCGCTTCAGCCATCCCGATCCGCTGCCGAAATACGGCGCGTCTGCGTTCCCGACCGTCTGGTGGTGGGACGCCGACAAAGCGGCGAAGACGGGAAGCCGGCAGTGATTTTGGTATACGCCGCAACGTTATCGCGTTCCCCTCCCCCACCCGGGCCGCGCTCGCGCGCGCCCGAGTGCAAGCTTGTTGGGGAGGGGTTAGGGGTGGGGGTCGGGAGGTAATGTACGTGCGTCGACGCATGCGCCTCACCTCACGACCCCCCGCCCCTCCCTCCCCCACAAGGGGGGAGGGAGTCACCCGTCGTCGCGTGCTCACGCTTACCGCCGCCGCAAGTCTCGCTGCGCTGCGTGCTTCACTCTCCCCTGCCCGCGCCGATGAGGAAATTGAATCCCACGGCCTGTCGGCATTCGGCGATCTCGGCTACCCGGCCGACTTCCATCACTTCCGCTACGTCGATCCAAATGCCCCGAAGGGCGGAACGTTTTCGCAGATCGGGCCGGACCGCCAATACAACCAGAACTTCCTCACCTTCAACTCGCTCAACAGTTACATCCTCAAGGGCGACGCGGCGCAGGGCATGGAGCTGAC
>Ga0187856_1002813_pt1 | contig 12545 bp, 10 predicted proteins | sample June2016WEW_8_40_FD_132443 | JGI IMG/M metagenome (GOLD analysis project Ga0187856, IMG submission 132443) | Peatland microbial communities from SPRUCE experiment site at the Marcell Experimental Forest, Minnesota, USA - June2016WEW_8_40 | ecosystem: Environmental > Terrestrial > Soil > Wetlands...
ATGGTGAAGACCGCTTCGCCGTAGCGTGCCGCCTGAGCGAGCGAGCCCATCGCCTTGGCTCCGGCCTCGACCAGCGCCCCGATCTGGTCGGGCACGCGATCGTAGACGGCAACATCGTGACCGGCCTCGATGAGGCGGCGGGACATCGCTTGGCCCATCCGCCCCGTCCCGATAAATCCGACTTTCATGGCATATCCTCCTTCATCATAGGAGCTGGCCGCGCACCCAGTCGAGCTCGCGGCAGACATACTCGACAATGTCGCCGGTTTTCAGATTTTCCGGCAGCACGTCCCAGGTATAGGTCTCGATTTCGAGCTGACGCGACAGCGGCTTCGCCTTGTGAAAGCGCAACGCCTCTTCGATGGCGAAGCGCGTGGTGCGAAACTGCCCGAGGTCGTCGAGGAAGACCGGAACATGGATATGGATGCGCCATTCGCGCGGCCCCGGATCCTTCTCAAAGGCGGCGATGGCATCGTCGAGGTTGAGGAAGCGATTGAGCTTGCCGTTGTTCTTTTCCATCGTCTGGGTGAGGTAGATGGTCTTGGCGTAGCGCTTGAGCGTATCGACGATCGATTGCGACACTTCCGGGACACGCAGTGCGGCGGCTTCCTGCAGTTTGAAGATCGGGATGCCGGCGTCGGTGAGCTTCTGCAGCGACTCGGCGATGTTCTCGTATTCCACGGCCTGATGGCAGATATCGAAGACGATGCCGAGATGCCGGCGCAGCGCGCCATGCGCCTCCGAAATCGGAATGTGCGCGAGTTTGGCGAGTTTTTCCGCCGCGGCCCCGGAATAAAGATGATGGGTGAAATAATCGACCGTTTCGTCGGTGCTTTCGAGGAAGCAGAAGGGCTCGGGCTCGAGCGCGAGCTGCACGGTGCGCCCAGTGCGCGCCTCGAGCTCGACGAGATGCGCCACGACCCGCAAAACGTGGTCGGTATAGGAGGCGACGACGTCGTCGCCGGTCACCCGCGGCTTGAAGCCGAGCGGCGCGCTCTGGATCGAAGGCGCAATGTCGGCCGGACAGACATCGGCCAGCACGTCGGCGACGTTCTTGGTGTAGCGGGTGCGTTCCTCCGAGCGCCAGTCCGGTTCGTACACCTGTTCCTTCACGATCGTTCCCTTGAAGGCGCCATAGGGAAAGGCGTTGACGGTGTACAGATACATGTCGTTGTCGCCGAGGAATTTTTTGAGCTTGTCGCGCTCGACCGCGCTGTTGGCGAGCGTGTTCGCGGAATCCGCCGACAACCGCAGCGACACGCCGAAGCGCTGGTTGTGCGCAATCCGCGCCTTTACCTGCGGCACGTAGGTCGTCAGGCTCGCCCACATCTGCTGCCAATTATCGCCGGGATGCACCAGCGTCGAATAGGTCAAATGGCCGAGACCGTTGCCGAGATCCATGGCTTCCTGCTTTTTTCTGTTTTTACTCGATGCCGCACGTCAAGCGACGCGCTCGACTTTAGCCGAGGCGGCCGCGCGGATGATGGCCTCGGTGGCGGCGACGCCTTGGATCATCTCTTCGAACGGGATCGGATAGGCCGGTCCGCCCGCGGCCGCCTTGGCGAAGGCTTCGAGCGCGACGCGGGAGATGTCCATCGTTGCCGCCTGCCACACCTTGGCCTCGCCCTTCACCGGCTGAAACTTGCACGGGCCGAACAACCGCGTGCGCCGCTCCTCCGACGAAGCGCCGGCGACGTGGGTGAGGCCTTCGAGCCGCAGCCAGCCCTTGGAGCCGAAAACCTGGAAGCTGAAACCGGGGCCGGTTGTCGTCATGGTGCCGAGATAACCCGACATGCCTTGCTTCATGCGCAGGAGGATCGAGGTGGTGTCGTCGGCATCGATCGGCGCGGCGCGGCGGAAGCTTTGGGCGAAAACGTGGTCGATCGGTCCGCACAGATCGATCATGCCGTCGATGGCGTGGACGCCCATGGGCATGAGCCCGCCCAAGGGCGTCTCCGCCTTGTCGGCGCGCCAATGGGCGGGATTGATGAACAGCGCGTTGGGAAACGTCATGGTCGCTTCGACGTGCAGAACGGTGCCGAGCTCGCCGGAGCGGATCATGTCGCGCAGCTTCTTCATCTCCGGATGGAAGCGGCGGTTGTAACCGAGTGCAAGCGTAACGCCGGCCTTGCGCACCGCGGCGACGGCATCTTCCGCTTCGCGTTTGGTGAGGGTGAACGGCTTCTCGCAGTATGCATGCTTGCCAGCGGCCGCGGCGGCGATCACCTGCGCGGCATGCATGGAATGCGGCGTGGCCAGCACCACCGCATCGATGCCCGTGTCGGCGAGCACCGCCTGGTAATCTGCCGCGAGCCGCAGATTCTTCTGCTTGGCGAAAGCCTCGACCTCCGGCGTTACCGTGCGCGTCGCACCCGCCACGAAACGGATGACGTCGCTGGGCTCGGCGGACTCAACCAGCGTCTTGCCCCACCAGCCAAGTCCGACGATGGCCGCGTTGATCATCCTCCGAAGCTCCCGGTTAACGCCGAATGCGCGACTACATCCAGGTGAAGGCGGCACGATAGTGCATCGCAACGATCAAGCAGCAGATCGCCCAGAACAGGCAATACTCGTAACCGCCGATGTTCCACAAATACTTGCCCGTGACCCGCCAAACCGCCACGGTCGCAATGAGAAGGTGGATGAAGCCGAGCGCGCCGGCAATGAACGGATAGATTGCGAAGATAAGTCCAATCGTGATGAAAACTTCGATGACGCAGGAGATGTACATCCACGTCTTCGGTGGATTGAACTTTGCGGCGACGAAGAATCCCAGTGCCGCCGGAACGTAGAATTTCGCGTAGATGTGCGGGATGAAAAACAGCCCGCAAATCAGTCGCAGGATGTTGTATCCATTGGTGAGATCGAAGTTCTGCAGATAGTCCGACATGGCACCCCCCGTGTTTTCCCTGGACACTACGTTTAATCCGCCCCTGCCGGGAATACCATCGTCATTATGGGGAGCGAAGCGGCATAGGGCGGGTTGGCCCCACAGGTCCGCCCAATGCGCGGCCCGATGGCAGGCTCGGGCGTAATCCCCCCTAAGCCTAGAGAACCTCGAACATCTGATAGATCGGCCCCTCCGGCAACCGGTGCCCGACGCCGACGCTGATGATGCTGTTGAGCCAGCCATACTTCTCCGACGCCGTCTCGAAAGACGCGGCGATGCGCAGGTAGTAGTCCGTCGCCTTGACCACCTCGCCGCGGGCGATGCGGTCGAGCACCTCCTTCGGGCCGTGACGGATGCCGGTGTAAGGCATGCCGATGACCTCACCATCGTCGGTCTTGAGCACGACCCGTACATTGATCATCCAGGCGCCGTCGCCGGGCCGGATCGCCTGCCAGTCGCTGCCGCCGGGTAAGAGCGTGCCGCGCAGGCGTTCGCCTTCGAAGCGGCCGCCGGTGATGACGCCGACGCGCCGGTCGACGCCGGGCGTCTTGCCGACATTGATCGCCGGCTGCACGTCGAGGAGCAGAATGAACAGCGGCCGCACCCGCAGCTCAGTCATCTCTTGCGGAAGAATTTCGGACAGCGAACGTGTGGCAGCCACCGGCGAACCTCCCCTTTTTGGCACGCGCCGGATTTTTGCGCCGGCACCGCGGCAAGACTAGCCAAACTCCGCTATATGGTCGAGCGGCCTGACCTTTGGCGAAGGGAGTTCACGGCACCATGGAGCGAGGGCGATTTCTACGCTAGTCTTAGGCGATCCCACCCATCACGGGTTTGGACTGCGGCGCATGAACTATCAGGGAATTATCACCATCGAAGAGGGCAAGCGCGGAGGGCGCGCGTGCATTCGCGGCTCGCGGATCGCGGTCGGCGACGTGCTCGGTTGGCTCGCCGCAGGTCTTTCGCACGAACAGATTCTCGCCGATTATCCTGAACTGACCGAGAGCGATATCCGCGCGTGCCTGGCCTATGCCGCGGACCGGGAGCGGCGGCTCGTGACCACGAGCGCTCGCGTATGAGCAGCAGCGCCAAGCTGCGGATCGGCATCGATACCGGCGGCACTTTTACCGACATCGTCTGCGTCGATGACAGTTCCGGCGCCATGCGCGTGACCAAGGTTTCGTCGACGCCGGCAAATCCCGCGCTGGCGCTGGTTCGCGGCGTCCACGCCATTCTCGGCGAATGGGGTGCCGGGGTGGACGATGTTGCCGTGCTGGCGCATGGGACGACGGTCGCGACCAATGCGCTCCTGCAGGGCGAGATCGCCGGGCTGGGCCTGATCGTCACCGACGGCTTCCGCCATATCCTCGAAATCGCCCGTCAGGCGGTGCCCGAGGGCTACGGCAACTCCTATTTCTGGGTCAAGCCGGAGCGCATTGTGCCGCTTCGTTATGTCCGCGAGGTTGGCGGGCGCCTCAACTTCCTCGGCGCGGAGCTGCGGCCGCTCGATGAGGCAAGCGTCCGCGCCGCGGCAAAATTCTTTCGCCAGCAGGGCATCACCGCGATCGGCGTCTGTCTCCTGCATTCCTACGCCAACCCGGCGCACGAACGCCGGGCGGCCGAGATCGTGCGCGAAGAATATCCGGACTGCACGCTGTCGCTGTCCTGCGACGTGCTTCCCGAATACCGCGAGTACGAGCGGGCGGTGACGACGCTGGTGGATGCGTTCATCAAGCCGCATATGAGCATTTATCTCGACCGCATCCGCGACGAACTCGGGCCTAAGCTGAGCCAGAAGCCGTTCCTGGTGATGCAGTCGTCGGGCGGCGTCGCCAGCCCCGATCAGGTCATGCGCAAGCCGATCACCACGGCATTGTCGGGGCCCGCCGCCGGCGCTCTCGGCAGCGCGGTGATTGCCGAACTCGCCGGATTTCCCGATCTGGTGACGCTGGACGCGGGAGGAACCTCGACCGACCTCTGCCTGATCGAAAGCGCCAAGCCGAAAATCACCAATGGCGGCCGCGTCGGACGTTTCCCGGTGCGCATCCCGATGCTCGACATCAAGACGATCGGCACCGGCGGCGGGTCGATCGCCTGGATCACACGCACTGGGCACCTCAAGGTCGGACCGCGCAGCGCCGGCGCCGAGCCCGGCCCGATGTGCTACCCGAACGGCGGCAACGAGCCGACGATCACCGATGCCAACCTCGTCCTCGGCCGCATTCCTCCGGCGCTGATCGGCGGCGGCATCCCGCTCGATCTTTTACGCGCGCGGGAGGGGCTCAAGGCGCTTGCCGCGCGGCTGCCCGGCAACATGAGCGTCGAGCAACTTGCCGAAGGCATCATCGAGATCGCCAACTGGGACCAGGCCAACGCCATCCGGCAGATGACCATCCAGCGCGGCATCGATCCCGCCGCCTTTGCGCTTCTGTCGTTCGGCGGCTCCGGGCCGGCGCAGTCGCCGGCGGTGATGGAATTGATGGGCATGAAGACCTGCATCGTGCCGCCCAATCCCGGCAATCTGTCCGCCTTCGGCCTTCTGGCCGTCGATTGGCGCACCGACCATATCGTCACCAAGGTCATGCACGAGGACGCGATCGACCTTCCGACGGTTGCCGCAATTTATGCCTCGCTCGAAAAAGACGCCGCCACGACGCTGGAGAAGGACGGCATCGCGCCGGCGCGGATCGCGCTGGTGCGCGAAGCAGACGTGCGCTACGCTGGACAGTCCATGGAAGTGCGCGTACCGGCGCCGTCCGGCAAGATCGACGCGCACTTCATCACCGGCCTGGTCGATGCTTTCCACGCCGCGCATCTAAAAACCTTCGGCTACAATTATGCCGGTCAGCAGAAAGTGGAGCTGGTGAACTTCTGCGTCTCCGCCTTCGGCATGATCGACCGCCCGAGCATTCCCGAACTGGAAAAGTCCGGCACGCCGCCGAAACGGACGAGCCGGCCGGTTTATTTCGATGGGAAATTCCGCGCGACGCCGGTGTTCGAGCGCGCCTCGCTCGCGGCGGGATCGAAGCTTGACGGGCCCGCCATCGTCGAGGAGTTTGGCTCGACCACCGTCGTCTTTCCGGGGCAGCAGCTTGATGTCAATACCCATGGAATTCTGATCATCCGCGCCGCCGGCAGAACCGCGGAGGCTCAGCGATGATGAACATACATTCCAAGGAATGGCCGTGGCCGACCGCGCCGGATTTGCCGAGGCGCGAGGTCGACCCCATCGTCCTGCAGATCGTCGAAGGCACGCTCAATTCCATCGAGGCGGAGATCGAATACGCCATCGAGCGCACCGCGCGCTCGCCGATGATCCGCGAGGCCCACGACTACCGCGTCGGCTTGTTCGATCGTTATTGCAGAAAACTCACCGGCCGCTCCTACTCCGCCATGCCCAATGCCGTGGTGCGCGATTTCCCGCCGCAGACCATGGCGCCGGGCGACGTGTTCCTGATGAACGACACCTATCTGACGGAGGGCTCGATCGGGCATCTGCCCGATCTGTGCAGCACCGTGCCGGTATTCCATCAAGGCGAGGTCGTCGCCTACATCCAGGCGTTCGGCCACCACGACGACATTGGCGGGCGCGTGCCCGGTTCGATGCCCGGCACCGCGACCACGGTGTTCGAGGAAGGCCTCGCCGTCCCGCCAATCAAGTTTTACAGCGCCGGTGTCCGCAACGACGCGGTCTTCACCATCATCAAACGCAATACCCGCGTCCCCGAAACGCTGGCCGCCGATCTCGACAGCGAGGTGCAGGCCTGCCTGATGGGCGCCCGCCGCATGGCGGAGCTGTTCGAGCGCTTCGGGCGCGAGACGGTCGAAGCCTGTTTCCAGGCCATCCTCGACACCTGCCGGGATATTTTCCGCCATGAATTGCTGCCGAAGATCGCCGATGGCGAATATCGCTGGGAAGACTATGTCGAGCACGACGGCGTCACCGATCCGAAGCTGCACAAGCTGGCGCTCACGCTGAAGAAAACCGGCGACCGCATCACGCTCGATTTCACCGGCACCGATCGGCAATCGACCGGCCCGATCAACTGGCCGGCGGATTACGCCGGCGGTGCTTTTCTGATCAAATGGATCGCGCCGATCCTGCGCAACCTCGCCGATACGCCGGAGCGCGCCGCGGAGATTCACGTCAACGAAGGCGTCTGCGAAGTGTTTGACGTGATCTTCCCGCCGAAAGGCACTTTGATCACGCCGGAATGGCCGGCGGCGACGAACGCGCGTTCGTTCGTGCTGTTGCGCTGCCTCGGCCTTCTGGCCGGCGTCGTGGCGCAGGCCGCGGATGGCCGCATGCCGGCCGATCAGGAAACGATCCGCTATACGGGATTTTACGGCACCGACCGCAACGGCAAGCCGTTTCTCTCGCGCGAGGTTTTGGGCGGAGGCTCCGGCGGCCGCAGCTACGCCGACGGCAACGACGCCATTCACATCGTGCCCGACTCGCGCAATCAGCCGGCGGAATTCACCGAGACGCGGTTTCCGCTGCTGGTCGAGAAGCTGGCGTTGCGGACGGATTCGGGCGGCGCCGGCAAGCGCCGCGGCGGCCTGGGCTACGACAAGCATTACCGCGCGCTGGTCGACTGCCGCACCATCGTGACCGCCGACCGCGTGCGGCTCGGCTGCTATGGCGTCAACGGCGGCAAAGCCGGCCTGCCGTTCTGCGTGACCATCGATGTCGAAGGCACGCCGCGCGACCTCGGCGGCCTGGTCGACGGTGAGCCAGTCCTCGCCGGCCAGATCGTACGCGTCGTGACCACCGGTGGCGGCGGTTGGGGCGATCCGCTCGAGCGCGAGCCCGACTTGGTCCAGCGCGACGTGATCGAGGGCAAGGTCTCGCCCGCCGCGGCGCGCGAGGATTACGGCGTCGTGTTTTTGTTGCCGGATGCCGGCGGAGAGTCGCTGGCGATCGACGCAAAGGCGACAGCCGCGCTGCGGGAAAAGCTCAAGGCCGAGTGCGCGGGCGAACGGCGCATGATCGACCGCGGTCCCGGTTTTGCAAAAATGCTCCGCGGCGAAGTCAAGCCGTGGACGCGTTCAGGCTGAAGTTTTCCTAGCGAGGATCAAGCGCAATGGCCATCGAAGTCGCCAAGGTCGAATTAAAGAACGTGCAGGATGCGTCCGGGCTCGAGGCTTTGATCGGCCGCGGGCAATTCCGCGCCGACGAAGTGATCGCCGTCATCGGCAAGACCGAAGGCAATGGCGGCGTCAACGATTTTACCCGCATCCTCGCCGATCAGGCATTTCGCGCGGCGCTGCGCAAGCTGGGCAGCCGCTCCGTTGAGACGATCGCGCACATTCCGATGGTCTGGTCGGGCGGCTGCGACGGCGTCATCACCCCGCACGCGACGATTTTTGCGCGCAACGGCAAGACGGGCCCGGCGACGAAATCGCGCCTGGCTATCGGCACGGCCATGAGCGCCGAGCTTCTGCCCGAGGATATCGGCCGGCCGGCCATGGTGGAAAAAGTCGCCGACGCCGTCCGCGCGGCGATGCGCGCCGCCGGCATCGACGACGCGGCGGACGTCCACTATGTGCAGACCAAGACGCCGCTCCTCACCATCGAGACGGTGCAGGACGCGCACGCCCGCGGCAAAGAAGTCGCGTGCGAGGTGCACGATTCCATGGGGGTATCGAACGGCACGACGGCGCTCGGCATTGCCGTCGCGCTCGGCGAAATCACCGCGCCGAAGGCGGAGGAGATCTGCCGCAACCTCGATCTTTATTCCTCCGTCGCCTCCTGCTCGTCGGGCGTGGAGCTGACGCAGGCGCAGATCGTGCTGCTCGGCAACAAGAACGGCGCCGGCGGCCGCTACCGCATCGGCCATTCGGTGATGAAGGACGCGCTCGACATCGACGGCATCTACGATGCCATTCGCAACGCCGGTCTTGATCTTCCCGCGCGGGCGCGCGCCGAAGATCTCCAGGGGCGGCTGGTCAACGTGTTCCTCAAATGCGAGGCGGACCGCACCGGCATGCTGCGCTCCCGGCGGCAGATCATGCTCGACGATTCCGACGTTCATCATCATCGCCACGCCAAGGCCGCGGTCGGCGGCGTCGCCGCCGCGGCGATCGGCGACCCCGCGGTGTTCGTGTCCGTCGACGCCATGCACCAGGGGCCGCAGGGCGGCGGACCCTGCATCGCCATCATCGATGCGGGGGAATAGCGCATGCGCCCAGCATCGCCGCAGCAAGACGTAGAACAACAATCCGTCGCTGGCAGCGCACTGGTGCGCCAATCGGCGCGTGAACTGGCGCGGCTCATCCGCACGCGCGCCATCAGCCCCGTCGAGGTGCTCGACGCACACCTTGATGTGATCGAAGCGCTAAACCCCAAGCTCAACGCCATCGTCACGTTGGCCGCGGAGGCGGCGCGCGACAGCGCGCGCCGTGCTGAAAGCGCCGTCCTCAAAAACGAGCCGCTCGGCCCGCTGCACGGCCTGCCGATCGCGATCAAGGACATAACGCCGACCGCCGGCATCCGCACCACCTTCGCCTCGCCGCTGTTCAAGGATTATGTGCCGCCGGAGGATGCCGAAGTCGTGCGCCGCCTCAAGGCCGCGGGCGCCATCGTGCTTGCCAAGACCAACACGCCGGAATTCGCCTGCGGCGCCAACACCAACAACACGCTGTTCGGCGCGACGCGCAATCCATGGAATCCGGCATTGAGCCCGGCAGGCTCTTCGGGCGGCTCGGCCGTCGCCGTCGCCACCGGCATGGTGCCGATCGCGCAGGGCACCGATTTCGGTTGCTCGATACGCATCCCCGCCGCGTTCTGCGGCATTGTCGGTATCCGGCCCACGCCGGGCCTCACCCCCAATTATCCGATGCCGCTCATTTGGGACCCGGGACAGGTCCACGGCGCTCTGGCACGCGACGCCGAAGACGCCGCGCTGATGCTCGACGCCATCGTCGGCTTCAGCCGCATTTCGCCGATTTCGGTCGCGCCGCCGTGGCCGAGCGCGCTCGCCGAGCTTTTACGCCGCGACGACGCCAGAGGTCTGCGCATCGCCTATGTCTCCGACATCGCCGGGATCGGCGTCGAAGCGGAAATCGATGCGATCTGCCGGGACGCAGCATCCGCTTTGCGCCAGTGCGGCGCGCAGGTGGAGCAGATCGAATTTGACGCGAGCGGCGGCCGCGCCCCTTATCAGACCTGGCGCGGATTTTGGATGGTCGGCCAGCAATACGAGCGCTTAAGCCAGATCGAGCAGTTTGGGCGCAATCTCAAGGGCAACGTCGAAGCCGGCCTGAAATTAAATGCGCTCGACTTTGCCGCGGCCGAGCGCACGCGGCAGGAGATATTTCATCGCTTCCGCAGGCTGTTCGAGCGATATGATGTTTTGCTCACGCCGGCGGCGCCGGTAAAACCGTTTCCGGTGGAGAAGAATTTCCCCGACCTGATCAATGGCAAGAGCTTCGAGAATTACATCGACTGGATCGCGCCCGCCTACCTCGTCACGCTGGTCAGCTTGCCCGCCGCGAGCGCGCCTGCAGGCTTGACGCAAGATGGACTTCCCGTCGGCATGCAAATCGTGGCCCCGCGGTTCGAAGAGCCGCTGATCTTGAGCGTGGCGCGCCTCATCCACCGCGCCAGCGGAGTGGGTTGGCCGCCAATCTCGGCGGCCGCCGAGTTGCAAAATGACGCGGGATGACGCGTCGGCGCTGTGGCTCAAGGATCCACCGTGACCGGGTTCCAGCACCGCGGACCATTGTGGCAGTCTTTTGCGACGCAACATATATGTCCCGACACCGTTGGCAGCGTCGGGCCGGAGAATCGTTATGGCGGAAAGCCAGTCGCGCAGGCTCGCAGCTATCTTGGCCGCAGATATCGCCGGTTATAGCGCCCTGATGGGCTCCGACGAAGCGCGCACAGTGCGCGACCTTAAGGGCCATCAGGCCGTGGTCCTGCCGATGGTTGGCGACTTTGGCGGACGAGTCATCGATACTGCCGGCGACGGCATATTGGCCGAGTTTCCCAGCGTGGTGAACGCGGTCGAGTGCGCAGTCGCCATTCAGCGCAAGATGGTCGAACGCAATGCCGCTATCGAATCCGCGCGGCGCATGCAGTTTCGCATGGGCATCAACCTCGGCGATGTCATCTACGACAACGATCGAATCTTCGGCGACGGCATCAACGTTGCCGCGCGGCTGGAGGGAATCGCCGAACCGGGCGGCATTTGCGTGTCCAGCAAGGTCCACGAGGAAATCCGCGGAAAATTGAAATTTGCCTATGAAGATCTGGGCGATCGTCAGCTGAAGAACATCGCGCAGCCGGTGCGGGTGTATGGCATCCGCCTTGACGGTGCTGCGGCACGTCAAGCGCCGGCACTGCCCGACCAGCCGTCGATCGCCGTTTTGCCGTTCACCAACATGTCGGGCGATCCGGAGCAGGAGTACTTCTCCGACGGCATCAGCGAAGACATCATCACCGACTTGTCGAAGATCGCCGGCCTGATGGTCATCGCGCGCAACTCGAGCTTCACCTATAAGGGGCGCGCGGCCGACGTCCGCGCCGTCGGCCGCGAGCTTAGCGTGCGCTCGGTGCTCGAAGGCTCCGTCCGCCGCGCCGGCAAGCGCGTGCGGATCACCGCGCAGCTCATCGACGCCGCGACCGGCGCGCACCTGTGGGCTGAGCGCTATGACCGCGACTTGACGGATATCTTCGAAGTCCAGGACGACGTCACGCGCCGAATCGTCGACGCCCTTAAACTCACTCTGAGCCCGGCCGAGAACGCGCGGCTTACCGACAGTGGGACGTCCAATATCGATGCGTACGACTGTGCCCTTCGCGGACGCGAGCTTTTGCTTGGCAATCCCAAAAACCGGGGGACGTTCGAACAGTCGAAAGCGTTCTTCACGAGGGCAATCGAAATCGATCCCAAATATGCGCAAGCCTATGCGGGTCTCGGTTTTGCGTACGTGTTCGACTATCAAAACCGTTGGAGTGATGACCCTGACGGCTCGCTGCCGCTTGCCAAACATTTCGCGGAACAGGCGATCGAAAAAAACCCGAAAGAACCGCTCGCGCGAGTTGTCGCGGCGGTGGCCGCAACATTCGACAGGGACCTCGATCGGGCGAAGTCCGAGGTCGACATCGCGCTATCACTCAACCCGAATTTCGCCATGGCCTACAACGTTCTTGGCGGCATTCGCAGCTACTCGGGACAGCCGCTAGAGGCGATTCCGTTGATCGAGCGCGCCATGCGCCTAGATCCCGCTTCTGATCACCAATATGTCCACTTCCTCGGCATGGCATACCTGCTTGCCGGCAAGTACGAAACAGCGGCGACCCTTTTCAGGCAGCGCATTCTCCGCGTATCCGAGACGGATTTTTCACGCGCCGCGCTCGCTTGCGCTCTTGGTCATCTCGGTCAGCTCGACGAGGCCCGTCGCATCTGGCGCGAACTCGAAGAAATCAATCCGAAATACTCGTTCAGCGAACATTTCGGCCGGCTACCTTTCAAGAGCCAAGAGGACGTCCGGCGGATTGCCGAGGGTCTCACGAAAGCCGGATTGCCGACCTAGTCGCCCGAGTCACTCAAAATGAGGGGTAGAGCCTCTTGAGCTTGACGCGGGCATGATCTGTCGTGAATTGCCAATCGGCCTTGGCGTGATGCTTGTTTCGATGGTCCTGCCAAGC
>Ga0187856_1002815_pt1 | contig 12539 bp, 16 predicted proteins | sample June2016WEW_8_40_FD_132443 | JGI IMG/M metagenome (GOLD analysis project Ga0187856, IMG submission 132443) | Peatland microbial communities from SPRUCE experiment site at the Marcell Experimental Forest, Minnesota, USA - June2016WEW_8_40 | ecosystem: Environmental > Terrestrial > Soil > Wetlands...
AGGTGTAGGTGCATAGCCCGTTGACCGTGGTGCGTCTTCTGGTACTTGACTTTTGAAATTCTTATCCCTACCAATAATTGGCATAATTCCTCCTACTCCTCAGTCTTTTTGTTGCTCGACGTATTGCTTGATGACTTGCAACGGTGCTCCACCAACTGTGCTGACAAAGTACCCCCGTAAACCGAAGATTAGCGGGGAGGCTGAATCAGCCCCACCGCTAAAAATACCAAAAGAACGTACTCGGAAAGCGGTTTTGGTCATAGGAATCGTTCAAACGCTAATGCGAATTCCAGAATAACCTGAAATAACCCTAGAATAACCCTAGAATAACCCTAAGAATCTCTGAATTCTGGAATTCCATGCCCTATGCCCTAGGGGTTTGGTCATACCTGCGCCATCTGTGCAGCCAGCACGCTGTAATGCCCAGCAAATGGCATTCTACAGCAGGCGTAGGCGTTACCAAGCGTTACCAAAGGTACTTGCAGAAGCGATGTGTAATATTACACTGGAGGTATGAGAGCCGCCCTTATAATCGCTTCGCTTTGCGGCATAATTGGCGCATTGACGGGAACATCTGGTTTCGTCTGCCTGCTGGTGACATACTTGCTGATTTTTAGTTCAGGCGTCTGCTGGTGGCGCTAAACGCAATTCTATTTCAGAGTGTGACGAAGCACTTCTTCAGCAGTGCCAACACCCAGTAACCCACCAGCCCATTTAGCAAACTTCTGTTTAGAGACTGCCTTTTGTCCAAGTCTCTGTGCGTCGTACAAATCCTGTAGCAGTTTGTCTGTGCCAGCGTCACCTAACGAAGTCTGGCGCAGTCTAGATGCTCCATACTTGTTCGGCTTGTCTAGATTTTCCAGTGCGTCAATGGCTCTGTCTACATCAATCGTCTCAGGTGCTCCGTATTTCAGGTTTCCCTTTACTACACTTTGATTGTTGAACAGTTTCGCGTTCAAATCTTTGTTGGCTTGTGCTTCTGTGAATTTTGTATCAGCCTGTTGCATTGCTTTGTCCACATCAGGAATTCCTGCTTTCTTTACTGTCTCCTTTGCGTCATTGATGGCATCTTGTGTATTCTTGATGTCCAATTCAGCTTTAGCCTGTTCAGGAGAACCTGCGGCGGTAAGCCTCTCTCTGTCCATCGCTGCATCCAACCTGTCGTATAGTCCTCTGAAGTCTGTTCCTGCTGCTTCGTCAATAGGCTTGTATAGGCTCTTGGATTCTGTGAAGGCTTTGTCTACAGATGGTTGCATTACTTTCCGTAGAGAGATGCTCGTGTCAGTGCTTCCTGCACCTGTGCGTAATGCTGCCTGTGCTTGTGGCTGTGCAACTTTCTCACCCTTAAGCACCTGCTGTACTATGCCTGCGGGTTTAGATTCTGCTACTGCTTCGGGTACTGCCGTTTCTGCCATTTCTGCCGTTTCTGCTGCTTCGGGTACACCCGCTAATTCACCGCCTAAAGCGACAGTTCCCAATTGCAATACCGCATTCCAAGCGGCTTTGTTGGGATTAGTTTGAAACTGCTTTACTGCTTGAGTAAGCCCATTCTTGGCGTCACTAATTTCCTGCGCTTTAGATTGCGCTGCGGTATAAGCATCAGAAATGGATGCACCTGTACTGCGTGCGGCTTCGTACGCTTTGTATACGGCGGGAATGTCTTCCGTAATAGTGTGGTAAGCCTGTACAGCGTTCTGTGGCGTAATCGCACCTATTGCAGTCTCTTTTGCAGCAGAACCTAGTCCACTGAACGGTGTAGACGGCGCTGATGCGGCGGGAACTTCAGGATTCACATAACCTGCCTGTAATGCATCAGACACTTGGCTGGAGGGAACCCATCGTTTGTCCTTTGTAGTAGGATGAACCATATGGGTAACATTCTCCCAGCCGATTGATGCAGCATCCGCTTGTTGGTCGGATGGTACATAACGCATGTCCTTTAGGTCTGGGCTTATCATCGGAGTACCTGTCGGTACACCCAGCGGCTTTTGTAATGCATTTTGAGCCGTAGGCGATTGAGCGTTGACAGGCTGAGTGAGACTCGCGTTCAACTCCTGATTTGGGTCCTGCTCATCCGCAGATGGCATAGCGGGTAATTGTGGTGTGGTCATTATTGGTTCACCTGAGGCAACACATTAGGGTCAAACTTGCCATGACCTTTGTTGCCGTCTTTATTCTGTTGCGTGGGTTGACTTGCTTGTGTAGCCTGTGCTTTACCTGACTGTGGTAGCATCGCTTTCATTCTCACATAACTATTTTCTGTATCAATGGCGGCTCTGAATGCCTGTGGACTCATACTCTTTGCCTTCGCCAAATCTTCAAAGTGTTCTAGCATTTGAGCAGAACCACGAGCACCTACGTGTACTTGCATAAGACCAGTAGTAGAGAGTCCTAGTTTCGTAAACAGACGCTGTACATCTGGGTCACCTGCATCAAATCCTGCGAGATTCGTGATTACGGAACCACTTCTATTCAACCAGTCTTGGAAGCGACTTGCGGCAGGTCCAAGTTTGCCGTCTTTGTCCAACTTCGCAGCAAGTTGCATAATCCCTAAATCATCTGGGTCATCGTTGTTGAAGACTGTCATCAGGCTTCGTGCGTTGGTAACTTTTTCATTCTCTGCTTGACCCACTTCACGAACTTGTGACAATCCGTACTTTTGTACATCACCCGCTGGCACAAGTACCTGCCTACCGCCTGCGTCAACACCAACTACAGGTTTTTCACCCTTAGCAATCTGTGCTTGTTGTTTCGCTGCGACATCCAAGTCATGGGTGTCTCTGTCGAGTTGGTCTTTCTTGTACTTCTCAGACTGAGTGAACGCTTTGTCAAGCACTGCATCGTACTCGGCGTTGCTCATTCCAGCGTGAAGTCGGGAGTTGAGGTCATCGTAATCAGCAGGTTTCAGATTCGTGAATCTCGCTTTGATTAACGCAGGAGCATTCTGGATTCTGGCAGAATCAGCAGGTTTCTGAGCATCGCTTTTCTTGCCTTCTGCAAGTGCTTCTGCACGAGCCTGATCCTGATTCACCAATCCGTCAGACGTAAAGCCCATTTTCTCCTGCAAATGTGCGAGTCCTGCCTGAATCTTTGCATCGTTTGCAAACGCTGGGTCTTTACGGATGTCGTTTACCATTGCGTCAAATGGGTCTGTGCGGTACTTATTGATGAGCGGGTAAAGCGCTTGAATTGAAGGGTCACCTTTACCTGCACTAGCCAAATCGAAATCTTTATTGATGGGATTGCCAGAATTCGCTTTGTTGTAGCCTTCTATGTGGTCATCCAACCCGCTTACTGCCAGACCTTCATTCGCTCTCATCTGGGCCCATTGTGCAATCATACGAACTGGGACTTTCTTGTTGTCTCCTACACCCGCCAGTTTTGGGTAATCTTTTTTCAGATTCTCAGTCATCTTTACCATTGCATCTGGATTGTAGACATCAAACAGAGTACATGCTTTCATACTGCCGTCTGCCTGTGGAACTTGGATTACCTGAACAGGCATTACCTGTTCCATCGTGGCTCTCGCCTTTGGGTCTTTTGAAGCAAGCAACTGCTGTAATTTGTCTCCATCAATGTTTCTGTACGAGTACAAATCAATCGGGTTGTTCTGCGCGTCTGTAACGTTTCCATTAGCATATTCGCCTTCCATCGCTTCGCCCATAGACCCGTAGGTGTCAACCGTATTCTGTTGGTCTTCGGTGTCTGCCTTATGGTTCGCAATCATCATCGCGTGCATTTTTAGGTTATGGTCCATCGTCGCAAACTGGCGAGACTTGATATCATCCGCCTGTTTTTGGGCTTCTGTTTGAGCGCCTTCCTGAGTGAACTTCTGTGCTGCGTTAGCACCAGCGGCAAAGGAGCCACTGTAATCGGGAATACTTCGTCCACCACCTATAGGCGTTCGTACTGTAGGAGCCGCCATTCCCGCCATCATTCCAGAAATCGCGCCTGCAAGTATACCCATTCCAAGCCGTTTTGAAGAAACGGGAGCCATTTGCACATTCCCATTGGCATCCGTTACGGGTTGACCATTTGCATCCTGTACAGGACGACTGCCGCCGCCGCCAAGCAAACTGAGTACCTGATGAAAGATTCCTGCGTGTTGCTGGTTAGGTGTAGGCGCGTTAGATGCAGGAGATGCGTTCTGTGTAGGCTGTACTTGTGGCTGTGTAGGCTGTGGCTGAGCGTTAGCGACAGGAGCGTTAGCGACAGGAGCGTCGACAGGTGCCTGATTCTGTGCTGTAGCGGTAGGCGGCATCACATTCGGCGGTGCATTGGTAATTCCTGTGCCAACGACTGGAGTGTTGGTTAGGTCTGGAGTAACATTTGGATTGCTCATAGTTCCTTTCGTGAAATTTGCCCAACCGCTATGGAACGGTTGGGACTTTCGCGCGCCAGATTTCTACTTTATGAATCTTGGAATTTCTTCTTCAGAAAAACCTAAACTACGCAGTGTGTCAGTTGCGTTAAGATTTTTAATATTTCCGTAACGACTTGCCGCTTCTGCCCAATTCCCGTTAGATTTTCGCAAAGACCATACTTCGGCTTTGAGGGATTCTGCCTGCGACATTACAGCAGGCTTTACGCTGGGGTTGAATCTAGAACCTGAGCGAGTTACATCGGGAGTCATATTCGCCAAATTCCGGGATTCCAAAAGGTCTTTACGCTTAGCGACGTTTTCTGCTCGTCTCATTTGCTCGATTGACTGATAACCCAGTCGGTAAGCTTTGTCGCCTTCAGATTCCATAATTCCTCCAATACTGACAAAAAGTGTACTTTGCGTTTTAAGCCGTTTTAAGAGCCTCTGGGCACTTTGTAGGCACTTTGGGTCACCCAGTGCCTTTCGCGCTCGTGTAGGCTCTGGAAACCGCATAAACACTGGGTCTAAATGGGCATTTCACTCGGATTCACCCGATTGGCAATCACTTGGGAAGGGCTCATCCCGATACCCGATTCCCGCCGTCTCAAATACCGCAGTGGTATGGGATGCGGCATCTACCCTTCAAATACCCGTTTCGTTTTGCTATACCCAAAGGCGCGTTTCAAGTCCTCTGAACTGGCAGCAGCCCATGATTTGTTTACCTGAGCAATCTCTTTGTCTTGCGCGTCAAAGAAGGAATCGTCATTGCAGAAGACTGCGAACGATTGGCGGATGGTATTCCTGTACTCCGTCTTTGACAGATGCTTCCTAAATTCTGCTGCCTGCGGAGAGCCAAATAGCCACTTCTTGTACGCTACAGAAGTGCTTTCTGGGATGGTCTTATTCGCATCCTCCGCAATCTCCTGCATCGTCTCTACCCACCCTTCGTCGCCAAACAATTCTTGGCGGTACTCAGCGTGGTAAATCTTGCGCGTTAACTCATCCCGCAATCTCGTATTGTTTACAGGACACTCTGCCAATTGACGATTCAAATCAGCAAGCACATCGTTTAGGTACTTGTCTCTGGCGGGTAGTTCTGCAGGTGCTGGCGTTTGCTCAGGTGGCGGGAAGAATTGGGTCTTCAGGTCATTACAACGCTTAGCTATGTACTGCAAACCCGCTTCCCAAGTAGACACTTTCGTTACATCAAACATCGTTGCGTCATTCGCGCTAAGAAATAATCTTGTCATCTCAGCGTCACTGTCTTGCACAGTAGCCTTCCAAGAGTCAAAGGTAGACTTAATCGCCGTACTCACTTCCCCAGATGATTGGAATCTCCCATCGTATAATTCTGCCTGGAATTCAGGAGATAGTTCGTGGGTAAGCCTGTACTTCAGGTCTTTCAGGCTTACGTCAAATTCCAACGCCCTTACTTCCTGTTCCAGTTTGGCGTTAGCAGTAATCGCTTTCTTTATTGGACCCTCAATCCTTTCCCGTTCCTGATTCGCAAATTCCAATCTCTCGTTGCGCAATCTCGCCGTACGCTCTCCTGACATACTGCTTGAAATCCTGTTTCCTATAAACCCGCCCATATTCCTCCCTATTTCTTCGCTTCGTAGCAACTCCACACGCCACCATTCCTTTTGGAACGGGTAATAAAGTTCTGCAAAATGTCTGCCGTTTCACTAAAGGATTTTCGTAGAACTGTGACCTCTGGGTCCAAAAATTCGGTATTCACGATGTCCCAGTCATTCGACGGAACAGAGAGTGTATACTTATTCTTCCCCTTTTTTGCGGCGGGAGTCTCTAGACGAACTAAACGGTAACCGAGGTACATGCAGAACACTGCCAGCCAGCGGCTGTCTGTAATCTGGTTGTCCTTACTGAATGCGTCAGACATAATCTCGTTTCTTAAGCTCCATCGCGACAAATGCTGAAAAGTCAACCAAATCTAGCGTAGTCTCTTTGAATTCTTCGTAAGTAGCAATCTCAGCGCCAGTCCAGTAAATTATGTTGGCGTATAGAAGGTCAAATACCTGCTGGTGGAGCATAGAGTCGACTCCACGAACTAGCAGTGTCTCGTTTATGTCAGATTTTATTAGCACGCACCATTGCTTCAGTAGGGCTTCCCTCTCAGGTACTGATGCGTCTGGGTCTATGGAATCGGGAATGCCGCAAAATTCACAAATTGTCGGGAAGTTATCTGGGAATTTGACCACCATTGTTCTCCTCGCGCTTCTCTTCATACTTCTTCAGTTCTTCCAGCGTCTTCCACCCCAGAGCTTTTACATATTCGTCTGGGATTGGGATGGCTTCATTCTTGGCGCTAAAGCAATCATCGCCCAAGCTCTTACGCGCTGAAGCGAACTTTTTGGCACACTCTTCTTTGGTAATCCAGCCGACCCTTTCGGCAGATTTCCACATGGACGCCATTGCTTTCACAGCAAACTGGGAATCTGAGTCTGTAACGCCTTTATCTGCCATTTCATCCTCCGTGATACTTCGCCTGACGGCGAGTGTTGGCTTCATTCAATATTTTCCAAAGCCTGTCTGCTACAGAGTCTTCAATATGGGTAATACGAAAACTGAACTCCTCATCAGACATCTGAATCTTCTCAGGCTTCTTTCGCTTCTCAGCGGCTACGCGCTTAGACTTCTCATCCCGTAAAAGTCTTGCCCAGAATAAACTTACCAATTCCAAAGCCGCCTTCTTCTCTACCTGTGTACCTGATTGTATTAGTACAGTACAAGCCTCAATGATAGCGGGTAATTGGGAGATTAGCGCTTCGCTTGGCTTCTTAAATTCCTTCTTGGAAACCTTCTCCAACGCAATACGAAGGAAATGGGTCAGTCTCCGCTCTTGATTCACAGTCCCTCCTGCTGGTTTGCGAATGGGTCAGGTTCTGGTTCTTCTGCGTATTCAATCTTGCCGTCCAAAGCTTCTACGCCATCAGGCTCTATAGGCTCTATAGGCTCTATAGGCTCTATAGGCTCTATAGGCTCTACATCGGTGAGAGCATCGGTAGGTTCACTGGTCTCTACAATGTGTTCTTCGGGTTCCTCTTGGTAGCAATCAGGCTGAACAGCATTCCCGTTTTTCTGTTGCCAGTCTTTCTGCAATCTTCGGTAGCGAGCGATTATACTTTCAAGTCTTGGCAAATCATCATTTACATGAGAAGAATCTCTTGAACCGCTCGTCACCCGCTGAGTGAAGTAGATGCCGGGAATCAGGTTCCCTAATTTTGAACCGATTGACGCGCTCCAGCGCTCTGTTCCTTTGCGGTATGGCTTCCCATTCTCATCTCTCAAAGGTCTACTGAATACCCAACGATAAAATTCCAAACGTTGCTCATGTGTCTTGAGAACCCGACGCACGAGTAAATCTACATCACTCATGAAATCAATAAGGGACGTTCCGCTGTGACCACCACGAAAAGAACGGTGCGGTAATGGTGAGCGCTGTTTCAACTTGTAGTACGTTGAAGCGTACAGGTCTGCTACCTTCTCCAGATTCTTATAGAACACCGTCTTTACAATTTTGGTCTTCTTAGCCAATTCGTCCTCCTCAGAACGACCCGTACGAGTGAAATGAGTCTGCCAACGGCTCGTACGGGAATGGAGGCGCTGGCAGAAGCCGTCCCATAAATCTTCTCTAAAAAATAAAAAAGTTTCACCCAAGTGGGTGAGGGTCTTTGAATCAGAAATATGGCGTTGAGGGTTGTCTATTCTGTCAACCCTCTTGCCTGTGTAGACGAAAGATTTTGTCTATGTCCATACTATATGCACGAGTCCTTCCCAATAGGGTAGGTCGCTTTAAAAGGTCGCTTAGACCAGCCCTAAACGGCGCTTTAGGTGGTGAAATCGCTTCATTTCAGCCCCCGTCTTGGGAATTCGTTCCTCAGAGCGCTGATGGGTTGTCTCAAGTTCGTACTTGTAGTCCCAATACCAATCGGCATCTTCCTGACCCAGTGTATTTACCGCCATCTCGTATTCTGTCGGTTCAGGTTCAGGATTCTTTGCAGTGGCTCGCTCTACATCAATTCTGGCAATTAGGTCATTCTCAACCTGTGCTGGATTGCCTGTGTAACGCCCTATGTAACGAAGGGTACCAATCTCAGGTGATTCATCGTCTGGGTCTTCTTTGGGTTGGAGCGGCTGGAGTTCTACAGGACGCCTGCACGCTTTATTCACTCCTGCATGACATTTGTCCCACAGGAATTGGTCTCTTTTTTTGCCTTTCAGTTTAGTGAATTTCTCAGCGTTCTGTAGAAGCAATAGGCAGGTGCACTGTACGCTCTCGCGCACTTTCATCGTAGCGTTGGACAGGTAAAGGTGGTTTGCTATGGATTTACATCGGGATTGAATTTCGGGTAACTTCTTTTCAATGAATCTAGCCACACGCTGCTGTGAGAGTGTGGGTGATGCGTCTTTCGGTGTAATATGCTCGCTTTCCGAATTGCTGACCTACTTCGTCAGGTTCTTAGATTTGTGGTTCTGGTTCTAAACAATCCAGCATTCCTGCTGCTATGCGGCTTGCGTTTCGTTTTCGCAAGTTCGTAGCATAACTTTTCCCAGTACGGCATCATCGGCTTGGTGTTGGGTGATGGTCTTTGCGCAGGTGAACAGATGCCTGAATCACTTCCCGCTTCCATTCATTCAATGATGTGGTAAATCTGGTCGTGGTCACATGCTCTATTGTTCTTGTTGTTATGCATTTCACCAATGCGGTGCTGATTGGATTGGCAAAAGACTTCGTCAATATGCAGGTATGAAATAATCCCGTCGCTCCACTACTACAAAGAATGCAGGTATTCCGTAATTGGATGACGCACACAAGTTTCTTCGCTTTCCCTATTTCAATGCCATAGGTAAGGTATGTGCCGTCATACTTCGCATCTACTTGGGATTACGCTTCTAGTTCGGCGATGGCTACGACTTTTTCGTACACAGAAATACGCGTCAAAAGGATGAGTTCTGCTTTCACTGAGAGTGCAGACGATGCCCTCAGGATGCTTCAGTAATTCTTTGGCAAAGGAATTACCAATCCGTTGTTCATTGTCTCTGTCTGCCTGTGTGCAGTACAGACCATTTTCGTCAATTTTTTCTGATTCAATGATGATTCCCATAAGCTACATTCTCCTTCCGTAAGTGTTTACTGGTATGCGATTCCGTGTACGATTACAATGGCTTTAGGTCTACGCACGCCTTTGCAATCGCCACAGGACACATCGTGACCAGTAAGCAATTTGCTGCGCTTAATCCTTTTGAAATTCCCGCAATCGCATCTACAGAAGAATGCTGGATGACCATTGATGCTGCCAGCGTCTTCAAGAACTACCAGTTTGCCGAAACGACTACCAATTACGATTCCCATAGCGGCTCCGGTTCCTCAGATTCATCTTGCGTTGCATCCTCTTCATTCGCAGGAAACGGGTGTAGTCGTGGGAACGATTCCACCATCAATTGGTGTTTCTCCATAAGCGCGTGTGATTGGGCGATGGTCATAGTTCCATCCTTTCTGAATCCATAATCGGGACAGGAATCGAAAAATATTTTTCTCTAAGCACTGTGGTTTCCAGAATCTTGCCAGTCTTCCTGTTTACAAGAAACGAGTGTGGTCTCCATAGCGAATCAGAAAGACCATACCCTATGTGGCGCTCGTACTTTTTTGGGTGCTTGATGGCAAGCCTAATGCTGTTCTGATGACACCGGCTCATCTCAAGTTCTTTGAGAATTGCCTTCGAGCCATCCAGAGTCTTCCCGAATTCCAGCAACAGTTTTACAAAGCCTTCGCTATTCGTGAAGTCATCATTCCAGCAGACCACCAATTCACCGCCTATGGACAAGAGTCTGTCTGTAAGCAATCTTAGGAACGGCTTCGTCTGTATAGCAGCGTCGAAGTGTTCTTTTTGAAAAGGGTTCAATGCCTACCCTTCCTTCTCAAAGAACTGATGGTCTTTGCAGCACCTCTTACCAGCCATAGGGGGCTTCTGGCATTGGTGGGCGTAGGCGTAGTCATCCTCATCACCATACCCTATTGGACCCGTAGCATCACCAATGATGCACTGGCATTTCGTTCCATCCATCGTCTTGCTGAATTCATCGTAGGTCATATTCCTCCTTTTTTTTTGGTCGCTTGCTCGCTCGCCCAGTCAATCTTGCCAGTGTTGTACAGTTTGCTGCGAAGTCTGCCGATGGTGACGAGTTTGTCAGTAATCAGCCGGAGTTGATTAGGTGTCGCCCAGCCTGCAAGATGCTCGAAAAACTGTAGCAACGGGTTGGTCTCTCCCATGGTTAGGAACTCGTGGTCATGACACGTCAGCCCTCTGCCGTCGCCCAACCCATGTTCGTAGAAGCCCTCTTCAACTTCGGTGAACAACGAGCCTAGTTCTTCCATCTTCACGTCCAGCCTCTTCACGTCCAGCCCTTTCAACAGCGTCTCTTTGTCGTAGTTCATGATTGCTCCTCTCTGTTTACTCTTTGGTACATCACCACTCACTGTGTACTACTTGGTTACTAAAGCATGGTCTTCCTGTTTACCACTTGGTTACTATCAACATTTGCAACAGACTGATTGGTCAGAATCAACGACTTGCGTACTTCTGCTGGATTAGGGACTCTATGTGTAATGGTGTTGTTTATAGAGAGTCTCTTCCAGAACTTGCCGTTCCTCTGGTATTTACCTTTTAGTAACCTTCGCACAGTCTTTTTACCGCTCTCATCCTGGCGCAGTTCGAACCCTGCTTCAATGCACGCATCCTGCAATAGTGCCCAGCCATCAGTGACCAACAGATGTTCAGGGAATTGCTGCACTGCCGTCGCGAGAACTCCAAATCTCGTAGGCTTCGCAGTCACGATGGAACCCTTTGCGGAGAGCGGAGCAGCAGGAGAACGAAGCGCATTATTCGTGCTGAAAATAGGTGGTTTGCCCAACTTCTTCGGAGCGCGTGCCAGCAGATGAATCTGGTCGGTAGAGTCTTTTACAAAATCTGCACCGTCCTCACAATCACGAAGGCATTGCTCAATCAGACATTTCTCTCTCAACTCCACACCAACACCGCAACCCGCAAGTGAACAACTGCGCGAGAAAAGGAAGTTACGAATCTCTTCGTACGGAATCAACACAGTCTCGCCATTCTGAATGCGCTCGTTCCTCTCCTGCTCAAGCGCAGACACATAAGTGGCACGTGTGCTAAGAATCCAATCCACGAGCCAATCGGGAATTGGTGCTATCTCGTCAAGACCCTTCTCACTCACACAGGTGTACTTCTTACCACCGGGGTGTTCTTCATCTGGTGGGAACACGCTTCCTGCGGCGACTACGATTCCACCACCACCACAGCCCTTCACATCCAGCAGATTCGGGTGAACCATCCTGCTCTTGCCCTTCTTGACCTTCTGCACCAGTCTGGTAGCATCCCTGAGCAAACCATTCATTTCGCCTTTCAGCATTCTCACGCTGTACTCTGTCTGTGTGAAGTAAAGATGCTTCTTGAATGGCTTCGTATAGTCACTGCCCACTGTGTAAGTGTCTGGCAGATTCCCTGCCTCTCGAATCGCGGGTTCTACCGACGCGTCATCAATGTCCAGCATGAGCGGGTTGCCCACGCCTCTGCACGAGACTACACAGGCATTAGAATCTGGACGCTCCTGTGCGATGCGACGATGAAAAGTTTCGTCTGCGTCATACGCAAGCGAGTTCCATCCCAGAGAGCCTGCCTTCGGGTTGTTAGGGTTGAGACTCCAGACTACGAATCCCTTCCGTAGAAGCGGGAGCGCACTGTGCAGGTAAACACAGCCGTCTTGCAGTGGGAGAAATTCCAACAGGCGCACCTTCTCTTTCATCACGATTGTGTAGGTTCGAGAATCAATCGGTGGCATCGTTGGCTTGTTCACGCAGACTTCGCCTGTTCCAACTTCGCCTGCTCCCGGTGTCGTTCCTGTCATGCCGTCCTCTTAGGCACAGGCACCTGCCGTAATCCCAGAGCCTGTTCAATGAGTATGCGAGCGGTAACACTTAAGGGACTGCCAAATTCATCCTTTCGGCGCTGCAACTCTACCATTACTTCGTCAGATACCATTACAACCAATTTGTTCGTGTTCATTGTGCCTCCTTTAATGCAATGCTAATTGCGAGCGTGTCAGATTCTGACGCTGCATTACGATTTTCTGTATA
>Ga0187856_1002816_pt1 | contig 12527 bp, 16 predicted proteins | sample June2016WEW_8_40_FD_132443 | JGI IMG/M metagenome (GOLD analysis project Ga0187856, IMG submission 132443) | Peatland microbial communities from SPRUCE experiment site at the Marcell Experimental Forest, Minnesota, USA - June2016WEW_8_40 | ecosystem: Environmental > Terrestrial > Soil > Wetlands...
AAGGAAAAGACGCCTCCATGCCGATCACCGCTCTCTACGCCAGCCTTTTGGTTCCGCTTTACGTCCTGCTCGCCGCGCGAATCATTCTCATGCGATTTAGCGCGCGCGTCTCGGTCGGCGACGGCGGCGACAAGGATCTGCTACGCCGCATGCGCGTGCATGCCAATTTCGCCGAATATGTCCCCTTCGCGCTGTTGCTGATGGGCTTGGCCGAGAGCCTCGCGCTGGACGCCCGCCTGCTGCACGGCGTCGGAATCGTGCTGGCGCTGGGCCGATATGCGCACGCCTACGGCATGTCGCGGCGCAAGGATATTCTGCCCCTGCGCACCGGCGGCATGATCGCGACTCTCTCCGCGCTCATTGTGCTCGCCGCGAGCTGTTTCTTTCTGTCGATGCGGCGAGGCTTTGGCTTATAGCAACCCCCGCCTCGCCGCGGCGTCCCGCCCTTAAGCCGGCTGCGCGAATTGTCGGGCCAGCGCCTTTTCGATTTCGGGCAGCGGATGATGCGTGAGATCGCGATCGAGCTCGCCCTTCACCTTCGCCTGGGCCTTTACCGAAAGATCCTTGCGGATTTCGCCGAGCACGCGCGGCGGCGCGACGATCACGATTTCCTTCAGTTCGCCGCTCTCGGCCGCTTTGTTGATCCGCTCGGCCATCTCCTTGGCGAAATGCTCTTTTTCGACTTCATGCCAATCGGTGGTCTCCACGGCGCTACGCGGCCCGAGGCGCGCGGCGAGTCGCCCCGGCGCGGCCGTTCCCTGGTTGTGCGCGGACGGATTCACATCGACGCGCGCGTCGATGACGCGCAAATCCAATAGGTCGGGATCGCCGTGATTATACAGAAACAGCGCCCTGCGCCCGTCCCCGACGAGAACCCATGCGCCATTATGGACCGCGATATTGGACATGATTTGATCCCTTCACTCGATGGCCTCCACTTTATCAACGTGGGGCCTCGGCGCGAAAATGACAACCGCGGCCCGTCGCCGCTGTCTTGGGCGTGCCCTGTCTTGGGCGCGTCGCTGTCAGGCCTGCTCGCCATAAAGCTGGGAAAGCCCGAACTCCAGTCCCGGCGGATCGAGCGTCACGGCCCCTTCGCGCAAAATGCTCGTCAAAATCTTGCCGTCCTCGATGCGCCGATGGTGGATCACCAGGGATTCATCAGGATAGACAATGAGATAATGCACGACGCTGGCCACGCTGAAATAGCCGCTGAGCTTGTGCGTCACATCGTTGCGCCACGTCGAGGGCGAGGCGACCTCGACCAGGATCATCGGGTTTTCGAGCAGCAGCGCGTCCGGCGGCAGTTCAGGGCCACAATAGACCAGCGCGTCCGGCTCGTAGACCGTGGATTGATTCACGCGGACGGCCATGCCGTCCGGCAGCACATGACAGGGCGCGCCGCGCCGAGCTATGGCGTCGCGCAGGACCACGCAGACCGCGAGTTTCATCTTCGCATGCGACGCGCGCTCGGCGGACTGCGCGACGACCACTCCGTCGACGAGTTCATAGCGCCCCGGCTGGCTTTCGCTCCAGGCGAGGAATTCGTCCACGGTGAGGTTGGGTTGCGGGAGCGCGTTCATGCCGGAATGATAACGCGAAGCGCGCGCGGGGGCTATCGGGGGAAGAGAGTTTCGCTCCCGTCCCCCGGATTAGGTGTATTTTTTGGCCGCTTGGTCGATCGCGCCGCTCGCCTTTTCGAGATCCGCGGGGATCATCGCCGGGTGAATCTCGACTTTGGCGTTGAAGGCGAGGAAAAAAGGCTCCGCGACCGCCGGGATATGGGAGGCGTCGGGCAAATCGAGAATAATATAGCCCGCGCGCTGGCCGTCGCGGTCGGTGAAATAAACCGCCTCAGGCTTCAAATCCGCCAGAATGGAGCCGATCGTCGCGCCGAGCTTTCCGGCCTTGGCGGCCGCGTTGCCGGTCTCGACGGGGATTGTGACAATCATTAAGATACGCATGGCCTATCTCCGCTGGTTTTGATTATTGCATCGGGCGGCCCGTTATAACATCATCGCCATATGAAATTCGCGGCGCCGAACCCCAAGGATCGTCTCCCATTCGCCGCATGTCCCGTCAACCCGGCTCCAACTCCCGCGCCTCTTGCGCGCGCAGGACGCCCTCGCGGGCGCCGATGTAGTCGCGGGTGAGCGGGGCCGCGTCCACTTTCTTGACCAGTTGAATCTGGAACACGACGTTGATTCCGGCCCGGAAGGCGGCTTCGCACAGCGAGAGATAAAACTCCCACATGCGGCAGAATTTTTCGCCCGATATGGCGGCGGCCTCCGCGCGGCGGGCCATGAACCGCTCGCGCCAATGCCGCAAGGTCTCCGCGTAATGCAGCCGCAGAATTTCCACGTCGGAAACAATCAGCCCCGCGCGCTCGATCGACGGCAGGATTTCGGATAGGCTGGGAATGAAGCCGCCGGGAAAAATGTATTTTACGATCCACGGCGCGGTCGGCATCGGCGCCCCGGTATTGCCAATCGTATGAATCAGCGCGACGCCATCGTCCCTCAGCAATTTCGCGACGCGTTGGAAAAAGGCGTCGTAATAGCCAAGCCCGACATGCTCGAACATGCCGACCGACACGATCCGGTCGAAGATCTGATCCACGTCGCGGTAGTCCGTCAGCGCGAAGGCCGCCTTCGACGTGAGACCCTCGTCTTCCGCCCGCCGGCGCGCGATGGCGATCTGCTCGCGCGAAAGCGTTATGCCCGTGACCTGGGCGTCGCAGGCCCGCGCGAGATAGAGCGCGAGACCGCCCCAGCCGCTGCCGATGTCGAGAACGCGATGGCCTGGCTCGACGAGCAGCTTGGACGCTATGTGGCGCTTCTTGGCGAGTTGGCTCTCATCCAGCGACTGGTCCGGCGTCTCGAAATAGGCGCAGGAATATAGTCTGTCGGAGTCGAGAAATAGATCATAGATTCGGGGATCGATATCGTAGTGATGCTCGACGTTGCGTCTCGCGCTCGCGAGCGAGTTGCGCTGGCCCCACCGTTTCAGCCGGCCGCGCCATTTTTGAACGGCCGCCAGCCATCGCGGCTGGTCGGCGAGCGCGATATTGCGCGTCGCTATCGTCAGCACGTCGAAAATCGCGCCGCGCGTGACGATCAGCCTCCCATCCATGAACAATTCACCGACGGCGAGTTCCGGGTCCAGCAGAAGACGCCACTCCGCCGCAAAATCGGCGAAGCGAATCGCGGCGGCCGGCCCCGTCCCGTCGCCGAGCCGAAAGCAAGCGCCCGAGGCCGTCTCGACCTCCAGATTTCCCTGTCGAACGAACCGCTCCAGGAAGTTTTGCAAAACACGACTCATCGGCGCCTCGAATGTCCACTACACGCCGGCGGAGGGTAATATGTTCCAGAAAATCAAAAAAGCGCCCGTGCGCGGGCGGCAAGACGCGGTCGATACACAGTTTTTTTTGGCGCCACGCGGGAACGCGCGCCCGAGCGCGCGCTCAATCCTCCTTGTCGAGGCCGTAGAGCGTGTGCAGCGTGCGCACCGCGAGCTCGGTGTAGGCCGCGTCGATCAGCACCGAGAATTTGATCTCCGAGGTGGTGATGGCGCGGATGTTGATGCCTTTTTCCGCAAGCGCCCGGAAGGCGCGCGCCGCGACGCCGGCGTGGCTGCGCATGCCGACGCCGATCGCCGAGACCTTGGCGACATCCCGCGCGCCGACGATCGCGGCGTAGCCGATGTCGCTCCGCGTCTTCTCCAGCAGCGCGCGGGCGCGGTCGTAATCCGCCGCCCCGACCGTGAAGGTCATGTCGGTCATATTGTCCTGCGAGATCGTCTGCACGATCATGTCGACATTGATGCCGGCCTCGGCCAACGGCATGAACACGCTCGCCGCGACGCCCGGCTTGTCGGCGACGCGCCGCAAGGTGATCTGCGCCTCGTCGCGCGAAAAGGCGATGCCTGTGACGACCTGGGCTTCCACGATATCCTCCTCCTTGCAGATCAGCGTTCCACTTCCTGGATGGTCGGGGTCATCGAAGGAGGAGCGCACATAGGTCGGCATGTCGTGCTTCAGCGCGACCTCCACCGAGCGCACTTGCAGCACCTTGGCGCCAGCCGACGCCATCTCCAGCATTTCCTCGAAAGCCACCTTGTCCATGCGCCGCGCCCTGGGCACGATGCGCGGGTCGGTGGTGTAAACGCCGTCGACGTCGGTATATATGTCGCAGCGGTCGGCTTTGACCGCCGCCGCCAGCGCCACCGCGCTGGTGTCGGAGCCGCCGCGCCCCAGCGTGGTGATGCGATTGGTCGGGCGATGCACGCCCTGGAACCCGGCCACGACGGCGACCTCGCCTCGCGCGAAACCTTCGAGAATGCCAGCGGGCTCTATGCTCAAGATGCGCGCGGCGCCATGGCCGTCGTCGGTCAGCACGGGCGCCTGCCACCCCTGCCAGGAGCGCGCGGGAAGGCCCGCCTGTTGCAGCGCCAGGGCGAGCAGCCCCGCCGTCACCTGCTCGCCCGAGGCGACCACGGCGTCATACTCGCGCATGTCGTGCAGAGGCGAGGCCTCCTTGCACCAGGAGACGAGCTCGTTGGTCTTGCCGGACATGGCCGAGACCACGACCGCGACCTCGTGGCCCGCCGCGACCTCGCGCTTGACGTGCCGCACGACATTCTTGATGCGCTCGACAGAGGCGACCGAGGTGCCGCCGAATTTCATGACCAGACGTGACATGGGTGACCGGAATGGAGGAAAGCGGGAATCGCGCGGCGGGGGTTATAGCCCGAGTGGGGCGAAAAGCGGAAATTTATGGGCTGGGCGCTCCCTTCTCCCGCCCGCGGGAGAAGGAAGGCGCCCGCCGTTTTTCGCTTTCGCGTGGACAGGCTATAACCCCCTCCCGTGCGAAAAAGCGCCGCAAGAACGAGGTTCCCGTGCCCGAGCAAACTCCCCGTCCCTCTTCCGCCAGCGTCAATCCAGCTGACGTCGACCGTTTCAACCGGCTTGGCGATCTGTGGTGGGACGCCAAGGGCAAGATGGGGATTCTTCACGAGATCAATCCGATCCGCGTCGATTATGTCCGCGATCTCGCTGTGCGCTATCTGCATCGCGACCGTTTTTCGGCGCAGCCGCTCGAAGGGCTCGGCCTCGCCGATATCGGCTGCGGCGGCGGCATTTTGGCCGAATCGCTGGCCGAACTCGGCGCCGATGTGACGGGCGTCGACCCCGCGCCCAACAATATCGAGGTCGCCAAGCGCCACGCCAAAAAGTCAGGGCTCGAAATCGACTATCGCAACGTCACCGCCGAGGCGCTTGCCGAGAGCGGCGCGACTTTCGACATCGTGACCGCGCTCGAGGTGATCGAGCATGTCGAGGGACAAAAGGCCTTCGTCGCGACGCTCTCGCGACTGGTGAAGCCCGGCGGCCTGCTGTTCCTCGCGACGATCGACCGCACGCTCAAGAGCTATGCGCTGGCGATCGTCGGCGCGGAATATGTGTTGCGCTGGGTGCCGCGCGGCACGCATGACCACGATAAATTCGTGCGCCCCGACGAACTCGCGGGATGGCTGCGCCACGCCGAAATGCGCGAGATCGACCGCGCCGGCATGACGTTCCAGCCGCTCACGCGAAGCTGGCGCAAGAGCCGCGACACCGACGTGAATTATCTGATGGCCGCCAAGAAGGACAGTTGAGCAACGGCTCGGCTCTTGTTCGGTTAACCTTCGAGCGTTAGACTTCGCCCATGATGCGCAACGACTCGTCAAACCCCTTTCGCCCCGGCGCGTTCCGGACCATGCTGCTCGCTCTCGCGGGCGCCGCGCTGCTGTGCGCCGGCGCGCCCGCCTTGGCCAAGACCAAACCTAAGCCCGACGCCGCGGACAAGAAGGACGCCAAGAAGGGCGCGGGCAAGCCCGAGCAGCTCGGGAGCTACGGCGACTGGGGCGCCTATGCGGCGGCCGGCAAGGACAAGACCTGCTACGCGCTCGGTTCGCCCAAGGAGCGCCAGCCAAAAGCCAAGATGAAGGACACGCAGGCATTCGTCTTCATCTCCACCCGCCCCGGCGAGGGCGTGCGCAACGAGGTCGCGATCAACCTTGGCTACGCCACCAAGGACGGCGGGGCCGCGACCGCCGACGTCGACGACGATAAATTCGAACTCGTCACCAAGGGCATGAACGCCTGGGTGAAGAACCCGGCCAAGGAGAAGGAGTTCGTCGAGGCGCTGAGGACGGGCTCCAAACTCTCCGTCAAGGCCGCCTCCGCCAAGGGCGCGACGACGGTCGACAGCTATTCGCTCAAGGGCCTATCGGACGCGCTGGCCCGCGTCGCGCAGGAGTGTAAGTGAAGGTTGCGCTCGCGCTGGCAGTAGCTTTTGGCCTCGCCCTCGCCGGACCCGCGGGCGCGTTGGAGGGCGCGCCTTCCCTCTGGGATCCCGCGCACAGGCCGGAGAAGCCCGATCTTGGCGGCTTGCGCCAGCTGCGCTTCGTCACCGAGGACGATTATCCCCCGTTCAACTTCGTGCTCGCCGACGGTCAGCTCGCGGGGTTCAACGTCGATCTCGCGCGCGCGATCTGCGAGGAGCTGGAGCTGACCTGCACGATCCAGCGCCGCCGCTGGGATTTGCTCATTCCGGCGCTCGTCGACAACAGCGCCGATGCGATCATCGCGGCGCTGGCGATGAATGACGAGAACCGCGTCCGGGTCGATTTCACCGGGCCCTATTTCATCATGCCCGGACGTTTCGCGACGCGCGCGAACAGCGTGCTCGGCCCGGCGACGCCGGAGGTTTAGGACTACCAACCCGTCGCCGTGGTCGCCGGCTCGAGTCATGAGGCCTATCTCAAGACCTTTTTCCCCAAGGCGCGGATCGCGCCGTTCGAGAACGCCGCGCTGGCGCGGCTCGCGCTCAAGGACGGGCGCGTCAACGCGCTGTTCGGCGACGCGGTGTCGCTGTCGTTCTGGCTCAACGGGGCGGAGGCGGAGGGGTGCTGCGCCTTTTCCAACGACGCCTATGTGGACGCGAAGTTCTTCGGCGACGGCCTCGGCATAGCTGTCAAAAAGGGCGCGACGCCGCTGCGTCGCGCGCTCGATTACGCGCTGGCCCGCCTCGCCCAGCGCGGCGTCTACGCCGAGCTCTTTCTCAAATATTTTCCGATCAGCCCGTTTTAGGCGGCCCGCTCACACCAGCCTTTGCTCCATCGCGATGCGGACCAACTCCAGCGACGTCCGCGCCCGCAGCTTGCGCTTCATCAGCGCGCAGGAGTTGGCGATGGTCTTGTAGGAAAGGCCCGTCGCGTCGGCGATTTCCGCGAGGCCGAGCCCCTCGCCGAGCATTCGCAATATCTCCAATTCCCGCGGGCTCAACGCATCGAGCGGGCTTTTCGCGCCGCTCTCGTTCCCCCCGAGACGGTCGGCGATTTTCGGCTGTATGAAAGTTCCGCCGGCCATCACCTCGCGCAACGCGCGCAGCAGGAGGTAGGGATCGTCGTTCTTGGTGACATAGGCCTTGGCGCCCGCCTCGATGGCGCGAGCCGCGAAGATCGCGTCGTCGTTCATGCTGAAGACGACGACGCGCGCTCGCGGATCGTGGCGCAGGATTCGGCGCGTCAGCTCGAAGCCAGAGGCGCCGGGCAGAGCGATGTCGACCACCGCGGCGTCGGGACCATGCGCGACATAGGCGGCGAGCCCGGCGTCGGCGTCGCGCGCGTCGAAGACCTCGATGTCGCCCTCGCCGACCAACATGGCGGCGCAGCCGGCCACGATGATCGGATGGTCGTCGACGATCAGCACGCGCAACCGCGGCTCCTTTGGGTTGCGCGGCGGCCGCCCGCCGCGATTCTGTCCGACGCTAAGGGGGCTCGCTAATGATGGACCGACGCCCAGATGCGGCGCTTCACGAAATAGAGCAAGCCCGCGAACACGATGAGGAAGCCCACGACGCCCCGCCCGATGCTTTTGCGTTGATCGAGATGCGGCTCCGCCGACCACATCAGGAACGCCGCGACATCCTGGGCGTATTGCTCCACCGTTTGCGGGGTTTTGTCGTCATAGGTCACGGCGCCGTCGGACAAGGGCGGAATCATGCCGAGCCGGCGGCCGGGCATGTAGATGTTGTAGTATTGCCCGTCGGTGAGCGCCACGTCCTTGGGCGCGTTCTCATAGCCCTGCAATAGCGAGGCGATGTAGTCGACGCCCGCCTCCTGGTATACGAGCCCCGGCAGTCCATCGAGCAGGAAGGTCGGAAAGCCGCGCGAATAGCCGCGCGCCTTGGCGAGCACCGACATATCCGGCGGATAGCCGCCGCCCAGCGCCGCGCGCGCCGCCTGCTCATTGGCGAAGGGCGGCGGAAAGCGGTCGCTGGGGCGCCCCGGGCGTTCGAACATGTCGCCGGACACGTTGGGGCCGTCCTTGATCTTGTAGCTGGCGGCGATCTGCGCGACTTCCTCCGCCGGAAAGGCGGGGCCGCCAGGTTCGCCGAGGTTGCGGAAGGCGAGCAGCTTGATCGAATGGCAGCTCGAACAGACCTCCCGATAGATCTTGAAGCCGCGCCGCAGTTGCGCCTGATCGTAGTGGCCGGAGAATCCAGCGAAACTCCAGCTGAAATGCCGCGGCCGCTCCTCATGCTTGGCGCCCTCGTTGGCGAGCGCCGACGACGGCGTGGCCAAGGCCAGGGCCGCCAGCGCGATCATGCCAAAACCCATGCTTCTCATCGGCAAAACCCGCTTCTCGATGTTTTGTTTGCTTCGCGGTCGACCGCGCCAAAACTCAGGCATAAGCCACTTAGGCATAAGCCACTTAGACATGGGCCGCATCCTCGACAACGGCATTCGCCGCCGCGACGGAGGCCGCTATTGACGCCGGCTCGGGCCGGGTCATTTCAAACTTGGCCAGCACGGGCAAAAGCACGAGGAAGTGGAAGAAATAATAGGCCGTCAGCACCCGCGCCGCGATCAGAAAGCCGCCTTCCGCCGGTTGGGAGCCAAGATAGCCCAGGCCAACGCCGACCGCGACGAAGACCCAGAACGCCTTGGCGAACCAGGGCCGATAACGCGCCGACTTCACCTTCGAAAAGTCGAGCCAGGGCAAGGCCGCCGGGATAATCACCGCCGAGAACAGGGCGATGACGCCGAGCAGCTTGTTCGGGATCGCGCGCAGGATCGCGTAGAAGGGCAGGAAATACCACTCGGGCACGATATGCGCTGGCGTCACCAGCGGATTGGCTTCGATGTAATTGTCGGGATGGCCAAGGTAATTGGGCGCGAAGAAGGTCAGCCAGGCGAAGAGCACCAGAAAGACGCCGATGCCGAACGCGTCCTTGAGGGTGGCGTAAGGCGTGAAGGGCACGGTCTCCTTTTCCTCGTCCTTCACCTCGACGCCGGTCGGGTTGTTCTGCCCGGTCACATGCAGCGCCCAGACATGCATCGCGACAATCGCCACCAAAACGAACGGCAACAGATAGTGCAGCGCATAGAAGCGGTTGAGCGTTGGATTATCGACCGAATAGCCGCCGAGCAGCCAGGTGGTGATCGAATTGCCGACCACGGGAATGGCGGAGAACAGATTGGTGATGACCGTCGCGGCCCAGAAGGACATCTGTCCCCAGGGCAGCACATAGCCAAGGAACCCCGTCGCCATCATCGCGAGAAAAATGACGATGCCCAAAATCCACAAGAGTTCGCGGGGCTCCTTATAGGAGCCGTAATACATGCCTTTGAAGATGTGGAGGTAGACGGCGAGGAAGAACATCGAGGCGCCGTTGGCGTGCGCATAGCGCAGGAACATGCCCCAGTTCACATCTCGCATGATGTGTTCGATCGAGTCGAAGGCCAGGCTCGTCTCCGGCGTATAGTGCATGGCGAGCACGACGCCGGTCACGATCTGCGCGATCAGCATGAACGACAGGATCGCCCCGAAGGTCCACATATAATTGAGATTCTTCGGCGTCGGATAGGCGACGAAGGAATCGTGCATGAAGCTCAGGATCGGCAGCCGGCGTTCGAGCCAGCGGGCGAAGGGGCTCTTGGGCGTATATTTGGAGGGTCCGCTCATAAGGCTCGTCTCTGGCGCTTGAGGTGCAGGGCGGGCGGGGTCACTCAGCCGATCTTGATCTTCGTGTCGGTGAGGAAAGCATAGGCCGGCACTTCGAGATTGCTCGGAGCGGGACCGCTGCGGATGCGGCCCGAAGTGTCGTAGGTGGAGCCGTGGCAGGGGCAGAACCAGCCGTCGAAGTCCCCTTCGTGGCCGAGCGGAATGCAGCCGAGATGCGTGCAGACGCCGATAACGACCAGCCACTCGGGCTTCTTGACGCGCTTCGCGTCGGTCTCCGGATCGGGCAGATCCGCCAGCGGGGTGTTTTCAGCCGCGGTGATCTCCAAGGCCGTGCGGTGGCGCACGAAGACCGGCTTGCCGCGCCATTTCACGGTGACAATTTGTCCCGGGACGATGGCCGAGAGGTCCACCTCGGTCGAGGCGAGCGCCAGCGTCGAGGCGTCGGGGTTCATTTGTTCAAGCAGCGGCCAAACCGCCGCGCCGGCCGCCACGGCCGCCATGGCGCCGGTGGCGATGAAGAGAATGTCGCGGCGCTTGGGTTCTGCAATAGTCTCGTCGCTCACTCTGGACCCTTCCATAATTCCTCCAGGTCGCGCAGTCCGTCGTCCTGCCCGCGGCCGCCACGGAAGTCCTCCACCCGGAGGGCCCGCCGGTTTTAGGCGCCAAACCTCCGCCTTGTCCACAATGCGGCAAAGGGAAATTTCGGCAAGCCCGAAATTTGACGGCGCGACGCCGGGTTTTTCGCCACCTTGACACAAGATTGCGCCGCGGCGAAACTTGGTCTCGTGGGAGCCGCGCCGCGATCGAGGCGACCAGGGCGGGGGCGCCGGCGAGACCATTCGCCGCAGGGAGCGTAACCGCGAAAAATGACCGCGTTTTTCGCGCCGCGAGCGCTCACCCTCGCCCTGTTCGAGCCCGATATTCCGCAAAACGCCGGAACCATGCTGCGCATGTGCGCCTGTCTCGGCGTGGACGCGGCCATTATCGGGCCAGCGGGTTTCGCGACCGGCGACCGGCATCTGCGCCGCGCCGGCATGGATTATCTCGATCATGTGAAGCTCGCGCGACACGCCTCCTTCGCCGATTTCGACCAATGGCGGGCTTCAGGGCCGCGGCCGCGCCGCCTCGTGCTGCTGTCCACCAAGGCGTCCGCTTGCTATTTCGACGCCCGTTTCGAAAGCGGCGACATTCTGATGGTCGGGCGCGAATCCGCCGGCGTCCCGCCTGAAGTCGCGGCTCGCGCCGACATGGCCGTCGCCATCCCGATGCGAGACGGCATGCGCTCGCTCAACGTCGCCGTCGCGGCGGCGATGGTCCTGGGCGAAGCGCTGCGGCAGACGCGCACGGACTGAAGCGCGTGCGCTGGCGTCACGATTGAACGATGCGCGGCGACAAGCTCCACGGCGCCGAAAGCGGCCGCTAAATTGACAAGCAGGCGGGGCGGAGACACAACCGCGCTCCAATCGGAGGCCCGCCATGACCATCGCGCTCGACCTATCGCAGCAACGCAAGGAGACCGCCGAGGCGTGGTTCCAATCCTTGCAGCAACGGATTTTCAAAGCCTTCGAGGCGCTGGAGGACGATGCGCCCGGGCCTTTCGCGCCGGAGGCGCCCGCGGCGGGACGGTTCGCCGTTTCGCCCTGGAGCCGCGTCGATAACAGCGGCGCGCCGGGCGGCGGCGGGCGGATGGGCATTCTCAAGGGCCGTGTGTTCGAAAAGGCCGGCGTCCACGTCTCGACGGTGTTCGGAACTTTCGCGCCCGAATTCGCGGCCCAGATACCCGGCGCCGGCGAAGACCCGCGCTTTTTCGCCACCGGGATTTCGCTGATCGCGCATCCCTGGAACCCCAATGTCCCCGCCGTGCACATGAACACGCGCTTCGTCGCGACGACCAAGCGGTGGTTTGGCGGCGGCGCCGATCTGACGCCGGTGCTTGACCGGCGCCGCGTCCAGGACGACCCCGACACAATCGAATTTCACGCGGCGATGCGACGCGCCTGCGACGCGCATGGCGAGGTCGCCGATTACCCCAGGCTGAAAAAATGGTGCGACGAATATTTCCACCTCAAACACCGCGATGAGCCACGCGGAATCGGCGGGATTTTCTATGATTACCTCAACAGCGCCGGCGACGCGGAAAACTCAGGGTGGGAAAAGGATTTCGCCTTTACGCGCGATGTCGGCGAAGCCTTCCTGAACATCTATCCCGCTATCGTGCGCAAGAATTTTGCCACGCCCTGGAGCGAGGCCGACCGCGAGGAGCAGTTGATCCGGCGCGGGCGCTATGTCGAGTTCAACCTGCTCTATGACCGGGGCACGATCTTCGGCCTCAAGACCGGCGGCAATGTCGAGTCGATTCTCTCGTCAATGCCGCCGATCGTGAAATGGCCGTGAAGTCGGCGCGAGGCTTCGGCCCCGCTCACCCCTCCAGCAACCGCCGCGCGATCACCTGCGCCTGAATCTCCGCCGCGCCCTCGAAAATATTGAGGATGCGCGCGTCGCAGAGCACGCGCGA
>Ga0187856_1002826_pt1 | contig 12498 bp, 10 predicted proteins | sample June2016WEW_8_40_FD_132443 | JGI IMG/M metagenome (GOLD analysis project Ga0187856, IMG submission 132443) | Peatland microbial communities from SPRUCE experiment site at the Marcell Experimental Forest, Minnesota, USA - June2016WEW_8_40 | ecosystem: Environmental > Terrestrial > Soil > Wetlands...
CAGCGCCTCCTCGGCGTTGCGCAAGGCGGCCTGGGCGTCGGCAATGTCGCCGTCCTCGATGCCGACCGCCATCGACCACAGCCGCGCCGCAACGTCGCGCAAATCGTCGTCGGTCTTGGCGCTAATGAGCGACCAGAAGATCGAGCGCAGGCCGAGATAGATACCGGCCTCGGGCGTGAATTTTTCCGGCGCCATGGCCAATGCATCGAGTGCGGTGATGACGAGCGGGCGCGCGCCGGCATCGAGCGCGAGATTGCGCCTTTGTTCGACCAGCGCCCGTGCCAACGGCTTGGTGAAGACGCGCTCAGGCAGGCGGAACGCGAACGGCTCGCTTTTGCCCTCGTTGCCGCCCTCGTCGCGGGCAATCAGCGTCATCACCACGTCGGCGCCGGCCCAGGGATGGTCGGTCAGATCCTTGATGGTCTGGCCGACGCCGTTCTTGGTGCGCGCCTGCGGCAGGACCAGCGCGAAATCGGGAGGCCCGAACAGCGGATGGGCGCCGTCGCCCTTGGTCGCCGGCGCTTCTTTGCGCATAAACGTCGCTTGTGCCTCGGTTACCCCGTAATCGTCTTCGAGACGGTAGGACAACAGTAGCGAGCCGCGGTTTTGCTGCTCCGGGTCCTTGGCGAGCGCGATCGTCGGCGGCTTGTCGGGAATGGCATTAAACGCCCAAATCAGGTCGTCGCCGACGCCGCGCAGCGTCGCGGCGCCGGTGGCCGTGATCTTGAACCGATACTCTTGCGTGCCGGAGGGCGCATGCACGTCCTCCTTGGCGGGGATTACCCCGCCTTTTCCGGAAACGTCGAGATCGATTTTGCCGGTTGCACGCACCACGAGCGTGCTGCCGACCGGAACGGAAACCGGCTCGCCGGCCTCGCCCGCTTGCCGCGCGGTCTCGCCGGGATGCACGCCGGCAAGAATGATCGGCGGCCTGCCGGTATAGGCGGGCGGGGTGACCCAGGCGTCGACGCGGAAATTCGCCGGCAGCACCACGCCCTGCCAATCGAACGCCGCGGCAACCCGCTTCCAGTGTTCGCCGCCGGCGGCCATGAAGGTGGCGATGCAAGCGATGAGTACGAGGCCGCGCAGCGCAAAGGGATCGCGCGCCGCGATGCGCGGCGACGGCCAGCCCGCCTTGAATGCGCGCGCCGCGGCGAGCGTGCGCTCGACATGGGCTTTCCACAGCGCCAGCGAATACGGGTCTTGCGGGGTGACCGCGAGCTCATCGACGATCGCGGTCGCCGGGCGATGGCGAAGGCCGCTGCCGCGATCGAGCCGGCTTAAGCCATCAGCGGCAACGGGCATGCGCAAGAAGACGAACGGAAAGGCTGCTGCTACGGCGATGAGCGCAAACGCGACCAGTCCCGCCGCGCGGCCGAGCGGCGGCAGCCAGAACCACAATCCGAGCCAGGACACCGTGAGGAAAAGACCGATCACGGTCGCAAGCGTCGCCAAAGCGGGCCACAGCCGCTCCCAGAAAATCGACCAGCGCGCGCGGCGCAATGCCGTGCCGAGCTGAGATCGGGCAACCGTGTCTGTGCCCCGATGCGGAGGGGCAGGCTGGCTCGAAGAGGTTTCCGTCACCTCGGTCTCCGCGGAGAAAGCTCCGCCTAGCAACACTTTAGCATGAGGGCGGGTTCAAGGCACCGGCCCGCGCCGGTTGGTGATGCAAGATCAGAGCCAGGGCGGCAGGCGGTCGAGCGCGATCAGCTCCTCGGCCGATACGCGCGGCCGCACCAGCGCCCATTCGCCAGCTCTGACAAGGACTTCCGGGACGAGCGCGCGGGTATTGTAGGTGTTTGCCTGAACCGCGCCATAGGCGCCGGCGGTCATGACGGCGAGGAGATCGCCCGGCTGCGGCTCGATGAGCGAGCGATCCAACGCCAGGAAATCACCTGATTCGCAGACTGGGCCGACCACATCGGCGACGACCCGCTGCGCGCCGATCGCCGGCTCCAGGATCGGGCGGATGTCGTGGTAGGCCTCATAGAGGGTCGGGCGCACCAGATCGTTCATGCCGGCATCGACGATGACGAAAGTCTTCGCCTCGCCCCGCTTCACGTAGAGCACGCGCGTGACCAGGATGCCGGCGTTGCCGACGATGAGGCGGCCCGGCTCGAAGATCAGTTGGCAGCCGAGCCCGCGCGTCGCGCGCTTGACGATGGCCGCATAGGCCTCGGGATCGGGCGGCGGCGCATTGTCCTCGCGGTAGAGAATGCCGAGGCCGCCGCCGAGATCGACGTGGCTGATGGTGTGGCCGTCCGCGCGCAGCACGCGCACGAAGTCCGCCAGCAGCGCGAACGCGTCGCTGAACGGATCGAGTTCGGTGATCTGGCTGCCGATATGCATGTCGACGCCGACGACGCGCACGCCGTCAAGCGTGGCGGCGCGGGCATAAACCTCGCGAGCGCGGCTGATCGGAATGCCGAATTTGTTCTCGGCCTTGCCGGTGGCGATCTTGGCGTGGGTCTTGGGGTCGATGTCGGGATTGACGCGGATCGAAATGTCGGCGCAGCGGCCGTTGCCGGCGGCGATCGCGGCAAGGAGTTCGAGCTCCGCCTCGGATTCGACGTTGACGCAGAGAATGCCTTGCTCGACCGCGAGCTTAAGCTCATGCACGGTCTTGCCGACCCCGGAGAACATGATCTTCTGCGGTAGGATACCTGCCGTCCGTGCGCGCAACAGCTCGCCGCCGGAGACGACGTCGGCGCCGGCGCCGAGCCGGGACAGCGTCGCGATTACGGCCTGGTTGGAATTCGCCTTCATCGCGTAGCAGACGAGCGCATCCACGTCGGCAAAGGCGTCAGCGAACACCCGATAATGCCGCTCGAGCGTCGCGCTCGAATAGCAGTAAAACGGCGTGCCGACGGCCTGCGCGAGCGCATGAAGATCGACGGCCTCGGCGTGCAGCGCGCCGTTGCGATAGGCGAAGTGATGCATGGAGCGTGTTTAAAGCATGGTCCGGAAAAGTGGAAACCGGTTTTCCGAACAGACCATGCATCCCTAAAAGTCAATGATCGGGAAAATGCCAGCCCCGGACCCGATCCGGGGTGGAAACCGGTTTTCCGAAAAGATCATGCCCCCCTGAGGCTGGGAACGGCGCCGTTCGCTACAGCGTCGGCGCATCCCGCCACCGAACTCGCCGTACGCTATTGCAGCAGGGGATCGAGAATGAATGGTTTTTTCTGGCCGGGCGGAGCCACCGGATTGCCCTGGACGTCGAAGCTGTTCTTCATCGCACTATCTTGCGCCGTTGCTGGAGCGACAGACGCGTCAGCAGACGAAGCCGGTGGCGGCGGCGCCGTCGCCGCGGCAGGTGCCGGTTGGGCCGCCGCCGGGCCGGGCGGCGCTTGCAGCGGGCCGACACGCCCACAAGCGCACAGGCCAAGGGCGGCAGCGATGAGCACGGCTGCGACACTGAACCGATCAAGGGCCAAAGAACGCTCCTCAAAGCTCCCGTAAGGCGGCACAGCATAGCAGATCGGACCGCGGAGGCGAGATTTTGGCGGCAACCTCTTTCCAGGGCGTTTACGCGTCTTTTTGCAGCCGCTTGAGCCAGCGCTTGGCCTGTGCGCGCACGTTCTTCGGCGCCGTGCCGCCATAGACGGTGCGGCTTTTCACGGACGCCTCGACCGAGAGCACGCCGAACACCGCACGGGTGATGCGCGGCTCGATCGCCTGCATGGTCGCCAGCGGCAGTTTTTCCAGCGAAACACTGGCCGCGGCCGCCTCGGCCACGATCCGGCCGGTCACGTGGTGGGCGTCGCGAAACGGAAGTTTGAGCGTGCGCACCAGCCAGTCGGCCAGATCGGTGGCGGTGGAAAAACCCTCGCCCGCGGCTTGCCGCATCCGCGCGACGTCGGGCTCCATGTCGCGCACCATGCCGGTCATGGCGTTGATCGAAAGCGCAAGCGCGCCGAGCGCATCGATCGCCCCCTCTTTGTCCTCCTGCATATCCTTCTGATAGGCGAGCGGCAGCCCCTTCATCACCACGAAGAGCGCCGTGAGCGCGCCGACGATGCGGCCGGTCCGCCCGCGCACGAGCTCAGCCGCGTCGGGATTGCGCTTCTGCGGCATGATCGACGACCCGGTGGTGAACCGGTCGGAGAGCCTGACCAGCCCGGCGAGCGGCGACGACCAGATCACGATCTCTTCGGCGAACCGCGACAGATGCACGGCGGTCATGGCGCACGCCGACAGCGTCTCGATGACGAAGTCGCGGTCGGCGACAGCGTCGAGCGAGTTCGCCATCGGGCGCGTAAAGCCGAGCGCCTTCGCCGTCATGGCGCGGTCGATCGGGAACGAGGTGCCGGCGAGCGCGGCGGCGCCGAGCGGGCTTTCGTTCAGCCGCGCGCGCGCATCGGCGAAGCGGCCGCGGTCGCGCGCCGCCATCTCGACATAGGCGAGCAAGTGGTGACCGAAGGTCACCGGCTGCGCCGTTTGCATGTGGGTAAAACCCGGCATCACGGTCGCCGCATGATCGAGCGCCTTCTCGGCAAGCGCACGCTGATAGGCGGCAAGCGCGGCGTCGATGCTGTCGAGCCAATCGCGCACCCACAGCCGAAAGTCGGTGGCGACCTGATCGTTGCGCGAGCGCGCGGTATGCAGCCGCCCGGCGGCCGGCCCGATCAGCTCGGCGAGCCGGCTCTCGACGTTCATATGGATGTCCTCGAGCGCGCGCTTGAAGGCGAATGTGCCCGCTTCGATCTCTGACAGGATCGTGTCTAGACCGTGAGCGATCTGCTTTGCATCCTGCGCCGTAATGATGCCGGTTTTGGCGAGCATCGCCGCATGGGCCTTGCTGGCGGCGATGTCCTGCCGGTAGAGGTGGCGGTCGAAGTCGATCGAGGCGTTGATCTCCGCCATGATGGGATCTGGATCCGAACCGAAGCGTCCGCCCCACATTTTGTTGCTCATGACACACTACACATCAAGGTTGCACATGAAGGTTGCGCCGAGGTTTTGCCGTTGATGACCGAGCCGCCTGCCGAGCCGTATTACAAGGTCCGTCGCCTCCGTGCGGCCGCCGTCGCCGTCATGGCGCTGTGCGGAACCTTGGCCGTGCTGGCGGGGGTATACGGGATTGCGCGTCTGCGAAGCAATCCGGCCGCGGCGGCCTGCGAGCGCGCAGTCGAAACCGCCGGCCGGATCGCGCCTTTGGCGCATGGGGAAGTCGCGGCGCTGACCGTGGCGCACGCGCCGTTCCGCGTCCCCAACCTCGCCTTCAAGGACGCCGAAGGCCATGAGCGAACGCTTAAGGATTGGCGCGGCCGCACCATCCTCTTCAACCTCTGGGCCACCTGGTGCGTACCGTGCCGCAAGGAGATGCCGGCGCTCGACGCGCTCGAACGGGAACTCGGCGGGCCGAATTTCGAAGTCATCGCCGTCAATATCGATACCCGCGATCCGGCTAAGCCGCTCGCCTTTCTCAAGGACGTCGGGGTGACGCACCTTGCCTACTATTCCGATCCGAGCGCGAGAGTGTTCCAGGAGCTGAAACTTGCGGGAAAAGCCTTCGGCATGCCGACGACGCTCATCGTCGACCGCTCCGGCTGCGAGATCGGCGAAATGGCCGGCCCCGCCGAATGGGCAAGCGCCGATGGCATCAAGCTCGTCAGTGCCGCCGTCAGTAGCCCGGATTGAGCGCCAGCGAAATCCGGGGATGCCGTTTCAGCCTATAAGATGATCCCGGATGTCGCTTCGCTCCATCCGGGCTACACTCGCCTAATGACCAAACTTCTCACCATCGCCTGCATGCTCCTCTTCGCGGCACTCGCCGCAATCTCACCGGCGCGCGCGCAAAACCCGCAGCCGCACGCCGACGAGGATTGTGGCGACGTCGAGCGCAACTATAATCTCATCAAGGCCGACGCCGTCTCAGTGCAGACCAACGCGGCGCTGTTTGCGGCGGCCGACAAGGGCTGCGAGGCTTTGGCGCGCAAGCTCCTCGACGCCGGCGCCTCGCTGTTGGCGCGCGACCGCCGCGGCGCCATGCCGCTTGCGCACGCCGCGCGCGCGGGCCAGCCCAAGCTGGTCGAACTCTTCCTTGTCGGCGGCGCGCCGATCGACGCCCGCAACGTCGACGGCGGGACCGCGCTCTTCGCCGCCGCCGAGGGCGAAAAGCATTCCACCGTCGCGTTGCTGCTGGCGAAAGGCGCCGATCCGAACCTTCCCGGGCGCTCCGGCCTCACGCCGCTGATCGCCGCTTCGTTCAAGGGCAACGACCGCATCGTCGAGGCGCTCATCGCGCACGGCGCCGATGCCAACGCGCGCGATGCGACCGGCAAGGCGGCAATCGTCTATGCCGCTTCGCGCGGCTTCGACGACATCGTGCGCCGGCTGCTCGATGCCGGCGCCGACGCGCGGGCGCGCTACGGCAACGATCTCACCGCGCTGATGTGGGCCGCTGGGCACGAGGAGGACGTGGGCGCCGCGGCGGTCGAACGCGTCATCGATCTTTTGCTGGCGCGCGACGCGACGATTAATGACGCCGACAATCGCGGCCGCACCGCGCTGATGATCGCCGCCGCGCTCGGCGATGCCGCCATCGTCGACATTCTCCTGCGGCACGGCGCGGACCGCGCGTTGAAGGATAAAACGGGCAAGACCGCGCTCGATCTGGCGACCAACGCCGAGGTGCGCGCGCGGCTTGCGGTGCAGTGACCGTCATTCCGGAGCGCCATCCATCTCGGGTTTACCCGAGATGGACACTCAAAGGACCAAGTCGGCAAGAGCCGACTTGGATGGCGGCGAGTCCGGAATCCATAACCACAGGTCAGCGAATATGGATTCCGGGCTCGCGGCCCTTGGCCGCGCCCCGGAATGACGGTCATCACATCCCCGCGAGCCAGGTCGCCAGCGCCCCGATCTGCTGCTCCGTGAGCCCCTTCATGAGATCGGTCATGCCGGGATTGTTGGCGCGGACGCCGGTGCGGAAGTCGGTCATCGTCTTCTCCAGATACGCACGGTTCTGACCGGCGAGGCGCGGCTGAGTGCCTTCGCCGATAAATCCTTCCTGATGGCAGCTGGTGCAGACGACCGAAGCGTTGGCGCGCCGCGCCAGCGCCGCCTCGTCCGCCGGCGCGTGCGGCTGTTGCAGGTTGGGCCACGGTTTTTTCGAGAAATATTGCGCCACCGCCATCAGGTCCTCGCGCTCAAGCCCCTCCGCGATCGGCGTCATCTGGTCGTTCTTGCGGGCGCCTGACTTGAAATCGCGGAGTTGAAAAAACAGGTAGCCGAGGTTTTGGCCCCAGATCACGGGCACTGGGAAGGCCTGCTGTTGCGGTACGCCGTTCTCGCCGTGGCAAGCGGCGCAGATTTGCGCCTTCTCTTCGATGCTTTGGCCGTGCGCTGCGAAAGGGAGAACCGTGAGTGCGAGAGCGAACGGGATCGATAATCTTTTCATTCGATTTACTAAACGCCTCTCCACAAAAATCGGACGGGGCCGTTTCCGGTCCCGTCCTTGCAATGGCCCTGAGTGGATCGGGTTCCGTTACTCCAGCGTAAAGGCGATGATGCTGTTGCCGCGCCGGGAATCGATTTGCGCGTTCCCGCCGGCCCCCACCACAATATATTGCTTGCCGCCGACCATGTAGGACGAAGGCGGCGCATTCACGCCGGCGCCGGCCTGGAATTTCCAGAGCACGCTGCCGGTCTTGGCGTCATAGGCCTTGAACCAGCCATTAGCTTCACCGGTAAACACAACTCCGCCGCCGGTGGCGAGAATGCCGCCGATCATCGGCTCTGGCGTCTTCACCTGCCACTTGATCTTGCCGGTATTGTAGTCGACCGCGGTGACGTTGCCGGCCTGGATGCCGCCCGGGACGTTGGTGAAAGCGCCCCCGAGCCACAGCTTGCCCTGCGGATAGGGCGAGTTGTCGACGGTATAAGTCATCTCCTGCTCGAGGTTGATCGCGTAGGCCAAGCCGAGACCGGGATTGGTCGCGATCGGCGACCACTCGACGCCGCCATTGGCGCCCGGGAACATGCGCGCCGCCTTGGGATCGAGCGGTTGGGTGGGCGTCGGCAGCACCCACCTGTCCTTCTGCGACACCATCGGTTCGGAGAAGCGGATCAGGCTGCAATCCTTGCGATCGTGCACGTAGACGTAACCGGTCTTGCCGGCATGAAGCACGCCGGGGATCGTCTTGCCGCTCTTGTCGGCGACGCTGACCAGGACCGTCGGGCTGACGGCGTCGAGGTCCCAAATGTCGTGCGCGACGTACTGGAAGTAGCAGGCGAGCTTGCCTGTATCGAGATCGACCGAAACCAGCGAGTCGGTATAGAGATTGTCGCCGGGGCGTATCGCGCCGTCGAGGTCGGGCGACGGATTGCCGACCACGAAATAGATGCGCTTGGTGGCGAGATCGACCGACGGATTCTGCCACACCCCGCCGCCGAGCGTCTTGTACGGGTCGCCGGTCTTGGCGAGCGTGTCCTTCTCGGCCGCGATGTCGCGGTGCATGTCGCGGCCGGTCGCGTCCTTGGTCGCCCAGACGCCGACCGTGTTCTCCGGAATCGTATTGAAGGTCCACAAGAGCTTGCCGTCGTTGGCGTCGTAGGCCTTGACGAAGCCGCGGATGCCGTATTCGCCGCCGTTGGTGCCGATGAGGATTTTTCCGTCGACCGCCGTCGGCGCCATCGTCTCGCTGTAGCCGAGCGACGGATCGGCAATCTGCTGCCACCAGACCGGTTTGCCGGTCTTGGCTTCGAGCGCCACCAGCTTGGAGTCGAGCGTGGCGAGGTACACCTTGTCGCCATAGACCGCGACGCCGCGATTGTTGGGTCCGCAGCAATAGACCGTGATCGGCCCCATCTCGTGCTTGTAGTGCCACAACTGCTCGCCGGTCTGCGCATTGAGCGCATAGACGTGGTCGAACGAGGTGGTGACGTACATCACGCCGTTGACGACGATCGGCGAGGTCTCCGTCGACTCTCTGACGTCGGTCTGGAAAATCCAGGCGACGTGCAGGCCTTTGACATTCTTGGTGGTGATCTGGTTGGCCGGATGGAAGCGGCGTTGATTGTAGTCGCCGTTGGTGTGCAGGAAATTCTTGCTGTCGCTCGCGGCGTTGTTGAGCAACGCCTGCGTGACATTCGGCGCCGCCGCGTTTGCCGCGGCAGCCCCGCCGCCGCCGCTCGTCTCCTGCGCCGCCGCAACAAGTCCCAGCGGAAGCGCCATCGCCCCCGCGAGCAGCATTGTCGTACCAATTCGCGTCATAGGTTTTCCTCCCGGTGCGCTTGCATACACGATTGCGGTGGTTGTCCCGACCGCGCTTTGCTTGCAATTCTGAGCTTGAGCGCGACAGCGTGACAATGCAACTTTGAACTGTCAAGGCAAACGCAACATACCGGCGCCGTATGGCGAGCCGATGAACTCGACGATTGCGGGGCTTCGCTTGTGGGCAAGCGCCCAAGGCGGACCAAGGAAATGACCTAGGCGGCAACGAATTGGTTTTCGCTATCAGCATGATGGGCTTGGCGCATTCGGCTTGACAGCTCCCACGGCCGGCCTATACTTAACTGCATGGTTAAGTTTAATGCGGCGCCACTCGACCGCACCTTTGCCGCCCTTGCCGACCCGACGCGGCGGATATTGCTGACGCGGCTCGCCGAGCAGCCCGGCCTATCGGTCAGCGCGCTGGCGGAGCCGTTCGCCGTCTCGTTGCCGGCGATCATGAAGCATCTCGACGTATTGTCCGACGCCGGACTGGTGGCACGCAGCAAAACGGGCCGCACTGTCACCTGCCATCTCAATGCCGCGCCGATGCGCGAGGCGATCGCGTGGCTCAATCGCTACGAACGATTCTGGTCCGAGGCACTTTCTCGCCTCGCCGAGTTCCTGGAGGAGGAAGAGTCATGTCCGTCCAATCAGTCGTCAAACCAAGCCTCACCCTCAAGCGGCGCCTCAGAGCGCCGCCCGCCAAAGTCTTTGCCGCCTGGACCGACCCGGAAAAAATAATGCGCTGGATGAGCCCTGCGGAATTCAAGACGCCACAGGCGGAAAGCGATGCGCGCGTTGGCGGCCGCTATCGTATCGTGATGCTTTCACCTGACGGCGAGAAGCATGCCGTCGGCGGCGTCTATCGCGAGGTGGTCGCCAACGAGAAGCTCGTTTTCACCTGGGCGTGGGATGCTGCGCCGGGGGATGAAGCGTACGAATCGCTGGTGACTGTGCTGTTCAAGCCGGATGCGGGCGGCACGCTGCTGACACTGACGCACGAGCGGCTTTTCGACGAAGAGTCTCGCGATGGTCACGAGAAGGGCTGGAACGGAGCCCTCGATAAGCTCGAAAAGTTCATCGCCTGAGCTTAGCGGCAGCAGACAAACGAAACTGGAATAAGGTCCCACCCACCAACATTGGAGCCGTCCCATGAACTGGTCACACGGTAAATTCCATTGGAATGAGCTGATGACGCGCGATGTCGAGCGGGCGAAGAAATTCTATTCCGCCGCGTTGGGCTGGAGCTTCGAGGCGATGCCCATGGGTGGCGGAATGACCTATTGGATCGCCAAGGCCGGTGGCGAGCCTGCGGGCGGCATCTTTGACATTAACGATCCCGAATACAAGGACGTCCCGGAAAGCTGGATGCCCTATATCGCGGTCGACGACGTCGACGCGCGAGTCAAGAAGGCGACCGCGGCCGGCGCCAAGGTGATGAAGCCGGCCTTCGACGTGCCCGGCGTCGGCCGCGTCGTCATCCTGCTCGAACCCGGCGGCGCCGGCGTCGGCTGGATGACGCCGTCGTCCTGACTTCGTAGCCCGGGTTGAGCGGAGCGAAACCCGGGATTTGCGCTTCAACTCGAATGCTGCTCCCGGACGTCGCTTCGCTCCATCCGGGCTACAGACGGAGGCAATCATGGAACCGCACAAAATCGTCTCCCACGATGAATGGCTGGCGGCGCGCAAGGCGCATCTCGCGGATGAGAAGGCATTTACGCGCGCGCGAGACGCGTTGAGCCGCAAGCGCCGCGAGCTTCCCTGGGAGAAAGTTGACAAGTCCTACGTGTTCGACGGCGCCAACGGCAAGGAAACTTTGGCCGACCTTTTTGGCGGCAAAAGCCAATTGATCGTCTATCACTTCATGCTCGGCCCCGATTGGAAGGAGGGCTGCCCGAGCTGTTCGCTGCTTGCCGATCATTTCGACGGCGCGGTCACTCACCTCGCGCAACGCGACGTCACCTTCGTTGTCGCGTCACGCGCGCCGCTGCCGCAAATCGAGGCGTTCAAGCGGCGCATGGGCTGGCATTTCAAATGGGTGTCGTCGTTCGGCAATGACTTCAACTTCGACTACCACGTGTCGGCCACGCCGGAGGAGAAAGCCAAAGGCATCGCAAACTATAATTACGAAGTGACCGAATTCCCCAGCGACGAGCGCCCCGGTGCCAGCGTGTTCTACAAGAATGCCGCCGGCGACATCTCCCACACCTATTCGAGCTACGGACGCGGTCTCGATATCCTGATCGGCACGTACAACTTTCTCGATCTCGCTCCCAAGGGCCGCGACGAGGAGGGCCTGGCCTATGGCATGGCCTGGGTGCGCCACCACGACAAGTATGAGGGCGCGGTTGTCGATCCCAAGGCAAAATACGAGCAACCGAACAGTTCGCCGTCGTGTTGTGACTAGTGCGGCGCAGGGCGGATACGACTCCGCTCGGCCGATTGAGTTGAAATAAACCAAACTCAGGGGAGGAAATCAAATGTCGCCTGATCTGAAATACCTGGCCTTTACGGCATTGCTGACGGCATCGCTGTGGATTCCGTACATCGTCGCGCAAGTTATGACGAATGGGCCGCTGCGCCCGGAGAATTACGTCGATCCGACGTCGCGCCCGGTGCCGCCCTGGGGCAAACGCGCGGAGCGCGTCTATCTCAACGCGATCGAGACGTTCGCGCCCTTCGCGGCGCTGGTGATCGTGATACAGCTGGCCGGCAAGGCCAACGCAACAACGGCCTTCTGGGCGATGAGCTTCTTCTGGCTGCGCGTCGCGCACGCCATCGTCTTCTGGGCCGCGATTCCGTACATCCGCACGCTCATTTTCGTGCTTGGCTACGTGACGATCATCGGCCTCTTCGTCGAACTGATGAAGTAGCGGAGGACAGAGGACGGACAACAGACGACAGACGGCACTCATCCGTCGTCGGTCATCCGTCGTCCGTTATCTGGTAGGCACCGGCTTCTCGCCGCGGTAATCGTAAAAACCGCGCTGCGTCTTGCGGCCGAGCCAGCCGGCCTCGACGTATTTCACCAGCAGCGGGCACGGCCGGTATTTCGAGTCGGCGAGACCCTCGTGCAGCACCTGCATGACCGAGAGGCAGGTATCGAGGCCGATGAAGTCGGCGAGTTCCAGCGGACCCATCGGATGATGGGCGCCGAGCCGCATCGCGGTGTCGATCGCCTCGACGTTGCCGACACCTTCATAGAGCGTGTAGATCGCCTCGTTGATCATCGGCAGCAGGATGCGGTTGACGATGAAGGCGGGGAAATCCTCCGATAC
>Ga0187856_1002831_pt1 | contig 12487 bp, 11 predicted proteins | sample June2016WEW_8_40_FD_132443 | JGI IMG/M metagenome (GOLD analysis project Ga0187856, IMG submission 132443) | Peatland microbial communities from SPRUCE experiment site at the Marcell Experimental Forest, Minnesota, USA - June2016WEW_8_40 | ecosystem: Environmental > Terrestrial > Soil > Wetlands...
AAGAACCAGACGCCACCCGAACCCGATGACAACTTCAATGTCACCTAAGTCCGCCGAATGGCGGACCGATCCGGCTTCAGCCGTAACTCGAAGCCACCGCCTTTAGGCGGTGGAGTGTTCACACAGGTGATCTTGCACGCCAAGCCTGTTTGGGTGTTTCTACGACTGTCGATCGCCGCAACCGCAAAGTCATCACCTTTTCTGACAAATAAGCATGTGCCGGAACCAAAGGGAGGGTTGAGCTGTTCTTTGGTCATCATGCGAACCCACTTGTGCAAACCAGAATGCCGGCCGCGATGACCTGGCCGATCGGGCCCAAGACGGTTGCGGTGTGAAGTACGAGGCTTCGCGGGCCGAGCCCCCCTGCCATCGACGCAGGCTCAGATCGTGGTATTTCGCAGTCGATCTCCGCGCTATTTCCGCCTCGACTGCAACGTCATCACGCTTCCCAGTTCCTTGGGTTTGGGCAGATGCTGGTGGGTATCCCACATTTCCCGCAGCAAGCGTTGCGATTCTTCGGGCATGGGTTCGACCTTGCGTGTGCTGAGGTCGACGTGCAAAGCAAGCTGTTCGAGTGTAGCCATCTGCGCCTTCTTCTCGACGTGCCACATCGTGTGGAAATAGTGCATGCGCTTCTCGTCGAATCCAAGCAATTGCGTGGTGACTTTGACTTCTTCGTTCACGCTTAACTCGCGCTGATAGGTGATGTGGCTTTCCACGGCGAAAGTCGATTTTCCGGTGCGCTGCCGGTACGGCTTGCCCAATCCGATCAACGGGTAGAACGCATCGGTGCCGTGGTCGAACACGAGCACGAAATAGGCGACGTTCATATGGCCGTTATAGTCGAGCCATTCCGGCAAAATGCGTTCTTGCCAACGGGATATTGGAGCCTCAAAAGTCATCGTAGCCTTCCTTCCGCTGCTCGTGAACTGACGCAGGATTGGGTTTGCGGGCGCTTAGCCGCGCCCGGGGTTTGAAAGCAAATCATTGGCGTGGCGGGGACGGTGTTTCTAGGATTGGATCTGACGGAGTTTGAAGCGCTGAATCTTTCCTGTGATCGTTTTTGGCAGGTCGGGCACGAAATGGATCCATCGCGGATACTTGAAGCCCGCTAGCTGTTCTTTGCAGAACTGCCGCAGCTCGGCGGCCAACGTTTCGTTTTCGTCCTCGGGGTTCCTGAGCACGAGATACGCAGCCGGTTTAATGAGGTTGTTCTCGTCAGACCGGCCGATTACCGCGGCTTCGCGGACCTTCGGATGCTCGAGCAGCTTGGCTTCGATCTCGATCGGCGAGCACCACATGGCGCCGACTTTCAGCATATCATCGCCGCGGCCTGCGTTGACGTAATAGCCGTCGGGATCGACGTAATACATGTCGCCGGTATTTAGCCATTCGTCGACCATCGTCTTTCGTGACTTTTCTGGGTTATTCCAGTAGCAGCGGGCGTTCGATTCGCCCTTGACCCACAGCGTCCCGATCTCGCCGTTTGGCACTATGTTGCCATCCTCGCCGACGATTTTGACTTCGTAGCCCGGGACCGGCCGTCCCGAGCTGCCGGGTCGTACATCGTCGATTCGATTAGAGATGAAAATGTGCAGCACTTCGGTCGAGCCGATGCCATCTTGGATCGGTACGCCGGTCAGTTCTTTCCACCGGTTGAAGACCGTGGCCGGCAGGGCTTCGCCTGCGGATAAGCAACGCCGCAGCGCAGTGAGGCGGCGTGGCCTTTTTTCGTAGGCGTGAACCATTTGGCTATACAGGGTGGGGACTCCGAAAAATACCGTCGCACCGGAGCGCTCGAGATAGTCGAGCGCAAGCTCGGCGGTGGTGCGCTCCGGCTGCACGACGATCGACGCGCCCACCCAAAGCGGGAAGGTCATGCCGCCGCCGAATCCGAAAGAGAAAAACAGCTTGCTCGCGCAGAAAACGATATCGTCGGGCTCAATTCCCGCGATCTTGCGCCCGTATCGTTCGCTGGTCACGACCATGTCCCGGTGAATGTGGACGACGCCCTTTGGGTGGCCGGTAGAGCCCGAGGAATACAGCCAGAAGCAGTCTGTCATCGCCGTCGTCGGCGCCGGATCGAGTTTTGGCGAGGCAGCGGCGACGAGATCGGCCAGGGCGTCGCGCCCGTCCATCGGCAGAACGACGCGCAGATGCGGCGACGCCGACGCGATGTCCGTCACTTCGGCAGCCAGCGCCGACGAGTAGATGAACCCGGCGCATTGCGCGTCGGCGATGAGGAAACGGTATTCGGCGGCTTTCAGAAACGTGCTGGCGGCGATGGGGATAATTCCGGCTTTGATGGCTCCCCAAAAGACATAGAAGAACATCGGCTCATCGAAGGCCGCCATGACCAAGCGATCGCCGGGAATAAGGCCAAGCTTCAATAATGCGTTGCCGGCGCGGCTGACATTCTCGCCGAGCTGCGCATAGGTGACCTCATTGCCGTCGTAACGCAGCGCGACGTGGCTGCCGTGTCCCTCACTCACATGCCGGTCGATAAATGGAACTGCGACATTGAAGATATCGGAGAATCGAAGTGCGTTGGGGGTGACGCTCTCGTCGACCACGACCGTATGGCTGCTCGCGATAGTTTCGGCCATATTCGCGTCCACGTTGCCGCGCATCACCGGCGCGCAGATTTGCTGCTTGGCACGATCAATTTGGCACGATCAATTTGGCACGATCAATTTGGCAGTTGACAGCCCCTAGGAGGGAGAAGATATATGAAATATCACAATGGTATTACACGTTGCAATCCCCTATGGTTGTTAGTCCTTCGCCTTCTTCATCGCAGGCACCGGAACAGCGTTGGCTCGGCCGCCCGGTCGAGCGGATCGAGGACGCAACTCTGCTGACCGGCAGCGGCTATTTCACGGATGATCTGCCGGTTCGGGCGGGGACTTTGCATGCCGCTATCCTGCGTTCGCCCCACGCTCATGCGGAAATTTTGTCCATCGATACGTCGAAGGCGACCGCCCGGCCCGGCGTGGTCGCGGTGCTGACTGGGAGCGCTATCAAGGCGGAAACTGATCCCTTCATTATCGTGCTGCGCCAGCCGATGGATCAATGGTCCCTGGCAACCGATCGCGTGCGATTTGTCGGCGAGGCGGTGGCACTTGTCATCGCCGAGAATCGGTATCTCGCCGAGGACGCCGTCGACGACATCAGCGTCGAATACCGAAAGCTGCCCGCTGTCATCGACCCTCTGCGCGCGCTCGAAAAAGACGCGCCGCTCGTGCATCCGGCCGTCGGCTCGAATGTGCCGTCGGACCGCCATTTTACCTATGGTGACCCGGACCGGCGTTTTGCCGAGGCGGATCGCGTTGTCTCGCTCACGATCGATTATCCACGCAACTCGCAGACCCCGCTTGAGGGCTACGTCGTTGTCGCCGACTACCAGCCGGGTGAAGGAGTCTACGACGTGCTCTGCAATTTCCAGGGCCCGTTCACCGTCCATCCGGTCATGTCCAAGGCGCTGCGCTGTCAAGGCGCGCAGCTGCGCATCCGGACTCCGGCCTATTCGGGCGGCGCATTCGGCGTCAAGCAGGCGATCTTTCCCTACGTTGTTTTGATGTGCGTCGCATCCCGCCTGACCCGCCGTCCGATCAAATGGGTGGAGGATCGCTTCGAGCATCTCACGGCGGCGATCGCCGCGCCGAACCGCATCATCCGCGCCGAGGCGGCGGTGAAGAACGACGGCACCGTCACGGCGTTGCGCTTTGAACAGATCGACGACTATGGCGCATATCTACGTCCGCCGATGCCGGGGCCGCTCTATCGCCAGCATGGCATCATGACAGGCGCCTACTCTGTCAAGGACATGAGCATCACCAACAAACTGGTGATGACCAACAAGACGCCGTCCGGCATGGTACGCGGCTTCGGTGGCCCGCAGGTTTATTATGCGATCGAGCGTTTGATGCAGCGGGTTGCGGTCGAACTCGGGCTCGAGCACTTCGATGTCATTCGCAAAAACCTCATTCCTGCGGGCTCGTTTCCGTATCGTGCGCCGGCCGGAGCACTGATCGATTCCGGCGACTACCAGACCGCCACGGCGTTGGCTGAACGGGACGGCGGCTTGGCGGAGCTGCGGCGCAAGCGCGACGAGATGCGCGCCGCCGGTCGTCTCTATGGCATCGGCTTTGCGGCAGTGGTGGAACCGGCCCAATCCAACATGGGTTATCTCAGCACCATCGTTCCCGTCGAGGAACGCCGCAAGGCCGGACCGAAGGGTGGCAACGTCGCTTATGCTACCGTGCATGTCGATTGCCTCGGCGCCGTCAGCGTGACCGCAGACAGCCTGCCGCAGGGCCAAGGTCATGCAACCATCCTCAGTCAGATTGTCGCTGAACAGCTCGGCCTCAATCCGCATGACATTCGCTGCAATATGGAGCGGGACACCCAGCGCGACCCTTGGTCAATTGCTACCGGTAATTATTCCAGCCGTTTCTCATCGTCGACGGCGGTTGCCGCGCAAATGGCCGCCATCAGGGTTCGCACCAAGCTGAGTGAAATCGCAAGCCAAACGCTTAACGTCCCGGCGAATCAGGTTGCCTTTGGCAATGGCAAGGTGTTTGCGAAGGGAAACCCAGACAACAGCATTCGATTGTCCCGCGTCGCAGGCACCGCTCACTGGTCGCCCGGCGAGTTGCCGACCGGAATGGCGCCGGGCATTTCCGAAACCGCCTCCTTCTCGGCGCCGGAGCTCGAGCCGCCCAACGACGCCGACCAGATCAACACTTCGCTGACCTATGGCTTTGTCTTCGACTTTTGCGGCGTCGAGATCGACCGCGACACCGGGGCGGTACGCATCGACAAATACGTCACCATGCACGACGCTGGACGCATTCTCAATCCGCTGATTGCCGACGGCCAAGTCTACGGCTCATTCGGTTGGGGCGTCGGTTGCGCGTTGCTCGAAGAGTTCGTCTACAGCTCCGACGGCAGCTTTCTGTCGGGCACGTTCGCCGACTATCTTTGCCCGACCGCCTGCGAAGTTCCGCGCCCGCTCATCCTGCACATGGAGAGTCCGTCGCCATTCACCCCGCTCGGCGCCAAGGGGCTTGCCGAAGGCAACTGCATGAGCACGCCGGTTTGCATCGCCAATGCAGTGGCTGACGCTCTCGGGGTCAAGGACGTCAAGCTGCCGCTCACGCCAACGCGCGTCAAAGCGCTCATGGGTGAAACCGAGATGCCGCCGCGTGTCGCCCGGCCGGTGCAGCTTGTCAAAACGCCGCGGGCCGGCGCCAAGGCCCTATCGGGCTCAGGATTCTTGACCGTTGCGGCCGCGCCGGAACGAGTGTGGCGCGCGCTGCTCGATCCGAAAGTATTGGCGCGGACGATTCCCGGGTGTCACAGCCTCGATCTGGTCAGCGCCAACAGCTATCGCGCCGACGTCTCGATCGGCGTCGGCATTGTCAAGGGCCGCTTTGCCGCGCGGGTTGCGCTCTCCGAGCTCGATCCGCCGCGCGCGGCAACGTTATCCGGCGGACTGGAAGGGACACTCGGGATTACGGTCGGAAGCGCGCGCGTCCGCCTGACGCAGCAGGGCGCCGGAACCCGGATCGAATACGACTACAGCGCCGAGATCAGCGGCAAGGTGGCCGCAGTCGGCGGGCGCATGCTGGATGGGGCAACCAAGGTTCTGATTGGTCAGTTCTTCCAACGCCTCGTCGCAGAAATGACCGGTGGCGCTCCGCAAGTGGACAAAGCCAAGCGGTCCTGGTGGAGGCGTCTGCTCAATTCGCTCGGAATTGGCACATGAAGCCGAAATCGTTCAGCTATGTGCGGCCCGCCAGTGTCGATGAGGCGGTGCAGTCGCTGGCCAAATGGCGCGAGGATTCGCGTATTCTTGCCGGCGGACAGTCTCTCGTGCCGATGATGAATTTCCGTCTCGTCGATGCGCAAGTTCTGATCGACGTCTCCGATCTCGCCCCGCTCGCCTATATTCGCGAAAGCAACGGCGATATCGAGGTCGGCGCGTCGACGACGCAGGCGCAGTTTATGGCGTGGCCGAAGTTGGCCGAACTGGCTCCCTTGTTGAGCGCGGCCATGCCGCATATCGGGCATTACCAGACCAGGAGCCGTGGCACCGTGTGCGGCAGTATCGCCCATTCCGATCCGAGTTCCGAATTGTCGCTGTGTCTCGCCACCATCGGCGGCAGCGTTGTCATGAGATCAGCACGCGGTACCCGCGTGCTGGCGTGCGACGAGTTCCAAACCGGCATGCTGACGACCGCCCGGCTCCCCGATGAACTGATCACGGCCGTGCGTTTTCCCACGCGCAAACCCGGCGCTGGATACGCTTTCGCGGAGATGGCGCAGCGGCACGGCGATTTCGCCATCTGCGCCGTCGCCGCGATGGTGTCCGGAAAGACAATCCGGCTCGGCGTCGGCGGAGTGGCGGAGAAGCCGACAGTGCAGGAATGGTCCGGGCTCGTTGATGGTGACATCGACGGCGCGCTCAACGATTTTGCCTGGAATCTCGGCGGGACGGACGATCAGCATGCCACCGCCGCTTATCGCCGTGGATTGGTGCGGAGCCTCGGCCGCAAAGTCATCGAAAAGGCGAGAAAATGCTCGAGCTGAAAGCGGGGCAACGTCACCTCATTATCATGACACTGGACGGCCAGGAGGTGCGCGGTTTGACCGAGCCGCGCATGCTGTTGAGCGATTTCCTGCGCCAGGAACTTGGCCGACCGGAAGTTCACGTCGGTTGCGAGCATGGCGTGTGCGGCGCTTGTACCGTACTTCTGGACGGCAAGCCGACGCGCAGTTGCTTGACCTTTGCGGTGCAGGCGGCGGGCCGGCGCGTTGATACCGTGCGCAGTCTCGCTCATGAAGATCAAAAGCTGAGCGATTTGCAGAATGCGTTCCGAAAGCATCATGGCTTGCAGTGCGGCTATTGCACGCCCGGTATTTTGCTTTCTGCCGAGGCGTTCTTAACCGAGAACCCCAAGCCGTCCGAGCAAGAAGTTCGCGAGATGCTCAGCGGGCACATCTGTCGGTGCACCGGCTATGTCGGTATCGTTGACGCCATCCTCGAGACCGCCCAGAAGAGAGCGTCGGCTGCGGCGCCGTGAGGAAAGAACGTATCGATGTGCGCGCAAACCCTCACGTTCCTTACGCACCACGACGGCAGAACTGAGAGCCAACGGATCGCTCTGCGGTCTGCCGTCATTGCCGGTTGGACGGGGCGTGATCCGATTGCGCGGGAAAAGCACATTGCCGAGCTCGAGGCACTTGGCGTAGCCCGACCGAAATCAACGCCGATCTATTACCGCGTTGCCGCTGCACGCCTGACAACGTCGCCACGGATCGAGGCCACCGGGGAAAACTCAAGCGGGGAAGTGGAGCTGGTGCTGATCCGTGACGCGAAGCTGCTTTGGCTTGGCGTCGGGTCTGATCATACCGATCGAAAGGTTGAAACCTACTGCGTCACTTTCTCAAAGCAGATGTGCGACAAGCCTATCGCCCCCGAACTATGGGCCTTCGACGAGGTGCGCGACCATTGGGACTCGTTGATGCTGCGGTCTTGGATTGACGAGGGCGGGGAGCAGCGGCTGTATCAGGAAGGTCCCGCATCGGCCATGCTGCCACCCGACGCGATTATTGCAGGTTTCGCTTCGAACGGGTCGCTACCCGAAGGGACGGCGATGTTTTGTGGAACCTTGGCGGCTGAAGGAGGTATCCGCCCCTCAAAGCGGTTCTCATTCGAACTCTTCGATCCGCTCCGCGCCCGGCGGATCATGCATGCCTACGATATTGCCGTCCTCCCGGTGGAAGGGTGAGGGGTCGATGAATAAGCGGTCAGCCTGCGCACCGGCGACGGCAAGCTCGCCTCGCAAACGCGGGGGATCGCGGCCGGCCAAATCACTGCTTGATCAGGCTTATGACGAAATCAAGCTGCGCATCATTACGTGCCGCTATCGGCCGGGCGAAGTCCTCAGCGAAGCCGCGATCTCCGACGAGTTGGGGATCGGCCGCACTCCCGTTCATCAAGCGATCCATGGCTTGATGATGGATGGCTTCATAGCCATCTTGCCGCGCAAGGGCGTCATGGTAGCTCCGGTCGGTCTCGAAGAGGTTATGGAAATCATCGATGTGCGGCTTGTGACCGAATGCTATTGCGCACGCCTCGCTGCCGACCGAGCTGATTACTCCGAACTGCAAAATCTTCAAAGAATTCTCGACGCCTCGGAAAAGGTGACGAACAATCGCGACATCGAGAAGATTATGTTATTTGATCGCGAATTCCATGACGCTTTGGCGCGCACGACGCGTAACACCGTATTGGCGGACGTCCTGCACAGCCTGCACGAGCGCTCGCTCCGCTTCTGGTTCATATCGCTGCGCGACCCGGATCATCACCACAGCGTATTGGCGCAGCACCGCAGGATTGTCGCTGCGCTCCAGAGCCGACAGCCGGATGCTGCGGACAACGCCATGCGTGAGCATATCCTTGCCTTCCAGCGCAACCTGACTCGGCAGGTCTGAGGCGCCGCAAGTCAAACGAGGGAGAATCCAGTCGATGAAGAACCCGAAGCTGCACGATGAATTCAAGGCCGTCGATATGACGACCGGTTGGGTGACCCCTCCTGGGTATCCAGAGGGAATTCAGCAAAAGATTTTGGCCGGCTCGCTCGATGAAGCCGGGGGAACCGGCAATCGGTCCCGACTCCTGAGGTTTGCGCCGGGCGTTTTTACGACCAAGCCGTTTGTGCACGAATATTGGGAAGAGGTGTTTTTGGTGTCGGGCGATTTAACCGTCGGGAGCGACGAGCAGGGTCATGGCGGCGCGTCATTTGCGCCGCCGACATACGCCTGTCGGCCGCCGGGTGTCCCGCACGGCCCCTTCAAGTCGGTCGGCGGCTGTTTGCTGTTTGAAATCCATTATTACGTTTGACGCGGTAAAGTCGAAGCCGCAGCGTCTTCGTCGGCGGCGGTGCAATCATGAACGCGACAATCGCGGCTGTTCATACGGCTTTGGAGTCCGGTGCAACCACCAGCCGGACGCTGGTCCAGGCCTGTATCGACCAGGCTGTGGCGGCATCGGGCGAGGGCGCCCGCACCTTCGTGCGGGTGTTTGCCGAATCGGCGATCGCCGACGCCGATGCCATCGACCGCCGCCGCCAGGCGGGGATATGGACCGGGCCGCTCGGCGGCATCCCAATTTCCGTTAAGGATCTATTCGACATTCGCGGCATCCCGACCACTGCCGGGTCGGTCTTGCTTGCCGACGCCGCGCCGGCCTCTGTTGATGCGGTCGTCGTCGCGCGCCTGCGTGCAGCCGGCGCGGTGATTGTCGGGCGGACGAATATGACCGAGTTCGCCTTTTCCGGTCTCGGACTTAATCCTCACTTCGGAACCCCGGCAAACCCCTACGATCGCTCGACGCGGCGAATTCCGGGCGGGTCGTCATCCGGCGCGGCAATTTCCGTCAGCGATGGCATGGCGGTGGCCGCGATTGGCACCGATACCGGCGGGTCGGTGCGAATACCCGCGGCCATGTGCGGGCTCGTGGGCTTCAAGCCGACTGCCGTGCGCGTTCCGCATGCAGGCACGCTGCCGTTGTCGATGTCCCTCGACTCGATCGGTCCGCTCGCCCGCAGCGTTAGATGTTGCCGGATCCTAGATGCTGTTTTGAGCGAGCAGGGCTGTGAAGACGCACCGCCGGCGAGCTTGCAGGACCTGCGTATCGCGGTGCCGACGACGCGCGTACTCGACGATACCGATGCCCACGTGAGCCGAGCCTTCGAGTCCGCTCTGGCCGTCCTTGTCGATGCCGGCGCAAGGGTTTCGCGAATCCCAATTCCCGAGTTCGCCGATGTCGGTCAAACTGCGGAGGTCGCGACGTTCCCGGCAACTGAAGGCTATAGCTGGCATCGCGATCTGCTCGGGCGCGCTCGTGATCGGTATGATCCGCGTGTGGTCGTGCGCCTTGAAAGGGGCCGCAATATCAGCGCCGCCGACTATCTGTGGTTGCTGCGACGACGAAGCGAACTGATGCGTGCGGTCCGATCTCGCGTCGCCGGGTTTGATGTCGTAGCCATGCCTACCGTACCTATCATTGCACCACCGATCGGCGACTTCGACCACGACGACGATCGATACAATCGGGTCAATCTACTGGTACTGCGAAACCCGACCTTGATCAATTTTCTCGACGGCTGCGCGCTGAGCCTTCCCTGCCATGGCATTGGAGATGCCCCGGTTGGTCTGATGTTTGCGCGGTTCGACGGTGCGGACGACAAACTGCTGGCGATTGGCGAGGCTGCCGAACATGCTCTCGCGACCGAGCGCGCGGGCAATTGCTAAGTCTTCGAAGTCCTCAGCCGCGACTATGAAATTTGTTCTGGCATAACGCGCTGGTAGAAACGCGCGATAGCCTCGACGGTTTCCGCGGGCTTTTTGCGATGCGGCACGTGTCCACAATTTGGCATTAACAGTGTCTCGATCGGGCCCTTGCATATTTCCTGGGCTATTTGGACCTGTCGATGTGTTCCATAGCGGTCTCCGTCGCCGCGAATGATCAACATCGGGATGGAGATCCTGGTCAGTTCCTTTCTGAGATTGAATTTGGCAAATTCGGGTCTTAGCCAAACGTCATTCCATCCGAAAAACGCCGCATCGACATCCTTGTGATAGCGGGCAAGGCGTTGGCGCAGATCGCCGGTTTCAAATGCCTTGCGTGCGTTCCTGATCTCGGCGAGCGTTTCCGGCTCAACGCAAAAATGCGGCGCGATTAGAACGAGACCCAACACGCGAGGATCTTCGATATTTCCGGCATATGCGGCGGCCATCGAAGCCCCGTCGCTGTGACCGAGCAGAAGCCCCTGACGAAATCCGATCGCTTCTAGGAGTTCCGGCAGGACATCGAGCGCGTGACGTTTCACATAGTCGATCGGGAGGCTATCGCGGACTGGCGGAGATGCTCCATAGCCGGCGCGTGAATAAATGAATACGTTGGCGCGCGTGTGTTCGAAGACGCGGCGCGGGAATTTGCCCCACGCGCTGGCCGATCCGAGCCCTTCGTGCAGCATGACAATCGTTGGCGACCGCGAAGGCGGCGCTCCGATCAACCGATACTCAAGGGACATTCCGGCGACATGGATATGACCTTTTTCTGCAAGAATCTTCATACCGGTTTCCTTATGGCGAAGCGCTTCCCTTCAATTCAACGCACGCAGAAATATCGGCCCCGATGACGATTGGGGCGCGCGACCCTGATCTTTTCCAGTTCGAGGACGTGTCTTTTATGGCCTTGCGGTCATACTCGGATCCGTCAGCAATCAAGAGCGCCCCATGGGAGCATCTGCTGCTTAAAATGAAACGTCGCTTTTACCGCGACGCCGAGCCTCCGTTTGCCGATCGTGAATTTCGGCCGACGGCCTAGGACCTGTCCAGCCGCAGCTTGGCTCGTCGCGGAATGTCGAATTCGGGGAGACCGCATTCTTTCCACACGTTCAGCGCCTTTATCATCATATCTTTCGGCGGCAACGAGAAGGTTCCGGAGTCGATTTTTTGCGTCGCATCGAGAATAAGCTTCGAGCTTTGCCAGACGTTGCCGCGCGCATCATGCGTAGCCGAATCTATCGGAAAGAAGACATCATCGACAATGACAGTGTCGCGCTGCGGGCTGAACCGCGAGTTCAATGCCCAATCGACATGAAGAGAATCCCGAATGTCGACGTCCGCGTCGACCACGGTAATTCGCTTGAGCAGCGTCGTATCGGCAATCGTGCGGCCAACGCGTTTGCCGTGGCCCGGAAATTGCGGCGTCATCGCAACGATGCCATGCGCCAAATGACCGCCGAACGTCAAATCGATCCAGATATCGTGCACGGCCTGTTCGCCAATGTGATCGCGCAAAGTCCGCAGAATAACTCCGGCGGCCATGAGGCTCTGGATTGTCGTGCTCTCGGACGGCGGCATTTGGCTTGTGTAGCCGTAAAATATCGGATCGTGGCGGTGCGTGATCGCGGTCACGTGCGCGACGGGACGCTTCTCGACTGGACCCATGTAACCTGCAAATTCGCCGAACGGACCTTCGTCGGCGAGCTCACCAGGCGCGATTTCCGCCTCGACGATGATCTCCGCATTGGCGGGGACTGACAGATCGATCGTCTTGCATCGAACCAAATCGATCGGTTCGCGTTTCAGTGCGCCAGCCAGCTCAATCTCGTCCTGGCCATAGGCAAGGTTTGCAACCGTCGCCAGATGAATCACCGGTTCTGTCGCAATCACCCAGGCAATCGGCGCCTTCTTTCCTTTCGCGGTCCAGGTCTGGACATTTTTTGTGCCGTGGCGATTTGGCGAAAGATTAACGACAACGCTGCGGCTATCCCGCACCATCGTCCGATAGACCGCCATGTTGGGGATACCCGTGTCGTGATCGCGGGTGACAACAATCGCCGTAAGGTATGGCGCCTTGTCTTTGCCCGGCGTCCACGTCACGATCGGCAGCGTATCCAAACTGGCA
>Ga0187856_1002835_pt1 | contig 12479 bp, 9 predicted proteins | sample June2016WEW_8_40_FD_132443 | JGI IMG/M metagenome (GOLD analysis project Ga0187856, IMG submission 132443) | Peatland microbial communities from SPRUCE experiment site at the Marcell Experimental Forest, Minnesota, USA - June2016WEW_8_40 | ecosystem: Environmental > Terrestrial > Soil > Wetlands...
CATTGCGTTCTTCAAACCGAAATACCACTTTGCGGGGCGGTCGGCGTCGTCGATCAGCATGAGGTGCGGGTTGTGTTTCAGGCCCTCGGACTGGAGTTCCATGGTGCGGCGATCCTGCTCCACAAATTTTGCGAAGACGAATTTCAGCAAGTGGGGACCGAAGGGAATCCAGCGAAACAGGTTCCACGCGGCTACTACGTCGATGCGGCACTGGCTGCGCGTGATGGGAGTTACGGTGGTCAGGCTGGAGAACCAGTATTTACCGGCGCGAATGACTTCCGAGCGCAGGTTGGGCAGGACGAAATCGATGGTCGTGGTAATCGAATCGGCGTCGGCGTAGAGGCGCAGAAGTTTGTAGGGGGCGCTGTTGGAGCTGGGCGTGTGCGCGCTCATGCGAAATCCGTAGGGGATGGGTTCGAAATTCTTGTGCTTCTCGTGAATCGACTTTTGCGTGCGCCACCACCATGCCTGGTGGACGAAGGGGCCGTGCGCGGGATCCATCAGACCGATGATGCCGTGGTCGACGGAGCAAGGCAGGTCGGCGGTGAGATAGGCGAGTTTGTAATGCCCGCTGAATTTCGGAATCTCTGGGGTGGGAGCCGGAGCGGGCGCGGGCTTCGAGAATCCGGTGCCGGCTGGGCCGGGATCGGGAATAAAGACCCAGATGAAATCGTCGCGCTCTTCGCAGGGATAGCTGCCGGCGTAGATGCGGTCGATCTTCAATGTTTGATCGGGGACGAGCGACGGGATCACTCTGCACTGGCCGGAGTGAGCGTCGAATCTCCACCCGTGATAGGAGCATTCGATTTGCTCGCCGTCGAATTGTCCGCAGGAAAGCGGCATGCCGCGATGAGGGCAGGCGTCGCGCAGCCCGAAGGCTTGGCCTTGTTGGTCGCGTCCTATGACCAGCGGCTGTTCCAGCAACATTGTCTTAGCGAGTTGTCCACGACGGAGTTGAATGGCCGGGAGCGCGCGGTACCAGAAGCCGAAGAGCATGAGCGCGTCGGGCGTCTGGGACTGGAGTGGAAAGTCGTCAGGCATTGGACAGGAGAGGATACCGCAGCGGTCGCAAAATCAAAAACTTTGAACCGCCGAGACGCGGAGAGCGCCGAGGAAAGCGAAAATCTTTAACCACCAAGGACACGAAGGGGCACTAAGGAAAATCAAAACCTTGAACCACGGAGGACACAGAGGGACGCCTTGGGAAATCGGAACCGTCAAAGGGTGCGAACGATTTATGCGCGTTGCCCTGGGCTTAGGCGCGTTCTTAACTGGACGTAGGCTTCGCGGGCAATGCCGGGCTGTTCTATGTGGGTCAGGAAGAGCTTGCGCAAGGCAGCGGTGGTCAGGCGGCCTTCGAGGTAGGCGTCGTAGAGATCGTTGCCGGTGAGATATCCGAGTTGTTCGGCGACGTATTCGTATTTGCGGCCGGAGAAGGCTGGAGCTGGCGCGGCGCGAAAATCGTGTACGCGGTGTTGGGTCAGGAAGTCGAGAGCGTCGACGGCGTCGGCGAAGGGAAGCGAAGTCTGGTGTTCGAGGTCTTCACGAGTCACGTCGAACAATTCCGCCAGATCGCTATCGCGGAAACGGGGACGCGCGGGGTACAAAATGCGCGATCCGAAAAAGGCGAGTGCGTGTTCGAAGACGGCCATGTAAAACGCGTCGTCTTTGTCTAGCGAATGGGCGACTGGCGCGGCTTGCGGTGCGGTGTGGTGTGCTAAAGCCTTGCCGTTGCAAAGATTCGGTAAGCCGCGACAGGCTTGATGAAGGAAGCGGGTGGCGTCCTCGGCGGAGGAAGTCATGCGGAACTGACGTACGTACACGGCATTGATGGGCGTGAGGTAGACGCTGCCGCGCTCGCGGACCTGGAGGAGCAGGGATCGGCGGTGTTCGGCAGCGAATCCTTTGCGGGACAACAGTCGGCGCAGGAGCGCGTCCGAGCTGCGCGAATAGACTTCGGGCATGAGGTCAACCAGGAGCTTGGGCTGCGTAGTGTTGTGCGGGGAGTACTGGTTGATGCCGAGAAAACGGACCATGCCGTTGATCAGGTTGTACAGAGTGGGGCCGAGGTCGGGCGCGCTGTGGTCATTATCACTGCGTCGCCAGCGGTCGAGGCAGAGGCGGTAATTCTCGTATTTTTCCAGCGGCGTGGCGTTGAAGACGCAGAGAACATTCTCGCGGACCTCGACGGCTTCGACGTGGTCGCGGGCTTCTCCGGCGGCGCGCCAGTAGAGGGCGTCGACGTTTTGCAGAACGGTGAGCATGGGTTCTGCGGGAAGCCGCTGCTGGAGCAGGGCCGGCAGATGCTGGGGCGCGAGGTGCGACTCGCCGAAAAGGACCAGGATGATCGCGTCGGAATGTCTGCGGCGGAGTTCGGCAATTTTGTCGGCGGCGTGGCGGTCACGGGCTCCGATCTTGCGCAGATCTTCGCGAGGCATGCAATCAAGCCCGTAGATGGAGGCGCCGTGGTCGCGGGCGGCGGAGAGCAGTTCGTAAAATGGAGGCCATTCGTATCCCCAGTCAAGTTCAAAGCGGATGCGCTGCCGCAGTTCGTCTTCGTCAATCTCGCCGCGGAACCATTCGTCGAGAATGTGCTGGTCGCGGGGGAAAATGGTTTCGACTCCCAGCACTACGGGGCGGTGGTGGAGTTCGGGATCGCGGAGGAGCGAGGCCAGATAGCGCTGCGAGTTGGGCAGAGCGTGGTAATCGCCGACCAAAACGATTCCGGCTTTGGCGATTTCGTGGCGGACATCGCTCGGGGTGAGAACTTTCTGGTAGGAGCGGTAGGCCTCGCGAAAGTCGCGAAGATATTTGCGTCCGGCGGCGGGATCAATGGCGCGAATCTCACGCTCGACGCTGGCGATGGCGTGGAGTTGAGCGGCACTGCGCCGCGATCGTAAGATGCCGGTGGTTGCCATAAACTCGTCGTTCCTACGCTAGCAAACTGCAGATCCCTCGCTCCGCTCGGGATGACAAGTCACAGAGACGAGTCACAGAATTGTCAGCCAGCTTCCCTCGCCGCCTTGACTTGCCTTTCGGGCGTCCCTATCCTCAGTTTTTCGAGGCCGTGAACTGGATTGGCCTCATGGAGCGCCAACTTTGCCCCTTCTTGCACCGGAAAACCTGACTGTTGCCACTACCGGCGCCAGTGGGTCGTTATTTCTGAAGCACTTTTTGCTCGCCGTGGAACGCGATCCGCGGGTGAAGACGGTAAATTTCATCGCTTCTGACAGCGGCCTGCGCGTCATGGCTGAGGAACTCGGCGTCGAAGGCCGATCTGAGCTCCTACGTCAAATCATCGGCGCGCCTTCGACAAAGATTCAGCAGCAGTCAAACGGCGATATTGGGGCGAACGTGGCCAGCGGGTCGTATCCTTCGGACGCGATGGTCGTGATCCCGTGCAGCGTAGGCACGCTGGGCCGCATTGCCAACGGCACGGCCTCGCGCCTGATCGAGCGCGCCGCCGATGTGAGTCTTAAGGAGCGTCGGCCGCTCGTGCTGTGTGTACGCGAGACGCCGCTGAACAAAATCCACATCCGCAACATGTCGCTGGCGGCGGACGCGGGGGCGACTATCTTTCCGCTGATCCCAACGTTTTATAACCATCCGTCGAACGCCGATGCCATGGCACAGGAATTCGCGAACCGGGTGCTGGCGCATATAGGACTGGCCCAACAAAATGCATACCGATGGAAGGGCTGAATCCAGTTCTCAGTTCCCAGTTCTCAGTGCGGGATTGAACTGCGCTGTCAGGAGATTTCTCTGAGAACTGAGAACCGAGAACTTGTTGAAAGATCGATGACTTGGGGGCAGCCTCTCCTGCGTTGCAGGGGTGTTTTCAGTCTAGGGAAGAGGCAGTAACGAAGGTAGGTATCTGGCGGGCATGTACTGGAGGGGGTTGCCGCACCTAAGCCTTAGTGTGCTCTGGTTTTAGGTTTAGAAGTCGAGGTGCGTGGTCTCCGGTGCATCACTGAGAACTGAGAACCGGGAACTGAGAACTATTGATTCTTCCGGCACACCCCGTCCGTGCTGTTGACGCGGAGTCGGCTTTTTTGTACTCTGCGTTTACACCGGGAAGGAGGTGGTCGGATGACAAGTTCTGAAAGTCACAGTAGTACCAGGCCAGGTGAGGTGGCTGAGTCTTAGGGCGGTTGCTCTAAGCGGAGTTCTCGAGGAACCTTTGGTCGGGGGAATCGGGAACAATCTCTCGCAAACAATCCGTGAATATGGGCTGATCCGCCCCGGGCACAGGCTGTGCTAGGCACCGGAGTGAGCGAGGGGCCACGAGAGTGACCACCTCAGTCAATCCCAAACAGTCCACCGGGCAGCCCGCAGGCTGAAAGGCTTGCGGGCTGTTCTTTTTTTGGGAGAAATCACGAGCTTAGCTACTGCTCAACCCCCAGCCGCTTGGCCATCTTTTGGTAGAGGAACCCCTCGCCCGGGCGGTACGGCTGGACCCATTTTCCATCAATTACAAACTGCGGGATGGCGCGCTTGGCCGGTCCGTTTCACAACCTCGTCGGCAGCTCCCGGTGCGGTCTCGATGTTGATGTCAGTGTACGGAAGTTTGCGCCGGTCGAGGAAGCGCTTGGCCTCGCGGCAATCCGGACACCAAGGGGCGGAGTAAACGGTGATTTCCAAGAGGTCAGGTTTTAGAGTTTCGATGGTTATGAGTTTAGCGTCAAACAAACAAAAAAGCCGCCAGCTTGCGCTGACGGCTGAATGCCGATAGCTGACGGCTTTCTAGAATCCCGTCACTCCGACGCTCGGATGTCCACCGCGCAGCATCATCCGCACGCCGCGCTGGCTATTCACGCGAGTGGTCGTGGTCCAGTCTACTTCATCCGTGCTGATCACGCCGTTGCCGCCACTGGCGAGTTCGTAGCTGATGCGGCCGTCCTGATAGGTGTAGTTGCCCACCGCCAGAACCATGCCCGTCTTCAGCACAAACACGGGCACGCCTGGCGCCGTGCCGCCGCCAACCGCATCCTTGGTAATGTAGCTGGCGTAGGTGACCTGCGGAATTTCCTCCACCATTGGCTGTTCGCTAGCCGTGGGTGTGACTTGGCGCACCGCTAGCTGAGGCACGGCATTATTATCCCCTGGCTCGTAGGCTGAACCGCGGTAATAGGAGTCGTTTTCCATCCGCGGACGGCCAAAGAAATGCCAGTCTGGGCCGTTGGTCGCCGAGAACTGCGGGATCTGAACATCATCCATCAGGCGCAGCGTGAGCATGCTCTCGCCCTTCAGCGTGGGACGCGGCCCACGTGCCGGGAGCATGATCACCTTCCACGGCCAGAGCGGCGGAATCATCCACTCGACGATGTCACGCTTGGCGTGCCCTTTGCCTCGGATGTCGCCGTCCTTATCGACCTTGTAGCCGCGGGTCGCGATCACCTTCGCATCCAAAGGCATATCGCCGTTCGGCATTCCGATGCGATCGAACATCAGCTTCATATAGCCCTTGCCCCAGAAATGTCCCGGGTCCTGGGCCGATTCCAGATGGCCGACCAGGTAGCTTCCACGCGGAAACGTCTGCTGGCCGAATTCCGTCACCGAGTGCAGATGACAGAGCACGGGATCGCCGACCGCGACGGTCGCGGAAGAAAAGTTCGGTTCACTCATGGTGCACTTCAGAAGGGTACCGGCGGGCAGGACCATCTCCCGCGCACTGGCACTCAGGGTCAACGCTAGAAGGGACACTGCTAGGACTGCATACGAGCTGGACTTCATAACGTCACCTCGGTCTCACGCCCCGGAATTCTTGGTACGTATTCCCAAGCAACTGCGATGAGCCAGCCCCGATGCATTGAAGTTAAACACAAGTTGATCTTTTCGGTCAATCGACGTTTCTGGGTCAGAGTGTGTCTTTTGCGCAACAATATTTGGTCCAAAGCAAAAGCCGCCAGCTTTTGCTGGCGGCTGATGGCTGAATGCTGATGGCTGACCGCTAGCTCTCGTACAGCAGCACGCCCTCGGCTTTCTCCGCATCCACCGGACGGTAATAAAGCTTGTTGGCCTCGAGGAAGACCTCAATGAACGCCGGCCGGGTGGTGATGGTGCCCTGGATCAGGGCCTCCGATAGCGGATCTTCGATGTACTTCTGCAACGCGCGCCGCAGCGGACGTGCTCCGTAGCTGCGGTCGGTTAGTGTCTGGTTCAGAATCCACTTCTTTGCTTCGTCGGCCACGGTCACCGTGATCGAGCGCTGCGCCAGGTTCTGATTCAGTTGGTTGACCATGAGTTCGAGAATCTGGATCAGGTCCACTTCGCTGAGCGCCATGAACAGGATGATTTCATCCACGCGGTTCAGGAATTCCGGATTGAAGGTGCGCTTGACCTCGCTCTTCACCAGGTCTTCGACCTTCTCGGAAACCATCTCGTCTTTCGACGACTGGAAGCCCAGGCCCTCGCGCTTCATGAGGTGCCGCGCCCCGATATTCGACGTCATAATCACGATGGTGTTCTTGAAATCGACCGTGTTGCCCAAGCCGTCGGTTAATTGCCCGTCTTCAAAAACCTGCAACAGAATGTTGAACACATCCGGGTGCGCCTTCTCGATTTCGTCGAGCAGGACGACAGAATATGGCGCGCGCTTGACTCGTTCGGTCAACTGGCCGCCCTCTTCATAGCCCACGTATCCCGGAGGCGAACCGATGAGCTTCGAAACGGAGTGTTTCTCCATGAACTCCGACATATCGAAACGCACCAACGCCTTTTCGCTGCCGAACATGAACTGCGCCAGGGTGCGAGCCACTTCGGTCTTGCCGACGCCGGTCGGTCCCAGAAACAGGAATGACCCGATCGGGCGGTTGGGGTTCTTCAACCCCGCACGCGAGCGGCGGATGGCGCGAGCCAGGGCGCTGATGGCTTTGTCCTGCGAGATGATGCGCTTGTGCAGTTCTTCTTCAATGCGCAGCAGCTTCTGAGTTTCTTCTTCCTTGATCGAAGTGATCGGAACGCCGGTCCAGCGCGATACCACGTCCTCGATGTCCTCCCGACCGACTACGCCGGTGGAGGATTCATCGAGGTGGTATTTTTCGCGAAGAGCGCGCAGGTTCTCGCGCTCTTTGCGCTCTTCGTCCGAGTAGAAGCGCGCCTTCTCGAACTCGTGGTTCGCGATGGCGTTCTCCATGCGATGGACGATGAACTTGATCCGCTTCTGAACTTCCGTCAATTCTTCCGGCAGCGTGGTCTAGCGCAGTTTCACGCGCGCCCCCGCCTCGTCGATCAGGTCAATTGCCTTATCCGGGAGAAAACGGTCGGGAATATAGCGATTGGAATGCGACACGGAAAAATTGATAGCATCGTCGGTGTAGGTGACGGCGTGGAATTTTTCGTAGCGTTCTTTGATCCCGAAAAGAATCTTGACCGCGTCGGCTTCGTTCGGCGGCGGAACTTTCACGGACTGGAAGCGGCGCTCCAGCGACCGGTCTTTTTCGATCGACTTGCGGTATTCCGCGGGCGTAGTCGCGCCGATACACTGAATCTCGCCGCGCGACAGGGCTGGCTTCAGGATGTTGGCGGCATCAAGCGAGCCTTCCGCCGATCCCGCGCCCACCAGCGTGTGCAGTTCGTCAATAAAGATGATCGAATTCTGCGACTCCATCAGCTCTTTCATGATGGTCTTAAGCCGCTCTTCAAACTGTCCGCGATACTTGGTGCCGGCGACGATCAGAGAAAGATCAAGCGCCAGAATGCGCTTGTCCGCCAGGAATGAAGGAACTTCGCCGTCCGCAATGCGCTGCGCCAGGCCTTCCACGATGGCGGTCTTGCCTACGCCCGGCTCGCCGATCAGCACGGGATTATTCTTGGTGCGGCGGCACAGAATCTGCACCACTCGCTCCACTTCGTTTTCGCGGCCCACCAGCGGGTCGAGTTGGCTATCCATGGCGGACTGCGTCAGGTCTCGGGAAAACTCACTCAATAAAGAAGACTCGCGCTGTCCGCGTTGCGGCTGCGCTTTTTCCTGGCTGGTGCGCGCCAGTTCTTCCCGGATCGTCGAAAGCCGCAATCCCCGCTCGTGCAAAATCTCAGCCGCAAAACACTTTTCTTCCCGCAACAATCCCAGCAACAGGTGCTCGGTTCCAATATGTTTATGCGAAAGCCGCTCCGCCTCTTCGGCCGCATACGCCAGCACACGCTTGCATTCGTTGCTCAGGGGAAGATCGACCGAAGTGGAAACCTTTTCCCGGATGGTGGTGTGACCCTCGATCTGTTTCCGGATCGATTCCACCGACGCATGGGAGCGCAGGAAACGATTGGTCAGGGCTTTGTCTTCGCGCAGCAGTCCGAGCAGCAGGTGTTCGGTCTCAATATAAGGAGATCCGAACTGGCTGGCCTCGTACCGCGCAAAGAAAATAACGCGCCTGGCTTTCTCCGTGTAGCGTTCGAACATATACCAATTCCCCCGACTTCCTGCGGAACGCCCCGCACTCCGCCAAACCCCTTACCCTACCACCTTGATTATGCATTCATATCGCCTGATCTCCCAAGCGATATCGTCTTGCAGTAGCCGTAGAGTCTTACCTTCGGGTACTCCGATTCTTCAACTTTAATCGTGCTTCTGTTCTGCCTTTCGTTACGCCGGAAGCGATTCAGGCGCCACTTCCTCTATTCTGCCCTGATCCAACCGTAGAACGCGATGGCACCGACGTGCAAACACCAAGTTGTGGGTGGCGATTACAGAGGTCAACTGGTGCTCCCGGTGCAACCGCGCGACCAGTTCAAAAACCAATTCGCCGGTGCGCCCGTCGAGATCGCCGGTAGGCTCATCGGCCAGCAAGAGTTGCGGCTGGGTGATGAGCGCCCGTGCCAGCGCCAGCCGTTGCTGCTCGCCGCCGGAAAGCTCGCCCGAACGATGATGCCCGCGCTGCTCCAGTCCCACCTCGCGTAACCACCGCGAAGCTTCTTGTTCTGCTGTAGATAGCGCTTGCCCGCGCGTCAGCAGGGGCATGGCGACATTCTCCAATGCGGTGAACTCCGGCAGCAGGTAATGGAATTGCCAGACATAGCCGATCTCGCGGTTACGAAACTCGGCGGCATCATCCTCAGAAAGCGCATTCACGTGGGAGTTGGCGCAGTATACGGCACCCGCAGAAGGACGATCAAGCGCCGCCAGGATGTGCAACAAAGTACTCTTTCCCGCACCGGATTGCCCTACGATCGCCAGCATCGTTCCTTTCGTGATCTGGAAAGACAGATTCTCAAAGAGCACGAGCTCCGCTTCGCCTGAGCGAAACACCTTACTTAAACCTTCGACCCTCAGCAGAGGATCTTGAGCTATTGGATGCAAACGCCCCCTCCTAAGTATCAAGGTCGCCGGTCACCTCCCACTGCAACGCGGAGGAAACGCCCCTGATCCATTAGACCATGATCCGTCAGACCATGAGGAGGAACAACCCGCTCTCGCGATTCCGCTCGCGGGAACGAGCTATGCGAAAGACTGTATACCTCTGGAAAACAATTGCAATGTGACCGTGGTCACAGATGGAAGCAACGGGAGAACATTCTTCGGGACGAGAGCGCAACGGCCGCGATCTCGTCGCGCAACTGGCACCACCGTTGACGATTCGAAAGTCAGTGGACCCGCCGTCTTCTATTTGCACCCGCTTCGCTTCTCGCCAATTGGGCGTCGGAAGCGCCCGTCCGCGTGCTCGCTACCGGCGCCAAGGAGAATCCCCAGGTGGGGTTCGGGGCCGACGTCATCAGCCGCTTGGGCCAGGCACTGCAGGTAATCAGGCCTTTTCTTGGTTTCCCTCCTCAACTCGTTTCGCCCACAAATCGTCCGCCTACTGTTTGCTGGCGGGCTTTTCCTCGGCCTTCGCGGGCGCGGCGGCAGCCGCTGCTGCCTTAGGCTTCCAGAAATCCGGGTCAGTCTTCACCCAGGCATCCGGGGGATAGCTCATCCGCGGGCTGAACTGGAAGAGGTTCGATTGGGTGAACTCAATCGCCGCCGACTCCAGCTCGCTGAGCTTTTTCAGGCCCTCCTCGCCCATCGCGGCCATGAACTGCTTATCCAGCTCGAAGGCGCGGTCAATCTCTGCCGCAGACTTCATGGGCGTGATCACGATGTAGGTTGCGCCCTCCTGGCCATAAGCCGCTTCATACATGGCCCAGTGCACATCGGGGAGCTTTTCGTAGGCCGCTTTGACCAGCTTGACGGCGTCGCTCCACTCCTTTCGATGTCCCGGGCGGACGCGGAACAGGGAGATTTCGAAATAGCGCATGTGGGCAATGTCAACCGGCGCCCGCAAACTCTGCTCCTCGTTATAGACAAGCACGCTAGCGTCAGTCTCGCTCAGCAATTCGCCATCGCCAACGGTGGCGCGGTCTAGCGCGGCCGCCAGCGCGGCGTTCTTCTCAACCGCCAGATTGTCTTTCTCCCAGGCCTCAAACGAGTCGTAGGGGACAAAAAACAGAGCTTGCGCTTTGCCGGAGAGAGCATTCGCCGCAAAATAGTGCGTCGGCCACTTGGCGCGGGCAAACGCCTGCACAAATGCGCTTTCAGCTTTCTCGTGCGGCGCGCCCCCTTTGCCCGGTTTCAGGAACTCGCGGTAGACCAACAGCACCTTGGGCGGCGGCATCGTCCCTTCGGACTTTTCCTGCGCCGCAGCCAGGCCCAGCCCTCCGCACAAAAGTGTCGCTCCCAGCAGACAGCTTGTAATCCTTTTCATAGATGTGACCTCCTCGGTCGAGAAGCAGATACTACTGATGAGGTGAAATTTACCCGGACGCCCCGGGCTGCATTCCCGGAGCACGGCGGAGACTATCTGAACCCCAGCCCGAAGTCAAGCTGAGTGCCCTGCCCGGTAGTGTCCTAACAGTGTGTTGGTGAAGCTCAAAAAAACGGAATTATCCACTTTAGAGACCCGCTTTACTTTAGACTCTGTTCGGTAGTAACATGAAAAGCCGCGCTGGGCGGGCTTTCTGTAGGACTTAGGTTGCCAGACGTGGTACCGCCCTGTCCCCCACAGGTCGCCCAGCGCTTGGCGCACCTTTTTGCCTGCTGGATTGGACACTACCGCCCTGCCCTTTGCAGGTTTTGGAAAGGGGAGGCCGCGCGGGCGGTGGCCCGGCCTATCGCAATCATTTGAGATCCGAAGGGTGGCCCGTCCAAGCTCTGTTTGGGCGGGGGTGTTGATCGAGTAGCCGCACTCGCACTGTCGGAAATGTCCGCAAGAGGGATGCGACAAATTGAGCGGTCGCCACGGCAAGAAGCGCAAACGTCACAAGCCATCCAACGATAGACCGTCCGCCTCGGCAGTTCAGGTTAAATTGAGCGAGTAGGAGACAGATGCTAAACCAGAGAACGCAGGCAACGCACTGCCAGAAGAAACGGAGGACAGTCCCGTGAGTTGGAAAACGATTCGTAGGCCCGATGCGTTTGATGTTGCTCTGCATGGCCTCATGATAGCGTTTGGCGTAGGACTCATATACTTCCTGCAACTCCACACCATGCAGGGGCAGTTGAACGTCATGCAAGAAGACGAGCGCCCCTGGGTGGGGATAAAAGTCATTGGGCCAATTGTCCCCCCCCAAACTTGGCAAGCCGTTCTCTGTGTGGGTAGACATGGGTAATTTCGGGAAAAGTCCAGCTTTCCTTAGAGACACGGCTATCGAAATGCGCCCCTTGGTAGGCACGTTCCCTGATGATATTCAGTTCTCTGAACCCATGCCAGCAGACCTGCTCAGGCACCGCGACCCCTTGTTCCCTAGTGACGTGGGGTACAGAAAGATGGCTAAAATCACGTTGACTGATGAGGAAGCTCAGCAAATTTTGAAAGGGGAAAAGAATCTCTATTTGTTCGGGATAATCCACTACACCGATTCCGTTGACAGCAGAACAATCCATACGACTAAGTTTTGCTTTTACTTTGCTTCCATCGAGGGTACAGCGACAACAATTCAAGGGCAAGACTACCAAAATTCTGTTCTGGTGGGCTGTGGCGGGGCTTACGCATCCGCAGATTAGAGCCAGAATCCAAATTAGGACACTACCTAAGATCCGGTAGTGGTGCAGTTTGAATCACTCCGCTGATGAAAACGGAACTTTAAATGCTGTCAGAAATTCTCGCACTTCGGAAACGTGGCATCCGACGCCGATGTGAATAAATTGATGCTCGGTTATCTCCTTTGTGCCCAGTTTTATTGTTGGGGAAAAACCGAGAGGAATACTTAGAGTTTTGCTTTGGATTGCCCAGACTCTACCTTCTTTGTCAAAAATTGGGCCGCCGCTTTGTCCTCGCAGGCCGGCGCTTGATGTTTCGAGATATTTAGTCTGTCTGCCGGTACTTTCGTTTCTCTGAATCATTGTTCGGGTATGAATGCCCTCATATGGAAACATGGTCAGTTGACCTCAGTGATCACTTCAAAAGCGGCCAACAGTTATCACTTCAAAACCGGCCAACGGAAGTGGCGTCCGGGACTGAGAATGTTCTATCCTGCCGCCTCCTGTGGTGGCAAGTCGGTTTTGGTGC
>Ga0187856_1002837_pt1 | contig 12478 bp, 11 predicted proteins | sample June2016WEW_8_40_FD_132443 | JGI IMG/M metagenome (GOLD analysis project Ga0187856, IMG submission 132443) | Peatland microbial communities from SPRUCE experiment site at the Marcell Experimental Forest, Minnesota, USA - June2016WEW_8_40 | ecosystem: Environmental > Terrestrial > Soil > Wetlands...
ACCGCCTTCACGTAGAGATACACGCGCGTTCCCGGAAATAGCGCCAGCCGGCGGATCGACCCGGGCGTGATCCCGACCCGGACGACGAGACCGTTCCAGAGCGCGCGAAGCTCGGCGCGTTGGGCACCGCGTACGTCGATCGATCGGACGGTGGCGAGGAGAGCGTTCCGTGCGCTCAACTCGACCCGATGGCGCGCGACGACGATCGTGCCGGGATCGACGGCGACCTCCACGCGCGCCCCGTCGCCCGCACGGAAGGAGACCTCGAGGGTCCGCCCCCCGCCGAGATCGACCGTGGGGGACGTGCCGGCACGATAGACGCCGCCCCAACGATTCCCCCGAGGCGCGTGGCGATCCTCGCGCGCGTCGCGCAGGAGGCGCCGCCCCAGGGTCGTCAGCCGGGTCTCGCCCGGGGTGGTACCCCCCCGGCGACCGGCGACGACCGGGTCTCCGTAGAGCCGGCGCAGACGGGCGAGCCGATAGACGGCCCGATCCCGCGGGATCCCCAACGCGCGCGCGGCGCGGACGACGTTGGGCGTGGTAGAGAGGCGCGCCAGGAGTCGGATGTCCAGCGGGGTGAGCCACCGCTCCATCGCTAGGAGGCGCCTCCACCCACGAGCGGCCGGAGGCGCGTGGTGTCGAGCTCGAGGCGGACCGTGTCACCGACCCGCAGGCGGAGGGAGTCGGCGGGCGAGTGCAGGTAGAACATCAGGGGGCCCTGTCGCAGGGCGAGCGTCCAGCCCCGCGGGGTCCAGCGCACCGCGCTGACCCAAGCGAGATCCGCCCCGGCGATCGCCGCGGTCCAACGGAGGGCGTCGTCCGGCACGACGACGCCGCCCGGACCCGATCCCTCCCGCAGCGCGCGCACGAGAGGACCATCCATCGCAGTGGCCAGCTCCTCGGGGGAGAAGAGCGTCTCGAATCCAAGGAATCGAGCCATGAAGCGGTCGAGGGGCGCGTGCGGCAGCGCCGCCAGCTCCCCGTGGAAGCGGACCCGTCCCGCTTCCAGTACCACGACGTTCGTCGCGAGCGCGAAGGCGGTCGTGGGGTCGTGGGTGACGAGCAGCAGCGGGATCCCCTCGGACTCGATCAGTTCGCGCAAGAGCCGCAGGAGTACATCGCGGCTCTCGACATCGAGGGCCGCGAGCGGCTCGTCCCACAGGAGGGCCCGCGGCTCCGCGGCGAGGGCCCGGGCCATCGCGACCCGCTGGCGCTGGCCGGAGCTCAGTTGGGTGGGGTACCGGTCGGCCAGCTTCGCGAGGTCGAAGTGATCGATCCACCGCTGGGCCCGGGCGCGCGCATCCGGAGCCCCGCGCAGATCGAGCGGATAGCTCACGTTCTGGCGGACTCGTCGATGCGGCAGGAGTCCGAGACCGGGAGGGACGAACCCGAAGCCGCGCCGTTCGGGAGGGGCGCGCTCGACGGAGGTCCCGTCCACCCGGACCGTACCGCGCTGCAGCGGGAGGAACCCCGCGATCCCTCGCAAGAGACTGGTCTTGCCCGCTCCGGAGGGTCCGAGGAGGACGGTCGCCGATCCCGACCGGATCGTGAGATCGACCGGACCGATCCGGAAGCGCTCCCGGTCGACCACGACCTCGGAGAGGGTCACGTCGCTCAGGCGAACCACCCGACCTTGGCCCACGCCATGCCCGTCCGATCGAGCACGCGCACGGCCACGAAGACCGCGAGGGCGACCAGTACGAGGAGGGCGGAGGCTCCGGCGGCGGCCTGGACCCCGGCCGTCGAGTAGAGGTTGTAGATGTAGACGGATGCGGTGTTCGTTACCGGCCCGCCATACGGGAAGCTCGGATAGATGGCGTAGGCGAGGATGAGAAACCCGCCGATCTCACTGACGCCGCGGGCCCACATCAGCAAGCTGCCCGTCACGATGCCGCGGAACGCCTGGGGCAGCGTCACGGTCGCGAACGCCTCCGTTGGCGAGGCCCCGAGCGACCGAGCCGCCTCGATCGCCTCCCCGTCGACGGTGCGGAACGCGAGCTCGCTGGTCAGCACGACGTACGACGCCCCAACGTACACCATGACGAGCACGACGCCCCAGATCGCGTCGAAGATCGGGATCCCGATCCCGGCGACCCACGCTCCGAACGGGTTCGTCGGCGCAAAGAGGACGAGCAGGGCGATCCCGACGATGAGGTGGGGGATCATCACGGGAATGAGAACGATGGACTCGACGATCGAGCGCCCCGGGAAGCGGTACCGCGCGAGAACGTATCCGAGCGGGACGCCCAAGAGGATCCCGAAAGCGACCGCGATCCCGGACGCCAGAAGCGTGAAGTACAGGGCGTTGAGGAATCCGGCGTTTCCCGCGGCGTTCGCGATCTGCCCGTAGCCCGCATAGAGGAACAAGGCCACGATGGGCAGGATGAACAGCCCGATCAGCGAGGCCGAAAGGACGGCCGCCACGGCGCGCCGTACTGGGGCAGCGTGGTCGGCGACCGCATCGCTGACCATTCGGGCCCCTCCTCCGCTAGTACAGCGCCGCCAGGTAGGCGGGCACCGCCGGCAACGACTCCGGAGCAAACCCGGCGACCGCGCCGGGCATCGCGCTCGGGTGATCGGTCCAGGCGGGAGCGATCACGGAGAAGCCGTCCGCGGTCCAGGCCGACACGGTCTGGTTGGAAAGAAGGTAGGCGACAAAGGCGATGCCGAGCGGAACGTTCGGCGCGGTCTTCGGAACGGTCGCCGCGAACAGGACGGGCGCTCCCGTCACCACCTTCGTGGAAGTCCCCGATAGGATCGTGGTCGACGCCGTGCTGTCGTTCGCGACGGACGCCGGATCGTACGCCCCGAGGTTCACGTGCGGGGAGAGGCTGACGTAGGAGAGGTGGTCGGCCACCGCGTACGAACGGTAGATGAGATAGGTGTCCACCGTGCCGGTGGAGAGGACCGCGGAGGCCTGGGTCTCGGGCACGATCTTCGTCACGCTGACCACGGGCTGAGCGAAGCCGCCGATGGGTCCCGTGAAGAAGTGGGAGTAGAACGCCCCGTGCGAGCCATCGAGCGCGTCCTGGAGCTCGATGGTGAAGATCGCGTTGTACCCGAGCGGGTCCGAGCTCGCGTTGGGGGTGGCGAGCGTCGCTCCGGATTGAACGATCACATTCGCCCAGTTCGACGTGTTGAGATGGGCCAGAGCGGGATCGGACGCATCGTAGGCGAGCACCATCGGATCCGCGGCGAAGACGACCTCCCAGCTCGCGGCCGTCGGCTCCACGTGCTGGGGGATGACCCGGAAGTCGGCCGCAACGAAGGCGTCGTACGGTTGGCCGAGCTGGGTCAGCGCCGTGGCGGCGGCGAGGCTGCCTTCGTAGAGTTGGGCGGAGAGCGGCGCCTGCACACCGGGGGTCTCGTTCGCGAAGTTCGAGGCGAATGCCGGCACGATCGGGCCGAGCGATCCGGCGGCGATGAGGGCGAGGGTCGTGGTGGTGGGTCCGGAGGAGGTCGACCCGGAACCACGGGCGTACCATCCCCCGACGAACCCCGCGAGGACGGCGATCAGAACGACGACGACGACCCCGATGGTGCGAGCGACCGGCCGCATCGATGTTGGAAATACCAACATCACTTAAGCATTGGGCGATCGATCGGTCCCCGTCGCTCGGAGGGAGCGTAGCGGAACCACACTACTCCCTCGACCTCGCTCGCGGCCACCGGTCCGAAGCGCGAGCTGTCGCGGCTGCCTTCGTTGGAATCTCCTGCGACGCGAAGATATCCGGGGGGCATCCGCGCGCGGTCCGGCCCGACCTCGTCCCCGGGAAGGGCGGCGATCCGCTTGATCAGGCGGGGGACCGAACCTTCGGGATCCCGCACGACCACGATGTCGCCCCGCTCGAAGGTTCCCGCCCGCGCCGGGGCGGGATCCACGTAGAGCCGGTCGCCGGCGAGGAGCGTCGGTTCCATCGACCGGTCGTGGACGATCACCCGCCGGCTGCGCCACCAACGGCGGAATCGTGCGGTCGTGGTGCGCGGCGCTTCCGGCAACCTTATCCTCCGCGGGAGGTATCTTGAACCATGTCCGCCCCCTCGAGAATCCGTGAGTGGTTCGACGCGGTCCGAGATGCCGCTCGAGACCCCGAGCCCGTGTACGCCCACTGCGACATTCCGTGCGGTATTTATGACCCCCACGAGGCGCAGATCGCGGCCCTGACGATCCTTCGGATGGACCAACTCATCGGCGAGCTCGCGAAACCGTCCCCGACCAGCAAGCCGGAGGAGATGGAAGCGTACGGGGCGAAGCTCGCGCGCTACCAGTCCGTCAAGGAGCAGCATGCGGAGCGCCTGAAGCACGAGATCCGCGTCATCTGGGGCGACTACTTCACCCCGGATCACGTGAAACAGCACCCCCAGATCCACGAACTCACCTGGAAGATCCTGAAGCAGGCCTCGAAGGCCCGCCAGGGAACGAGCATCGCCGACGCCCAGGAGCTCCTGAAGCAGGTCCAGGAGTTCGCCGAAGTCTTCTGGAAGACGAAGGGAGCCACCACGAAGCGTCAGCCGTCCCTCCAGAAGCCCGGCGGCGAGCTCGTCGTTCCGGTTCCCCCCTCGTAGGGCGCCCCGTTCACCGCGCCGGACGGGTACGATCGCCGGCTCGCGATGACCGAGACCCTCCCACTGGACGGCCGTTCCCTCACGCTCGAGCAGTTCCTCGCCGTCGTCCGTGGCGGGTGTGCGGTCTCGATCACCCCGGAAGCCCGTCAGGCGGTGGCTCAGAGCCGGCGGATCGTGGAGCGGGCCGTCGCCGCCGGTCGTCCCGTCTACGGGGTGACCACCGGGTTCGGGGCGCTCTCGGACCGGGCGATCCCCACGGGGCGAGCCCGTGAGCTCCAGACCTCCCTCATCCGCAGCCACGCGAGCGGAGCCGGCCCCGCGCTCCCGCGGGACGTCGTGCGAGGATTGGTCCTCCTCCGCCTCAACTCCCTCGTCCGGGGGCATTCGGGGGTGCGCGGCGAGCTCCTCGACCTTCTGATCGAGATCCTGAACCGGGGTCTGATACCGTACATCCCCGAGCAAGGGTCGGTCGGGGCCTCCGGGGACCTCGCCCCGCTCGCCCACCTGGGTCTCGCGATGATCGGCGAAGGGGAGTTCATCGACCGCGCGGGGAACCGGGTGCCCGCGGCCTCCGTCCTGCAGGCGGAGGGGATGGCCCCGATCTCGCTTGTCGAGAAGGAGGGGGTCGGCCTCGTCAACGGCACCTCCCTGATGGGTTCCTATCTCGCCCTCGCGGTGGCGGACGTGCGGGAGCTGTTCGACGCCGCCAAGATCGCCGCGGCGCTCTCGTTCGATGCCCTTCAGGGCGATCCGCAGTCGCTGGACGACCGGTTGGGCGAGGCCCGGAACCTGCCGGCCCAGCGGCGGGCGGCTACCGCCATGCGCGCGCTGCTCGCCCGCAGCACGCTCTCCGTTCCTCGGACGACCTGGCAGGGTCAGGACGCCTACACCCTGAGGTGCATCCCCCAGGTGTTCGCGGCCGTGGAGCTCGCGATCGACTTCGCGGACGGGATCGCCCGCGGAGAGCTGAACGCCGTGACCGACAACCCCCTCGTCTTCGAGGGGGACGAGTTCGTCAGCGGGGGGAACTTCCACGGGCAACCGCTGGCCCTCGCCCTCGATACCCTCGCCCTCCCCGTGCAGTACCTGGCGGCGTTCAGCGAGCGCCGGACGGCCCGCCTCCTCAACCCGACGTTGAACCGGGGGCTTCCGGCGTTCCTCGCTCCGGAGCCTGGGGTCACATCGGGCCTCACGATCCCCCAGTACCTCGCCGCGGCGCTCGTCAACGAGAACGCGACCCTGGTCGATCCCGCCAGCGCGACCAGCCTCTCGACGTCGGCCGATCAGGAGGACTTCGTCAGCATGGGCCCGTGGGCGGGAGCGAAGCTTCGTCGGATCATCTCCAACACCCAGCGGATCATCGGGATCGAATGGATCGTCGCCGGCCAAGCGATGGAGCTCCGACGGCCTCTGTCGGGCGGCCGGGGGAGCGAAGCTGCCTTGCGGGTCCTACGGGAGCACGTAGCCCCCTGGTCCCAAGATCGCAGCCCCGCGGCCGATATCGAGCGGGTCGCGCAGGGGATCGCGGACGGTGCGTTCGTCCAACGGGTCCGCGGGGAAGTCCCCTTCTAGAGAAGCGAACGCCGCGGGCCGGCGACCCACCGCGATATGCATTGCAAAGAACGGGGAAGGCACCGGCGGCCTGTCCCCCTGGCCTGTTGGACGGTGCCACCAGGGGGGCGGGTTCGCCGATGCCCGAGGCCAGTATACATAAACGCTTACCCACCTATATAGTTTCCAGGAGGGGTGGACGGTGGTCGTTGCCCCCTCCGGAACACAATCTATCGTCTGTACCCGAGGGTGCGCCGGCGCCCGCGGCGGGCGAATGGGACAATATAGGCCGGTCATCGGCCCGCCCGAAAAGGCCCGCTTCTTCCGGTCGTGGGAGGTCTAGCGCGCCCGAGGAGGACGGCGTCGCCCGCCCGACCGCTCGTCGCTCTGGCGCAGCAGATCGAGCACCTTCTCGGTCGCTCTGGGCAGCGGCAGTCGTCGGAGCCCCGCTCGAGAGACCCATCTGCGATCGTGATCGGTCCGTACCCGGCGCGGCCGCGCCAGACGAGCGCGGTAGACATGCAGATCGACACGGAAGTGACTGTAGCTATGGTGGACGACACCGACCGACTCCAGGGGCCCGATCCTCCGAAGCCCCGTCTCCTCCTCCAGCTCCCGTCGCGCCGTCCCTTCGGGAGACTCACCGGGTTCGATCGTGCCGCCGGGGAATTCGTAGAGACCCGCTAGCAGGCCTCGGGGCCCTCGACGCTGGACGAGGAACCGGCCCGCCGCCTCTACGACCACGAGGGCGGCTCGAACGTGGGGCCTCGGCCGATGGGCCGGCCGTGCGGGGATGGAGCCGGGGTCGTGAAGCGTTGCGTAGGCCCGGCAGGTGTGCGCTACCGGGCACCGTCCGCACCGGGGGGATATCGGAAGGCAGACGGTCTCGCCCAGCTCCATCACCGCCTCATTGAACTCCCCGGGGGAGTCGGACGGCAGGAGGCCGGTGAGGCGTCGCTCGAGCGCGCGGGCGACCAACGACTGCCGCACGTTCCCCGTCTCGGCCCACCAGCGCGCGGCGACGCGACGTCCGTTCGCCTCCATCGCTACCACCGGCACGTTGAATGCGATACTGGCCACGGCCCGGGCGATGTAGGGACCGACCCCGGGGAGCAGCTGAAGCTCGAGCACCGTCCGGGGCATCGCCCCAGCGTGGTCTCTCACCACCTTCCGGGCCGCCTTCCCCAGGCTGCGGGCGCGCGCATAGTAACCGGCCCCTTCCCAGACCTTGAGGATATCCGGTTCCGGTGCCTTGGCGAGCGAACGGACGTTGGGGAACCGTGCCACGAACCGCTCGAAGTAGGGGCTCGCCTGCTCGACCCGGGTCTGCTGGAGGAGCACCTCCGCTACCCAGACGCGATACGGGTCCCGGTTCCGCCGCCACGGCAACGGCCGGGAGCCGTGTCGGAACCATGTGAGCAGGGCTCGGACGGTGCCCGCGTCCGGCCGCACCGATCGCCCGAAACGTCCGGTCACAGGGTTCCCGGCGGAGGCACCGAGAACAGGCTTAAAGCCCACCCGGAGTTCGAACCGATAGCGTGTCGAAACCGGTGCCGGGAACGGTCGTGGTCGTCAATGACGAGAACTTCGACCGCGAGGTGATCCGGTCGGAGATCCCGGTCGTGGTGGACTTCTACGCCGACTGGTGCGCTCCGTGCCGCGCGACCGAGCCGCTCCTGCGCGAGCTCAGCGAGCGATGGATGGGCCGGGTCAAGTTCGCGAAGGTGATCGTGGACGAATCGAGCGCCGTGACCCAGTCGTACGGGATCCACTCGATCCCGGCGTATCTCTTCCTCGATCAGGGCAAGGAGAAGGGGCGGGAGATCGGCCCGGTCGCGCCCGGCGAGTTCCGGACGATCCTGAAGAAGTACTTCGACTTCGTCTGAGGGAGCATCAGTGGCGGAAGACCCGCCACCCGGTGAAATACATCGAGATCCCGAAACGCTCGGCCATGGTGATCACTTCCGGGTCGCGAAGGCTTCCCCCGGGCTGGATGACCGCCCGGACCCCGGCGGTGCCGGCGATCTCGATCCCATCCGCGAACGGGAAGAAGGCGTCCGACGCTAGGATCGCCCCTTGGGCCCGAGGACCCGCGATGGTGCAGGCCAGCTCGACCGAACGCGCGCGCGTCGGTTGGCCCGAACCGATCCCTACCGTCCGCGAGCCCTGGGCGAGCACGATGGCGTTCGACTTGGTATGGCGGACCACCCGCCAGGCAAAGTCGAGGGAACAGAGCTGCTCGGGGGTCACGGCGGACCCGGTCACGAGCCGCAGGTCCGGCGGAGCGAGCTGGCGCCGATCGACCTCTTGGAGAAGCAGGCGGCCGAGACCGGTATGGGCTTCCCACCGCTCCCCGTCCAGCGAGGGGGGTTCGGTACGGACCAGCTTGATCTTGGGGCGGTGCGCGAGCCGTTCCAAGCTCGCCGCGTCGAAGGCAGGAGCCGAAAGGATATCGACGAAGATCCCTCCCAAGGCGTTCGCATCCTCGGCCTCGAACGGACGGTTGATCGCTATGGCGCAACCGTACCGGGCGACCGGGTCGGTCGCGACCGCTCGCTCCAACGCCTCTCGCACGGTGGCCCCGGACGCCACCCCGCACGGCGTCGCGTGCTTGACGACGGCGGCCGTCGGACCCGGGAACTCCGCGACGGTCGCGAGCGCGGTCTCGAGATCCAGGAGATTGGTGAACGAGAGGGCGTTCCCCTTGAGAAGGTCGAACTTCGCCGAGGGGAGCCCGGAAGCCGCCGCGGAGTACGCGGCCGCCCGCTGATGGGGGTTCTCCCCGTATCGGAGTTTGAGGGGCTCGCGACGGAAGACGATCTCGGCGGGGAACGGATCCGGGGTGTCCGCAGGGGCGGGGGATAGGCCGCGGGCGATCGCGCGGTCGTAGGCCGACGTTCGTTCGAACGCCTTCAACGCGAGACGAAGCCGGGTCGCGTCCGAGAGCCCGCCGGTGTGGGCCTTCAGTTCGGAAAGGACCTCCGGATAATCGGTCGGATCGACGACGATCGCGACGTCCCGGTGGTTCTTCGCCGCGGCCCGAGCTAGCGTGACGCCGCCTACGTCCACGAACTCCTCTCGATCCGGTGCGTCCGGATGCTCGGCGAGGTGGCGTTCGAACGGGTAGAAGTTCACGACGACCAGATCGAAGGGTAGGAGGTTGCGTTCGCTCAGCTCGCGGGCCCCCTCCTCGGTCCGGGGCGCGAGCACCCCACCGAGGATTGCCGGGTGCAACGTCTTGACCCGTCCCCCGAACCAGGAACCGATGCCCGTCAACTCCTCGGCCGCGCGAACCGGGATCCCGGCGGAGGAGATGGAGCGTTGGGTGCCCCCCGTTGCCCACAGTTCGATGCGATGCGTGGAGAGTCCCCGGGCGAAATCGGTCAGGCCGGTCTTATCGTCGACCGAAAGCAACGCCCGCGCGACCCGCACCCGCCGCTCGGATTCCGGCGCCACCAGCCTTACCCCGCATAGCGAGGAGGGACGGGAGATAACTTGCTCGGGCGGGCTCAGCGCGGCGGGGTGGGCGGCTCGCGAACCTCCCCCTGGAGCCAGGCTTTCGCACCCACGAGGGTCCCCCAGCTCCGCACGGTCCTTAGCGAGTAGCTCCGGCCATCGGGTCCTTCCACGGTAGCGTTCCACGCCTCCCGCGCGGCTGGCACGGTGCGATGGCCCACCTCCACGATCGCACGGTCGTGCTGGAAGCGGACGATCCGGAACGGCGGCGGGGCCCGAGCCGGGGGCCGGAAGCTGGAAAGGATCGACTGCCACCAGGGTGGGGACGTCCGGAAACTGGACGTCCCCGCCACCTCGATTCCGAGGTAGCGGGGGCGCGATGGGTTCGCCTTACCGGACGAGGTCGATGACTTCCTCGGACTGTCCACTGGCGTAGCCTCCACCCTTCTGGCCGAGGAGGCTGGCCGCGCGTACGCCCGTGATGATGAGGAGCACCTTGATGGTGTTCTCCATCTCGGGGGAGTTCTCGACCGTGCAGCCCCAGATGATCCGGGCGCGCTTGGAGATCTTACCGCCGACCAACGCCGCGGCCTTCTCCGCTTCGGAGACGGTCATGGTAGGCCCGCCGATGACCCGCACGAGGGCGCCGGTCGCGTCCTTGAGATCCACGTTGCCGAGCAGCGGAGAGGTCAACGCCTCGGTGACCGCTTCGGTGACCCGGTCGGTGGCGCTCTCGCTCTCGCCGAGGCCGATCAGGGCGACGCCGCCGTCCTTCATGACGGTCAGGATGTCGGCGTAGTCGAGGTTCACGAGGCCGGGACGGGTGACGATCTCGGCGATCCCCTTGATCCCGGTCATCAGCACCGCATCCGCGAGCTTGAAGGCCGCATCGAGCGGCATGCGGGGGACCAGTTCGAGCAACTTCTCGTTCTGGATGACGATCGTTGTGTCACAGACGCGGCGCAGGCGCTCCAGTCCGTCGCGGGCCTGCTCCATCCGAGCCGTTCCCTCGCCGGGGAAGGGGAGGGTCACGACGCCCATCGTCAGGGCCCCGGCCTCCTTCGCCAGGCGTGCGACCAGGTGGGCGGAGCCGGTTCCGGTTCCGCCGCCCATGCCCGCGGTAATGAAGACAATGTGAGCCCCTTGGAGGAACTGGCGGATCTCCTCTTCGTTCTCTCGGGCGGCCTCTTCCCCAATCTCCGGGCGGGAGCCCGCGCCGAGCCCCTTCGTGGCCCGGCGGCCGATCAGGATCTTGCGGGGGGAGTGGATGGTCAGGAGGTGTTTGGCATCCGTGTTGATGGCGCACATCTCGGCGCCCTGGATACCCTCCTCGGTGCACCGGTTGATGGTGTTGGAGCCGCCTCCGCCGCACCCAACGATACGGATGTTGACCCGCAGCGTGTCCGCCAGCTTCGCAAGCTCGGCGTCGTCCGCGCTCACGTACGACGGGCTCGCTGGCGTGGGCTTGTCTTCCACCAGCGTCTGGTTTTCCTGGTGTTTCGCAATCGCTTCCTGAATGATCGACTTCATCGTTGGTTCCTCGTTCCCGTTTGTCAGACGAGCGTCATACGCTCTGCGATGGAGTTCGTCGTTCGATACTTAAACGTTTGTTTCGAGAGGTTCTGTAACGTTGTCGGGACCTCACGAGTCTTGCGTTTTGGGTGTAACACCTCGGGACCTGCCCGCCTCTTCGATGATCTTTTTCCATCGGAATCCATCGCCGACCGGGATGCCCGCCGCCTCGCCGGGAGTCATGTCGAGGGCCTGATGCTCCCGCACAAGGTTGTAGTGCACCCGCAGCCCTTCGGCTAGGAGCGAGCTGCCCGGCTCCCCATCGAACGCCCGCATGACCTTGAACCGTTCCTTTTCCGTTCCGTGGAACCGCTCGATTCGGTTGTTCGACTCCTTGGCACGGATCGAGGGAACCCGCTTATGCGGGTTGAACCGACCGCCGTGAACGTGCTTGGGGTCATCGAAGGGAGTCGCCCTTCGACCGAGTTCCTTCATGATAGCCACCGGGTAAGAGTTCATCCCGTCCGTAAGGACATCCACCGGGCGGTCCGGCGTGACGCCCTTTGCCTTGTGGAGTGGCACCCGGGTATTGGCAAGGCTACGGTTCTCGCTGACGTGAGTAGCGAGGAGGAATCGAGTCTCGTGGTCGAGGACGTTCCACAGGTACTCGTTCTTGCCGTTGACGCCGATTACCGTCTCATCAACGTGCCACCGATCCGAGGTCCGAGCCCCCTGAGCGTCCATCCATTCCGAGGCGAGCTTCGAGTAGTGAACGACCCACCGATAGACCGTCATGTGGGATACCTGTAGGCGCTCGACCTGCTCCAGATACTCCCGGACCTTCCGAATCGACATTCCTCGGAAATAGAGGTCCAAGGAACGGGCGATGTTCATCGGGTCCGCCCTGCGCCGCATGAACCCGTCACGACCGACGAACCGCCGCCCGCACTCCCTACAGGAATACCGCTGAATGTCCCCGCTCCGGTTGTGGCGGATGCCCTTCGAGATGACGTTAGGGGAGTGGCAAAAGTCGCAAACAATCTTGGGCCGAGCCGGAGTTGGCGCAGAGTCCTGTAGCCCTTCCTTGTACCGGACCGCCAAGACATGGACGCACGCCATCGAGGTCGCGGTAAAGAACGGGCAATCGCAGGACCACCGCGCCCCATCCCTCGATATGTGATGGAACGTTCCCGGGGCGCTTTGGGAGCAGACGGTGTACCGCCCCATTTCGGGAGCTACGATCTGGTCTCCACGCGCCACGATAGCGAGGGCCGGGGTCCGTTGGTCCGTCCACGCGCGCGCCTTCCACCAGTCGGGCTCGCTCATCTGTTCCACCGCTTCCATCTGCCTCTTCCTCCTCCGCGTATAGTCTCGTCTTAGCCTATACTCTCGG
>Ga0187856_1002838_pt1 | contig 12469 bp, 7 predicted proteins | sample June2016WEW_8_40_FD_132443 | JGI IMG/M metagenome (GOLD analysis project Ga0187856, IMG submission 132443) | Peatland microbial communities from SPRUCE experiment site at the Marcell Experimental Forest, Minnesota, USA - June2016WEW_8_40 | ecosystem: Environmental > Terrestrial > Soil > Wetlands...
AACCGGAGCCAGCAGGCCCGCTGCTGAAGGAGTTGATCGGATCGATTTCGCGCGAGCCGCGCAACACCGTCAATTTTCTGGTCGATCTCAATCAGCGCCTGCATGGCATGATCCGCTATCTCATTCGCATGGAGCCGGGCGTACAGACCCCCGAGGAGACACTTTCAGCCGCCGCGGGCTCCTGCCGCGATACGGCGTGGTTGCTGACGCAGCTCCTGCGTCACATCGGGCTGCCGGCCCGCTTCGTTTCCGGCTATCTCATCCAGCTCAGGCCGGACATAAAACCGCTCGAAGGCGCCGCCGGCGCCGAGCACGACTTCACCGACCTGCATGCCTGGACCGAGGTCTATCTGCCCGGCGCGGGGTGGATCGGGCTCGACCCGACCTCGGGCCTGTTGTGCGGCGAAGGCCACCTGCCGGTCGCCGCGACACCGCACTTCCGCTCCGCCGCACCGATCACCGGCGTCGTCGAACCAAGCGGGGTTCGCTTCTCGTTCGATATGAGCGTCAAGCGGATCGCCGAACGACCGCGGGTGACCGCGCCGTTTTCCGCAGAGGCCTGGACCGCACTGGATGCGCTTGGCGAGAAGGTCGACGCCGACCTTGCCGCGCACGACGTGGGCCTGACCATGGGCGGCGAGCCGACCTTCGTCTCGGTCGACGACTATCAATCGGCGGAATGGAACACCGCCGCGCTCGGTCCGATGAAACGCCTGCGTGCCGACGATCTGATCCGGCGGCTGCGCAACCGATTCGCCCCGGGCGGGCTCATGCATTACGGCCAGGGCAAATGGTATCCCGGCGAGCCACTCCCGCGCTGGGCGTTCTCGCTCTACTGGCGCCGCGACGGCGTCCCGATCTGGCAGGACGAGGGCCTGATCGCGCGTGAAGCTGCCGCGCAGAAGCCTTCGCCAGATGATGCACGGCGATTCACCGAGGGGATTGCCGCGCGCGTGGGAATCATGGCGGATTACGTGCAGCCCGCTTACGATGACCCGGCCGACCGGATGCTCAAGCAAGGTCTGATTCCGAAGAACATCGATCCGAGCGATCCCCAGATCGATGATCCCCATGAGCGCGCGCGCCTCCTGAGTTTGTTCGATAGTCACCTCGGCCAACCGGCAGGGTTCGTGCTGCCGCTGCAATGCTGGACGGCGCAGGCGAAGCCGGGATGGCTGAGCGAGCTCTGGCAAACGCGTCGCGGCCGGCTGTTCCTGATGCCGGGAGATTCGCCGATTGGCTTCCGGCTGCCGCTGCAATCGTTGCCCCATGTCGCTCCCGTCGACTATCCGCATCCTGTGTCCGCCGACCCGTTCGCCGAACCCCGGCCGTTACCGGACCCCCGCATCACGTATCCAATTCGGGCCCGGCGTTTACCCACTTCGACTGCTGAAGAGGCATCTCCGCCACTCGCGCCCGCGACGTTAGTCATGCAGCGAGCGGCGGCCGCCGCCGAGCTCGGCGAGTCCGGTGTGCCGGTACGCACGGCTCTGACCGTCGAAGTGCGGGACGGACGCTTGTGCATCTTCATGCCGCCGGTTGAAACGCTCGCCGACTATCTCGAACTGCTTGCCGTAGTCGAGACGACGGCCGCCGAACTCGGCCTGCCGGTGCACGTCGAAGGCTATGAGCCGCCGCCCGACCCGCGGCTCAACGTCATCAAGGTGACGCCAGATCCCGGCGTCATCGAGGTCAATGTCCATCCCGCGGCGTCGTGGCAGGAAGCCGTCGCGAACACGCGCGGCCTTTACGAGGAGGCGCATCTCGCGCGGCTAGGCACCGACAAGTTCATGATCGACGGCCGGCATAGTGGAACCGGCGGCGGCAATCACGTCGTCCTCGGCGGCCGCAATGCCGCCGGCAGCCCGTTTTTGCGCCGGCCTGATCTCCTCAAAAGCCTGGTGCTCTATTGGCAGCGGCGGCCGTCGCTCTCTTATTTCTTTTCCGGATTGTTCATCGGGCCGACGAGCCAGGCGCCGCGCATCGACGAGGCGCGCCAGGACATGCTCTACGAGCTTGAGATCGCGCTCGCCAAGATGCCGGCTCCGAACGAGCCGTCGCCGCCGTGGCTCGTCGATCGCCTGTTCCGCAACATCCTGGCCGATGTGACCGGCAATACCCACCGCACCGAACTCTGCATCGACAAATTGTTTTCGCCGGACGGGCCGACCGGCCGTCTCGGTCTCGTTGAATTCCGCTCCTTCGAAATGCCGCCGGACGCACGCATGAGTCTCGCCCAGCAATTGCTGCTGCGCGCGCTCGTTGCCTCCTTCTGGCGCGCACCGCTCGACGGCAAGCCGGTGCGCTGGGCAACGGCTTTGCACGACCGCTACATGCTGGAACATTTCGTCTGGGGTGATTTCCTCGAGGTCTTGGACGATCTTGGGCGCGCGGGCTACGCCTTCGACCCGGCCTGGTTCGAGGCGCAGCGGCAATTCCGCTTCCCGCTCTGCGGCAGCGTGCAGCACGCGGGCGTGCGGCTCGAACTCCGACAGGCGATCGAGCCCTGGTACGTGCTGGGCGAAGAGGGTTTGCCGGGCGGCACCGCGCGTCTCGTCGATTCTTCCGTCGAGCGGCTGCAGGTCAAGGTCGAGGGCCTGAGTGAAGACCGTCACGTCGTGACCTGCAATGGCCGCCGCGTGCCGCTGACCGCGACCGGCCGCGCCGGCGAATTCGTCGCCGGCGTGCGCTTCAAGGCCTGGGATCTGGCGTCGGGCCTGCATCCGACCATCGGCATCCACGCGCCGCTGACTTTCGACATCGTCGATACCTGGAACCGGCGCTCGCTGGGCGGCTGCGTCTATCACGTGGCGCATCCCGGCGGACGCAATTACGAGACCTATCCGATCAACTCCTACGAGGCGGAAGCGCGCCGCCGCGCCCGCTTCCAGGATCATGGCCACACCGGCGGGCTGATCGACATTCCGCCGCTCGAAGTCTCCCTCGAATACCCGACCACCCTCGATCTGCGGCGCCCGATCTAAAACATCCACATGGCAGCCCATCTCGACACAAGTGTCGAACAAGAGACCGCCGGCCTGGAACAGTTCGTTGCAAGCTACCGGCCGCTGACTGGCATTTTCGACGAGATGATGGATGGCGACGGCCGCGTGCGCGCGCACTGGCAGCCGTTCCTGGCGATGCTGGCGGCGCTCGGCGCCGAGGAGATCAATCGCCGCTTCGCCGCCGCCGACCGCTATCTGCGCGGTTCCGGAGTTTTTTATCGCGTCTACGAGGATGCGGCCGGCATCGAGCGCCCGTGGCCGCTCAGTCATGTGCCGCTCATCGTCGAGCCTTCCGAATGGAAGCTTTTGCAGGCGGGGCTCATCCAGCGCGCCGAGCTCCTGGAAGCGGTCCTCGCCGATGCTTACGGCCCGGCGTGGCTCAGTCGCGATGGCCGTCTGCCCGCCGCGTTGATCGCCGGCAATCCGGAATTTTTGCGTCCGCTGGTCGGCGTCGCCGCGCCGGGCGGCGCGCATCTGCGCTTTTATGCCGTCGACATCGGCCGCGGCGCCGACGGCCGCTGGTGGGTGCTCGGCGACCGCGCGCAGGCGCCCTCCGGCGCCGGCTACGCGATCGAGAACCGCCTGGCGCTATCGCGTGCCATCCCTGAGATTTATCGCACTACGCGCGTCGAACGCGTCGCGCCTTTCTTCCAGGCCTTCCAGGCCGAGCTCTCCGCGCTCAGCCGCCAGGACGACGCCCACATCTGTCTGCTCACGCCGGGACCGCTCAGCGAAACCTATTTCGAGCACGCCTATCTCGCGCGCTACCTGGGGGTGCTCCTGGTCGAGGGCGAGGACTTGAGCGTGCGCGACGACGGCGTCTTCATCCGCACCGTCTCCGGCTTGCAGCGCACCGAGGTGCTGCTGCGGCGGATCGATGCCGACTTTGCCGATCCGCTCGAACTCAATGCCGCCTCCCGCCTCGGCGCACCGGGGCTCTTGCAAGCCGTGCGCGACGGCAAGATCGTCATCATCAATGCGCTCGGCGCCGGTTTGGTCGAGGCGCGCGCGATGTTGGCGTTCCTGCCGGCGCTGGCGCCGATCGTGCTCGGCGCCGATCTGGCGATACCGAACGTCGCGACCTGGTGGCTTGGCCGCGCCGACATGCGCGAGGAGATGCTCGAAAAACTCGACCGCATGGTGATTGCTTCAGCCTTCGAATCGCCGACCGACGCCCCCCGCGCCAGCGAAGTGCTGGGAGCGAGGCTCGACGAACGGCAGCGCCAGACGCTCATGCAATCGATCCGCGATCGCGGCCTCGACTACGTGGTGCAGGAAGCGGTGACGCTGTCGAGCATGCCGGTGTGGCGCGACGGCCGCTTACAACCTCGACCCTTCACTTTGCGGCTGTTCCTCGCCAAGGTCGGGGAGCGCTGGCAGGTCATGCCCGGCGGCTTCGTGCGTATCGCGGAGAATGCCGATGCGCGGGCGGTCAGTCTGCAGCGCGGGGCCGCCACGGCCGACGCCTGGGTGCTCGCGCACGGTCCGGTCGCCGAGACGACGCTGTTGCCGACGCCGGAGCGGATTGTGGTCCAGCGCGCGACCGGCCTGCTGCCGAGCCGCGCTGCCGACAATCTGTTCTGGGTCGGGCGCTACGTGGAACGCGCGGAAGCGACGCTGCGGCTCGTGCGCGCCATGATCAACCGGGTTGCCGAGGCGGACGAGGCGGCCGCGCCGGTCATCGCCGGCATCGTTGCGCTGCTCGAAGTTTGGAACGCGCTGCCGAGCGAGACGGACAGGGCAGGCGGGACGGGCGTGGCGCCGGCCGCATTCGCCGCGCGCGCGGTCCTCACGCGCGCAGATTTGTCAGGGTCGCTACCCCATCTCGCCGGCGCCGCACGATCCGCGGCCTCCGTCATCCGCGATCGGTTCTCTCCGGACGCCTGGCGGGCGATCAACGATCTGGCCACGATGATCGCCGCGCCGCTCGTGATGGGTCCTGCGGAGAGCGCGATGATCGAGCGCGTCGAAGCGGCGCTGCGCATCATTGCATCGCTCTCGGGCCTGGCGCAGGAAAACATGACGCAACTCGCGGGCTGGCGCTTTCTCGAACTCGGCCGCCGCATCGAGCGCGCCATCCTCACCGGCCGGCTGGTCCGCTGCTTTGCGCTAGCCGGCGCGCCCGATGGCGGCCTCGAAGTGCTCCTCGAACTCGCCGACAGCCAGATCACCTATCGGCAGCGCTATGTCATGGTCGCGGCGCGCGCGCCGGTCATCGACCTCGTCATGCTCGATCCCAGCAATCCGCGCTCGGCGGCGTTTCAGCTCGACCGCATCGAGACGCATCTCGGCGCCTTGCCGCGCCGCAACGCCACCGGCCGGCTTTCGCCGGTGCAGCAGATCGCCGCCTCGATCGCAACGCGCTTGCGCACCGTCGAAGCGGCCGCCGTCGACGAGGCGCTGATCATCGACATCGCGCATTCGCTCATGAAACTCTCGGATGCGATCACCGCGTCCTATCTGACCAACTACGAACGCTCCGAATCGGTGTGGGAGGCGCTGGCGTGATCTACGACGTCCGCCAGACCACGACCTGCACGTACGCCTCGCCCGTCGCGCACGCGCGTCACGTGCTGCGCCTGACGCCGATCAACCGCACCGGTCAGCGTGTGCAAGTCGCCGCTTTGCAGATCGTGCCCGACCCCCGGCACCGGCGCGAGGGCCAGGATTTTTTTGCCAACCGCCTGACCTGGATCGAGATCGAAGAGCCGCACAAGATGCTCACGGTCAAATTGGCGGCGCGCGTGGCCGTCGATCCCCCACCCTTCCCTCCCCCGCAAGCGGGGGAGGGTGGGGTGGGGGCGGCCGCGCTGGCGACGCCGGCCTGGGAAGCGGTCCGCGAAGAGGCGTTTGCGACGAGCGACATCGGGCCGCTGTCGCCGGCGCACTTCTTGTTTCCAAGCCGCATAGTCTCGCTCGATCCGGAGATTCGCGACTATACGCGGGAGAGTTTTGCCGCCGGCCGGCCCGTGCTCGATGCCGCCATCGAGCTGATGAACCGCCTCAAATCCGACATCGCCTACGAGATCGGCGCGACCACCGTCACCACCACGCCGCCGATGTCGTTCGCGCTGCGCCGCGGCGTCTGCCAGGACTTCGCGCATATCATGATTTCCGGGCTGCGCGGCCTCGGATTGCCGGCGGCCTATGTCAGCGGCTATCTGCGCACCGCTCCGCGCACCGACGCGACGCGATTGCAGGGCGCCGATGCCATGCATGCCTGGGTGCTGATATGGTGCGGTTCGGACGCCGGCTGGATTGGGCTTGACCCGACCAACGCGATGGTGGCCTCCGATGAGCATGTCGTGCTGGCGATCGGACGCGACTATACTGATGTCGCGCCGATGGATGGCGTGATTTTCGGCGCGGGCCGACAACGCATCGACGTCGCCGTGAGCGTCACGCCGGCGGGATAAATCTGTCTTAATTCCGGGAGCATAAACATGCGTACCTATCAACTGCCCAAGGGCGGCGCCGGCATCGACGCGCTCGTCCAAGTCGATCGACCGACGCCGAAGCCGCTTTACCGGCAGGCGCTAGTCAAGGTCGCCGCCTGCTCGCTCAATTACCGCGACCTCGGCATCGTGCGCGGTACCTACCGCATGCCGGTGCGGGAAAATCTCATTCCGCTTTCCGACGGCGCCGGCGAGGTGGTCGAAGTCGGGCCCGGCGTCACCCGCGTCAAGGTTGGTGATAAGGTAGCGGGCTGCTTCTTCCAGCGCTGGCCGGCCGGCGAGATGAATGCTCACGAGGTCGCCGCGTCGGCGCTGGGCGGCGCCATCGACGGCATGCTCGCCGAATATGTCGTGCTGGAAGAAGAAGGCGTCGTTAAAATCCCCGAGCATCTATCGCTCGAGGAAGGCGCGACGCTGCCTTGCGCCGGCGTAACAGCATGGAGCGCCATCGTGCACCATGCCAAGCTGATCGCCGGACAAACGGTGCTGCTGCAGGGCACCGGCGGCGTCTCGATCTTCGGACTGCAATTGGCGCGCGCCATGGGGATTACCGCAATCATCACCTCGTCGAGCGACGAAAAACTTACGCGCGCCAAAGCGCTCGGTGCGGCATTCGGTATCAACTACAAGACGACCCCCGAATGGGACAAAGCGGCGCGCGAATTCACCGGCGAGCGCGGCGTCGACCATGTGCTCGAGGTTGGCGGCGCGGCAACGCTGACGCAGTCGTTCGGCGCCATCCGGGTCGGCGGCAAAATCAGCGTCATCGGCGGCGTTAGCGGCGGCGCGACGGCACTCAACCCGGGACTGATCTTCTCCAAGCGCGCCAACGTCCAGGGTATCTACGTCGGCTCGACGGAGATGTTCGAGGCGATGAACGCCGCCATTGCCGCCAACAAGATCAAGCCGGCGATCGACCGCGTGTTCGGCTTCGACGAGGTGAAGGCGGCGCTCAATCACATGGCGGCGGGGGCACACTTCGGCAAAATCGTCATCCGCGTGGCGTGAGCAAAAGGCCGTCGCGGCGCAAGCGCGCGACGCTATCGCGCGACCACCCGCGTCGGCGGGAATGCGACCTCGACCAGGGTGCCGGCGTTCGGCGCGCTCTTGATGGAAAAATGCGCGCGGTTGGCCTCCGCCAGCGCCTTGGTCAGCGGCAGGCCAAGGCCGGTCCCGCCCGAGCCCCAGCTTCCGGAAGTCGCCGTCTGCCGGAACGGTTCCAGCGCCACCTCGACATCTTTCTCGCTCATGCCGACGCCGGTGTCGCGCACGCGCAACACCGCCTCGCCATTGTCGGCGAACGCCGTCGATACGATCACCTGGCCGCCGGGGCCGGTGAACTTGATCGAGTTCGAAAGAAGATTGAGCACGATCTGGCGCAGCGACCGCTCGTCGGCGACGACTTGGGGCAACCCGGGCATGAGCGAGGTGCGAATGATGATGCGTGCGCGGCTCGCCTGCGGCTGCATGATGCCGACGCATTGCTGCGTGAGGTCGTTGAGGCTGACATTGGCGAAGGTGAGGTCGAGCTGGCCGGTCTCGATCTTGGAAAGATCGAGCAGGTCGTTCAACAGCGAAACAAGATGCATTCCGGCGGCGTGGATGTCCTTGAGATATTCGCGGTAGCGCTCGTTGCCGATCGGGCCGAAGCGCTCCGCCATGATCACCTCGGCGAAACCGGTGATGGCGTTGAGCGGCGTGCGAATCTCGTGGCTGACTTTGCCGACAAACTCCGCTTTCGCCGCCGCCGCTTTTTGCGCTTCGCGCGTGGCGGCGCGAAGCTCCTCCTCGGTCTTCTTGAAGGATTCGAGCTTCGCGGTGAGCTCGCGGATTTCGTTCTGCGCGGTGCCAAGCGCGAGCGCGGTCGCTCGGCGGCGCTCCTCGGCTTCGCCGTTGATCAGCATGAGCGCGAGCGCGGACGCCCCGCTCCAGGGAACAGTGAACAGGCGCCCTTCAACCGGACGTCGGTTGCCGCCGCGGGTCATGACCGACAGCGATTGCGCGCCGCCGCTCTGGGCAAGCGCGCCGGCGCCGGGCTCGGCGAAGAGTGCGTTCAAGCCGCCAGCCGCCGCGAGCGCGTCGAGGCTCTGGTAGCCGCTCAATTCGAAGAAATGGCGGTTGGCGTAGAGGAGCGAGTCGTATCGGTAGATCAGCACGCCGACCGGAATGCGATCCAGCAGCACCGGCTCGAAAGCGGGCAAGGCCTGCCGCTGCTCGGCGTCCTCGCGTTGCGATCCGGCTTCACCCGCTTGCATGTGCGCTTCATGCGCTTCGGCCCCGATGGCAGGAGCGCTCGCGGCAACGCGCGCCGCTTCCTCGCCGGCGGCGGGCGACATCGCCTCGCGACCGGGAGGGGCGAGCGCCACCTCGGCCGGTTCGGTCGGAATTGCCTGCTCCGCGGCCGGCAGGCCGGCGCCGCTCTCGGCAGTTGGAGCCTCACGCCCTCCCCGCAAGCGCGCCGTCAATTCCTGCGCCAGCTCGCGGAACGCCCTGCGCTCCACCGGGCTCAGGCTGGGCGCCTTCGGTTCAGGCGGCGTTCCTGGGCGAAACGGCACCACGTTGGCGGCAGCAGGCGCGACGCTCGGTGCGGCGCGCTCGCTGCGCGGTGCAACTTCGGCTGCAGCGGCTGCGGCCGGCGGTGAAGCGGCGGCTTCCGTGTCGGCGAGCGCCGCGCGTTGCGGCGTTGCAGCGGAGATGCCGTTAGCCGCGGGCGGCGCCTCGGGCTGAGCCATGAACCCGATCGGACGCTCTCGACGCGCGCGCGTCAATTGGTTGATGCGGGCGATGTCGCGACAGACGCCGAACCCGCGATAGCCGCGAAAATCGCGCTCGCGATCGAATACCGGTAGCCCCGACAGCTCGACCGGCAGCCGTTCACCGCCCTCGTCGACCGGCCAGGAGACGGTGATGCCGCTCCAGGTTTCACGCGTTGCGACCGCGCGCGCGACCTGATTTTCCGGATCGAGCTTCAGCTCGGCGACGATCTCGCTCCACAATCGGCCGAATGCAGCCGTGGTGCGCGGCCCTATGAGCTCGATGAACTCGTCCGAGCCGACAACGAAGCGGCCATCGGCATCCATCTGCCAAACGAAGCGCAATGGGTGGCGCCGCTCCGCCGTGGGCTCATCATGGGCAAGGGTTCCGGGGAATTGCGGCGTTGGCGGCCCGGCGGCGGCCGCTACGGGCTCTACGGCAGGCGATAGCGCCGGCGCTTCCACACAGGCTTCGGGTGCCGCTGCCGCAGGCGCAGTCTCGTTCTTTGCCGGAACGCTCTCCATAACCTGAACTTCACTTGGCTGTGCGCCGAACGTGACCACCAGCACCGCCGCTGCATCGTTGCCGAGACGCTCGACGGTGACCGGGCCATGGCGCGTCGCTGCGCTGGCGCTGCCGGTTTCGAGTGCTTCGGCCGCGATCGCGGCGATGCCGAGGGCAGACAGCGTGGGGATGCCGGCAAGGCGCGTCTGCGCCGCCGCGGTGGCATAGAGGAGCGTGCCGTCGGGCGCGAAGACCGCGAGCATTCGCTCGCGATCGGGGAAGAGGCGGCTGACCCGCTCGCGGAGCGTCAGCGACGGTCCCGCCGGCTCGGTTGCGACAACGAGCACAGTCGCCGGGCCATCGGCCAGAGCGAAGCGCGAGCAGACACAGGTCAGCGCCCGGCCGAAGCTCGCCCCGAAGCCGCGCAGGCGTTCAAGCCGCGCTTGCCCCATTGACGGCAGCGTTGCCGCGAGGCGGATGATCTCGGCGGCTGCCGGGTGCTTCGCGTCGAACCGACAAGTGGCGCACTCGCCGGTATTCGCCGCACCGAAGATCGCGGCGCCGACCGCATTCGCCCACAAAATCCGCGACCCGTCCGTGCTCCACAGCCAAGCGGGCGATGCGCTTGTCGCGTGGTCTGCGAGCTGGGCCGCAAGTCGCGGGTCGCGCGACGGGACGAACTCTGACTCCACGATCGGCATGCGACGGAACTCTTGCCTAAGGAATTCTTAATAGTGCGGGCCGCCCGCGCCGTCCATGCCGGGGGCTCGACTCCTGCCGGGCAAGGGGGGATAACCTTAATCGCGCCACGCGCTTGACGCGGCGCGAAGATCGGGGCTGCACGCCGGCGGTGAATTCACGCTAGGATGACGACGGCAAGGCGTACGAGGAGCAGACGATGGCCAAGGAACCGTTCGAGCAATTCGCAATGCCCAATGAGGTGCGCGCTTTCGTCGAGCAAAGCGTGGCGCAGGCGAGGACGGCCTTCGATGGCATCGCCCAGGCGGCGAACCAGGCGGTGGGGCAGTGGCAAGGCCAGGCCCAGGCGGCGCGCGCCGGCGCCAGCGAAATCGCGCACAAGTCGATGGCCTATGTCGAGCAGAACATGGCGGCAACTTTTGATTTCGCCCAGAAGCTCATGCACGCTAAGGACCCGACAGAGGTCATGCGGCTGCAATCCGAGTATCTCGCCCACCAGATGAAGACGCTCTCGGCGCAGGCGCAGGAGCTCGGACAAAGTGCCGCCAAAATAGTCATGGATGCGGCCAAGCCGAAGCCGTGATGCCGCAGATTGGATCGTTGATCGAGAAAAATAAATTATTTCAATGAGCTATTTTTATTTGTGCAATGCAATAAAACCTATTGCAATGCACCAAAACTGACATTATATAAATTGACGGAAGGCCCGCGGCCTAGAGTTTGTGCTGCGTTCGGCGGCGGGGCGAATGAAATGTGATGCCTCGCGCGACGGGCGGCGAGGCCAAGTAAGAATTCCCAGGCGAACAGCCCCAAGAGCACAAGAGAGCAAGGACGAGTGTCATGGCGGAAACCATTACTGCTGCCCCGAAAGCAAAGACGACCAAACCGGTGACGACAAGCGCGTTCGAAATGCCGAAATTCGAAATGCCCAAATTCGACATGCCGAACGTCGAGATGCCGGCTGCCTTCCGCGAATTCGCGGAGCGCGGCGTCGCCCAGGCTAAAGATACCTACGAGAAGATGAAGGCCGCCGCCGAAGAGGCGACGGATGTCCTCGAGACCACCTACTCGACAGCCACCAAAGGCGCCTCCGATTATGGTCTCAAGGTGATCGAAGTGGCGCGCGTAAATACCAATGCCACGTTCGATTTTGCCGGCGAGATCATGGCGGCGAAGACGCTGTCGGAAGTCGTCGAGCTCACGAGCGCGCATGCGCGCAAGCAGTTCGAGGCGCTGACGCAGCAGAGCAAGGAACTCGGCGCGCTGGTGCAGAAGGTTGCGACCGACACGGCCGAGCCGATCAAGAGCGGCATGAACAAGGCGTTCAGCAAGGTCGGCTGATCGACGCTTCGCGTTCGCGTTTTGCCACCCCCATCGCAAGATGGGCGAAGCCCGGGATCATGCCCGGGCTTTTGCTTGTCGTCTTGCCAGCTGTTGCTGTGGTCATGCCGCCGGTCTTGCCGCCGGTCTTGCCGCCGGTCTTGCCGCCGGTCTTGCCGCCGGTCTTGTCACCGGTCTTGCCAAACCGGGGCGATCCACATAGCTTCCGCGCGCTTGCCGACCGCGGGCCCGTGCAGCTGTAGCTCAGTTTGGTTAGAGCGCCTGACTGTGGATCAGGAGGTCGGTGGTTCGAGTCCACCCAGCTGTACCAAATTATCACGTAATGTAAAGCACTTATGAGATGAAGCTTTGACGCTCGAATTTGAGGTCGCATCAGCGGACCCATTGCGGACCCGCAGGTAAACTTTCAGACTGCGCGCCTCGAGTGCTGAGGCCATGCGCAAAACCGTTCGGAAGTCGCGAGCACTTCTAGGCGAACAGGACGTGCCCACCCTGTTTGATGACAAGTGCATCAGCAAGTTGGCAACCACCGCTGAACTGCCGTACGACGCCGACTTGAAAGCCCTCGGCTGGTGGATCAGGGAGGCTGCTAGTGTTGTGATTCCAACGCTTGTTTCGCACGGGCGACTTTACTGAAGATTTCTGTGGCGGTCTTTGTCCAGACGTAGGGCTTGGGATTGCCGTTGTGATTGTTGAGATAGTCCATGATGG
>Ga0187856_1002843_pt1 | contig 12445 bp, 15 predicted proteins | sample June2016WEW_8_40_FD_132443 | JGI IMG/M metagenome (GOLD analysis project Ga0187856, IMG submission 132443) | Peatland microbial communities from SPRUCE experiment site at the Marcell Experimental Forest, Minnesota, USA - June2016WEW_8_40 | ecosystem: Environmental > Terrestrial > Soil > Wetlands...
AGTCTTATATTACGGTGACTTATGCTGTAAATCCCTCTGGAGAGAAAAACCATGTTGATAAGGCAACAGGCGCGATACGCCAGAAACGTAGGTTTGACGCCATTATTGCCGCTGTTAATATTTCTCTCGCTTATCAAGAATCGTGGAACCGTTGCAAAACCTGGGTTTTCTACTATTCAAATTTTTTACAGCAAGAATTGTTACGGCTACACGTGCTTTTTGTCACTATCGAGGCTTCCCCACAAGGACAAGGGGCGCCAAAGAGGAGTCGAGCCGTGCGAGGATGGCGACGACGTCTTTTTCGGCAAGGGCCACGCATCCTGAGGTGGGTACGTCGCATCCCTGCCACACGTGCAGGAAAATAGCGCTTCCAAGGCCCTTCACCACAGGGTTTCTGTTGTAGCCGATCACGATCCCATACCGGTAAAGAGTGTCGGGACGCTTCATCTCCTCAAAGGAGAGGGCCCTGGTCTCTCCCTTCTTCGTCCACCTGTTGTAGTCCGCCGACAGAGGGTCGTCCACCCATACGTCGTCATCCGTGATCTGCCGGTACGCGAGTGCCGTCGGGACTCGCCTCGCGTCACCGAAGGCGTGCTCGACGGCAAATATCCCGGATGGGGTCCTCCCGTCCCCCTCCCTCTTTTCACCCGGCAACGCAAACCCGTTCCGGCCGGCGACCGCACGAAGAGGCCCGAGGACCCGCCGCCAGGTTTCCCCATGCTTTTCCATGACAACCACACGGGCAGACCAGACGGGACCCCGGCTGCGGGCAGTGACGACGAGGGCCTGCCTGGTCTCCGGGGGGAGGGCAGAAAGGAGCGTGTCCTGCTCAGGCCGGCTCATCCGCCTCTTTTACCACGGTCACGCTCGCATCTGCTTCTTCCGTGTAGGCCCCTTTCATACGGCGGTTGTGCCGGCTCAACAGCCAGATTTCCGGGATGATCCGGGAAATGATTTCGCCACGAGAGGAGACCCGCACAATGGCGCTTTCCGATACGACTACCGCGACGGACCGCGTTCTTTTCGTCATGGATGCGGCTGCCACATGCCGGCTCCCGAGTCCCAGGGGGAGCTTCATATTTTCGACTGAGGCTTCGATGTAACGGCACGCGGAAAGGCAGATGCCGTCGTCGGAGACCACGAACCCTCCGTCGAGGAGGGCAAGCTCCTTTATAGTTTCCCGCACGTTCGGATCGTCGATATGTTTTCTGTCATCCGGATGGCCGAAAAGGGGGTCGAGTATCAACGGCCTCGAATGCTTCAGCACGTTCTCGGAATCCGAGATCACGAAGAGGGTCCCCACTTTTCGTCCTTCCCTGCCTTCCCGCGCAATCTCGATGGCGAGCCAGATAACTTTCTCCAGGGTCGTCTTGTTGACGTAGTCGATCTGATCCAGCACCCTTTTCAGCAACCGGTGTGACATATGACTTCGCTCCTACTCAATTCTAATGCCGATGGGGGGGAGATTGCTACTGTTTTCCCGCCGGCCTCATGGTGGAGAGACGGCCCTGTTCAATTTTGATAAAGAACGCAGCAATCGGAGAACGTAACAGGGCAGGTTGCCGACAAAGGGGGTGAAAAGGTCTGTCATCCGTTGTAGACTTGGATGAAGAGACGCGCAGAAAGAGAGGGGTATGTTTGATACTATCGTTCTGACTGTGGTCGGGGTGGTGACGCTCCTTGGTTTATGGAAGGGTCTGGTGAGGCAGGTGGTTGGGCTTGGCGGCGTCGCAGCAGGTTATGTGATAGCCATGAAGTTCTACGGGACCCTGACAGCGAAGTTTCTGACAGGCTTTCGTCCGGCCACGGGTTACGTTATCAGCTTCCTTGCCATCTTCATCGCCTGCATCATAGCCGCTTCGATAATCGGATGGATAGCAGGAAAACTCCTAGGCGGTGCCGGCCTGGGGATTTTGAACAGGATTGGCGGAGGGATACTGGGCGGGGCGAAGGGTTGTCTTATCGTTTCCGTTGCGGTGATGATGCTGATCGCCTTTCTGCCTCCAAATAGCGGCGTTTTCAAAGGCTCTGGAACTATGAAGTACATTCAGCCGATGGCCGGCATAGCGAGCAGACTCGCTCCTAAAAATATCAGGACGAGGTATGACGAAAAAGCGGCGAAAATGGAACGCCCTTCGGATAAGAGGGTTCGTGCGCACGTTCGTTAACCCCCTTCGGGAAGGCTTGCTCAGAACGTCTCCCTGAATACCTCTTCTATCGTAGTGATCCCGTTCTTTATCTTTTCGAGCCCGCTCCGCCGCAGGCTGATCATGCCGTCCTCGATGCTTTTCTTTCTGAGATCCGCAATGGGGGCGTTGGCGAACATGAGGTCTCTCATGGAGGGAGAAATAGGCATTACCTCGTAGAGCCCGATACGGCCCTTGTATCCCGTGTTATTGCATCTGCCGCAGCCCCTCCCTGCATAGATCTTCGTGGTCTCAGCCTCTTCCGGCGTGAAGCCGAGGTTCAGAAGCCCCTTGGGGGGGATCTCCACCTCTTCTTTGCAGTGAGTGCAGATCCTCCTGACGAGGCGTTGGGCCGCGATGAGGATCACCGAGGTGGCGACGAGGTACGGGTCTATGTTCATGTCGACAAGCCTGCTGATGGCGGAGGCCGCGTCATTCGTGTGCAGCGTCGACAGCACGAGGTGACCGGTGAGTGAGGCTTTCACGGCAATCGCCGCCGTCTCGTTATCGCGGATCTCCCCCACGAGAATTATATTGGGATCCTGCCTCAAAAATGAGCGGAGGACTGAGGCGAAGGTGAGATCGATGGATTCATGGACCTGCACCTGGTTGATCCCGTAGATATTGAATTCAACCGGGTCTTCGACCGTCATGATGTTGGAAACCGGGGTGTTGAGGCGGCTGATCGCGCTGTAGAGCGTATTCGTTTTTCCTGATCCGGTGGGCCCCGTCAGCAGCACCATGCCCCAAGGCCTGAAAATAGCCTCTTCAAATATCTTCAGACTTTCCTGCTCAAAGCCGAGAAGGCTCATATCGAGCATCAGACCTTCCTTATCGAGGAGCCGCATCACGACCTTTTCGCCGAAGAGCGTCGGCGTGGTAGAGACGCGCACGTCAATGTTCCGCATGCGACCATCCACCTTCACCTGGAGCTTTATCCTCCCGTCCTGAGGGACCCGTTTTTCGGCAATATCCATCTTCGAGATGACCTTCACCCTCGATATGACGCCGTCCCTGAACCTGACAGGAACTTTCAGGGTTTCAAAAAGCACGCCGTCGATCCGAAAGCGCACACGCAATACGTCTTCGTACGGCTCGATATGGATATCGCTCGCACCGGCCCTTATGGCTTCGATGAAGCAGTGATTCACTATCCTCACTACAGGCGGCTGTCTTGAATCGGCTTCGAGTGTCGCCACATCGTCTTTCTCTTCCTCCTGGACGACCTCCAAAGACGCTTCGATCCCCAGGTCGAAATCTGACATAAACTTATTCATGTCTACGGTATGGGGCGCCTCGTAGTACCGGCTTATGGCTTCCTCAATCTGCGACTGGCTCGTAAGGAACGGCTGTATCTCGCATCCGGTCAGTAGCTTGATCGCCTTTGTTTCGGAAAGGCGGGTGGGGTCGGCTGTGGCGAGGGAAAGACAGTTGCCCGTCTTGCTTATGGGGATCATATGGAAGCGCCGCACCATGGTCAGAGGGACCATCTTGATGACGCTCTCGCTTATCTCGGTCGTGGCAAGATCGACCAGGGGGATCGCAAGCTTCATGGAAAGGGCCTTCAGGATTTCCTCTTCGGACATGAGACCCATTTTGATGAGTATCTGTCCAAGCTTTTCCCCTTGCTCCTTCTGGATCTCAAGGGCCTCAGCGAGTTGTTCCCTGCTGACTCGGCCCATTTTGACAAGAAGTTCGCCTAAAGGCAGCTCCATCACATCCTCACTCATTGCGCGAAAAAGAGCGAACGGCCGGCTTGCCCGGGCTCTCCCTTAGCCGGCGACAACCCCCGGACCGGAAGGATCAAGGGGCACCCCTCGTCCGCTCCATATCTTTATACTCGGATGAACCGGGCCATCTCTTAAGTCATGCGGTAGACCGGAGCCGGAAAAGGGCTGCCGATTTCACTCTCCGGCAGGAGGGGCGAGCGGACTTTGAAGGGATCCGCGTGAGCCCCGGCCGGGCTTCGTCTTTTGTGCGGGCTCGCCAGGCTCACTCTTGCACCCTCCTACAGAGCCTTCCTTGCATATTTTCCCGTCGACCCAGGTGGCGCCGGACAACTTTGCACCCGCAAGCTCCGCACTCGCCAGGTTCGCCCCTGTAAGGTTCGCGCGGGAGAGGTCGGCATCCGTGAGCTTGGTCCATGAGAGCCTGCTCCCGGCCAGATTGGCATCGGACATGTTCGCCTTCGAGAAATCGGCGCCCACGAGGTCGGCATGTGACAGGTCGGCGTGGGAGAGGTCGGCGCCGGAAAGGTTCGCGGAGGACAGGTCCACGCCTGTCATCCTGGCCCCCGTCATCCTGGCCCCTGTGAGCCGGGCGTCATTCATGATGGCCTTGGTAAGGTCAGCGCCGGAAAGGTCGCACGCCTCGCACCTGTTGGTTGTCCTGACCTGATCGAGCTGGCCCGAGCTAAACCCATAGCCTCCGGTAGCAGAAAGGCATAGGATGACCGTTGCCGCGGCATAGGGGATCCCTTTCCCTGTCATGACCCTTCTCAACCGGTCATGAGCTGTCCTCTCTCTCATTCCTTTCCTCCCCCCTACCCTTCTTCCTTCACGAAGATTGCGGGGAGGTTCCGGTATCGCTCCGCATAATCGAGGCCGTATCCCACGATGAAGCCATCGTCGATGGTGAAACCCACGTAATCACCTTCGATCTCGACCTCCCTCCGCGCCCTCTTGTCCACGAGCGCGCAGATCTTGAGGGACCGCGGATTCCTCCCGAGGAGCATATCGCGGATTGCGCGGAGGGTAAGCCCCGAGTCGATCACGTCCTCAACAATGATCACGTTCTTGCCCATAATATCCATTTCCAGGTCCTTGGTCAGGGTCACCTCTCTGCACGTGGCAGTGCCGCTACCGTAGGAAGCGGCCCTGATGAAGTCTATGATAACCGGGCCTTCTATCTCCCGCACCAGGTCGGAGGCGAACATGAAGGAACCCTTCAGGATCGGCACAAAGAGAATCTCCTCTTCATCGAAGTCTCTCACGATGGCCCGTGCGAGCCTTTTCACTGCTTCCCGGATATCCGTTTCGTCGAATAGCTTCCGTAGTCTCTCGGCCATGCTAATTCGCATACCTGAGCACGATAATCTCCGGCTCTCCCGGCAGGCTTTCCTTTGCTACCTCAATTTGGTGGCCGTCGATTGTCCTGACGCGCTCCTTGCCTCTCGTGAATTCATCCGTCCCCGCGATGGGGAACTCGACCTTTTCTGTCTTGAAGTGCATAGGGATGGCGATGGAAGGTCTCATCCTGTTCATGACCCGTGTCGCTGCTTCCGCGTCGATGGTGAAGAACCCTCCCACAGGAAGCATGAGCACGTCCGTCTTTCCTATCTGGGTGACCATATCCTGGTCGAGCAGGTGGCCGAGGTCGCCGAGATGGACCACCTTTAATCCGTCCGCCTCTATAACGAATATCAGGTTCCGGCCCCTTTCGCTCCCTTGAGACGAGTCGTGAAAGGTCGGTATGGCCCTTATCCTGACGCCCCGGATATCGTAGACACCTTCCTTGCGCACCTCGCTATAGGCGCCCTCGATCGTGGCCGTGCAATTGTGATCGGCATGGTCGTGACTGATGAGCACGATGTCGGCCGGGTCCGTGATGGGTGCATACGAGATGGCGCCTCCAAAGCCGCCCGACTCATACGGATCGATAATAATGGTCACACCTGGAGCCGTCGTGATCCTGAATGCCGCATGTCCATACCATCGTATCAGCATATGTATCTCCTTTCCGGCATGTCCGATATCTTGATACTTCTATTATAGTGAAAGGCGGCAATTAGTCAACTTCTAAAAGGATGGGTGAAAGCCGGGTCTTCCCGCAGGCAGTCCGGCTTTTTTCGGCCGGTCCGTCTCGCGCGTCTTACCCGCGGCCAATCGAGTCGTCGAGAGGGGCGGGAAGGGCCGGCGTCCCGAGGAGCGTCGCGAGCGCCTCGTTCAGCCTTCCTGCGTCTGTCCCTGTCCTGATAATCCGGAGAAAGTCCCACAACACCCGGGCGTCGCCGATTGCGCGGTGGCGATTCGCGCAATCGAGGTCGAACCGCGTGATAATACTGTCCAGATTGTGCCTGCGATAACCGGGGAAGAGTCTCCTGGAGAGGCGCACCGTGCAAAGGCATTTTGCGGAGAAGGCGATATGTTCGCGCTCAAACTCCTTCCGGATGAATCCGTAATCGAAGCGTGCATTATGTGCGACAAGGATCGAGCCTTCAAGCAGCCTCAGGAGATCATCCTTGATCTCCCTGAAAACCGGCGCGCCATGGAGGTCTTCGTTCGTGATGCCGGTCAGGCGTTCTATGTAACGGGGGATAGCCCTTTCCGGGTTGACGAGCGTCGAAGACTGCTCGGTCAGCTCCCCTTCGCGTATCCGAAGGACCGCCACCTCTATGATGCGGTCATAAACGGCGCTGATTCCTGATGTTTCCACATCAATTATGGCAAGCTCGAGGCTGTTCATCGGGATAACTCCTGCTCGCCCTAGTTATACAAGCTCCGGGGGCCAATGTAAAGAGCCGGTTCGCCTCCCTGAAGAGGTGAGGTTGCGAGCTTGAGGAAAGACAAACCCGCATGAACATGAAACAAAGAGTTGACTCCCGATAATCGCCGCAAGAACGGTCTACGAGGAGCTGCATAAGGCGGCGGATTGCAGCGAAAGAAGCGGGGTCGGGACAGGGCGAGAATAGACGAAGCCGGCAGTCCTTAAAAGACTGCCGGCTTCGTCTATTCTCGCCGGCCTTCTTAGAGAAGGCTGTAGGGTGTGGCCCTCTTCGCCCACTCACTTGCCGGGTATTCACGCCTCAGTTGCTCGAATGCCTCCTTAAGGGGTTCCGGGCTGTGCGTGTTCTTATACTGAGTGACACCCCGGAGATATATAGCCTCAGGCGTTGCCGCGCTTTTCGGATAGTTATTGACGATTTTTTCAAGATCGGCTATGGCTTCGTCCAGCTCATCCCGATCAAAATTCACCTTGGCTATTCCGAGCAGCAATCCGGGAATAAACTCATCGGGCGGCAGGAAGCCAACAATCCGATGATGTTCCTTTCCGTTTTGGTCGAGTGTGATAATAGTCGGCGTCCATTTGACGTTGTAGTCCGATGCGTAAGGCTGGGCGTCATACAACATCTGAACCGGTATCATGCGGTTATTGATGAACTCTGCGACGCGGCTGTCCGGGTACGTAACCGCACCCATCTGCTTGCAGCCTATTCAGTTTGGATTAAAGAAATCGAGCAGTATAGGCTTTCCTTCCGATTTTGCATGGGAGAGAGCGGCTTCCATATCCCTGATCCATTTGACCTCTGCCATATCATCCTCCTTCCGCAGATGACGCGCGATCGGCGACTTTTTCTTAATGTAAGATCGAGGCCGGTAATTCGCAAGGAGACTCTCCATGCGCCGACCGCTATGTCGCGAAATGCTTTGCCCCGGCCCCCTTCTCGCGCGTCTTCGTCTTATCCGCGGCTTTCTTTTATAGTATACTATGAGTGAACGGTGAGGGATGGTCCGGTTTAACGATATAGTAGAGGAAATGCTGCGGTATAATCCCCAGGCGGACGTAGACATGCTGGAGCGTGCGTACGTCCTGTCCGCGAAGGCGCACAAGGGCACGGTGAGGCTCTCGGGCGAGCCCTACCTGATCCATCCCCTCGAAGTAGCTCATATTCTGAGCAAGATGAACCTCGATGTCCAGAGCGTGGCCTCGGGGCTTCTCCACGACACGCTGGAAGATTCCTATCTGGTCAAGGAAGAATTGGAACAGTATTTCGGGCAAGAGGTCGCCGGGCTGGTCGACGGCGTCACAAAGATAAGTCAGATCAAGATGTCCGGATCGGAGGACAACCGCGCGGAAAGTCTCAGGAAAATGATTCTGGCCACGAGCAAGGATATCAGGGTCATTCTCATAAAGTTGGCCGACCGTTATCACAACATGCAGACCCTTACATTCCTTTCGGCGGACAAGCAGGTCGAAATAGCCAGAGAAACGCTTGACATCTACGCCCCCCTGGCGCACCGCCTGGGTATCGAATGGCTAAAGGGGGAGCTTGAAGACCTCTCGTTCAAGTACCTTAAACCGGTAGAGTATCGCCTTATAAGCGACGCTATCGCGCGCAAGAAAAGGGAGCGAGATGCCTATACGGCCGAGGTGAAAGAACTCCTCCAGAAGCGGCTCGAACAGCTTTCCCTGAAGTGCGAGGTATCGGGCAGGGCCAAAAGGCTCTACAGCACTTACAGAAAAACGGTGCAGGAAAACCTCAACATCGACCAGATGTACGACATCACCGCCTTTAGGGTGCTCGTGGGCACGGTGAAGGAATGCTACGAGGGGCTGGGCTACATACATGACCTTTTTAAGCCCATCCCCGGCAAGTTCAAGGACTATATCGCCCTGCCCAAGGCGAATATGTACCAGTCGCTGCATACTGCGGTAATAGGACCCCACGGCGAAAAAATCGAGATACAGATCAGGACGCACGAGATGCACAGGTTGGCAGAGGAGGGGATTGCAGCACATTGGAAGTATAAAGAAGGGAAGGTCTTCGATGCAAAAGAGGACAAGATGTTCGCCTGGCTGCGCAGGATCATCGAGCGGCATGAAGAGGTAAAGGACAACAAGGAATTCCTGGAAAGCTTCAAGATCGACCTTTTCCCCGATGAGATCTACGTCTTTACCCCGCGAGGGGATGTAAAAGAGCTTCCGAAAGGCGCAACGCCTGTCGACTTTGCCTACGCGGTGCATTCGACCCTGGGTCATAGGTGTGTCGGGGCGAAGGTAAATGGAAAGCTTGTGCCCCTCAGAACTTTTCTGAAAAGCGGGGATAAGGTCGCGATCCTGACAAACCCTGCCCATAAGCCGAGCAAGGATTGGCTCAAGTTCGTCGTCACGTCAAAGGCGAAGACCAAAATCCGCCAGTGGATAAAGGAGGAGCAGAGAGAACGGAGCATAGATCTCGGCCGCTCCCTCCTGGAAAAAGAGCTGACCAAACACGATTTCAGCCTATCGAAAATGCTCAAGACAGGGGAGGTCCAGACGCTTGCAAAGGAATTCTCCTTCGACACCATCGATGACCTGCTTGCCGCGGTAGGCTACGGTCTCTACACGCCCCTCCAGGTTTTGGGCAAGGTGATTCCCGAGACCCCAAAGGTGGGCAGGCTGCAGAAGATGCTCGGCTCTATCAGGAAAAGCAAGGACGACGCGATTAAGATCAAGGGTATCGACGGGCTGGTAGTCAAGTTTGCAAAGTGCTGCAACCCGATACCGGGAGATAGTATCATGGGCTTCATCACCAGGGGGAGAGGACTCACCGTCCATCTGGAAGACTGCCCGAACGTACACGCCTATGACGATCAGCGAAAGATCGAGGTTTCATGGGAGTTGGACAAGGGATACACCTACTCGGTCCGGCTCAGGGTCTCGGCGGAAGACAAGAAAGGACTCCTGTCGGATATCACTTCAATTATTTCTTCAAGCAAGGCAAACATCATCAACGCCCAGGTCACGACGCACCCGGACAGGTCGGCAACAAGCGTTTTTGAGATAGAGATCCTGAACGCCCCTCAAGTACAGAAAATCACGAAATCCATATTGAAACTGAAAGGGATAAAGTCGGTGGAGAGGTTAAGGAGCACGTAGTTTTTTAAAGCGGCTTTTGGATGCGTCCCTTTTTGATGCACTTCGTGCAGACGCTCATCCGTCTCGTGCTGCCGTCCTTCACAACCCTGATACTCTGCAGGTTGGGGAGCCATTCTTTCTTTGTCCGGTTGTGCGCGTGGCTCACACTATACCCTATTTGTTTCCCCTTCCCGCATATGTCACAAACTCTTGCCATAAGAACCCCGATCCGTGTTATATTGTGCTGCCGTCCAACGTGGAAAGCAAAGTTTACTCGCTCGTCTCGTCCGTGTCAATAGAAATCAGTACCCCAGCGTCTATGCTCCGGTGTTGCGGTCCCTCCATGTTACGAGATCCAAGTTGGTTTGCCGGGTACCCCCGCGCACCCCACCTTGCGCAAGAAGGAACCACCTGGGACGGGGGTGGTACATGCATCAAAAATCGCCTCGCCCCTGCCGAACATAGTGGGGTCCAGCGCATGCGGCCGCCCGAACGGCCCATTGCGGCTCAATTGTCAAAGAGCGGCGCCGGGATCTCTCGAAACCGGCTCAAGCAGGCCGGGCTATGGCATCTGTTCGGGGCCTCTCACAATGACTGCCCGCTCTCCTGTCAAAGTGACAAGGAGACGCGACAACCAGGAGTGACAAGGAGGGATGACAACCAGAAGTGACAAAAGGCATCCTTTCTGAAAAAATGACACGACCCATGCCTTCGGGCCACAGGCGGGCGCGACCCGGCAAGGGGCGACCCGGCAAGGCAATATCGAGCCGGGTTCCCCGCCTAGGGAGCCAGGTAGCAAGAAGAAGCGTCATGTTCGGAAGTGAAAGGAGTAAAGGTGCCCGCGATCAACAGGGAAGAGTTCTTGGGAATATCGAGACATGAGCTATCATAAATTGCTTGCATGTGATGGCATATTGTGCTATCATTGGACATGAAGGCAAAACATCGCCGCATTCTTGAAGCAATTTTTGCGGTTCCTATGCGAGGAGGTATTATATTCTCCGATATTGAGGCCCTGATAATTGCTCTCGGCGGTGATGTTCGTGAAGGCGCAGGCTCACGTGTCGTCTTTGAATTGAAGGGAAGCCGACAGTACCTTCATCGACCCCACCCGGGCAAGGAAGCGAAAAAGTATCAAGTCGAAGAACTGCGCGAGTGGTTTAAGGAATTGGAGGTGACACCATGAAAGACGTAATGACCTATAAGGGGTACACGGCCCGGATCGAATTTGACCCAAGGGATGATATTTTTACCGGGAAGATCATAGGAATCGCGGATAGCATCACGTTCCATGGGGAAACCGTACAAGAACTCCGGGCCGATTTTCAGGCTGCCATCGATCACTACACAGCAGATTGCGCGGCCGCAGGTCGCAGGCCATTAAAGGCAGCTTCAGGTAAGCTGATGCTCCGTGTTTCTCCTGAGGTCCATGCCAGAGCTCTTGCTACCGCAAAAACTGCTGGGAAAAGCCTGAATCAATGGGCCGAAGAGATCCTTGATAAGGCCGCCCACGTTTAGAAAAACTTATAATTAGGGACCGGCCCATGCATTTTTATTTACCGAAAAGGTCCGGAAGATTCGTGCAGCAAGAAGAGTGAGGCGACATTTGAAGAGCGTTCCGGTCCCCCCTGTCCTGATGCTTTAACTCAAGAATAAAGATTTGACCCCGGACCCCCCTCCTGTTTCACTTTAACTCTTTGCATGAAAATAGTATACTTTTTCATGAAAGGAGGGGACTATGGCGAACCTGCAAATCAAGAATATCGACGATGAACTCTACGCACAGATCAAACGCCTTGCCGCCCTGGAGAACCGTTCCGTCAGTCAGGAGATACTCTTTCTCGTAAAGGACTATCTGGCAAAAGGAGGCGCTCTCTCGGCTGCTGAGACGCCCGCCCACGTGCTCCTCAGTCTTTCAGGCTCATGGGAGGACGAGAGATCGGCCGAAGTGATAGCCCATGAGATAAGGTCGGGCCGCAAGAATTCCCGCAAACTGCGCCGAGGCGTGTAGTGTTTCTTCTCGATACGGATACGATCATTTACGGCCTCAAAGGCGACCCGTCGGTCAAGAGGCGCCTGGAGGAGCACATCGGCGATCCCATGGGGGTTTCCGTTGTAAGCCTTATGGAGCTTTACTACGGGGCTTATAAATCACGCCTGGTTACGGTAAACCTCGCCAGGATACGGGCCATCGAAGCCGCTTTCGAGGTAATCCCGATCAGCGGGGCAGCGGCCCAGACATTCGGGGAGCTCAAAACCGGTCTCGAAAAACGGGGCACTCCCCTCGATGACTTCGATCTGGTCCTCGCAGCATGCGCCTTGACCCGCAACTTTACGCTGGTTACGAATAATGTTAGCCATTTCAGCAGAATTGCAGAACTGCGGCTGGTAAACTGGGCTGCGTGAGCACACCGCCGGGAGTGGTTAGCGGACCGGCCGCTTTTCGCTTGCCACCCCGCCTATGGCCCGAAGGGCGTGGGTCGGGGCTCAATTGCCATTGCAATGATGGAGGCCGGTGATGATACTTGCTCATGAGGCACTTTGAGTCGAAGGATATCCTATGAGTAAATCGGAACAGATGGGGAAGATTCGCGAGCGGTTGATCGAAAAACGTGATGGAGTCTTCGAAGCCCATAGGCTCA
>Ga0187856_1002845_pt1 | contig 12435 bp, 11 predicted proteins | sample June2016WEW_8_40_FD_132443 | JGI IMG/M metagenome (GOLD analysis project Ga0187856, IMG submission 132443) | Peatland microbial communities from SPRUCE experiment site at the Marcell Experimental Forest, Minnesota, USA - June2016WEW_8_40 | ecosystem: Environmental > Terrestrial > Soil > Wetlands...
CGAGACACTGATGCGGGAGGCCATCTCGCTGAATGCCTCCGACATCCATTTGGTGGCTGGTCATGCGCCGGTCATGCGCATTGACGGAGAAATCTGCTTGCGGAAGGAACACGGTCCTTTGTTGCCCCAGGACACTGAAGCTATGGCGAAGACGCTCGCGAGCAATGGTCGCTGGGAGCAATTTGTCAAGGACCGTGAACTCGATATCTCGGTGGCGCGCCCGGGTCTGGGGCGATTCCGCGTTAACCTGTATTGGCAGCTCGATTCGGTGGCGGTCGCTCTGCGAATCATTCCGGACCGGATCCCAAAGTTTGCGAAACTTACACTCCCTCCATGCCTGGCGGAATTCGCCTTGCTGGATCACGGGCTGTTCCTTGTCACCGGGCCCACCGGCAGTGGCAAGTCTACCACGCTTGCTTCAATGGTGGACTACATCAACGAAAACAAGTCCTGCAACATCATCACTATTGAGGATCCGATCGAATACCTGCATACACCCAAGAATGCGGTGATCAGCCAACGCGAAATGCATCAGGACACGCATTCGTTTCACGAGGCGTTGCGCCGTGTACTGCGGCAAGACCCCGACGTGATCCTGATCGGTGAACTGCGTGACCTGGAAACCATCCAGATCGCGATGACTTTGGCGGAAACAGGCCACCTGGTGCTGGGCACGCTGCACACTGTGGATGCGACACAGGCGCTCAGCCGAATCGTGGACTCCTTCCCAGGCCGTCAGCGGGCAGTGGCGCGGACGCAACTGGCCCTTGTGATCGCTGGAATCATATCCCAGCATCTCATGAAGCGGCGCGACGGTTCGGGGCGTGTGCTGGCTTATGAGCTGCTGGTTGCCACCCCGGCGATCCGAAACATGATCCGCTCCAACGACCTGCCCCAAATCTACTCGGCGATCCAAACCGGCACTTCGGAGGGCATGAGCACTCTGAACGCATCATTGGTGGATCTCTACCGCAGAAACTGCATCTCGCGCGAAGACGCTATGCGCAAGAGCACGCAACCGAAGGAGTTGTCCGAACTACTCATGGGCCGACACTCCTGGAGATTAGAGAGGTCGGTTGCCTGATGGACCTGCAACAATGGCGGCACTTCGGCAATCACGCAAACGTTGAGTGCGGAAGGAACCACAGATTCCCGGCGAAAGGAGGCGCACCCATGTCCGAGACAATCGCGGAGCAGAGCTCGCAGGCGGCCGTCCCCCACCTTCAGATGAACGCGTCGCAGTTGATCGCCGCAGCGGACGCTTGAAGCAACGGGCTCCATTGACAGAGAGCGTCGCCTAGCCACTTGCTCAGGCCGCCGGCATCCTCGACCGAAGCCGGCTCACTCCGGCCGCGTCAGCCCCATAGCTTTCATTCGTGAAAGCAATGTGCCTGCCTTCACGCCCAGAAGCTCCGCAGCGCCATCGGGACCTTTGATCTTCCAGTTCGCTTTGCGGAGAATGACCAGGAGATTGTCGCGCTCGCGGCGTACAAGCTCGGCTTCTGTTAGAAACTCGGGTTGAGTCGTGTCGTGGGTCGGCGGTGTTGGTCCAGTCTGAGGTGCAAGCTGACTCCCCGCCGGCAGGTCAAAATCCAACGCCCCGCCGCGAGCAAGAATGACGGCGCGCTCGATCACGTTGCGCAATTCACGAATGTTGCCGGGCCAATCATAATTCTGAAGTCTCGCGACCGCCGCCCGGGTGAGGCGCGGTTCGGGACACTTCAAATCCCGGGTCGAGAGTTCGACGAAATATTTCGCCAGCAACGGGATGTCATCCAGCCGCTCCCGCAGCGGCGGAACCTGGATCGGGAAGACGTTCAGCCGATAATAAAGGTCCTCACGGAACCGACCCTCAGCAACCGCTTGCTTCAAATCGCGATTCGTGGCCGCGATAATCCGCAGATCCGCCTGGCGCGTGCGGTCATCCCCGACCCGTTCGTAACGTCTTTCCTGAAGCACTCGCAGGAGTTTGTTCTGGATATCCAGCGGAATTTCGCCCACTTCGTCCAGGAAGATCGTCCCGCCTTCGGCGGTTTCAAATCGGCCTGCCCGATCCTTGACGGCTCCGGTGAATGAGCCCTTGACGTGGCCGAAGAATTCGCTCTCGAAGAGCTCTCTGGGAATGGAAGCGCAATTGACCCGAACCAGCGGCCCGTCTTTGCGCCGGCTCCGCTTGTGGATTTCGTGGGCCACCAGTTCCTTGCCGGTGCCCGTCTCGCCGAGAATGAGCACGGAAGCTTCCGTGGGAGCGACCAAGTCGATCTGGCTGACGATGTGCCGGAGCGCCGCGCTCTGCCCGACGAGGTCGCCGAATGCCTTCGCCTCGACGACGGCTTCCTGCAAATACGTGTTGTGCAATTCGAGCTGAGACTTGAGCGCAGCGATTTCCTCGAACGCCCGGCGAGCTTTTTCCTCGCTCTCCCGCAGGGCCTGATTAGAGGCTTGGAGTTCGGCGGTGCGTTCCTGCACTCGGAGTTCCAGCGTGTTCTGCGCTCTGCGCAGAGCTTCTTCCGCCTGGCGCAGCCGAAGGTGCGTTCTGACCCGCGCCAGCACTTCCTCGGCTTCAAAAGGCTTGGTGATGTAATCAACACCGCCGGCCTCAAAACCTGTGACTTTTTGCTGCGTATCGCCAAAGGCGCTGATAAAAATGACGGGGATCCGGCTACTTTTCTCGTCTGCCTTCAGGCGACGGCACACCTCATAGCCATCCATGCCGGGCATACTTACGTCGAGCAGGATCAAGTCTGGAGTCCTGGCGGCTACGGATTCCAGCGCCAGAGCGCCGTCGTCGGCCGGTCTGACGTGATAGCCGTGCTGGGTCAGCAGTTCGGACAGTAGACGCAGGCTGGCAGGAGTATCATCCACCACCAGAACCTCTTCTCGCACTGAAGTTGGTTTCTTGTCATCGCTCATGACGTCAGTCTCTGTTCAGCAATTTCAAAAGGCGTTTGTAGTCAAGCTGCGTGGCCAGCGCGTTCAATGCCCGGCCCAGCGAAGCATCTTGCTCGGTCGCCTGCTCAATGAGAGCATGCGTGCGGGCCGTGTCCAGTTCAATGACGGCCTGACGCAAATCCTGCAGCAGTTGTGCAGGCAGCGCGTCCAACTGCTCGGCACGCAGGGCAAGCCCCGACGCCTCCTGCTGGCTTATCTGACGCGGCGCCTCTTCATAAATAAATTTCAGACGCAGATGCCGGGCCAAGGCCCCGAAGATCTCTTGTTCGCGAAAGGGCTTGCGCACGAGATCATCGCAGCCGGCAGCCATAATTGGTCCACTCTCTTCCTCCAGGGCATGAGCCGTGAGCGCGATGATTTTGATATCGGCGCCGGCCTTGGTCGCCCGAATCCGACGGACGGCTTCCAACCCGTCCATGACCGGCATGCGGATATCCATCCAGATCAGGTCTGGATGCCATTGCTCGAACAGTGCCACTGCCTCCTGTCCATTGGCGGCCTCACGTAACTCAAAACCAAACGGCTCCAACACCCTTCGCAGCAGCAGACGGTTCTCCGGCTGGTCTTCGACAATCAGGAGCCGGTAACAGGGCTGCCCCTCGGCCAAACCCAAAATGCGCGGGTGCTTCAGCTCATCGCGCTCCGCCACCGACGGAAGGACGCGCACTGGAATAGTGAAATAAAACACCGATCCCTTGCCCGGCTTGCTGGCAACGCCAATCTGGCCTCCCATGAGCTCAATGTATTGCTTGCAGATGGCCAATCCCAATCCAGTCCCGGCTTGCGTGGGAACCCGGTCGCCCAATTGCACGAAGGGAAAGAAGATGCGCTCGCAATCCTCCTGGCTCATGCCGGGCCCGGAGTCCTCAACCTCAAATCGTATTTGGGCTCTTTCGGACCCGTCGCCGCTGGTGAGCCTGGCGCGGAGCTTCACCCCGCCTGAATCCGTGTACTTGATGGCATTGCCAAGCAGGTTCAGCAACACCTGGCGCAGTTTGCCTGCATCCGCTGCAACAAACCGGGGCAGATCCGGGTCACGCTCCAAAGTGAACTGGAGTCCCTTTTCCACGGCCCCCACCCCCAACAGCGACTGCATCTCGTGCAGTAACCGGTGCAGGTCCACTTCGGACTCCTCCAGGACCACTCTACCGGACTCGATCTTGGCCATGTCCAGGACGTTGTTGATTAAATTCAGCAGGTGTTCGCCGCTGCGGACAATGATATCCAGCGTCTCCTGCTGGTGCGGCGTTACGCCCGGACCGTTCTTGAGGAGCCGGGAAAAACCGAGCACAGCATTGAGGGGAGTGCGCAACTCATGGCTCATGTTGGCCAGGAACCTGCTCTTCGCGCGATTGGCGGCGTCGGCCCGGGCTTTGGCTTCAGCCAACTCTTCGGTGCGCTGCTTCACCAGGTCTTCGAGGTGCTCCCGATACTTGCGCAATTCTTCTTCTGCTCGCTTGCGCTCTGTGACATCAATCGCCGTACCGACGTATTCAACGAGTTCGCCGGTGTCGTCGAGGACTGGATGGCCTGTGATATGGATGTCTCTTACCGTTCCGTCCGGCAGCACGGTCCTGTAATCCGCCATAAGGTCAGCCTTCTCGCGGAGTGATTTCTCCCAGTCCTTGGTGGCCCGGTCGTAATCATCCGGATGGATTCGTTGCAGGAATCTTTCCAGAGCAGGCGGGTCCCCCTTGGGCTCGAATCCAAAAATCCGGTACATTTCCTCAGACCAGTAGTTACGTTCAGCCGTGGCAGGGCTCCAAGCCCAACTGCCCGTGTGGGTCAGCCGCTGCCCTTCCGCCAGATAAGCCTCATTTCTCCGCAGTGAATCCTCCGCGCGCTTGCGTTCGGTGATGTCACGCGCCACATGGACGACCTGTGTAAGTTCACCGCTCGGGTCAAACAGGGGATCAACAGAAACCGACAACCAAGGTCCTCCCTTTCTAGCCAGGACTTCCACTTCTTCGTGCTTCCGAGATCGGCGCATTTTGGAGAGCGGGCATTCCGCAGGGGACGTGGACGTCCCGTGGATCAGGTTGTAGCAGTGTCCCCCGACGATTTTGTCAAACGGCAGCCCCAGAAACTCTGCCGCTGCATGGTTGGCTCGCAGGATACGGAAATCTTTGTCGAGCAGCAAAATCAAATCCTGCACCGCGTCAAAGGTAGCCTGCCACTGCGCGGCGGTATTGCGCACCTCTTCCCGGCGCGCTTGCGTTCACTGATATCCCGGGCTATCTTCAGCAAGAAGCGACGACCGCCATACGAAACCAGGCTGGTCTGTACTTCAACAGGAAACTGCTTCCCATCTTTTCGCCGGTGCCAGTGCGTTTCGAACACGGATTCACCCGCCGCCGCGCGCTGCACGGCGGATTCCATCTGTGCTTGCTCCGAATCCAGGTGAAAGTCAGCCCCCGTCGTCCCAATCAGTTCCTGCCGCGTATAACCAAGGCTCTCGCAGGCCTGCCGGTTCACGTCAACAATCGTCCCTTGCTCGAAGTCCTGAATGAAAAGGGCGTCCGCCGCGTGGTCCAGAAGTGTGCGGAACCGCGTCTCGCTCTCGCGCAGCGCTTCTTCGGCACGCTTGCGCTCGGTGATATCCCGCACGAGGGCTAAGTGGTAAGCCCGGCCTCCATATTCAAAATAATTCGCGCTGATCTCGACGGGGAATATGCGGCCATCTCGGGTCCGGTGGCGGCTCTCGAAAGTGCGCGACCGCTGCGCCTGGAGGTTTCGCCAATGGTCGGACCAGCGCTCCACCGGGAACACAGGATCGATATCTGCTACGCCCAGGCTGAGCAGTTCCGCATGGGTATAACCCAGAGCGCGGCAGGCCTCCTCGTTGACGTACTTAAAACGCGCCGTGTCATCTATCAGAAAGGCGGCTTCGCGTACTTTGTCCAAGGCGGAACTGAGGAGAGTGACTTCCTGCTCAGCCCGCTGGCGTGCAGCCCGGGAACGCAGACTGACGATGCCGAACGCCAGGTCGGCGGCCAGTTCCTCAAGCAGCCGAATCTCTTCCGACGTAAAAGCGTTGGGCTGTGCAGAATAAATGTTAAGACTGCCGAAAGTGTTGGCATACTCGTCCTTGAGCGGCAGGGCGATAGCGGAACGAAAACCATGCTGCGAAGCGCTCTCCCGCCAGGGCGCAACTCGAGGATCCATTGCGTAATCGTCGATGCAGGAAGTCTTCCCGGTTCGGATGGCCGTTCCGATGATGCCGGCCCCGCGCTCCGTGTCGGCCCAAGTGATGCCGAGGCTTGCGAGATATCCCTCCTCGGTCCCGGTCCACGCGACAGCGCGCACGCTCTTGGCCTCGTCGTTTTCCGCATAGCCAACCCACGCCACGCGGTAGCCCGCCTCATCGCAGACGATCCGGCAGATTTCCTTGAGCAAGCCCTGCTCGTCGGTGGCGCGCAGGAGGGTCTGGTTGCAGTTGCTGATCGCCCGCAGTTCGCGATTTGTGCGGCGCAGAGTCTCTTCGGCCCGTTTGCGCTCGGTGATGTCGTTGTTGGTCTCCAGGATCGCAACCGGTGCGCCCTGCTCGTTTCGCTGCAACGCCCATCGGCTCGCCACGACGACCTGGGTTCCGTCCTTTCGGCTGTGCGTCAGTTCGCCTTCCCAGCGGCCCGTACGTATCACTTCCGCTTCGATTTGCTCCAGCGGCGCCGGGAAGACTGTCTTCAGCAAGTCGTGAACAACTCTGCCTTCTGCTTGTTCTGCGGTCCAGCCGTATCGCTCTGCGGCGCCACGATTCCAGTACTTGATCGCCCCCTCTACGTCCATCACGAAGACGGTGTCGTGCGTGAGATTGAGGAAATCCGCCCGCTCGCGCAGGGCTTCTTCGGCGCGCTCTGCGTTTTCATCACGTTCTTGAGAGGCTCGCTGAACGGCCTGGACTAATCGCCTGATGGTGAAATACAGCAGCGAGGCGGTCACGAAGACAAAGACAGTCCCCTTGATCGTGTTCACAAACGGGTGAAGCTTGAGATGAGTTACGACCGCGTCACTGAACGCGATCCATAGAATTGCGAGAACAGCGTAGCCCAGTGCGATTCTGCCTGGACTCAAGCTTAAGACTTTAGAAGAGGGCATTATTTGGATCTTCATAACCACAATCCTTCCCCGGGCCGGTGGCGCCGCCTTCATAAGCAACCAGCGAACGTCTCACGCTGATGGTATGACACAAGGGGGCCGGCATGTGGGAAACATTTTCGGAAGTGAATCGGCCGGCCATGAACATCGCGGTCTTAGCCTGCGCGTAGTCGGCATCTCCGCCAGCGATGCACGCCTGTTCCATGGCTGTAATTCTATTCCCTTGCGGGCGACTTTTCAACCTTTTTCCGTGCGAGTTGTCGTACTGTTCAAATTTACGCCCCCAAGGAATACAGGCCAGCTCCTATCGCAAGTCATTGCACGATAACCAGTTCGATGAACACGCCTCGAATGGCACGCCAATCGCTAATGTTCCTTGGCGGCAAGAAGAAAAGGATCTCATGATGGACGAGCTATTCGTAAAACTGGGACTGCTTGCAACGTTGTTCTGCATGATTATGGCATTCTGGTACGCCGCCCACGCTGATTACAGGGGCTTGCGCGAACCCGTACGCAACACGGCCACACGGCTCCAGAACCGTGATCGGAAGAAGCCGCGCCAGCGATACGCGACGGCACTCCTGTCTCATCTCCTTACCGCGAAACTGAAAGGGTCAAAGCGTTCATGTTCCCTTGCGACGAAGTGACATGAAAAATGGGGAGGGAAGGCTGATGAATTCGACGGTGCTGTACAGTTTAGATGACGCGACTTCCGCGTTTGATCCGCCATTCGCCGAGAAGCTGGCTCACTCGCTCACGCTGATCCGCGGCGCTCATATGCAGCTGGGCGACCAGCTTGTGGTCGAACACAATCTGACCCGGGAGTCCTGCGTGGTTTGGGACCTGGCCAGGCGAGCCAGTCCGGGAATCCGGGGCTTCTGCATCGCGACGCGGTTCCAGCCGCCGGAGACGATCAAATTCATGGAGCAGCTCGTGGCGCGGTTTCCAGAGATTCGCATCTACGAGAGCTACCAGCCAATACCGGAGGTACTGCCTGCTGTTAACCCGGCAATCTGCTGCGAATTCCTGAGAAATCGGCCCAAGCGACAGGCCCTGAAGGAAATGGGCATCTCCTGCCTTATGACAGGATTCTACAATACGCACGGCTCGGCCCGCCTGGCGCTCAGAGAGTTCCAGCAGGTCACCGCAACCCTCTCTGAGCTCGCTCCGATCTTGAACTGGGACGACTTCGAGGTCGCCCGCTACGTCGAGGCTCGCGGGATTCAGTTCATTCCTGTTCGTCAGCAAGACGTCAGGAGATTTGGATGCTCGGCCTGCCACCGCGAACTTCTGCGAGGCTGCACTCTTGACAACGCCGCCGGGTTCGTCCGCGTGCAGGCGCAGAAGAACGTTCTGGGGAGAATGCGGCATTCCGCATAGAAACTATGGAACTGTTTGAGAACTGCTTGGTTGGTAGAAGTGGCACTCGTTACAACGCCGGTCATGGTCGCCGCAATGCGGCATGGAACTGTTCCCTTTGATAAGGAGGTTCGCTATGCGCGCCGTAAATTCGACAAGTAATCGGGCCGCCGTTCGGCAGGACGAGATGGCTTGCATTGGAGGCAGATTACTGGAGAAGAGGCATTTCCTGGTCAGACTCCTTCAGGCCGAAATGCTGCAAATCGACGAGCCGGTGGGGCTTCCCAAGGACTCTGCGGACGCGGCCTGTTCGACCTCCACGCGGGAGGCCTTATATCAGCTCGGCGCAGTCGAGGCCGGTGCCATCGCGGAAATTGATCACGCCTTGGAGAAAATTGACGAGGGGACGTATGGTACCTGTGAAACCTGCGGCAAGCGCATCTCGGCGGCGCGGCTCAAAGCGATCCCGTCTACCTGCCTGTGCCTCGCCTGCAAGAGGCGCCAGGAAGCGCGCGCTCGCGCCCGGGCCGAAGAAGCCTACAGCGAGCCGTGGCGCCTGGCCTCGGCACTGGACGCAGAACAGGCAGGGGAAGACTCTCCCGAACTCTCGGTCGTGGCTGTGCGCGGGCGGCCGAACGCCGCCTAGTCGTGACACAGGAAGGGCATTCTTGTCGGAGGTGCGATGATGGGCCTCAATGATAAATTCTTTATCTGCTGGTTCGAGACGACTCGCCGGTGCAATATGCAGTGCAGCTATTGCATGACCCGGCGCGAAGTCGCGGCTGACGCAGAGGAGTTGCAGACTGAAGAGGCCAAGAGGCTGGTGCTTGATGAGGTTGCGAAGATTTCCTCGAACGCGGCCGTGGCGTTCTCCGGCGGCGAACACCTGCTGCGCCCCGACGCCTATGAGCTTCTCGAATACGCCGGCAAGCTGGGCATATGGAGCTTCGTGAACACGAATGGCCGCATTCTCCTGGAAACGGAGGCCATCCGGCAGGCGGTGAGTGCGACGCGCGGAAAAGTGGCCTTTGCCCTGCCGCTCAATTCTATCGACGGCGACACCAATCGTTTCGGACGAGACGGCGCGCTCGAAACCGTACTACGTTGCGCCGTAGTGTGCAATGAGGCGCATGTGCCGTTCTTTTTCATGGTGACGATCTCCAAGAGCAACCTGGAGAAGCTGCGGGAAACGGTGTGTTTCCTGCGAGAAAGAAAAGTCCCCATGCTTTGCTCCCTGTTCGTCCCACGCGGGGCGGGAAGCGCCTTCCGGCACCTGATGGTTGACGCAGTTGACATGGAAAAAGTCATTCATCCGGCGCTGGCGGAAAATCCCTATTCCTGCATTTCCTTCACGCCGTTCTTCGGGTCCCCCGAATTGAGCAAGGCGATGTTGACGCTGTCCGGTCTCCGGATCGCCGGAATGGGCTGCCAGGCGGCTCGCAGCTTCGCGGCCGTGAGCTCCGAAGGCCAGGTGGCGCCGTGCGAGCAACTTCTGGACAGTTCGTGCGTCTGCGGCAACGTCCGGCACGAGCCTCTGTCACAGATCGTCGAGCGCGCGCCGCTCTTTGCGGCTTTCCGCAGGCGCACCGGATTCAAGGGCAAGTGCGGACGATGCCGTTACCGTGATGCGTGCGGCGGATGCCGGGCGCAAGCGTTCTATCATTCCGGGGATCCGGAAGCCGAAGACCCCACGTGCTTCTTCAAGCCGGACGGGGCTCAGAGTCATTCAGCCCTGGAAGCGGAGCAGACAAGAGAATTCGGGCGGTTCCTTCGCCGCATTAAGACCGCCGAGCCGTGGAAGAATCTACTGTAGGAGCCAGCCATGTCAGAGGTCAATTCTGGAATCTTCAGCGCGAGGCGTCCTGACGCTACGCCTCTCGCGTCGCAACGCGCGCGTCAGGAGGTGAGATTCCAATGAAGTCCCTGTCATATCCGTGCGGATGGTCTTCCTGCTTGCCCCTCGAGGTTCGGCCCTTGGCAGGACCGCGCAATGCGGAAGAGACGCCGACATCCGCACGGGGGAGGCTTACGACGAAAATGGACGAGGCGCTTGCGGTCCTGAAGCCTTTTCTGGGGCTGGAGACGACGGAGGCAGGCGTTGCGACCATTCGGCTGACCGATGATGTGCTCACGGCAGCTCAGGACCTGGAGTCCATCCAGGCGCTCCGAGGGTTACTGGAGCACGTCGCCCACTCGCCGCAGAAGGCCGTCCTGTGTATCACGACGCCGCGATGCTTTTCGGCCAAGCAGTGCGACACACTTTGGCAGCATCTGGGGAGCCTTGAAGGGCGGCGTCTCGATAATTTCCTCTTCCCCGATGCTCTGACATCCATCGCAGTCCGGCGCGAAGAGAACATATGCTACTGGCTGTTCAAATGGCTCAGGAGCGTGCCGAAACCGGTTATCATGACGTTCCGGGGAGAAGTGGCGTTCCCTTTGCTCGGCGTCGGCCTTGCCTGCGACCATCGTATTGCGTCAAGCGATGCCGTCTTTTTCAACCGATCCCATGACCGGGATGTCCCTCCGGCTACTGGGCTGCTGTACACGCTGCCGGCGTGCATCGGTCTGGCGCGAGCGGCTTCGCTGATGATGCGCTGCCGCGAAATGACCGCGCAAGAGGCATTCGACATGGGTCTCATGGACCAAGTCGTTCCGGATGAGCAGCTTGAATCGAGTGCCAGACTCACCGCCGCAGTGGCGGCAAAGCGCTGCAGTCCGAATACGGTCGCGGCGGTGAAGCTTCTCCTGTCCCAGCACCTGCCGCCGCTGGATGAGTTTTTCGCCGTTGAAGTGAAGGAAGTTGAACGAGCGACGGTCCGGCGTCCATGGGCGAAGTTCTGTGGCCCGAGTGTTGCGCCGACTCAGCATAAGGGAACTCGATAGTGGACCTCCTGCACGCCATCCAGACTTACGGCTACCTCGCCCTCTTCATCGGCACCTTCTTCGAAGGCGAGACCGCCCTCCTCATCGCCGGCGTCGCCGCCGCGCAGGGGTATATGGATCTGCGATGGATGATGGTCAGCGCCTTCCTGGGAAGCGTCGCCGGCGATCAGCTCCTCTTCCTGATCGGCCGCTACAAGAGCGACTGGTTCCTCGCGAAGTTCCCCCGCTGGCGCCAGCGCCTCCAGAGATTTCTCAACGTCGTCGAGCGGCACAGCCATTTGCTCATCTTCGTCTTCCGGTTCACGTACGGCCTTCGAAACCTCAGCTCGTTCGCCATTGGCATGACCCGCATAAGCCTCTGGGTCTATGTCCCGCTCAATTTCGCCGCCGCAGCAATCTGGGTTTTCTGCTTCGGCATGGTCGGGAACAGCTTCGGCGCCGTGATTCTGCCGGTCATACTCAAGGCGAGACATTGCCGGCTCATCGTCCTCGGCTTGGTGTGCGTCACGGGCCTGGTGTTCTGGCTCTACAGGAAACGGCGGTCCAGGAGGGCCAGTCAGCAGAACGCCGCCTTTCATGCTCAGAAAGAACTCAGCGATTTCCCCGGATCCCAGACGAACCAGTCGCGCCATGAGCCGGCTCTAAGTCATTGCGCTGGCCGCGCGGCGTGACGTGAATGGGAGAACAGGATGGCAGATCTCGACAAGTATCTTACGTTCCTGCAGAAAGAAGGCGGGTCGGATCTTCACATCGGCTGCGGCCACCGGCCGATGATCCGGCTGGACGGAACCGTCACGCCGCTGAAGGGGGATCCTTTGGCCGCCGCCCAGATTGAGAAGATGCTGACAGAAGTCATGCCGGAGCGGAACAGGAAGGAATTTGCCGAGACAGGAGACACCGACTTTGCTTATGAGCTTCCCGGAGTGGCGCGCTTCCGGTGCAATGCCTTTCGCGAACGATTCGGTCCAAACGGTTCGTTCCGCCTTATCCCCAGCAAAATCGTCACGGCTGCAGAGTTGGGCCTGCCCGACGTGGTGAAGAGTTTCTGTTATCTGCCCAAGGGGCTGGTGTTGGTCACAGGCCCCACCGGCTGCGGTAAGTCCACCACGCTTGCTGCCATGGTTGACCTCATCAACCGCACACGCA
>Ga0187856_1002846_pt1 | contig 12427 bp, 11 predicted proteins | sample June2016WEW_8_40_FD_132443 | JGI IMG/M metagenome (GOLD analysis project Ga0187856, IMG submission 132443) | Peatland microbial communities from SPRUCE experiment site at the Marcell Experimental Forest, Minnesota, USA - June2016WEW_8_40 | ecosystem: Environmental > Terrestrial > Soil > Wetlands...
ATGCCCGAAGTGCGGTTGCGATGATATCAGGAAGAAACTATCGACTTTTGGTATGCGCGGGGTCGAAAACCCGGGCTCCTCAGGTTGCAGCTCTTGCAGCAGCGGTTCTTGCAGCTCCTGCCATTAGCGAGGCGAACGCAGTTCGCAAAAAATAAGGAGATTTCTTTACCGAACTCCTATCGTTCAGGATATTTAAAAGGGTTTCCCCGCAGCACCTTGCTGAACTTCAATGGCTGGCCTTCAAAAAGGAAGACAGCCATCCCCCTCTCCGCATCTGTTTCTCCTTCAACAGTCCAGGTTCCTTTCCATGCCACATTCAGCTGAACCAACGATTTATCGATCTCGACCCATTTTGGCGTGAATGTCAGTTCCACAGAATCAAAATGTTTAATTGAGTCGATGATCTCCCGGTAACCATCCGCGGTGGATATCTCCTTGATGGCAGGAAAATCCTTTCTTACGTATGCAGCCCTCACGCCCTCTGCGACGGAAAAAGCCTCCAGCGTGAGTTTACTTTCCGGAGACACCTGCTTAACCTCCTTCTTGCCGCTGCACGCGAGGGCAAGAACAAGGGCTAAAAGGCACAGTGCAGACACACTGAAGCGCAGGACCCTAGCGTTCACGATTACCACTTTCCCTTTCATACCGCCTCCAAACTCATGATTGGAACCAATATAATAATACTTTTTATCTCCCTTTTTTTTCAATCCTTCTTCCTTGGTGTCGCGGAGGAATCGCACCAGAACGATTTTGTTATGGAGACACGATTATGCAGAATTGGAGAGTCCGCGTCGGTAACCAGTTGGCCGCCATCGTGAACCGTCCTGCTGTGATCTCTTCGAGATCCGTCTGCCCCACAAAGAAGCGACAAAATCGTACCACAAAATTGTACTTACTAACAAAATTGTATCAGTTTTAGCAAGCGATTTCATTATGAATCAATACCATAGAGCCTGGCGTGGTCTTTGCACAAAATTGTAGGGTTCGCAAATGGGTTCTCTCAAGGACAGGATCAACGAAATGGAGAGAGAGGAGATATTGCATGCCCTCAAAGCATGTAACTGGGTAATGGCGAAAGCCGCACGGCAACTCGGGATAACCGAAAGGATGATTGGTTACAAAATTAAGAAATACGGAATTGAGAAAAAAAGCAGCACCGGCTAAGGGCGGTAAGACCAGACAAAGATGCCGCCAACAATATACCGAAGAAGGGGGATGATGAAAAGAAGGTTTTTTGGCAGTGCTTTTTTTGTTTGTGATGTTTATGAAGTAGTGGTGAGAGTGCGGGCTGAGGAGGTCACTCCTGCAATCAGGCTGGTCGAAAACTTCATATCGGGGCCTAAATACCGGCTTGACCGGTCGAACAAAAAGGAATTCCCCAGCAGACAAAGCAACAACGTTAAAAAGAATCAAGACACGATTGTATTGGGTGTCATGCGCACCTGGTAACTCATAGAAAACAGAGGAGAGACGATATGAAAAAATTCTTGAGTGCAGCAACCTTGTTCGTTATCTTGATGAGTTTCTGTTCCGCAGGCCTGGTACTTGCCGAGGAGCAGGCGACACCTGCCGCCCCCTCAGCTGAGCAAACGCAGTCTGTTCAGCCGGCTCCGGCAGCTGCACCTGCACCGAAGATAGACACTGGAGATACGGCATGGATGATCGTCGCAACAGCTTTGGTGATGCTCATGACGCTTCCCGGCCTGGCCCTCTTCTACGGCGGCCTGGCAAAACGTAAGGACACCTTGAATACCATGGCGATGTCCTTTGTGACATACTGTATTGTAAGTTTCCTATGGATTATCTATGGGTATACCCTCGCCTTTAACACGGACATCGGGGGGATCATCGGGAGCCCTGCGAAGATGCTCCTTTCGGGCGTCGGCGTCAACAGCATTTCAGACCTCGCGAAAACGATTCCCGAGTTTATTTTTGTGGTCTACCAACTCACCTTCGCCGCGATAACCGTTGCCCTCGCCAGCGGCGGCTATATAGAAAGAATGAAGTTCTCAGCCTGGGTGCTCTTCTCGATTCTCTGGATGACCTTGGTATATGTTCCCATAGCCCACTGGGTCTGGGGAAACGGCTTCCTGGCAAAACTGGGTGCCCTCGACTTCGCCGGGGGAACGGTCGTCCATATCAATGCAGGCATAGCGGCGCTGGTGGGCGCGTTGGTCCTCGGCAAAAGGCGCGAGAAACCGATCATACCGAACAACCTGACCCTTGTTCTGACCGGGGCGGGTCTTCTCTGGTTCGGATGGTTCGGGTTCAATGCCGGTTCAGCACTGTCTGCGAGCGGTCTCGCCAGCGCGGCCTTCATCAACACAAACACCGCAACCGCCGTGGCGGCGCTATCATGGATGTTCACTGAGTGGCTGCATTCGAAGAAACCGACGCTTCTTGGTCTTGCATCGGGCGCAGTTGGCGGCCTCGTCGCCATCACGCCTGCCGCAGGATTCGTGAACGTAACCGGCGCCATCGTCATCGGCATTGCGGCCGGCATCATCCCTTTCTTTGCCGTCGCGGTGATGAAGCCGAAGTTCGGTTACGATGATACCCTTGACGCCTTCGGTATTCACGGCATCGGAGGGACAATCGGTGCAATCCTGACCGGAGTATTTGCCGATCCTGCAATAAATGAGGCGGGACGGGGTTTCCTCTACGGAAACCCCGTACAGGTTCTGAAACAGTTGATAGCCGTAGGTGTTACCATAGTGTATAGCGGGATCATGACCTTCATAATATTTATGGTCATAAAGGCAGTCATCGGACTTCGGGTTGATCCGGAAGAGGAAGCTGTCGGGCTTGATGAGAGTCAACACGGGGAAAGGGCTTATACCCTGTAGGCAGGAACTGAAAACAGTGAACAGGGAAATGGTTCTTTTCTGATTATAGTTCGCTGTTCACGAATGCCACATAACAAGGAGGCAAAATATGAAAAAGGTGGAAGCGATCATAAAGCCCTTCAAGCTCGATGATGTGAAGGACGGACTGAATGCGATCGGGGTCCAAGGTATGACCGTGACCGAAGTGAAGGGATTCGGGAGACAGAAGGGACATGTTGAACTTTACCGGGGGGCTGAATATGACATAACCTTTATCCCGAAGGTAAAGTTGGAGGTTGTGGTACCTGACAGCCTGGCACAGAAGGTTGTTTCGACCATAGAGGAGAAGGCGAAGACCGGGAAAATCGGAGACGGAAAGATATTCGTTCTTCCTATAGAAGAGATCGTCAGGATAAGGACCGGGGAAAGGGGAGATGCAGCCATCTAGCATGGTTCGGCAGGGGTTGGCTTCATGCCGGCCCCCCGCCTAATACTACAAAAACGTGCCTTCCTACATAATTGTATGAATATCCCCTATCCTCCTGTTCTGAAAGGATGAAGGGAAGTCTCGCACGAGCCTATCCTACAAAATTGTAGCTTTTTCTTTTTTCCACCTCTTCCTGTTTCATTTCTAATCAAAGACTTGCCCCCGGGCATATTTCTCGCTATGGCTCACGCGCATATTTGAAGTCATAAAAAAAGAGCTTCTATCTTGATTCCTTGCTGAACATTATCAAAGGAGCGTTCGATGAGAAAATGGATACTTCCTCTGTTTAGCGGCGCAGTTGTTCTTTCATGGCCCCTCAACGGGTATGCCCAGATTTCCAACAAGGTAGATTCCGGCGATACCGCTTTTGTCCTCATCTCTGCCGGTCTTGTCATGCTCATGACACCGGGTCTGGCCCTGTTTTACGGGGGGATGGTCAGGAGAAAAAACGTGCTGGGGACGATCATGCAGAGTTTCGTTGCCATAGCGATTGTCAGCATCCAGTGGATTCTTTTCGGCTACAGCCTCACCTTCGGACCCGATGTTCATGGGGTCATCGGAAACCTTGCTTGGGCAGGGTTGCACGGCGTCGGCATTGACCCAAATCCTGATTATGCACCGACCGTGCCGCATATCGCATTCATGATCTACCAGGCGATGTTCGCGGTCATAACGCCAGCTCTCATCACCGGCGCGTTTGCCGAACGAGTAAAGTTTTCTGCATTTTTCATTTTTACCTTACTCTGGTCGACAATCGTGTACGACCCCATCGCCCACTGGATATGGGGTGCCGGCGGATGGCTGAAAAATATGGGAGTACTGGATTTCGCCGGGGGTATCGTCGTGCATATCACATCGGGTATCTCCGCGCTGGCTGCCGCTTTGGTTATCGGGAAAAGAAAGGGTTATCCGCATGAACAGGTCTGGCCCCACAACCTCCCCATGACGGTTATCGGTGCGGGGCTTTTGTGGTTTGGCTGGTTCGGTTTTAATGCCGGCAGCGCCCTGTCGGCAGGAGGGCTTAGCGCAATGGCTTTTGTGGCGACCCATACTGCTGCCGTCTCCGCAACACTAATATGGGTGGTTATCGAATGGCTTCACCGGGGGAAGCCCACTATGTTCGGTGCGGCTACGGGATCTATTGCAGGGCTTGCGACCATAACTCCAGCCTCCGGCTTTGTCGGCCCGATGTCAGCATTGATTATCGGTTTACTTGCGGGAGCCCTCTGCTACCTGGCACTGAACATGAAAAGCCGTCTTGGCTATGACGATTCCCTCGATGCCTTCGGAGTCCACGGGATCGGTGGCATCATCGGAACTCTAGCGGTCGGATTGTTCGCCCAGAAGCTTATCAACCCGTCAGGAGCAGACGGGCTGTTCTTCGGAAACTCCCGGGTGGTCATTTCTCAGGCTATCGGGATACTAATTGCAGCGGTTTACTCATTTGTCTTGACAGCCCTACTTCTGAAGATCCTTGACTGGACTATCGGTTTACGGGTGAGCGCAGATGATGAGGTTGAAGGCCTCGATCTGAGTCAGCACGGAGAAAGCGGGTATACGCTTTAGCCTCTCGCCAGGGTGTCAGGATCCGACCGGATAGCCTTACTCCCTGTGCGTCTTGACTCTTCCAAGAAGGATTTTTTTGTTTTACCGGATTCAGCTCATCCATGGTATAATATTTCATTACCTTGGGTAACGACATGACCGAATGTAAAAAGGAGTGAGACTATGAAACGTTTCTTGATTTCAGGGGTAGCGGTTTTATTTCTGGCGCTGCTCGTGGTCGGACAGATCGCATACGCTGCTCCCCAAGAGGAGGCGGTGATTTCAGGCAAGGTGGTTGAAACCATGGACAGCGGGGGGTATACCTATGTCTGCCTGGAGAAGAACAATAAAAAAACATGGCTTGCTGTGCCACAGATGAAAGTGGTCAAAGGCAAGAATATGTCTTTCCAGCCCGGGACCGAGATGGCAAATTTCGAGAGCAAAACCCTTAAGCGCACATTCGATAAAATAATTTTCTCCGGCGGGCCGGTCAATTAAGCACGTCCAGGAAGGGAGACGCGGCGCTTAGCGTTCTTCAGGAGAACCTCGATCAAAAAATAGAAAGGATTGTGTTTATCATAAGGGCCTTCGCGCGATACACTGCCTCAATATCGGATATTGCGTTTTCACCGCGGAACCTTAAGTTGATATGAGGACGTTGTTGTTTGTTCTTCTGCTGGGTCTGGTTTCCGTTCTCGCAGCATGCGATGCGAAAAATCCCGTAGAGCAATATGATTCGGCAGCCGTCAAGGCGTACAAGGATACACAACAATTTGGCGGTAAAGCGGACATACACAACCTACAGGAGGCTATCAAGGTGTTTCACGTCGCCCATGATAGATACCCGAGCGACCTCAAAGAACTGGAAGATTTCACGGGAAGCCCATTGAACAGTGGCAAATATAATTATGACGCTTCGCAGGGAACCATAACTCGGAAAGAATAGGGCACGGCAAAAAGACAATTTGGGGAAATGCATGACGGACGCCATTGGCTTAACGTATTTCGCCTTGAACAATCAGGGATGCCTAACTCATCCTAGGCAGGATGCCGGGGTGGAGAGTTAGGCGTCCCGAGTTTTCTCAAGGCCAGGCAGTTCTCTAGAGTGTTTCAGGATGGAAAGTGGATCGCCACCGGCCGATAGAATACCGTAAGGCCTATACCAAAGACAGCTTCCCCTCAGAATTTGCACGCATTTTCGTTCGAACGCTTTCTTATCCGACGAGAGGAAGCGATCTCCACGGGGGGAGGACTCTCTTTCGCCTGTGCCATATCCACGTCAGTGCCATTACCGAAAGGAAACCGCCATCATACCCGCGGGAGCAGCTCGCTGGTCGGAGGATGTGATGGATGCTCCCTGCACTCCGCTTACCTATTAAGGCTCCCCGGACTTGTAGACCCAACGCATTGGTTCAACATACGCAAGGATTTGATCGTGGGTCAGCACCTCTTTGTGCGGTTGCGCAGGCCCCCCGAATCACACGCACTATATCATGCGCGAAATCGGCGAGCGTCTCATCGCGCGCTCCGAAAACCACCAACGTATCCCATTCACTGGCACGCTCCAAAATCTTCTCCCTTCCGTCGACAACCTCCACAGACCTTCCTCCTGCTCTTATGCCCTCGGCGAGGTCATGGCTTGAGATGTCTCTCATCGCAGTGCCTCCCGCATAGAGGATAGGAAGCAGCACGAGATGGTCGCCATCCCGGAGATTCCTGATGAAAGCCTCTACATATTCCTTCTTCATCAACCTTGTCGGCGCGAATCCATGGGGCTGAAATATATAACAGACGCGATCCCTCGTATTCTTTACCGCTTCCATGAGAGATGAGATCTTGTGAGGATTGTGGGCATAATCATCAATAACAAGGTGTTTTCCATCATCGAGGAGAATATCAAAGCGTCTTTCGATCCCCCGAAATTCGGGCAACACACCGGCAAGCTTTTCGAGGGAAACTCCCATTTCAGACAGCATGGCTATACATGCAAGAGCATTGTGGAGGTTGTACTTCCCGGGCATTGAAAGACTGCACCTTGTTCCGCGGATCGTGAAATCTGTGCTGAAGGGGTGATACACAACACTGTTTGCTCGATAATCTGAAGGATTCTCTATGGAGAAGGTAATTGCCTCCTTTGCCTGCAGTCTCGTCACGTTTTTATCATCGGCATTCAGCACGACCATTTCTTTTGTATTGCGTATGAGGGTCTGGAACATCCCAGCAGTTTTATCTATTGTGTGGTGATCGAGGTCAAGGTTCAAGATCGCCGAATGGAGCGGTTTATAGTTAACGATGGTGCCGTCCGATTCACACGCCTCGATAACGAGATAGTCGGAATCCCCTGTTATAGCGTTGCCGGGGTTGGCTGCTGTCCTGAATTGCTTGACTCTCCCGCCACCGATAAAATTAGGCCTCAGCCCCAATTCTTTCATCGCAAAAGAGATCATCCCTGATGTAGTTGATTTTCCGCTCGTTCCCGATATGGCAATGGTTTTGAATTCCTCTACGATTTCGGCAAGATATTCAGGTCTTGTCTTTATGGCGACACCGAGTTCTTTCGCCTTTATGACCTCAGGCCGGTCGGGCTCCACTGCGGTACTGAAAACTGCACAATCAAAAGATCCATCTAGACCGTCTCCGTCCTGTGGCACGATAGTGATCCCTTTGCACTTTAACAATTGATATACCGAATGCCCCTCATTCCGATCAAATGTCCTATCAGAGCCCACAATCACATGGCCCTTATCGGCCATGAAACTCGCTATCGCAGACATCCCGCTTCCCCCGATGCCGGAGAAGAATATTCTTAGTCGCTTGCGGAACATGTGGTATTATAGCAATATTTGACGTATTCGGATATGCAGGAACGAATAAATGACATCCTGAAATGCTTTGCATGCCGCCAGCCATATTGCCCGACACTGCAGCTTTGCCGATAGAATATCAAAAGCCTTTAGGGATAAGGGGGCGATTCAACATGTTACAATAAACAATGTTCGGCTATGCGGGGAAATGCCTTAAGGTGAACCTGTCGACCAGGGACATACAGGTGTATGGCACTCGTGAAGAGCTCTGCGATGAATACCTCGGCGGCAGAGGCGTTGGGGTGGCTATGATTGCCGATAGGATTACCCGAGAGCATGATTCTCCCGAGATGCCTCTCATTTTTGCGACGGGCCCGCTCGTTGGCACGTCTGCTCCCACGTCAGGAAGAATGTCTGTGATTTCCCGGTCACCTCTGACCAAAACCGTGTTTGACTGCTCTGTGGGAGGCAAGTTCGGAACCGAGCTAAAAAAGGCGGGTTTTGATCTCATAGAGATCACCGGGGTCTCGGACAAATGGGTTCTTTTACATATTAAGAATGATCGCGCGTTCATAGAGGACGCCGGTGCGCTAGCTGGCAAAAACACCTCTGACGTGATGGAAGGAATCGGGAGAGAAGGATCTCATGCAACCATCGGCATAGCGGGCGAAAAGCAGGTGAGATTCGCTTCGATCGTCTTCGATGGCCATTACTTGGCCGGTAGAGGGGGGTTGGGGGCAGTAATGGGCGCAAAGAGGCTGAAGGCGATAACCGTAAAGGGCGGGGGAAACAACATCTCTGTCGCCGATCCCGAAGGCCTCAAAGCGGCCAGAGAGGAGATTATGAGGCTTCTGCGGGCATCTCCTGCCGTATTTGGCGAGTTTGGACTTTCCGACTTCGGGACGGCAGCTCTTGTTGATCTCATTCACGCCCGCAGGATGGAGCCGACGGAGAATTTCAAGAATACCTTTTTCCCTCACGCCCCGAGTTATTCGGGTTATGCCATGAAAACATATTACAAGACGAAAAAAACTGGTTGTGCTGGTTGCCCCATTCTCTGTAAGAAAATCGGCATGCATGGAGAAGTTATTCCTGAATTTGAGACTGTTTCCCATTTCGGCGCTCTCAACGGCTGCGGTGATTTGTCGAGCATCGTCGAAGCAAATAGGATATGCAATGAATATGGTCTTGATACCATAAGCGCAGCATCCACCATAGCCTGCTTTTCTGAAATACAGGGGAAGAGGCTTTCGGCCGAAGAGATGATTTCTCTGCTCATCAGTATCGCACGGAGAGACACACGGATAGGTGAGTCCCTTGCGGACGGATCACTGAGATATGCAACATCTATGGGACATCCGGAATTGAGTATGTCCGTCAAGGGCCTGGAACTCCCGGCATATGATCCGCGCGGTGCCTACGGCATGGCTCTGGCATATGCCACGTCGAACAGAGGCGGTTGCCATCTCAGGGCATATCCCATAAGCCACGAAATCCTCAGGAAACCCGTTGCCACTGATCGTTTTTCCTTTGAAGGAAAGGCAAGAATAATCAAAATAGCAGAGGATTTAAATGCGGTGGTTGATTCCCTGACGGCCTGCAAGTTTGTTTTTTTCGCTGCAAGTCTTGAGGAATATGCAAAGGCACTACAGGCTGTTACGGGGAACGACTTCGACGTGCAGTCACTCCTCAAAATTGGTGAGAGAATCTGGAACCTCGAAAAAAGACTGAATGGGTTGAACGGTTTCACCTCATCTGATGATGATCTGCCAGAACGGTTTTTTAAAGAGGAGGGGACATCGAGCGCCAATATAAGGATTCTTCCCATCGACAGGGATACCTTTTTAGGAGAAACAAAGAACTATTACCGTATCAGGGGCTATGAAAGAGGTGAATCGGGGGATAGGGACTTTCCTAAAATGGCCTCCTGAGTTCCTAGCTTTCATAGAAAAAATTGTAATGAGTGTGATTTCCTGCTATTCTATGAGTACGAACAGCAGTTCTCTCTATGCTCGGTGGTATTCGAACGATAATAAAATTTATTCCTCAACGTTTTGAATGTTTCAAGAGGTCTCCGCAATGAATGATGAAGATAAGCCAAGAGAGCAGCTCATCCATGAACTGGAAGAAATGCGCAGGGCGCTTGCTAAATCAGAAGAATCTGTGAGCGAGGTTAAAAAGACTGAAAAGGAGTTACAGGGAAAACTTTTTGAATATGAAAAGTTGTCTGCCCTCGGAAGACTTACGGCAAATGTTGCCCATGAGATAAGAAATCCAATAACCGTCATTGGTGGATTAGTGAAACGTTTAGAGAAAGGCATGCTCCCGGGAGCGCAGGAAAAAGAATATCTGGATCTGATTTCTTCGGAGGCAAGAAGACTCGAGGGCATTCTGAGAGATGTCCTCGTTTTTTCCAATAAGGCTTTTTTCCACAGGGAAAAACAGGGCATCAACAAAATAGTTGATGAAGTTTTGGATGTGCATGACGTTACCTTGAGGAGTCAGTCGATACAGGTTCATAAAACGCTTGGCGCTGTCTCGATGATTTATATAGATACAGGACATGTTAAAGAAGCAATCAACAACCTCATCTCAAATGCCATCGATGCCATGCCGAATGGAGGGACATTGACTGCCACTACCGATGAATACAGTGTCAATGAGAAGCACTATGTGGTCGTTAAAATAACAGACACCGGGGCAGGCATCTCTGAGGACAAAATTGGCTTGGTTTTTGAGCCTTTTTTCACCACAAAAATAACAAAAAAAGAAACTGGACTGGGCCTTCCCCTTACTAAAAAAATTGTGGAAGGTCATGGCGGCTTTATTAGAATAGAAAGCACCGCCGGGAAGGGGTCCACCTTCAGCCTCTATTTTCCTTTCAGGGAAGGATAGCACATTACAGCGCAGAAGGAAGACGCCGGAAATCCAGACTTGAAATGTGCTTCAGTCAATCCGGCAGGCAATCGGAGAGTGAATTAATCCGTGCACACCTCTAAGCACGCTTCGGGCACCGGCCTACCGGATATACGCCTCGGTAACGTACCTCCTCATCATCCGGTGTGAATTAAAGTAGTATGCATTCTTGCCAATGGCGTTTTGCATGATCCGCACCCAGGTACGCCGATCATTATAGAATGTCGGGATTATGATATTCTCGAGCTTATCGTAGAGGTCTTCTGCATCCTGCATGTTATCCGCAGCCGTCTCCGATACATTCCCCTCCGAAGGATAAGGGCCAATTGCCCAGCCCGTAAACCCTTCGATGTGCCCCTCAATCCACCACCCGTCAAGAACGCTGAAGTTGGGGACTCCATTGTGAGTCGCCTTCATGCCGCTTGTCCCGGACGCCTCCAGCGGCCTCATCGGCGTGTTCAGCCACACATCAACACCTGAGACCAGTTTAAGTGCCATGTCCATGTTATAGTTCGGAAGGTACGCTAGAGGGATAACCCCTTTGAGCTTCTCTTTTATCACAAAGATTTTCTCTAACAGCCATTTCCCCGCGTCATCCTTCGGGTGCGCCTTTCCCGCATAGATTATCTGCAATTTTCCCTTAGCGATTCTCTGGAGTCTTTCCAGATCGGTGAAAAGGAGGTCTGCCCGCTTATATGCAGTCGCCCTTCTCGCAAACCCCAAAGTAAAGATCTCTGGATCCATTTCAATTCCGGTCTCTGCTCGAACAAAATGCATAAGGCCCTGCTTCGCCTGCATATGCGCTGCCCATATCTCTTCATCGGGAATGCGCCCCACCCTCACGAACAACTCAGGCTCATTCGCCCAGCCGGGGAGATATTTGTCATATATCCTCTTGAAACTTTCACAGGTCCACGTATAGGAATGGACACCGTTTGTCACGGAATGTATCTCATATCCGGGAAACATATGCTGTGAGACCTCACCGTGCTTTTTTGCGACTCCATTGACATAGTTACTGAGATTCAATGCCAGGAGTGTCATGTTGAGGTGGTCTTGCCCCCCCAGATCCCTCAGCACGGAAAGCGGCACGGATTCGCCGAGGACCTTTGACACAAGCTCATATGGAAACTTGTCATGTCCTGCCTCAACAGGGGTGTGCGTAGTGAAGACGCATAAATCCTTCACCTTCTCCACATCCCAAACAAGGCGTTCATCCCATACCTCTTCTATGTCCCTCTTATGCTCCTTCAAGAGTTCGAGGGAGAGGAGACTCGCATGTCCTTCGTTCATGTGATATTTTTTTATCATAAACCCTAATCTGTTGAGGATCCTTACCCCGCCTATTCCAAGGACAATCTCCTGTTTCAGTCTGTATGCCTTATCTCCGCCATAGAGCTGTGCAGTGATCTCCCGATCTTCCGGCCTGTTTGTCGGGATATCAGTATCAAGAAAAAACAGGGGCACGCTGCCGCCAGTCAAACTTTTAACCTCGTAGAGCCATGCCTGGACATGGACATCCCACCCCTCTATCTCGATGGTTATTTTCTCGGGGAGGAGTTCCATGAATTGAGATATTTCCCATACCTCACGCTCTTCCGTCTGCCGTCCCCTTTCATCAAGGATCTGCCGGAAGTATCCGTTTTTACTGATCAAGGTAACCCCAACCATAGGAAGCTTGAGGTCTGCAGCGGATTTAATGGTATCACCCGCAAGCACCCCGAGACCACCACTGTACGTAGGCATCTCTCTTCTGATCCCTATCTCCATAGAGAAATAGGCGATCTTTGGCTCTTTGGTAAATTGCCGTAATCGACTGGAATCGGGTTTCATAGCACTATCCATTGCTG
>Ga0187856_1002850_pt1 | contig 12411 bp, 13 predicted proteins | sample June2016WEW_8_40_FD_132443 | JGI IMG/M metagenome (GOLD analysis project Ga0187856, IMG submission 132443) | Peatland microbial communities from SPRUCE experiment site at the Marcell Experimental Forest, Minnesota, USA - June2016WEW_8_40 | ecosystem: Environmental > Terrestrial > Soil > Wetlands...
CCGTCCGCATCGAGAGCATGGATCGTTGGTGAGTACGTGATGTTGTGCTTACCGCCACTGCCCGTGTTGTTCTTAACTTGGTCCGTCAGTTGTTTTGTTACGACGGTCTCACCGCCGTGACCTATGATCGGTACAGGACCGGAGCCGGGGATCTCGCCGCCCGTCTCGAACGCCATGACTCCGGCGAAGGCAGCGGCTGCCATCGGCGGTGCTAGGAAAGGCCCGACAACAGGTATGGCAGAGACAGCGTTCCACGTGTTGGCAGCGGCGGTCTTCGCGTCGCCGAGTTTTTCTCTCGCGTTCGCGTCTTCCTTCACCATCAGCGCTTGGAGAGTCTGGTCAATCATCGTTTGCAGCATCTGCTTGCCTATCTGCTCGATTGCAGCGGCCACACTCTTGTTCTCGAAGAGCGTCATGCTCGCGAACTGCTTGACCAAATCGGCGCGTTTTTGCTCGCCCTGCTGCGTAATCCTGTTCAGAGCGTTTTCGTGTTTTTGTTTTTCTTCTTCTTCTTTGTGGTCGATTTTCTGCTCGTCGGCAATGCGCTGCTGGCCGGTAGTAATAAGAAGGGCGCGCTCCTTCTCGTAAGCCGCAACCTGCTCGTGGTAGCGCCTGTTCTCGGCGTTTTTTGAATGCTCCGGTGAGTCCTTGGCTCTCAACTCTGCCATGACGAGAGCGTGGCGCTTGTCTTCTTCAATCATCTTCTCGGAGAACTTCACCCACTCGTCTACTTCCTTTTGTTTCTCGGCAATGAGCGCGTCGATAGACCTGACGCCAGCCTTCGCGCACTCTTCGCGGATAGCAGCTTCGCCCCTTTCGTTCTCTTCAACTGCCTTGGCGATGTCCTGTTGGTCTTTGATCTTCTTCAGCTTCCAACCGTCCATTTCTAGTTGATGACGGTTCGTAGCATCGAACGCTGCGTCTTCGGCGGCGACGGCGTCGCCTACGTCCTTGGCTTGTTTCTTGAACGCATCGTCTTTCCCAACAAGGTCTAGCTCGTTGTGCACATCAGACAGGTGCTGCTGAAACTCTTGCAGAGCGGTGTTAGCAGCGGTGTAATCGGTGACGTATGCGCCGCCCGCTTCTGGGTTGTCTTCTAACTGTGCTTGTTGCGACTTCGCGGCGGCGTTGTTCTTTGCTATCTCGCTCTGCGCGCGCTGCCACGCTGCCACGGTTGCTGCTGCTGCCTGCTCGTTGTAGTCCTTCGCATCACGCGGAATCTTAGCGAGCGCGTCGCGCAGGCCCTTCGCAACGTCTTCGGCCTGACCAGTGCCGGACGTTCCCAAGATGGCGGTCATAATGCCGCCGTGCGCCGACTTGTCGAGTAACGCGATTACGCCGTCAAGGTCCTTCTTCAGGCTCGCAGCGAGTTTGTCTGCTTCGACTTTCGCCTTCGCTATCTCTAACGCCAGCTCGTCGCCGCTCGTCGGTTTGCCAAGCAGTTCGTCAATCTTCAGTTTGGACTGCGCGATGGACACGCCGAGTTCGTCGCTGTGCGTTGCGATAGACTCCGCAGACTTAGCCCAGCCTTCAGTGAGCGCTTCCTGTGCTGCTTTGCTCTTTTCCACGAAGTCATAAATCATCTTCGCGGCGAACACCGCGCCCATGATAGGCAGCAGTGCTTGCATCGCCGCACCGATGCCGGGTATCTGAGCAATTAGCGTGTTCATCTCGCGGGGAAGGCGCACGCCAATCTCGTGCTCGACTAACATCAGCGAGCCGCGCGCTTCGCGCATCGAGAAGTCCATCGCGTCGCCAGCGCCTTGTGCCTGCTTACCGAAGCCGTCGAGACTGTTTCCGGCCTTGCCCAAATCTGCCGTGAAGGTAGCTGTGTTCGCGACAAGGTCAACTGTGAGCGTTCCTACGACGGGCATGGTGAATTACTCCTTCGGTTTGAGAGACGGCCAGCAGCTATCGAACAACTGCTCGGCGTCTTCGCGCCCCTGCGATTTCAACGAAGCGATAGTCCTGCTTCTGATGCCGTGCAGCCTGTCCTTCGGCGTGTCACTCGGAAGTTGCCCGATGACCTGCTTTATGACGGCTTTGATCTTGTCCGTCTCCGCTTTCGCCGCCGCGTCTTTCGGCTCTCTGACAAAGTCGAAGGCGGTGAGCATCGGACTGTCTGAACTCGCGCGGTTGACGTTATAGACCGCGCTGCAAACCATGCCCGCTGCGAAGCGGTCGTACTTAAAATGAATGTTCCGCCGAGCACAGAGCGCGTAGAACATCGACGGCGTCAACTCTTCGAACTCTTCCCAACTCAGCGACAGGTCGTAGCGAGCGACAGCCCACAACTCGACCCACGTTGTTATCGGCGGCTCTAAACGGTCGGAGTCGCCGTCGCCGCGTTTGGGACGGCGGTTGCACCTGTTTCTTGATGCTTCTTCCACGCGGCGACGACGCCGGGGAACGTAATGTCGAACAGCGCATCGCTCAGTTGGCGCTGCGCCTGCGGGTTCAGGCTCTCAAGCACGTCGTCCAGCGTCACGTCGGGTGAATACCGATGCAGGCAGCAGTGGATGATTTGCGGGAACTCTTTGCCGCTGGAAATGTCTCTCCAGCTCTCGATGTTTTTCAGGTCGCGCTTGGTCGTGTCTTCGATGCTCGCGAGAGCGCGATAGTCAAGGCAGAGTTTCCACGTCTTCGTGGTCTCGTTGCCTGCGGCGTCTTCGCCGTGAATGACGATAGAGATAGTGGGTGTGGCGGCTGACTGAACAATCGTTTCTTTGGACATACTCTCCCTGTGTTCACTTGCTGTGTTCGTCTTCGTCTTACAAAAGCGGAGCAACACGAGCGTGCTGCTCCGCTCTGGAGCACACTAGATGCGGTCTTCTTGTTACGCGATTGTGACCGGGCCGGAAATCTTCACCTTCACATCCAAGGTGCAGACCTTGTCCAGCGGGAAGTTCTTGGTCATCGACTCGACGATGCCCGAGAAGGCCGCGCTGCCCAGAGACAGCGGGTACACAATTTTGAACGGCACAGCCTGACCCGCGAGACGGATAGCTTCGAGAGCCACCTGAGAAGCGTCGCCCGGCTCATACTGACACTTGATGTCGCAGGTGCCCGGCTCTTGGGTCCCCGAGATGTAGGTGTCCACGCCGTTCGCGGTCAGCATGTTGGTGGTTTTCTCGGTCGAAACTTTGTCGCCCGAGAATGCGACGGACTGGACGCCCGTCAGCGTGGTAAAGGTTGCAGGTGATAGAACAGACGCGAACTCGGCGGTCGTTCCTAGTCCAACGATAGGTGCGCTCATGGTGATGTATCCTTCTGCCCAAGTTGGGCGGTGATGCGATTTGTCTTGCTGTCTTCGCCTTACTTACAGGCAGAAAATTCGCGGGTTGCCCCGCTCAGTGTGCCGGGGGTTCTGTTACGGGTAAGCCGGGCCGGTTTCCTGCCGGAACGTCGGCGCACAGGCGGCTTCAGCGGGCACTTATGGGGCGGCTGGGGCAACGGCCCGCCAGAACTCATCAGGCAGCGCTTCGGGCGCTACCGTCGGAAACTGACTACTACAGAACGTCGGCGGGCAAGTAGAATCCATGTGAGCGCGCATAACGCAAAGCTGTCTTGCGTCGGTCGAATCGAGTTGCCCAGCTTGCGCGGCGTCAAGCTGAAACCAGTAATCTTCGCCCTTCTTTATCGCGGCGTTAAATGAATGCTTCGCCCACCACGCACGCGTGTAACAAAGGCTCGTGCCTGTGCCGTAAGGACCGGCTCCCGCGTAAACGTAGCGGTAGCAGCGTCCGTCTGACGTGTCAAAGAACAGAAGGCTGTGCCAGCCCGTGGCGGCCTTGCCGGTCACCTGAAGTCGTTCAACCTGCGCCGCGATGCGGTCGTCCGAATACCAGTCGTCTTCGTCGAAGTGAACGATCACGTCGCCGGTCGCCAGCGAGTTGCCCCTGTTCCTTAGCGCGCCGATGGTCAGGCGGTCGCTGCGGGCATACTTGATGTGCGGATCACACGGCAGAAGGTGCTCAATTGGCTCTACGCTGTTGTCAAGAATGACGATTTCAAGCGGGCCTTCGTAGGTCTGGTACCGGAAACAGTCCAGCGCCAACCGAAAGAACCTGTCGCCCGCGCCCACCGGCATTACAACGCTCACACTCGGAAGTAGCATCACATTTTCCGAAAAGTGTGACGGCGCTCAACTCATCATCTGCGCTGTGTAAGGAAGCCGTTCAGCTTGAGCAGAAACTGGCGTCGCTGCTCTTCGTCCAACTCGCCGAACGCGATAAGCACTTGGTCAACAGGACTGACTTGCGGCGCGGGTTCGGGTTCCGGCACGGGCTCGTCCGCAGTGACATAGCGGTTTATCATTTCGCACAGCACATCAGGAGTTAGTATCTGCACTTATTTGCCCTTCTCTTCCATGTCCGCGAGACGCGCCAGCGCTTCGGTTGCGAACACGGACAGCACCTTGTCTTGGCATGACTCCCACGCGCGACCGAACCAGTGCAAAGCGGGCTGAAAGCGCGTTCCGAACCCCTGCAACGAGCCGTACCACATCAGGTTCTTCCCGTCCTTGTCGAGCAACTGCTTGATGCCGATTTTCACGACGAGTTGCGTGTCTTCGCCAGCGACAGGCTTGGAGAAGCGCGTCTGGTAATCAAGACTCGCTTTCAACAGTCCTATCGGGTGCTCTTTTGTGCCGACCGTCGCAACAGGTGCCGACTGCTCACCGGCGGCGACGACAACGTCGGCGGCTGGCTCCGCGCAACGCAACAGCCAGCGCTTCGCGGTGCGAGCGCTCTCGTGCGTGAGTTTTTCCGACAACTCTGACAGCCCGTCTATTTTGATTGGCACTCGACTCCGTCCTACACGTCGTAATGGTGAATGCTGAACTCAAGCAGCGCTCGGTACACGAAGCCCTTACCGCCTTCTTCGTAAGGCATGTCCCAGTCTTTCCGCGTTATGACTGCCGAGACGCGCGTGCCATCAGCAAGCGTCCCTTTGTAGCTCTCCAGCAGTTTGCGAACAGCAAGCGAGATGGCGCGGCTTCCGTAGAAGTCCGCCGCGTAACAGTCCACCTGCACGACCGCATCTCGAAGACCAGTTGCGCCTTGCGTGTCGTAGGTATCCTCTGTGGTCACGCGCGCTAGAACAACCTGCGGCAGAGCGGAACCTTTAGGCGCGAGCACCCAATACGCTCGCGTTCCAATGAGCGCTGAGACTCCAGCGTCGGTCGTGATGAGTGCGTACAAGCCTTTCTCTAACATGCTCGCTCCCTTAGTTGCTCACTGCGTCGTTCTCAACCCACGTCCAAATGTCTAGCTGAACGCGCTGCCCGTCCGGGTCCGCAAAAGACTCGATGTTATGACGCTGACCGCGTAGCAGGATGTTCATTCCCGTGTCCACAGAAAACGTCTTCGGATAGCGAAGCGACATCTTGTAACTCGACACGGCAGTGCGTTCTTGCGCCTTGTCGCTCTCTTTGCCGCGCCACTGCGACACCTTCGCCCAGACGTTTGCCTTGACAACCGTCTCGTCGTGCGGCGTGCCGTCGCCTTCCGCGCCTGCGTTCGGCTGTGTGAAGGTCACTTGGCAGTTGAACTCACCGGCGCTGACGTAGCGCACGCCGGTCGATAGTCTCTTAGGAATGCTCATGGTTATCTCGGTATTCTGTAGCTGCGAAAACTTTGTAGCAGCGACATCAGCGTCATGTACGTCTCTGATGTCGGCTCGATGGTTGCGATGGCGCGGTTCTCGTAGAAGTGCGCCGCGAGAAACATCACGGCCAGCTTCAACTGCGAAGGAACTGTGTCAGCCGTGTCACCGTAGCCCGCCGGATACGTTATCTGAATGCAGTCCTGCTTGCGGTCGGTCAGCGGCCATGTTGCACCGACGTTCAGCGTAATCTTGTCGCAACTCACCGTGTAAGTGGACGGGTCGAGCGTCTGCTTGTCGCCGTTCGCGTCGTTGTACGTCACTTCGGGCGCGACCGCCGGACTCAGGCTCGACTGCACAGGACGCCGCACTAACTCGATAGAGTCCTTCGTCGGAAACCCGAACCACCACCAAGGTGCCCAGTCGTAGGCGTAGCCGAGTTGATAGTCGTACATCTGACGCGGGTCTTTCTGACCCGGAAAGAAGTCGAACGTCAACAGAAGAGTCTCTGTTATCATCGCCGTCGCCGAAAGGTCTTCGACCTTGTCGCTGGCGGCTTCGATGAACAGTTGGAGCAGCGAGTAGTCTGGATTCACGACGACCGGCGACATGCTCGTGTACTGCTCAGGGCAGTCGAAGCGTCCGAAGGAAGCGAGTTCCTCTGGCGTCACGACTGGCGTTGCTCTCGGAGTTACGATTTTCTCGAACATGAGTTACTTCCTTTTCAAAAGGTCAAGTCGCTTTCTCAGAATGTCGATGGAGTTGAAGTCGGCGTCCGTAGCGTTCTGCGTCTCCGGCGCGCTGACTTCGATGCCGTGTTCTTTGCACAAACGAACCAGCTTCGCGTGCGCTTCAGGCTTCGCGCTCTCTGGAATCTTTTCTTCTTGGTCGAAGCGCGCGAGTGCGTCGCGCAGGTGCGACTGAGTCTTCTCTTCGGTCGAGAAGTGCCACGGTAGCGCCCACGTCGAAACGTCATGCGGGTTGCCGACCCAGACGAAGTCTTCAGACGTGAGAGACTCGCCGTCAACTTCCTTTGTCTTCACCTGCAACTCAATCGGCGCGTTCTTGAACATCGACAAGTCAAAACGGGCGGCGTTAGTGACCGCTGCACTGTCTTCGCTAAGGCTCGTGGCGAAGTGTTTGTCTACCGCTTGCTGTGGTTTTAGCCAAGTCTCGGCTGCCATGAGTGCGAGCACGTCGGTCTTCTTCATCCCTGTTTTAGCGACGTAGATGTCAGAAGCAGAATCGGTCACGGAATCAAGCGTATCCGCAAGCTTGCGAAGGTCGTCTGAGTAGCCAGCGCCCATGCCTTGCGCGCGGTGAAGCATGTACTGCGTGCCGGGGCACATAGTCACTGTGTCACCAGCGCAGGCAATCAGAGACGCGGCAGAGGCACACAACCCCACGACGTTGATGTTCACCGGCTTGCTACACGCTTTGAGCGTGTTGTAGATGGCGACGCCTTCAAACAAGCTGCCGCCCGGTGAGTTGATAAAAACGGCGATGCTGGAGAAATCGCCAGCGCTCTTGATGGCGTCGGACACGGAAGAAGCGGTGATGCCGTCGCCAAAAAAGTCTGCGCCGATAGCGTCGAAGACTTCGAGTTCGAGAACACCAGTCTTCGCCTTAGCGGTGAAAGCGGTGGTGCCCGGCTTGTCTTTGCGGAGCGTGAATGCACTCATGGTTAGTTTCCTTCTGCCAATGAAATCAGAGCGGCGCGTGCTGCGTCGTCCGTCAGTTCTTTTCGTTCAACGACGTACTTCTCAGCCTTCTCTTTCGAGATGCTGAGCACTTCAGCAACAAACTTCGCGTCGATGGCGTCGATGCCACCCTTCGCTTCCTTCCTGATGATGCGGTCGGCGAGCGAGTTAGAGATTGCTGACAGGCGCGCCTTCACAGCGTCCGTCTTCTGCTCAGTGGGCTTCTCGGGCTTGGTGTCCGCCGCATCTTCCGCAGGAGTCTCTTTGCCGGGCAGGTCTTGAGCAGGTATGTAGATTTCCTGCGTGTCAGGGTTGAACACGGCAGAGTTTGCGGGTAACTGGAAGAAATCGAGACCCTCAACGGTGTCCATGTCTTCGTTCACGCGAACTTCGTTGCCGCAAATCTGACCGCTACGAAGTTGAATCTCGTAAGTCTCTGCGCGCTCCTTGAGCGAGCCGCGCAGAATGATGTTCGCGTCGTGCTTTGCGTAGGTCGTCGAGCGCAAGTTCGTCGGGATAAGGTCTCTGGTGATGCTCTGCTCCAGCGAAATGCAGAGCGGAAGCAGCGACGTGTTGTAGTACTCATCCATGAACGCGGACGACGCCGCGTATGTTGAGTTCTGTCCGCCCATGCCCAGCTTCACCAATAACGGTGCGCCGCCGAGCAGCCTGATGACTTCTTCCGCGTTCCATTTCCTGCTTTCCAGTAGCTGAGACTCGGCGGCTGTGAAGGTCATCTTCTCCCACTTCAAACCACCCGGCAGGAAGGTGAACTTGCCCGCGTTCTGCGAGCCCGAGAAATCTTTCTTGAGTCGGTCAACGACGTTCTGCGCCTGTTTTTCGTCGATGCTCACTTCGGGTGGCGTAGTAATGAAACCGCCCATGCCGAGTCCGTTCGCAAAGTTGCGGCCCGCAGTCTCTTCAGCAGCCATCAGAACACTGAGCGCTTCCTTCGCGAGCACGATGATCGCGCTGCCTTCGATTCCGTTGCCGTCCAAGTTCGTGTTCGTCGTGTGCCACAGTTCGCCCTGCTCGAAGCGCCGCAGGTTTCCTTGCTGGTCGGCGTACACCCAATACAGAACTGGCTTACCCGGTGTAGACAGATCCCAACGTTGCTGCATGTTCCAACTATTCAATGGGTTTAAAGCGAGTACGTTTCCTGCTTGGTCGCGAATGATTTGACAGAAGCAGTTCGACGCCATGATGAGTTGCGACGCAAGGAACCACCGCAACTGATACGACGTTTGCCACTGGTTAGGTACATCTTTCAACAGCGTGTAGAGCGGGTTCGTCAGGGCGGGCTGCGTTCGAACTCTGCCGCCAGTTGACGTTCTCGTGCGAAGCACAAGCGGCATCTTCGCAATGTCGTTGGACAGCATCTTGACACCCGACAGGAAGGACGCGACGCGCACGGCTGTTGCGCGCGTGACTACCTTTCCGCTTGCGGTCGGGAACCCGATGAGTGACTGTATGAAGTCGGCGCTGGGGTTTGCCAGCGTACTTACCCCGCCATCGTTCCGGATGGCTGCCCACGCGTTGCGAAGGCCAGTTATGTTGAATGCCATGTTGTTCCTTCCCTAACTATTCCGGCAAAGTGTTACGACGTTGCATACGCTCGCCCGTCTGCCGCAAAAAGTGCAGTGGTCTCGGACGCGTCAAGCACGGAGAGACTCTCAACATGTCTCCAAAAATGTTACGGGGACTAAACGCCGTACACCTTGGGTGAGGGTGTTGCCGCTGGTGCTGATGCTAGAGTCTCAACAGGAGCGGGCTGCTCAGCGGTGTCTTTGCTCTGCACAACGAAGAAGTTGAAGACCCTCTTTTGATTTGCAGGGTCAGTTGCGCGAGCGAGCGCCATAATCATGGACGCAGGCCCGTCAATTTTTTCGCGCTTTGAGTCGCGATCAGGTTTGATGAACTTCGTGCCTGACTGCGTGTTCCACCGAAGGTTGCTCACCTGCCAGCGCATCACCGGGTCGGCGTCGTGCGCGAACTCTTGCCGAAGTACTTTCCGCGTCCACTCTTGACAAGGCCCGTTCATCTTCATGTGGCTCTGCGGAAACGAAACGAACTTCTGCATCGGGAAGCCTGCTTCGCCTAGCATCCTGATTAGCTCTGAACTCCACGCGTCGTCATACGCCAGCTCGACAAGGTCGAACTTCTTGTTGATTTCTACGATGGCGTCAGCAATGAACCGAACGTCAGTGAGATTGCCCTCGGTCGTCACGATGAAACCGTCTTCCGACCATCTGTCATAAGGCACGCGGTCCTTTTTCACGCGTCCTTCGATGTTGTCGGCAGGGCACCAGAAGTACGGAACTACACGCCACTTCTCACCGCTAGTCTCAGGCGGAAACAGAATCACGAGCGACGACGTGTCTAACTTCGGAGCCAAGTCAACACCGGCGAAGCAACGTCGGCCAGCTAACTGTTCGAGCGTCTCTTTCCGCAGGCGCTTCGGGTCAGGGTGCTTCGATACATCCTCGCGACAGCACGCGTCCCATTTGCTCAACTCGATGGCGGGGTTCTCCGCTTCGCTCGACCACATGTTGAGACAGAAGCGCTTGAACTCTCCTATCGCGGTCGGCTTGCCCTGTGCTTCGTTAAACTCTTTCTTGATTGTGTCGATGTCGAACAGACAACCGAGCGACGGGTTTGCTTTTATCCAGTTGTTCTCATCCTTCCAGTCGTCCTTGTCGTCCATCGAAAAGATGAACGGGCAGAACTCGTCGTCAAGGACGTGCCCATCGAGAACCTTAGTTCCGTACTCGCGCTCTGCCCAGCAGAGCGACGTTCCGCCCGCCGATGACCCGGCGGTTGTAATCTCCACCATGAGTGGTTGCTTGCGCGTTCTTCCGCCGTAGCGAAGGACGGAGTAGATGCCGGAGCCGACCTTCCAGCGGTGTAACTCGTCAAGGCAGGCGAACGATACGACCGCGCCGTCTTCCGAGTCGCCGTCGCGTGACATAGCGCTAAGGCGCGAGCCCGTCGCGGCGATATACAAGGCGAGAATTGGTTCGTTCCCACTCTGCGCGATGGCCATCTTCAAGTCAGAGTTGCGATTTCGCATCGCCACCGCTTCCTTGAAGCAGATGCCCGCCTGCTTGCGCGTCGTGGCGGCCACGAAACACCGGGCCGACTGTTCGCCGTCCGCGATAAGGTGGTACAAGCACAGTGCCGCTACGAGCGCGGTTTTTCCATTTTTCTTTGCTACCTCGACATAGGCTCGGCGGAATCGGCGCGTTCCATCCGCGCGCTTCCAGCCGTAGAGTATGAAAAGGAACGCATGCTGCCAGCCCATAAGAACCATAGGTTCTGTTTGGTTTGGCGGCGTGCAGAACTGCTCAATAAACTGCGCGACGTACTCACCGGCGTCCGGGTCAAAATAAAGGCCACGCTCGGCTCCAGTTTGGAGATCGCGGACGTGGCGCTGTATCGTTTTCTTGAGCCAACTACCGGCAACGATCTCACCCGAAAGAACGCCGTCGATGTACTGTTGAGCCTTTGACAACTTGTCCCCTCCCTAAAAGGGTTGGGGGAACAGGCGTTTAGGGCACCTGTTCCCCCGACTTTGCAGTCAACAACTAAGGCCGGTTAGCCCTAGCCGTTGATCGTCCAGATTTGCACTGCCTCGGCAACGCGCACGCGCTGGTCAGTTCGGCGATAGCCGAGAACATCAATCACGCCGTTCAGCGCGTTGACCTGATCCAACACCTTCACGTTGACAGCGCTTCCACCACGGTCACCGATGACGGCGCACGTTTTGAAGTCGCCGAATGCAACCGCACCGGAGACGCTGGGGGACGCGGAGTACACAGGCATCGCGGACGAGTACTCGACCGGGAATCCGTGCAGATAATCCTGCTTGCCCACCGTGGTCCAGTAGACTTGGAACTGCGAGGCCGCGATCTGAGCCTTGCGGAAAGCAATGCCCGTCTTGCGGTTCATCAGCCAGCTCGCGTTGTCGTAGTAGGCAGCGCGCAGATAGCCGATGTGATCCAGCGAAGCATCAGCCGACAGAGCAGCGGTCTGAGCAGCAGTTGCGCCGTTCAGGATGCCCATCGGTTCGCCGGTGCCGGAGCCGTTGACGAACTTATCGTCTTCGTAGTTCGTGATGCCGCGAAGAATGTCGGCGTTCAGGAAAGCCTGAAGCGCTGGCACGTCTTGCGCCAACTCGAACGTCACAGGCACAACCGAGCCAGCCATGTAGGCGGACAAGGTAACCTGCGTGAAGCCGGGTTGCACGCCACCGAAGGCGTTGTTGCCGGAGCGGGATTCAGCCTTGGCGACCGCAGTCGTCTTGGTTGCCTGCGCGGGCAGTTTGATGTCGTTCGTGGTAGGAATCACGAGCGCCAGTTTGCGCATCGCGGTTTCCAGCGGCGCGAGCGGAACAATCGTTCCGTCCACGGTCACCGGGACCAGATAGCCGCCGTCAGTCGTTCCGCCCTCACCGAGTGCAGCGTTGGTGAAGTTACGGCTGTGGAACATGTTCCAGAAGGCTTCGTCGTACTCGGCGCTGAACTGTTTCTTGCCGGACTTCGCAGTCTTGGGCACGAACACTTCAGTCGTCGGCTGGCCGACTTCTTTCTTGCCTTTTTCGATTGCGGCCATGCGAGCCAGAGTCTGGTCGATGGAGTTGATCTCGTTGGTGTGGTTGGCAAATTGCGACTCTTCCACATCGGTAAGCTTGCGTTTCGATTCTTGGCAAGCGTTCAAGAGAGCTTCCTGAGAGTTCAGGAGTTCATTTTTACGGGCGTTAAGAACTTTGCTGTCCATCTGGTTTTTCCTTGGAACGGTGTTGCCCAGAAGCGTTCGATGGAACGCGCAACGGCACGCGGCTGGCAGGACAGGGCTCGACGGAGCCTATCTGCGAGCGTTCACTGTGGCCGGTTGGTGTTACGGGTCCCAAGGCGTGAAGTAAGTTTTTTCTTGTAGAAGGGTGCCGACTGGGCAAACAGGAACTAACGCTATAGGTTGGTAGGAGTTAGAGCACAGATAAATGTCGCAGGGTTTCCAGAGTAGACGGGTCAAGACTGTGGTCGCCAAGAGCAAGAAATGAGCACAGTTGTCGGCGCGCCCGCACCGCCTTCATTGTTTCTGAGTGCCG
>Ga0187856_1002851_pt1 | contig 12410 bp, 11 predicted proteins | sample June2016WEW_8_40_FD_132443 | JGI IMG/M metagenome (GOLD analysis project Ga0187856, IMG submission 132443) | Peatland microbial communities from SPRUCE experiment site at the Marcell Experimental Forest, Minnesota, USA - June2016WEW_8_40 | ecosystem: Environmental > Terrestrial > Soil > Wetlands...
TAAATCATTACTGCAAATCCCAAGGCCTTTGATAGCGCAACAGTTACTGACCAGGACGAAAGCGTAAAGCTGTAGGTCGCTCCGATTGGAAGTCTAAACCAAGTCGTCAATGGAGAAAAATCAAACGTTCCCGCCATGGCAGTGAGCCACCATAGCAAAACTGCTGGGATAATAGCTATGATAATACTTCTTGTTCGGTAATAAACCACTCCAAAAACACAAACTAACACTGCCGTTGAAATTCCAATTGGAAAAAACCCTGGCCATAAGTAAAATACCTCTCTCGCTCCGGGTAGCCCCTCATTAAAGAAAAGCCACCAAATAAATTCGCTTATTGGCACCGGCAAAGCTAGCAGAAGATAAGAGTTGGCCAAATACTTTGTAGTCCCAGAAATTATCAATAATACGAAAACAATAGTGAGCAAAAATATCAGGCCAATTATGTCTGGGCCTCCCTTTAAGACCGGAATATCGAACATGTAAAGAGCCAAAACCGACATTGCTGCTATCATAAAGATTTTTGTGATCACATGTAATTTTTCAATTGGAGTTCCAGTTTTCATGGAAAAAATAAAGGTGCGCACATACTTCTTCGAAGTACGTGCTTCTACGTCATCCCTTGCCAAATAGGTTCCCTTTTAGGTTTCAATTTGTGTGTAGCTACTGCTAAGTTACCCAGCCGCCGTTGATGAGCCCTTGGCGTTCGACAAGTTTGGTAAGTCCTTTGACGAGCACTGGAGTAATTATTATCATCGCTATTAAATCTCCAAAGAACCACCCTGCCCACCATCCCCAGTATGCGCCCGACGGAATGAGCCCATAGTAATTCTCTATTCCAACGCCCAGCTCTGCACTTATTGCGTTTAGGATAATTCCATTTATCACGATGAACAAAATCCAAGCGGTCACTCTTTTTGTTTTGACTCCTGCAACTTCTTTGTCTGTCAAGTCTCTCCATAAAGGGTCGATGCCTCTATTTGCGAGCAACCCCCGGTAAACTATGAACACGACCAAAGGCGGAATGAAATCGCTGATTGCGTAAGCTCCAGATACGATTGGTGTCAAACCTACCAGTAGTCCAGCTCCTATGACACAGCCAATGTATGCCCCCAGAATTCCCCAAATTCCCCACCACAAGGTGAATACTAGAAAGAAGGGGTACACGAAGTAGAACAGTGAAATGCCGGAATAGCTTAGTGGACCGAGTAGCACCACGCTTAGGTATGACAGAATTATTACCGCTGCTATCTGCACTGCATACAGCACGTACTGCGTTGTTGAGACCGGTTCTCCCCTGCCTAATTTTAAAGTGTAGTTGCTCCAAGGATACTTATTTTGTTTATTAGATACTGTCTTTTCTTCCCCACTCAAATGGATCCCCTTTTCTCTTAGTCAGCGCTATCAGTATTTAATACTTTTCAACAAAATTTAAACAAAGTTTCCATCAAAAATTTTTTTCAAAAATTATATTTCAAGAGGATACAACTCCGCTAAATTCGAACTTCGGTCTTTTAAACTAATTTGAGCAGCGATTTTTGTGTTTGTTGCGTAGCGTTGACAGGTTTTTTCTAAATTCCCACCTTGTTCAATGTACAGAGCTAAGCATATGAGGAGGCTGGAGAAATTGCGGCGTTTTGCTTGATGCCATTCTTGCTAACATAGTAAGCTATTACCGCTAATACTGTGAAAGCGGCGGCTACTGGAGTCCAGAACCACCATTGCTGCCAGATATGTGTGCTTGTTGGTTCCGCGACCACATTGAGGATTTGGACATTTTCTAAAGTGGTCATTGAGTCATGCCCCATGTATAAGCCTGACGCCTGTTCTATTGAGCCGACGGGATTCTGCGTTCCGGCTAAGACTGTCACATTCTGTTCTACTCCGTTAACATAGATGTGCATGCCTGTTTGGGTGCTGCGAGTAAACACGACGTGATACCACTCATTTAGAGAAAGTGGTTGGGTGGTGTCTATTTCGTTGAAGCCTGACGTGTCGGTTGTTACGTAGCCGCGCAGAACTCCCAACGCCGGGGAGGAGCTGTTGCTGGGTGCAACTCCGTTTATGGCGAGTCCAAGGATCCTGGTCGGGTACTTGGCGGTCGTGCTCACGTATTCGATCACAATGTTGTTGTATGTTACGTTTTTAAATTGGTTCACTTTAACCCAAGCGTCTATAGTTATGTCGCCGGGAATTATTAAGCTGGGCGAGGGTGGGACGAACGCGTATGCGTTTCCATTAAAGTATAGGGCTTTGCCGAACTTGCCTTCAACCAGCTGAGGAGTGTACGAAACGTTAGCCGTCACGGTCCCTAAAACCGCTGGGTTAGCTCCCGTCGAGTCGGCTGTGACATAGTTGGGTTCAACGCTGTCAAAACTCCATAAACCGGCAACGTGGTCGGAGCCTGTAATAGGCGGAGTTTTTTCGCTCGGCGAGGCGCCCGCGTTTAAGACGTTAAAAAGCGTCATGAGGGGATCCTTATCAGTGTTGTTGGCGCAAACTGAGTAAGGCAAATTCATTATTCCAGAATTAGCAATCTCTGTTGCGTTAGGGCAAACCGTCGAGTAGTTGCTCCAGTAATTTCCTCCCAGAGGATAGCCTTCGTCCCAAATTTGGATGTCGTATGGCGAGGTAGAGTATGCGTTTTGCTGATTGTTGACGAAGTCATTATGAAATATCGTATTATTGCTGGATACGCCGAAACTCGGAAGTGAATAGATGCCGTATTTGTTGTTTGCCATATAATTCGCGGATATGATGTTGTCGGAGCCTGGGAGATAAATGCCTGAGTTGCTATTTTCAGTTATGTTGTTTCTGAAGATTACTGAGTAAGTCGCAGCCAGCCCGATGCCTATGGTGTTTTGAGATAGGTTGTTTCCTGTTATGTTGTCTGAAAAACCTTCAATGGTGATGCCGGAAGCCGTGTTGCCTGTTATGTTGTTTCCTGAGATGGTGTTGTTGAAGCCGCCGTAGAATCGGACGCCGTTTTTCTGATTTCCAACTATGTTATTTTGGGCGATTAAGGTGGAAGACTGGACCGAACAAAAGGTTCCTGACAACGTATTCACTATGTTGTTGCCGGTTATTGTACACTTGTCTCCTTCAATCATAATGCCGTAAGCGTAGTTGGCTGAGGCTGAATAGTTGACGCTTGTGATGGTGAAGCCTGAAATCTTCACGTTATCGGCCGCAACCGTAAAAACGCTAGCTCCCACATAGCCGCCTGTTCCTACCACTATAGTGTTCGCGCTGTTTTCGCCTTGTAGCGTCAATGGTTTGTCAATTATAGGGTTTTCAAAATAAGTTCCGCTGCGAACCAGTATTGTGTCGCCTGCCGAGGCGTTTCCGATAGCGTCAGTTATGGACGGGTAGTCGACAGGAACAATTATTGTTTTTGTAGCTGTCAGAGAGTTCGCTGAAACCACGGAAACATTTGGAACCGATGGGCTGAGAGGAAAATTAGAAGATGCCACCGCATATTCTGGCACAATCATCATCATGATTAGAGCTACAAGAAGAACAGGAACGAACATTTTTTTGTTGAATTTCATCGACTTTCTCTCCGACACCAGTGATATTGCTACGAACGTGCTATATAGCTCTCCCCAAGGAACAGAGTGTTCCACAAGAAGAACAGCCATTAGCATACTTTCAGTGTGTTTCCATTTTGACCCGTTTCGAGAAAAGAGCAGCAACCAAAAGCAGTTGGTGTTTTTTTTCTAACTTCAATTAACGGACTTTTATTTCTCCAAGTCTTTTACAGTTCTTCAGTGCGTAAATGCTAGATGGTGGTTTGTTCACATGAATAGGTTTCGTGTGGGGCGGCAGTTGTTTGCATAATTTTTGTTTTTAGTTTAATCTTGATTCCGTTTGCGAACGCGGACTGGATAATGTTTCACGTGGATGCCTCTCACAATGGCGTTGAAACAGGTAATCCAGTGCTTACTCCCACGCTACTTTGGATATAACTCTGAAACCAGACTGTATGAGATCTTAATTAGAACCGAAGTGCAACTCCCGTCTAACGGTTGGTCGCTATTGTCTTGTTTTTATGCCTTCACCAAGCTATCAGACGGATCAATCTTTCTCTACCTTTGTCACCCAAAAAATGAGATTCTTGCATTTTGATAAGAACTTTTGATGCAGAAATTATTCATCGTGGTTTCTTGCTGGCGTTTTCCCTATTTTCTTAGCCAAAGATAAGCCCTCTTTAAGGAAGAGGGCCATTGCGATTCCCGTTATTGAAAGACCTAACACGAAGAAAACCTTGAAGTTGTAGGTTTCAACCGAGTAATGAATTGCGAAAATCACAGCCTCGGTTATGAAGAGCCCGAAGAAAAAATAGAAATAGAACATTGCGTGCGGCAAGAGTCTTCTTCCAATCCAGCGATATCCGTTGACTTTCATTTTCTTCTTGAGGAGGTATTCTCCATACTCGTTTTTCTTTAGTAGTCCCGAATCTTCAAGTTTTTGAAGATGCCGATAAGCCACGCTTGGACTGCTAAGGTGTGTGCCACGCATCACATCTCTTGGGCCAACAGGCTTGCCTTCTTTAGCCACATACAAATAAACACTGAAGGTAATATCTTCAAGTTCCACACCTGCGTCGTTCGGCAAACCAACGTCTCCAGAATACTTCATTAAAGTTATCTTACCGAGATTTCTATTTTTCGCTCAGCTTAGAAACTTTAGCTTGACTTTAACTTCAACTTCATTGTTTCATAAAAAATTATTTTAAAATAGCTGGCGATTTTAAGACTTTTCTGATTCAACGCAGTAAAGATATGGCGGGACTTTAACCTCTTCCACAAAACCAGTAATGTTAACTATTTTTTTCAAATTCATTGGAAGAATTAATTAATCTCTAATTTGCCATATGATGCAAAGGCTCAAAAACATGGTTTCAGACTCGTTTTTCCTGCATCTTTTTCTGGCGTTTGCTGTTGGAAGCTTATGGGTAACTATAATCACAATTATTGCAGAAAAGAAAGGAAGCGTCTTAGGCGGAATCCTTGGCGGTCTTCCCTCTACTTCGGCTTTCTCGTTTTTCTTCATCGGGATCAACCAATCTTCAGCCGCTGCCGTTCAAGCAACCACAGTGTTCCCCTTAGCCTTCGGCATTACAAGTGCTTATCTTTTTTTCTACGCTTTTTTCGCCCAGAAAGGGTTTAGGCGCGGAATCTCCGTTTCTCTCCTTCTATGGTTTGCATTTTCTGCCTTAATTGTTGCGTCTGGTCTGAAAGATTTTGTGTTCTCCTTGGTTGGGGGAGCAGCAATTTCGGTTTTAACCTATTATTCTTTCACTAAAAAACTAAAACTCCAAAACCTAACGGGAGTAGCGAGACTCTACAGGTTTCGTGATGTTGTTTTGCGTGGAGTCGGGGCAGGCTCACTTGTTTTGGTTTCAGTGCTTTTGAGCCAAATTGGCGGTCCTGTGCTAGGCGGTATTGCAGCTGCGTTTCCAGCAGTTTTCACTTCAACATTGATCATACTCAACCGGAGCAGAGGAACGGAGTTCTCCCGAGCTGTAACTAAACCTTTAGTTTTCTCGGGTATTCTAACGATTATTCCCTTCAGTGTAGCTGTAAGGTATTTATATCCGAGCTTTGGAATCTGGCTTGGAACCTTAGCTTCCTACGCCCTTGTGCTTCCATTAGCAATTTTATCTTATTACCTAGCGAAACGTTAAAGGAAACTTCGATAACAAAACTATTCATTTAAACTTGGAGGAAAATGTAGAAAAAACTCAAGATTACTTTATTTTTCGGGGCAACCAATTAATTCTAGGTTGTTTAGTTAGTTTGTGGTATTAGTTTTATCTGATAGAGGCTTGGCCAATCTTTGCCTGTTACAAACAGTCTGTTGTTTTGTTGGTCATATGCTATGCCGTTGAGCACGGCGTTCGGGTTTGAATTGTTTCCGTCTGGTAGTCCTGTGAGGTTTATCCAAGCTTTGACTTGTCCAGTTTCTGGATTGATTATGGCGATTGTGTTTGTTAGCCAGATGTTGGCGTAAACCTCACCGTTGATGTAATCTAGCGAATTGATGTTTACTACGGGCGTGCTGCCGTTAAGGACTTGGATTTGTCTTGTCTGCTGAAACGTTGTTGGATTCAAGAAGTAGAGGTGGTCTGTGCCGTCGCTCATGATTAGGTTTTTGCCGTCAAAGGTTAAGCCCCAACCCTGCGTGGGGTAAGTAAAATTTCCCAGCAAGGCAAATGTGGTTTTGTTGTAAATGAAGCCTATATTTGACTCCCAAGTTAGCTGTATAATGGCATCATTGACGATGGCTATGCCTTCGTCGAAATACTGGGTTGGCAAAGTGGCTTCCTGCAGTACATTCCCTGTGGTCAGGTTCTCGCGGCGTAGAGATGAAGCACCATTAATCCCTGTGCTTTCGTAGAGAAAACCATCCGAGTACACTAGCCCCTCTGTGAAGGCATTTGTATCATGCGGGTGCGTGTTAACTATACTGTAAGTGTAATATGCTTCAGTGGAATTTGATGAAGCGGTATTGCTGTTATAGATAACTATTATTGAAGCGGTTAAAACAATAATGACCACTATAACCAGAATCGATATGGCTAAAGATTTCTTCATTGCAATTTCATTTAGCACTTCCTATTAATATGCGAAACGGACAAAGCCGCCCTTTTTGATCTGCAAATGTGGAGCTAAATGGCATGGTTTTGTTTATCTTATCTATGAAATGAACTTAAGACTGCTCTGAATTTTGAGCAAGAAAAAGCCACTTAGGATGGATAAATATAAGTAAAAATGTCCAACATGCGGAACTGAAAATCCAGATTGAAACATCTTCTGTTACCAATGCAGAAGCAAACGGGAAGGATAAATCCAAATCAGCGATTAAATATCACCCATATCCATTAAGGTGTCAGGTAAGCGTTTAACTGATGGGTTTAAGAAGCGAAATTTTGGCGCTAGCTTTCGGCGGGCTCCTTGTTTTTGTAACTTTTGGCTATTGATTAACATTGACGATATCGTGCAAATTCTCAACATTACGTCAGTGCCATCAAAAGCTTACTAGACTGTAATTGAGGTGGTTTATCCAGTTTACTCAAGCATTGCTTTCTTCCTGTTCGGCAAAAAACAGGAAACAATAAAGAATACATCCAGAAAACTGGTAAACAGATGACATCCCTTCATTAATCTCAAGAGAACAGCTTTCTCCGTTTCGAATAAGCGTTAAGATGCAACATTATTGACTCATTGAGTCACTTTTGGCTCTTGTTTTCTAATTCGTTTTTGCATATTGAGAACCGTTTGCCTTTGATGGTGAAAATCTGAAATGTTTAAATAAAAAGAGGATGGCTATTTGTGACATGCCAAGCTCTCGGAAAAACCAGAAACAGAAAAAAATCAAATATAGCTACCCAAACCGACAAAATAGGAACAAAATTTACATCACGATAGGTATAATCGCTGTGGCTGCGGTAGTTATTTCGGCGTTTTTTGTCTTTGGTCACTCCCAATCAAACAATTCCCCAATTGTTTATGCACCTGCGCCACCCTTGACGTCGCCGGCAAGTGAATACAGCTCAAATGGGACACAAGTTCTCCTTATAACTTCGAAGGGCAACATAATCATTCAAATGCGAGATGACAAACCTATAACAACGCAGAATTTCGTGAAGTTGGTGAAGCAAGGCTTCTACGATGGCACCATCTTCCACAGAGTCATGGTTGGCTTTATGATTCAAGGTGGAGAGAACCAAAGCATTAATGTTTCGTCTATTCCTGACGAGATAGGAAACGACAACCGCAATTTACAATATACGATAGCTATGGCTAAAACCAGCGAGCCTAACTCTGCAACAAGCCAATTCTTCATAAATCTAGTAGACAATGGCAACATCACTGTAAATAGCTCTGGAACGAAATTTGATTCTGTCTACACAGTCTTCGGAACCGTTATTTCAGGACAAAGCGTTGTAAATGCAATAGCTAATGCTCCAGTAACTACGAATCCTTCCACAGGCGAAGATAGCCAACCAGTGCACCCAGCTACCATAATTAAAGCGATAATTATATCCTGATTGATAGCCACGGCAAATATTGGTCAATTGTACTCTGCAAGCAGTCAGTTCTTTATCAACGTCGCCGACAACCAAAGGCTTTACTTTCCTTCGATACATCATACACGGGTTTCGGGCAAGTTATACAGGAATGAACGTTGTTATGGCGTTATCTAACGTGCCTGTGAATCATAGCACTAACCAACTTTGCAGAATGTAACTTTAATTATGGCAAAAGTATTGCCCTAACAACAACTGCACATTTGGGTAAAAGAACTAGCAGCCCGCAGGTTCAAATTTCAGCGGCCCAAATCTTATTGACCTGCTCAAACCAAAAAAACACCTTTCGAATACAAAATGGGAGTGAGGCAGCGAGGGACCCAGACCAAGTCTGATTAAGCCCGATCCGACTCACTCCTGTAAGTAAATCGCTTGCTAACCTGATGTCTCGCAGTTCCTTGACCTTAATGATTTTTCTTTTAATGGTTCCGACCCCTTTGGGTTCAGGAAAAGGGAGCTTCGCTGAAAGCCTTCTAATTCGCCTTTTGCCTTAAACAGTTTGGGGAACTATTATAGTGGATTTATTTAACTCCTTACCTACCGTATATAATTGAGGTTGCACGACACGAGTAACGACGACACAGGTAAACTGTTAATAGACGACGCCATCATGGATTATCTGTCTAAGAAAGGCGTAACTGATCAAACAGAAAAATTGGCACTTGCTCGAATCAGCAACAAAATGGAAATCAGCAACGAACAAGTAGAAATGAGCATCAACAGACTGAGCGCAAAAAACTTGATACGCAAAGTTTACTTGCAAGGCAGAGTTGGTTTTGAGTTGACTCCGAGGGGAAAATCAGCAATCGAAGTTTTAGCAAAAGCCGAAACCGCCCGTATTACCAGACAACTGCAAGAAGCAATACATCAGGAACGAAAAGCAAAGCTAAGATCGGCTACAGTTAATAAAATGAAATCAATTGAAGATAAATGGCAAAACTACCAAATGCCTGATAGAAAATTGATTGATAAAATTGAACAAGAAGCAACAAAATTTCTTGCAGCAACAAAAGAAATTGAAGACAAGCAACCATTGTGCTACATAGACCCACAAAACTATGACCAAAAATTCTCACAATACAAACCTCAAATAGAAAACCTAGCTGAGCAAAACAACAACCTGACCAAAGCAGTAAACAACTATGCAAAAATCAAAAATTATCTACTATCAATGTCGGCTGACATTGAAAACATCAACAAAACCATTAACAAGTACGAACCCATAGCAGAAGCAACAGCCCAGGTAAATCAACTAAAAACCTCTGTTGACAGACTAAAATCAATTCAATCTCAACTAGAAAACTTTGACAGGACTCAACTAGCTCAATTTGAAGAGCTCAAAACGCAACTTGAAGAGAATTCGAGACTTTTAGAAATTCTAAAGAGACCTACTCACGAATTTACGCCAATAAAAAGGGAAAGCTTAGCAGAAAAGACAACTCTTTATCCCGACCCTGAAGGTCCAAGCAAATATCGTCGTCAAACAAGTGGGTACCCATTAGAGGAAAAATGTTGCAAGTGCGGAACAAAGCGAAAGTTGATACCTGTTGACCTTGGATAAATACTTCGAACTCTTGAAAACTATTCTGTGAAGTTCTTGCATGAGTTTTAGAGAAATATGCTCGTTTGTTTTGCGGATGAAGCCAACTGCCTCAGCACCGCCATAGGTTTCGGAAATGTCCTCTTTGCTTTTGTCCTAGGACTATCTTCTTTCTCTTTCCAAGTATTTCTTCAACTTCCTTGGCTTTCACAAGGGAACCTTCGATTGCGTATGTGTCGTAAGCGAAAGCCTCCTTGAACTTGTCCCAATCGAGCTCTGAAATGTGAAGCACCTGCAATTCTCCGCGAACTTCAAGAAATACATGGTTGCGCTCTTTGGGCGAAAGAAGACTGGCGGGCATTCTTAGCCAAGAAAGACAAACTTAGAAACGCGTGAAGTAGTCTCAAAACGGAATAAATTATGGTCCGGGCGCGGTAGCTCTGTAAAATCCTAACTGACGAGAATTGAAAGGGAACGCGATCTTATTTGAATGGAGTAATTTTCCTTTAAATGGGTAGTTTTATATTCAGCAGTCTTCCCTCATAAGTCAGGTGCAAGTTTTGTCAAAAACCCAACCTCATCCAGGACATGAAAAACATCTCTGTAAGATGGTAGAGGATGAAGTACCAACAGAAAAATTAAAGCCTCTTGTAAAAAACGCGAAATACATCTGCAAATGCTGCGGTCGTGCGGTTGCTAAGGCGGAAAATGTTTGCGCTCCTGAACTTCTCTAACCATCTTTTCTCTTTTTAAGATCAAGTGAGGATAACAAATTGGAGTGTATTTTCTATTAGCTGTCACCAAATTAATTGGCGTTAGCAAAGCAAACCTTGCGCTACTTTTTGGTCGTGTTTTGCATTAAGGCAACCTTTGGAGGCTATGAATGAGTGTGGCTCAATTGATGAGGGAGTTCTCGCTTGAGTTCGGTTATGCGTGTTTGCACGATTGCGAGCAACTCTTTTCGCTGATCCTTAGCTGGAAGCGTTAAACTTATTGAGTTTACTCTTTTGGCTAACTCATCGTCGCCGAGTGTGTTTTTTATCCATTTTTGGAAGTCGCCTCTTTGAAGATGAAAGTTCACCGAATCAGCAGAAACAGTTTGGAGTTTCTTTTCGAACGAATCTAGGTTTGTTGCTGTTTCTTTAGTGAAGTTGCCTATCGCTGTGTAGAAATGGAATCCTTTTTCGTATGGGACGGTTCTTAGGATTTCAATTATTTTTGTGTTTAACTCAAGCCGTTGTGTATCTGGCGTTCTATGAGTGTGTGTGGACATAACAAAACCGAATCATTATTGGCATCGTCTAATATATTGATGATTGATGATTTTATGGGTCTTGTTTTTGCGTGTTTGACAAAGTAGTCTTTTTCCTTTCCTTTTCGACGAGTGCTTTCCCGCTTTACTCATGAGTCCTTTACTTTATTTTTCAAATCTCTCTATTTGGCAAGATTCAATATCGATTAAGTTAATCCGAGCTGCTTCATCATTCCGACTACATCGTAGAATAGGCGCTCTTCCTGGATTTCACTGTTTTTCCAGGTGGCAACTGTGCAGAATTCAAGCTTAGCGGTTTTGTGGGTAGGCTGAATGATTTTTCCATCTGGCATTTTCATTGGTCCTATCATTGTTGCTGTCCAGTCAGCAACGGAACAGGTGTAGTTGCCGTCGCCAAAAAGAATCTTGTAAGGATTATTAACCAACTTATTATCGAATGTCTTGAAGAAATCAACAGATTCTTTGAAGTGCGCTTCTCTTCCCTTGTTGGCTCAGGCTGACCAGGCCAATAAACAGTAACGTTTTCTGCGTGGCGTTTTTTGAATGTCTCCCAATCCTGATTGTTCCAAGCATCATCCAAAGTCATCATCAACTTCATATTTTCCTTAAAACTCATTCAAAATCACCCTAAACTACATGGGTACTTCCTATGGTAATAAGGTTGCGATAACAGCTACTTTAGCCTTTGACACCCTTTTTAGGGTTTGTTGGCTTAACAGTTTTAATGAAAGTACCATCGTCTATTTCTTCAAATGCGCACTACCGTGAGATTTTACCGTGCGGTTTGCTTTACAATGTGATTCTGGATTCATAAATCTTAAAATAAACTTTGCGCAGTTCCTTTTTATGGGTTGAGTTTGGATGGAACTGCTGGGTGGTTCGCCATCTTCACGCATCTTCGACAAACTCCGAACTCACCCATTTAAAAATTCTCTTCAGTCACATTATTTGGATAAAAACAGCAGTTTTTAAAACTAAATTAGTTTTTACACAGTACGAACACGGTTCAAATCCCGCCCGGTCCATAATGTGGTCTGAACTCAAGGGTTCAAAACCCAGCGGCCCAAACCACGTTTAAATTAAGGAAAATCGCGTTAGTGCTCGAGTTAGAGTAAAGGGACTCATACCCTTTTGAGAGTGTGTGAAAACTCAAATTTAGTTTTGAAAATTGCTTCTTATAGCTGAAAACACGTTTAGATGTCTTACCAAATGGACATAAATTTAGCAATTTTCTGAAGATGAAAATAGTTTTCACACAGTCTGTTTTGGGTTCAAATCCCACCAACGCCAATTGGATTTTCGCGAAAAAAGGAGAAATTTCGTTAGAAATTAGAGTCTGGGAACGGTGACTCCCGAGCTATGTGCTAGGAATACAATGGAAACGCGAAGGTTTCCTTCAGTTCTGATCGTCCTATCCTTTCAAGCTGACTGCTGAGGTTCGAGTAGAATATCGTTCCCTTGAACCTTCACTACATAAGTAGGTTCATCTTTAATCTTTGGGTGCA
>Ga0187856_1002855_pt1 | contig 12395 bp, 8 predicted proteins | sample June2016WEW_8_40_FD_132443 | JGI IMG/M metagenome (GOLD analysis project Ga0187856, IMG submission 132443) | Peatland microbial communities from SPRUCE experiment site at the Marcell Experimental Forest, Minnesota, USA - June2016WEW_8_40 | ecosystem: Environmental > Terrestrial > Soil > Wetlands...
CCTCCGTATCCTATGTCATAGGCCCAGCCGTCTCCCCCCACGGCCCACACGATCTTTTTCACGAGGTAGTCCGCCAGTGTGAGGAGCTGTTTTGCATCCGGTGATTGGTCGTTGGCGAGGAGTTTTTTCAATTCCTCTATCCTCTGACGCTGCTTTGCGATTCCCTCCCGTGTCGTTTCATCATTGAGGAGGGCGAGAAAAAGCTCCCTGGCCTGCGTGTAGGTCCTGGCCAGGAGCTTCTGGAGGAGCCTCTTTGCTTCTCCGTTGAATCGCCTTACCGTCTGCGTCATGCCGAGGGCGAATTCCGCGTTGTCCTCGAAGAGCGAGCTGGACCAGGCAGGGCCTCTCCCGTCGGGTCCCTTTGTATAAGGGATCGTCGGCAGGTTGCCGCCGTAAATGGAGCTGCAGCCCGTTGCATTTCCGATGAGAAGACGGTCTCCGAAGAGCTGGGTGAGGAGCCTGATGTAAGGTGTTTCTCCGCAGCCGGCACAGGCGCTGTGATATTCGAACAGACTGGTCGAGAACTGGCTTCCTTTTATGGTGCGCACGTTGTAGCGGGAGATATCAAGGGGAGGGAGGGCGAGGAAGAAGGCGTAGTTCTCCGCTTCCTGTTCGCACACGGGTTCGGCGAGAAACATGTTGATCGCCTTGACATCGGGGATCTTATTCCCCGAGGCGTCCTTTTTCTGGGCCGGGCACATGGAGACGCATTGCCCGCACCCGGTGCAGTCCTCCGGCGCCACCTGTACGGTGAAGTTGAGCCCCTCAAGCTCCTTGCCCGTGGCGGCGGTAGATTTGAAGAGGGGCGGGGCGTTCTTCAGCAGGGCCGGGTCGTATGCCTTCATCCTGATCGTGGCATGAGGACAGACAAACGAACAAAGGCCGCACTGTATGCATATATCGGGCTCCCAGACAGGGATGTATACCGCGATGCCCCGTTTCTCATACTGCGTCGTGCCTGTCGGCCACGTGCCGTCGACAGGCATGACCGAGACGGGCAGGTGGTCTCCCTGCATCGCCACCATGGGGGCGAGCACGTTCTTTACGAAGGGGGGTGCATCGGGGACAACGGGGCCGCGCATGGGTTTGCCCGTCACCTTGTTCGGTACGGGCACCTCGACGATATTCCTGAGGGCGGCGTCAACGGACGCGTAGTTCATATTGATGACCTGTTCGCCCTTCTTTCTGTATGTCTTCTCGATCTGCTCCTTGATCGACCTGATCGCCTCCTCTTTGGCGATGATATCGGATATCACGAAGAACGCGGTCTGCATGATCATGTTGATACGGCTTCCCAGTCCCAATTCGTGGGCAAGGGTCACGGCGTCGATAATGAAAAAGCGCATCCTCTTTTCGATAAGATGCTGTTGGATTTCGAGGGGCAGGGTGTCCCACACTGCTTCTTTCGTATGGGAGGTCGTCAAGAGAAATATGGCGCCTTTGGCCGCATTTTGCAGCATGTCATAGGTCCTCAGGAAGGAGGTTTTGTGACAGGCAATAAAATTCGCGGTGGTGAGAAGATAAGGCTTGTTGAGGGGTTCTTTCCCGAAACGTAGGTGGGAAACGGTCATTGCGCCTGACTTCTTGGAGTCGTAGACGAAGTACCCCTGGGCATTGTTGTCCGTCTCGCTCCCTATGATCTTGATCGTGTTCTTGTTCGCGCCGACTGTCCCGTCCGCTCCGAGCCCGAAAAACATGCCCCTGAAAACGCCTTCTCCCTCGATCATAAAGGACTTGTCGACGGGCAGGCTCGTGTGAGTGACATCGTCTATGATGCCGACGGTAAAGTGGTTCTTCTTCGGCCTGGTCCCGGACAGATTGTCAAATACCGCCTTCACCATGGGAGGAGTGAAATCCTTGGAGCCGATGCCGTAGCGGCCGCCGACCACTTTCGGGTAATGCGCGAAGTGCGCAGAGCCGGCCTCCATGGCTTCGCCGATGGCCGTTCTCACGTCCATATAGAGCGGTTCTCCCGGAGCCCCTGCCTCCTTGGTGCGGTCGAGGACGGCGATCGACCGGACGCTCTTCGGGAAGGCGCGCACGAACTCGTCGATGGAGAAGGGGCGGAAGAGCCGTACGACGACCAGCCCCAGTTTTTTCCCTCGGGCGCTTCGGGCGTTGAGGAAGTCGATGGTGCTTTTCACCGTCTGGCTGGCCGAGCCCATGACCACGATTACGTCTCTCGCATCGGGTGCGCCGAAATACTCGTAAAGCTTGTAGGACCGTCCTGTCAGGCGGGCAAAGCGGTCCATGGCCCCTTGCACGATCTGCGGCGCCTTGAGGTAGAAGCTATTGACTGTCTCTCTGCCCTGAAAATAGACATCGGGGTTCTGTGCGGTGCCGCGGATGACCGGGTGGTCAGGCGAAAGGCCTCGCCCTCTATGGGCCAGGACAAGCTCATCGTCGATCATGGCACGCATGTCAACAGAGGAGAGTTCCTCGATCTTTTGTATCTCATGCGAGGTCCTGAAGCCGTCGAAGAAGTGGATGAAAGGGACGCGGGATTCAAGCGTTGCTGCCTGGGCAATAAGAGCAAAATCCATAACCTCCTGCACGCTGGATGAGCAGAGCATCGCGAAGCCTGTCGAACGGGCTGCCATGACATCGGAATGGTCGCCGAATATACAGAGCGCCTGGACGGCAATGGAGCGGGCCGTCACATGGAAGACGGTCGGGATCAGCTCCCCGGCTATCTTGTACATATTCGGTATCATGAGGAGCAGACCCTGAGAAGCGGTAATGGTGGTAGTGAGGGCGCCCGTGGTCAGTGAGCCGTGAACGGCTCCAGCCGCCCCTCCCTCGGACTGCATCTCGGTTACCTTTGGTATGGATCCCCATATGTTGACCTGGCCCGCTGCGCTTTTGCTGTCGCATATCTCGGCAATGGGGGAGGATGGGGTGATGGGATAAATAGTGATAATCTCATTCGTCGCGTGCACGACGTGGGCGCATGCAGTGCAGCCGTCTACGGTGATGACCCTTCTGCTCATAGGAGCCTCCTCCTCTTTTTTACAAACGGCACTTCTCTGGCTGGCGTGACAATGTCAGGTCGTACACATAACGTAATGTAAACGTAACGTAAATATTTGTCATCCGGCTGCCCGTGTCATACCCTGACCCGGGGCCTGTTTCATCACGCGGAAGCGACTACAGGGGTTTGGCTCTCTTCTTGCGTCACGAAGCCTCTCATTCCGTTAAAAGTATCTCACAAAATAAAGTTTTATGTCAAAGAGAAAGTGCAGCCCGCTGCACGAGAGGTTGACAGAAGGCATTTGCATTCATAAACTACGTATGTCACCCGTCACCCATGCACGCGAAACGGGTGCGGGTACCGGGGCTAAAACAAAGGAAGAGAGGTGAATACGATGCCGTTACTTGGAGAAAAGGAGATCAGGGCGTATCACACCAGGACGAAGGATCTGGTGTGTCCGGTATGTGCGAGTGACGAGGAAAAGGCCGATCCCGGAACGGAGCCGGTGGTTGCCGAAGATGTTATTCATGACACAGGTCCTCTCGAGTGTGCCAGGTGCAAGAAGAAAATCACATAGAGGATCCGGCTGCGTGCGGCGGTGCGCAGCCGGCCGCCTTTGCCCGTCAAGCCGCCGCCCGCACAAATCTTTGTGGGACTTGACTAAAGGCGCACCCGGGACCGGGTCCGCCTTTAGTATTCTTCCAGGTGGTACCATTCGGCATCCTCCAGCCACTCGTTCGGCCGCGAGACAAAATCGATAATCTGCTGCAGGATGAAGTAGTGCTTGTTTTCCTCGCCCGCCACCTGAAGGAAGGTGTCGTGCTCCGTCGGGTCTTCCACTTGCGTTGCCTTTTCGAGGTAGAAGTCCTCGGTCATCTTTTCTATGGCTTGCGCCTTCGTGTAAAGTTCGATCTCTGAGACGCCGATGCTTTCCAGGTCCCCCTCTTCCCTCATCCTGACGAAGATGTTTTTCACGTCCTTCAATATGGTTGTAGTGGGCATCTGCCATGACTTGTGCTCTTTCATCTTGCTGAAGACGTCATAGTGGATGACTTCGGCATCGGCGAGCATCGTGAGTATCCCGGTCAGACCCCTGTGCGTTGAGCGGCTCGCGGCTTCGCGGTAATAGTTTTCGCCGTCTTTCTCCAATTGCATGGCATAGTCGTAGATGTTCATCTTTACCCCCTGTGTGAATAATATGCGCTTTTTTTCTTTATTGCGGCCGGCGCCCCGACCAACCCCATGTGTCTTTTAAGTATAGTGCTCCAAAAGGCAGGCATCAAGCTTAATCGGTCCCACATAATATGCCGGCAGAGGAGGACCTGTTCCGGTTCAACTACCTCAGACTCCCACATCCCGGCTTCGGAAATATGCCGATCCGCAAAAAAGTGTGGTAAAATACGGGACGTGAGCCCGATTAAGCGCATATCTTCAGCTCTACAAGGGGAAGGGAATGGCAACGCTCTTTGAAGCGACGAAGCTCGACAATATAGCGTGTGAGAACAGGTTCGTCCGCTCCGCCACCTGGGAAGGGTTGGCCGCACCCGATGGGCATCCGACTTCGATGCTCACGCAGGTGCTCGTCAACCTGGCCCGAGGCGGCGTCGGCTTGATTATCACGGGCCACGCCTATGTGAGCCGGGAAGGGCAGGCGGGACCCTTCCAACTGGGTATTTACAGCGACGACCATATCGGCCCCTTGCGGGAGATGACAAAAGCCGTCCATGATGCAGGCGGAAAGATCGTCGCGCAGATCTCCCATGCCGGGTGCGCGGCTGCTGCGCAATTGACCGGAAGCACACCCCTCGGACCGTCGGCGATTGAGAAAAACGGACGCAGGCGCTGCGGTGAAATGACGCGGGATGACCTTGTCCTGCTGACGAAAAACTTTGCCCGGGCCGCGGCCAGGGCGCAGGAGGCGGGGTTTGACGGAGTCCAGTTGCATGCTGCCCACGGCTACCTGATAAGCCAGTTCCTCTCCCCCCCGTACAACACACGGCAGGACAACTACGGGGGGTCTCTGGAGAACAGGGCGAGGATGCTCCTTGAGGTATTCGAAGCCGCTCGATCGGCGGTCGGCAGTGCTTTCGGCATCATGGTCAAGATAAACTCCGAAGACTTTATGGACGGGGGTTTTACGGTCGGCGAGATGCTGGCTGTTTCCGCCATGCTCGAAGACCGGGGCATCGACGCGATCGAGATGAGTGGGGGTACCGTCCGTTCGCGGGATTATTCGGCCTCGAGGATGGGGAAAGCGGCCCTGGTGGAAGGAGAAGCGTACTATATCGCGGCCGCCCGCCGCTATAAGGAGAAGATCCGCGTGCCGCTGATGCTGGTGGGAGGAATACGCTCATACGGCGCTGCAGAGAGGCTCGTTGCGGAAGGGACGGCTGACTACATCTCCCTTTGCCGCCCCCTGATCGCCGAGCCCGATCTTATTAACCGTTGGAAATCGGGGGATAGAGAACCGTCTGCCTGCAAGTCGGACAACCTCTGCTTTAAGCCCGGCAGGGAAGGACGCGGCGTCCGCTGCGTCGTCAGGGAGAAGCAGGACGCGTGAAGTAAGCACGACTTGCCTGCCGGCGGTTTTCTCGTTATATTAGTAGGGAACAAAAACAGGGGCGCCCTCAACCGGTGGCCCCTCCGATATCTTTTACCGAAACGAGGGTGAGGAGGAAGAATACCTATGACCGTAGAGACGCGAGAATTCAAAACCGAGATCAAGCAACTGCTCGATCTCATGATACATTCCCTCTATTCCCATAAAGAAGTATTCTTGCGGGAGCTTATCTCGAATGCGTCGGATGCGATAGACCGCGGCCGGTACGAGTCGCTCACGAATGCGGATGTCCAGGAGAACGACAAGGAATGGACGATCAGGATTATGCGGGACCCGGAGAAGGGGACTCTTACGGTGAGCGACAACGGCATCGGCATGACAAGGGATGAGGCGGTAGAGGCCCTGGGGACCATTGCACGCTCGGGAACCAAGGAATTCCTCCAGGCCCTGCGGGACAAGGATATCAAAAATAACCCGGAGTTGATAGGCCAGTTCGGGGTAGGCTTCTACTCTTCCTTCATGGTTGCCGACCGGATCACGGTCCTTTCGAGGAAGGCGGGCTCGAAGGACCATACGGGCGTCAAGTGGGAATCGACGGGCGATGGCGCGTTCACCGTCGAGGATATAGAAAAGAAAGGCAAGGGGACGGACGTGGTCCTCCATCTGAGGGAGGACGAGAAGCAGTACCTGGAAGAATGGGAGATACGGGACGTTGTGCACCGCTATTCCGACTTTATCGAGCACCCGGTCGTGATGGAGGTGGAAAGGGAGAAACAGAGCGAGTTGGACAAGTCGAAAACCGTGAAGCTCAGAGAGGATGTGACGCTCAATTCGCGCAAGGCCGTCTGGCTGCGGGACAAGTCGGAGATCACGCCTGAGGAGTATGCCCAGTTTTACGAGCACATCTCCCACGACCCGGAAGGGCCGCTCAAGGTGATCCACTACAGGGCAGAAGGCACGTCCGAGTTTACTGCCCTGCTCTATATCCCTTCGAGGCTCTCCTCCGACATCTTTCATAAGGACTACAAGATAGGCCCCATGCTTTACGTGAAGCGCGTGAAGATCATGGACCATTGCGAGGAGCTTATTCCTCTGTACCTGCGCTTTATCAAGGGCGTGGTCGATTCTTCCGACCTGCCCCTCAACATATCGCGGGAGATACTGCAAAACAACAGGCAGGTCGAGGTCATAAGGAACAACATCATCAAAAAGGTGCTTGAGACCCTCGGCGAGCTCAAGGAGGACGGGTACGAAGAGTACCTCTCGTTTTATAAGCAGTCCGGCGGCGTGCTGAAAGAGGGTCTCTACTATGACTTCACGAGGAAAGAGACCATTGCGGACCTCCTCCTCTTTGCCTCGACGAAAGCCGAAGACGGGAAACTGAGGTCGCTCCGGCAGTATGTGGATGACATGAAGGAGGGGCAGGAGCACATCTACTATATGCCGGCGCCCTCTTTTGAAGAGGCGGTGAAATCGCCTTATCTTGAGGCGTTTCGCGCGAAGGACTTCGAGGTGCTCATTATGCTCGACGAGGTCGACGACCTCGTGATGACCGGTTTTGCCTACAAGGAAAAACAGCTCAAGTCAATCATCGCGGGGGACGTCGACCTGGACAAGTCCGGGAAGGCGGAAAGGGAAAAGGCACACGTGAAGTACCGGAACCTGATCGACCTGATCAAGGAAGAGCTGAAGGATCAGGTAAAAGACGTGCGCCTCTCGGGAAGGCTCCTGGATTCCATGTGTCTCCTCGTGGCCGACGAGGGGGGCCTCAACCCGCAGATGGAGAAAATCCTCAAGGCCATGGGGCAGAACGTGCCCGATAGTAAGAAGATACTGGAGATCAATCCCGATCACGCGCTTTTCGCGGCGATGAACGACCTTTTTGAGCGTGACAAGAAGAGCCCGGTCTTGAAGGAGTATATAGCGCTCCTCTACGATCAGGCGCTGCTCCTCGAAGGATCGAGACCCAAGGACCCTGCCGCGTTTGCAAAGAGCCTGGCACGTTTAATGGTCGACGGCCTGAAGCGGGAATAGTCACCCGTTCTTTTCTTCTTTAGGCGGCCGGCCGACGGCCTGTTAGGAATCGCGATCTTCGGCGCCCTGCTCCGGTCGTGAGGCTACGCCGTACGTACAGTACGGCTCCGCTCAACGATCCTCGCAGGGCATCCAAATCTCATCGATTCCGAACAGGCCGTCGTCCACCCGATCCGGCATCGAGTACCACCATGATCGATGCCGGAAGTTTGGGTGCGCCCTCTCTCCGTCACCCCGGCGAAAGCCGGGGTCCAGGGCTTTTGGAGCTATGTTCCCGACGCCACCGGATGGATTCCGTGTCAAGCCCATTGCCGTCATTCTGGTGGAATTCTTTATTCGTCCTATACGTCCTGATAGTCCTATAATGACTCTCGCCAATTGGCCTGCATCTTCGCCTCCTTTCGAACCGATTCTACCTCCACGTCTATCACAATTCCGCAGTCTTTGATATCTCAAGGTAGTCAAAGGTCTTGGCCACATGAGGGTGGTTCACTTTCGCGCTGAGCACTGCGCTACGATTAAATCTCTTTTCTGACGAATAGGTCTTCGGTACCTTTAGCGCGACACCAGCTCTCTACTCTACCTCATGCCTATACTTGCCTATTACGGCGTGAAGGAGCATTTTCCGTCGTGAACATCCTCCTGCATCCGGTCATCCGGCGCAGAGAGTCATCAAAACTGCGGTGCCGTGGCCGGCAGGCTCGCCGAATCGATGCCTTCGCACAGCGAGTTGTTCACGGTCACGTTGCCGGAGGCGTCAAACGTCACGGTCCAGATGGTGTCGTAGTCGTTGCTCGGCCAGGTTTGGGCCGCCTCAGGTGTCGCGCCGGTATATTGATAGGTCTGAAGGAGCGCAGCCACCATCGGGGGGAAGTGGTCGTGCTCCCATGCGAGCAGTATCGTATGATTAGAGAACGTCCCGTTTAAGAAAAATTTGTTGACCGTCGCCTGGGGCGAGTTCGGATCGAACAGCTCAATGTCATAGACCAGACAATAGGGCAGGTTGTTGGCGATAGCATAGGGCAGTACCGTGAGGGAGGGCCTGACATAGGAAAAATTGAGATCGCCCTGAATAACAAAAGAGCCTGGGTACACCTGAGCGGGATCGATCGAGTAAACCAGGTCGGGACTGATCTTGTTCTGCAGGGTAGATGCGAGAGCCAAAGCGCGCCATTGCCCGGCCCCAAGATAGTTGCCGTCGTCCCAACCGCTCGCCGGATGCGCCTCCGCGTGACGTACCATATAGACCGTCTCGTTCGTGTTGTGGTTCGTCGGAATCACGCCATTGACCCCTCCGGTCACGGTGATGGTAAAAGGAGTCTGCAGCGTGTTGCACGCAGCCGCCTGCACGGGCGCAGGCAGCACGGGATAAGTGGAGGGCGGGGAAAGGTTGGCGTTGTAAGTGATGAGGCTCGCCGCTCCCGAGGGCGTGATCGAGATCGCATAGATGAAGTTGGGGCCTATATACGTGGCCGGGAGGTTCAGCTTGTAGCCCCCGGTGCTGTTGATGCCCGCCATGAGCGCGCTGATCGTCTCCCAGGGCGCGGAGAAGACGTAAAAGCCCGGGACATTCGCGTTGATGATGCCGGCTGCCAGTGAATCGTTGTCGCCTTCGGTGTTGTTGAAGTCGAGGCCCTGGCATCCGGGGCAGGACGCAAACGGCGAGGCGACCCCGCTCGGAAGAGGCACCGACGCGTACGAGGCATTGAGAGGGTAGCTGTTGCACGTGTATGAGGGCGAGCCCGGGGTACTGTTGAGGGTGATCTGGTTGAGAAGGGCAAACTGCTGGATGTAGGCGATTGCCGCCATGTCAGGGTAATTGGTTGCGGTCTGCAAATGGGTCGTCGGTTCGAGCACACAAATCCGGGTTACATTCTCTGTCCCCAGCACCTGCTGTTTCAGGTAACCGGCCATGAGGAGCGAGCGCTGCAGGCCCTGATCGGTGAGGTTTGCCGTGCTCGGATTGATGTCCCCGGACGCGTGGTAAGCCAGATCCGGGCTTACCACGAAGATCAGGTTGACGTTGCCGGCGCTCAACGGAACGACCTGGTCAGAGCCTGAACCGCCTGTGCACCCTGCAAGCAGCATCAGGGCAAGAACCAGAAACAGGGACCGTACAATGGAAATTCTCTTCATATTCGGAATCCTGTTTGGATGATTCTTGCACGCACTCAATAGGAGTTCACGCCGTTGATAAAGTCTTGTTCGTCCATATTGCCGATGCTTGACCAGTAGGCAGGCCAGGTCGCGTCCGTAATGGGCGGATTCTCGACGGCTGTAGAGGGAACGTGTCCGGAAAAGTAGCTCCCCCGGTAAAAGGCCTGTTTTGCGCTATTCGTTTTGAACTGCGGAAAGAGCTGCGTCAAGGAATCGTTCAGGTAGCCCTGCATGCCGTAGGCTTTCGAAAAAGTGTAATAGCTCGCGAACTGTGCCGGCGTTGTCGAGAGATCACAGTTCAGGGAGATGTAGTCGGTCGCCATGAGGGTATCACCGGAAATCGTGAAGACCTTAAAGGCAGGGTTGTTGCCGAACAGGGGGCTTATGCCGCCCGCTATGTCGAGCACTTGACCGGGCTGCACGATGCGGTATTCGTCCAAGTGCGTATGGGCGCCGAGGGTGAAGGTTATAAGGCCCGGATACTGGGAAAGTATCTGGAGACAACTCGCCTGGTAGCTGGGATCTTCGTTCCAGAACATGGCGGCGGTCGTGACCTGACTGCCGGAAAAGGTGCATCCGGACGCGTTAGCTCCGGTAGGCATATGCATGAGGAGCCAGACTTTTTTCCCGCTCGCCTGGGCTGAAGCGAGCGTGGTATTAAGCCAGGTGAGTTGAGCGGTTAACCCGCCCGGAGAGGTGTTAGTGTCGGCCGAGGAGTACTCGAACGAATTGAGCCCTATGACCACGAGGTTGAGGCTGGGGATTTCCGCTGAATAGTAGCCTCCGCTCGTGAAGGTAGTGAGGAATGTCTGCCGGTCGACGATGCCGTTGAGGAATTGCGAGTAAAAAAGCTGGGCCGTGCTGGAAAGAAAAGCGCTTTCGGCTCCGACGCCCCCATACGAATCGGCATTTCCGAGGGCGAACAGGACGGGAAGGTTCCCCACGGCAGAGCGCACCTGCTCCATGAAAAAGGCAACCGTGTTGTTGGCGAAAGCCTGCGCGGCTGCGACGTCTTGTGAGCCGTAGAGCTGGTAAAAAATTGTTTCAAAATTGTGGCCGAGAATGTCGCCCGTATAGATAACGAATGGACTCGCTCCGAGGTTCTGTCTCACGGCCGAGAGGGTGAGCGCAAGGAGCGGGTAGTTGGTGTCGAATTGGGTAGCGCCGTTGGCCCCCCATAGCGAAGGCGTCGTTACCTGCGATCCCTGAAAAATTGCCGGCCACCCGCTGATATCTGTCGTGTTAAGCGCCGTAAAGAGAGTCGGGTCATAAAAAGGATTGAAATGGACGTCCGAGAAGACGAGTACCGGGAAGCTCGATGTCGGGCCGCTCCCGCCGCCGCCCCCGCATCCGGTATTTATCGTGCTGAGGAAAAGCCCGCCTGCAACTGCCTCGACCGTGTATAGTAAGAAATTCCTGCGGGTTACACCGCGGACTATTTTAGAGTCTTCGTCACTGCCCGCTAACTTCAACTCTTCGCCCGTGAGGATCTTGTTGCTCTTTTCTGAATCTCTGTCAACCATAGGTACTCTCCTGTGATCGAGCATTTGTTGTTTAAGTAAGCCCGAAACAGCTATAAGTAAGGCGGAAACAGCGTTTTCAGCGTGCTGATCATTTGCGGACTCAGCTGCTTAAACAGTTCCGCGTTGTACGATGCACAGCCGCGGCGCCCTCCGTATCCCCAAGCACTTTTTCATTGAATGCCTCATGTGTTCGGTCCCACCCGCGCGGATGGTGCGGCTTTTCAGATGCTACTTATTCTGTAAGTACGTATGAGATTAATGTCAAGACACGACGGAGACCTAAATCCACCACCTGCTTTTGTCTGATCCCCTTTGAGACCCTAAAAGGTCGGGTTGAACAAGGGGGGAGGAGGGGGGGAGGTGGGGACATCTTCACCGGTTTCACTTGCTGGGCTGTTGACCCCCAGCCTACTCATTTATCAATTACCATTCGTACCGAAGTAACATGATTGTACGGGCGAAGGACTGTCTCGGATACTCCCCACTCGAAGACGCTATATTGCACGCGCGTCCCGCTGCTTCGCAGAGTCATCAGTCATCAGTCAGGAGTCATCAGTTATCTTGGAAATCATAGATGTCAGCATGGCCCTTACCTCGTTGTATCCGTGCTCCAATTCTGCGTGCGCCTTTCCGTCAAGGTACCCTTCTTCAAGACTCAATAATAACCAGTAATCCGTCTCGCCAGCCTCACGCCTCGCAATGGTCAGGGAATTCTGAAATGCCTTTCCTTTGTTTCCGCCGAAGCCTTCGGCGATATTTGCCGGTATGGACGTGGCGGAGCGAATGACCTGCCCCTTTATCATTCTCGCTTCATCCGTTTGGGGAAACTCTCGACACGCCCGCAGGACCGCCCGCGCCAAACAGTGTGCCTTCTGCCACACCACCAAATCCCTGTAAGTCTTAATCATTATTTCACTCCTGACTGATGACTCCTGACTCCTGACTGGCGCCTCTGGCGCCCGTCGCAATCCTTTATTCATCAAGGCCGCTGCTTCGCAGAGTCATCAGTCATCAGTCAGGAGTCATCAGTGAAAGCCTATCGGATTAAACCCGACTAACCGCCCGGATTTCTCTACACTGAAGCCTTTGGCAGTATTGACTTCGTTCTTCACTTGTGACTGATGACTGATGACTCTTGACTGGCGCCTCC
>Ga0187856_1002857_pt1 | contig 12390 bp, 12 predicted proteins | sample June2016WEW_8_40_FD_132443 | JGI IMG/M metagenome (GOLD analysis project Ga0187856, IMG submission 132443) | Peatland microbial communities from SPRUCE experiment site at the Marcell Experimental Forest, Minnesota, USA - June2016WEW_8_40 | ecosystem: Environmental > Terrestrial > Soil > Wetlands...
TCAGGCGCGATGGGCGCCATTCCAAGACAGCGGGCGACGGTTTCGGTCGCGACGCCCATGTCTCGCGCCCAGCCGTCCAGAATCACGATCTCGGCGACGCCGCCCTCCGGCACGTCGATCTCGACGTTCAGACTGGCGCAAGGCTCGAAGCCGTAAAGCAGTCCTTCGTCGCTCGGGTCGCGCTGGGCGCCAAGACCAAGCAGGCTGTCGGGCGCGTTGGTGGGTCCGAGCCCGTAGAAGCGCGACTTCACGTCCTCATAGCCCTTGAGCGTAATGGTTGTCCCGGGGGCCGCGCCGATGGCGTGAAAGCCGATCTCTGGCGAAAGCCGCCGGTCCGCGCGCTTGCGCGCGCCGCCCTTGAGCAGGCGATTCTGGGCAAACACGGCTCCAAGCGACCGCACGAACCAGGTGCCGACGTGAATGGCGTTATAGGCCGGGTCGCGCTGTTCGACGCCGGTCTCGTTCAAGACCCATTCGCGCAGCGACGCCAGCATGATTTTGCGCGGGCGCTTTTCGAGATTAATCAACTTCAGCCGCGCCGTCTCCACCGCTTCGCTGGAGGAGAGCGCGACGCGCGCCTCGACGTCGAATCCCTGTTGGCGGCTCTGGAAAAACAGGCGATTGTCGCCCTCGTTGATCAGCGTCGCCTTGGCCCCGACGCCATGCGTGGGCGCGTGGCCGAGCGACCACAAGGGCCCACCGTCTTCGCGCAGGAATAAAAACCGCCCGCGCGGATGGGCGTGGTCGGTGGGACGCCGGGTGAGATCGATCGGCGGACCGCCGCGCGCGACGCCCTCGATGCGGATCGCGCCCTGCCCGTCTTCGAACCATTCGGCCGTCATCAAGCCATTGGCGAGTTGCAGCGGGCGCGACCCCGGCGCGCCGCCCGCGCCGGTGACGCCGACCAGCGGCAATTTGCCGGCGCGCGCGAGTTGCATCAAGAGGAAGACGATCAACGCCAGCGCCAGCACGCCGGCGTAAACGAGGTAGCCGCTGACGAGATAGAGGTAGGACGGCGGCCGCATATGGCTCATTTGCTCGGCGCCGGACCAAGCCTTGTCCCATTCGGCCCCACGCGGAATATAGAAAGGCAACAACAGCGGCGCCCAGGTGCCGAAACGCCTGATGCCCTCGGGAATGGCGCGGCTGATCTGCGCCTTGCCGAGGAAGCGCGCCGCCTTTTCGTCGGCGATGTCGCCTCCGATGAAGGATAGATTGACCAGCGTCGCGACGCGCAGCCCCATGTGGTCGAACCAGATCAGGACGCGCAGGGCGTCGAAGGCGAGCAGCGCCGTGAAAATATCGAGGCTCCACTGGCGGAACTCATTGTCCGGCAGGGCCGCATTCAACCAGGTCGCGACGCCCGTGCGCACCAGCCCATCCTGATTGTACCATGTCGGATCCGGCGACGCCTTCAGGAAGGAATAGATCACCGGGGCCATCCACAGGCCCCAGCGCAGCACGCGGACGGCGTTTTCGATCAGAAGGTCGAGGCCTTCGAAACTCGCGAGTTGGCGCAGCGGCTTCAGGCTGCGCTGGATGAGCGCTGTGAGGAAGAACATATTGATCGAGAACAAGGGCGCCGCGAACACCCATTGAATGACGCCCGAAAGCGACTCGTCATAGAAAACCCGCACGCCGCCATCGGCCATGCCGAGGTTGGTCGCGCCCCATTTAGAGAATAAGGGGCGAATGATATAAGCGTTGACCGGGCGGCCGTCGGCGCGATAATCGAGCGACACATAGGCTTGGAATTTCGAGACGATGGTCGCGACCTGGCCGGTGTCGAGGTACCAGGCGATGGCCCCGGCGACCAAGCCTCCCAGCACGGTTCCGAGCGCGTAGACGCGCCAACTGCGAAGATGCTGCCGGCGCTCCTCGCGCAGTTCGACAGCGTCGAGGGCGGCGTCGACGCCGGCGAACGTCAGGGCGCCCACGGCTGCGCCGAACAAAAACCGATCGAACCCGCTCCAGCCCGGCAGGTCGAGATAAAGGGCCAGCCAGGCCCCTACCCCAGCCACGACGCCGCGCGCGAAATTCGAGTTTCTCGCATATGCGGCTTCGAGCCGGCCAAAAAACGGCGGCGTCGAATCTGTGCTTTCGACGATGGCGCGCGCCAAGGGAAACAGCAGCGCGCCGAGAATCGCCGCGCCGAGCGGTCCGGTGGCGTTAATGACCGCGACCGCCGGCGTGAAACCCAGGATCAGATTGGCGCCAAGCAGCAGTCCCATGAAAACGAGACCGTAGACGAGACCTTTTTCGGCGCCGCTTTTCCAATCACCGAAGACGATGACCGACAGCGAGGCCGATCCCCGCAACAGGCCCGCCAGCGACTGCGTGACGAGATAAGTCTCGCCCCATAGGCCCGCCTGCGCCAGCGCCGCGGCCAGCACCGCCGCGATTTGCGCGATGGGCGCGGGCACCCATGGCGTGACGTAGGACGAGACCGCGGTCGCGATATAGGGCGTGACGGCGGCGTAAAGCGCCGCGAGAAACAAGACGCCGTGCGGGCGCCACTCCTGCGGCAAGAAGCGGCCAAGCGCTAGCGGAGCGCCGACGACAACCGCCTCGTTGACCAAAAACAGCACAAGCACGCGCCCGACGACGGCATTGACGAACTCCGGCGCTTCGAAACCCAAAAGCGCCGCCCGCCCCAATTCGATCGCGACGGGCGAGCCGAGCGCGACGAGCAGACAAAACAGAAACGGCAATGCGAACAGCGCGGCGCGGATCGCGAGAGGAGAGCGCCCGGTGAGCCCGACGGAGCCCGCGAGATAGACAAAGACCGCCGTCCCGACGCCGCTGGGGGTTAACAGAAAGAGGCTTTCAATCGACGTCGGCGCGCGCCACAAAACACCCGACGGGTCGCACAGCGCCGCGAGCGCCGCCACCGCGAAAAAATCCGCCGCCGCTAAAATGCTTTTTTGGCGGCGGTCAAGCGCCGCGTCGTGACGCGATGCGAGCAGATAGAGCGCGAGCGCCGCCAGCGCGCCCGCGAAAACGGCTTGGCCGAGCCCGTTCGCGGCCTCGACAACCGCCGCCGCCAACAGGGCGCACCCCAGGAGCATTCGTTCGAGCTTGCGTCCCGAAGACTCCATTCCCAAGTCAATTGCGGCCATGGCGTTTCCTTAGCGCGGCCGATTCGTGACGGACGCATTAATGCTCTGATCTGGAATCATGGGCATTTTGTGAAGTCATTGCCGGATGGCGGCGGAAAAGTCGACCCCACCGGCGAAGGAGGCGGACGAGCCGGCGCGCCCCTTCGCAGAATCACCGGAAGCGTCTATAGTGAAAAGAGCGTAAACCCGCGCGTTTTTAGTGAGCGGAAGAAAGTGGCTGACATGGACGATACCGGACGCGAAGGCGGCTCCCCGCTGGAGCCGACGCGGATCGGCGCCGGGGCCGCCAAGGGGAGGCCGGAGACGCCGGGAGTGGAATTGGCGCCCTCGCCGCGCGCCGCTCCGCCGAATCTTGAACAACGCGTCACCAGTCTGTCGGCCGCTCTGCGCCGAGCCCGAATCGACAGCGCCGCCCAGTCGGGCGTCCTCGCCGATCTGCGGGGAGCGGAAATCGCGCGGCTGGAAATTCTGCGCGAGCAGCTCGAGCCCGTTCTTGCGCAGTTGCCGCGAGACTGCGACCTGTTCGACGTGGCGGTGTCGCCGGGCGAGCGCCCGCGACTGTTCATCGATCAGATCGGCTTCGTCGAACTTGCCCATGACCAGCGAACCTATCGTTTTTTGCAGGACACGCGGCATGGACGCATCAAGATCTGCGAAAACGACAAGCTCGACGCGGTGGTCGACGCCATCACCGCCTATATCGCGCACCGTCTGATCGAGCGGGAGAAGGCGCTGGCGGCGGATTACGCCAGCGGCGGGGCGGGAGCGGCCGTCGCGGCGCGGGCCGCCGCGCGCGCGCAAGCCTTGGGCGGAGCCGGCCCCGCGCAAAGCACGTTTTCGATTCAGGCGTGGCGAATTTTTCTGTTTTTCGTGGAGCTCGTGGGGTCGGTGACCTTTTTTGGGCTGCTCGGGCTGCTGGGTGTGTGGCTGTACCGCAATTTCAAATAGCGTCAAGGCGAAAGGAAAAATGCGATGGCGTTTACGCGCAGATCGTTTTTGGCCGGTTTTATTTCTTGTCCGCTTTGCGCCGCCGCCGCCAGAGCGGAGGACGCGCACTGGGACTACGAGGATCTTCACAATTGGGGCGAGCATTCGTCCAATGAGGCCTGCGCCTACGGCGGCGAACAATCGCCGGTCGACCTGACCGGCGCCATCAAGGCCAAAATTCGCGCGCCCGTCCTGTCCTGGAAGCCGCAAGCATTCACTGTCGTCAACAATGGACACACGATCCAGGCCGACGCCGCGCCGGGAAGCTTCGCCACGTCGGAGAATGGCAAGTTCGAGCTTAAGCAATTTCATTTTCACGCGCCGAGCGAACATGCGATCGACGGCAAGCGCGAGGCGATGGAGGCGCATTTCGTCCACGCCAAGGAGGGCGGCGACTTGCTGGTGCTCGGCGTGCTGATGCGGGCTGGCGGCTCCAATAAGGTCTTCTCCGCGATCATGGCGGCCGCGCCGCGAACGAAAGGCGAGGCGGCGCTGAAGGAGCCGGTCGACGCGACGGCGCTTTTGCCGAAGAATCGTCATTTCTTCCGCTACGAGGGCTCGCTCACGACTCCACCGTGCTCGGAAGTCGTCAATTGGTATGTCTTTTCCACGCCCATCGCGGTCGCGGCGAGCGACATCGACACTTTCAAAGGGATTTTCCCGATGAACGCCCGCCCGCTGCAGCCGCTGCGCCGGCGCATGTTGCTGACGGATTAGCGCGGCGCTGCTCGGCGAACCCGCGCGACCGAGGCCGAACGCATAAATTGGACATAGTGCGTCGGTCTTATGCCAGCGGCAATTGCTCTCGGCGTCGCTTGAGAGACCGATTGGTGGATCGCTTCGCGAGAAGACGGGAAAGTTTCAATCACGCTAAATCGATCCGCGCTGGCGCTGGCGGCCGTGTCGCTTTCCTTCGCGTCGGCCAATGCGCAAGAGCGCGACCAAAAATTCACCCTGCCGCATATCACGGTGACGGGAACATCGTTCGCCGAAGTTAAACCCGACATCGCAACCTTGACGCTCGGCGTTGTCAGCGAAAAACCCACCGCCGCGGAAGCGGAATCGGAGAACGCGAAGGCCGCGGCCTCCGTGATCGCGGAGTTCAAGGAGCTTGGCGTCGATCCGAAGGACATAAAAACCTCAAGCCTGGTCCTCGCGCCCGTGATGGTCGAGGAACGTGATCCAAAAACCAATGGCGTCGTCAAACGCACCCTGACCGGATATCGCGCGGAGAACGGGCTTACCGTGACGATCCGCGATGTCGACAAAGCCGGCGCCATAGCTTCCCGCGTCGTGGCGAGCGGCGCGAATTTTTATCGCGGCCTATATTTTAGAGTATCCGACAAGGAGGCGCGGGAAGACGGCTTGCGCGCCGCCGCGGTGAAGGAGGCAATGCGGAAGGCCGCCCTTTATTCGCATGGCGCCGCGATGAAGCTAGGGCGGCTGCTGGCGATCGAACCAAACCCGGAGTTTGGAGCAGCGGACTTGCCCATGCAAAGATCGTCCGAAGGACCGCGCGCCGTGGTTGTGCCAATCGAGCCGGGAAATGTGCGGATCGAGGCCACGGTTTCAGCGACATGGGAGCTTGTGCCGGAATGACCCAAGAGGCGATGAGCTTTAACCGCGGCGCGCGTTGAGCGAGCTCGCCTCGCGTCGCGTGGAATCGGAGTGACGGCCTCACAGGTCGAGCGCGCCCAAATCCACCAATTCGCCGCTCGCATTGGCAACGCCGCGCGCCCTGCCCTTGATGGCCAGCCGCTCGCCCGCGCGCTCTATCGAAAACAAGTGATAGGCGGCGCCGGGCAGATGCGTCCCGGCCTTCGCCGAGGCGGAAGCGACACCCACGACGGGAACTTTTCCCCGCGGGCCCGGCAGATGATGCACGCTCTGCCTGTGGTTGTGGCCATGCAGCACCAATTCGGCGCCGCGGGCGGCGATGATATCGTCGAACGCGCCGGCGTCATCCAGTCCGCGCAGCGCCCGCGCGCCGCCGCGATGCGGCGGATGATGCAGCAGCACGACGCGCGCGAGCCCCTCCGCCCCGGTGCGCTCCAACAACTCCGCGAGATCAGCGCATTGTTTCGCCCCAAGACGTCCGGAGGCGACAAAAGGGGCGGTCGGCACGCCCGACGACAGGCCAATCAGCGCGACGCCCCCGCGCCGGCGCAGATAGGGAAAGCCGACAGCGCCGTCGTCGCCGCGGCTCCAGGGCGCGAAAGTCTCGTTCAGCAGCGCCATGGCCCCCGGGACATAGGCGTCGTGGTTACCGGGCGAAAAACTCACCTGCTCCGGCCCGCCAAGCCGATCGAGCCATTCCCGCGCCAAGGCGATTTCCCCGCTAAGGCCAATATTGACGATATCGCCGGTCATCGCGACATGATCGGGCTTTTGCGCGAGGAGATCGTCGACGAGCCGGGCGAGCAGCGACATGTCGTGCTGGGCGGCGCGCTTGCGCAGCCAGTTCACATAGCCGGTGGCTCGCTTGCCCAAAAGCTCCGCGAGATTAGGGCGAGGAATCGGGCCGATATGGGCGTCGGAGAGATGGGCGAGAAGGAAGCTCACGCTGCTCACGCGCCCCCGATCAACACGCCGGCGGCGAGCACGATGGCGCCGCCCAGCACGATCTGAAACACCGCCTGCAGGAAGGGCGTGTCCATGTAGCGGGCGCGGACATAGGCAATCGCCCAGAGTTCGAAAAACACCACCACCGCCGCGATGGTCGTGGCGATGCGAAAATGATCGGGCAGCGTGTCGGGGACAAGATAGGGCAAGGAGTGGCCGAGGCCGCCGAGCGCCGTCATCACCCCGCAAATGCCGCCGCGCAGCAAGGGCGAACCGCGCCCTGTGAGCGAGCCGTCGTCGGAAAGCGCCTCGGCGAAACCCATGCTGACGCCGGCGCCGATCGACGCGGCGAGGCCGACGAGAAAAGTCGGCCAATTGGCTTGGGTCGCGAAAGCCGCCGCGAACAGCGGCGCCAGCGTCGAGACCGAACCATCCATCAAGCCGGCGAGGCCGGGCTGCACATATTGCAGCACGAACATGCGATGGCGGGTTTCGTTCTCCTCCTCGACGGCGGTCTTGGTGAGCGTGGCGGCGCCGATACGTTCGGCGATCCTTTCGTGACCGCCTTCCATCGCCGCGAGATCGCCTAAAAGCTTGCGAACGCCAACGTCCGAGGACTGATCGCGCGCCTTTTCGTAAAAACGGCGGCTTTCGAACTCCATCGTTTCGGCTTGCTTGCGGATGGTGTCGAGCGGCAGATTCTTGGTGAGCCACACGGGACGCCGGCGCAAAAAGCCCTTCACGTCCTCGCGGCGGATCGGCGGCAAATGCTCGCCGAAGCGCTTTTGATACTGTTCGAGCAGCATGTGACGGTGACGGTTCTCCTCCTTGGACATCTGCTCGAACAGCTTGGCGGAGGCTGGATAGCGCTCGGCGAGATCCTCGGCGAAACACATGTAGATACGGCCGTCCTCCTCCTCGGAGGTGATGGCGAGCGCCAGAATTTCGCGTTCGGTTAGTTCCGAAAAGGCTTTCACGGTGACTCCGGAGGGCGACGGGCGAGGTCGTCGCCGGTTCGGAACTTTGTAGAGTGTCCCGAAGTTTTTTGCCATAGACTGCGTCGATCCTGATCACGGCGAGTCCCATGACCGAGCAAGACCCAAGACCCCGCGCCCCGCTGACGACGCGTCTGATCACCTTAGCCGGGCTGTTCCAGCGGCCGATGACGCTCGGCGTGCGCGGCCTCGTCATCGACCCCGCCGGCAAGGTGCTGCTGGTGCGCCACACTTATGTGCCGGGCTTTTTTCTCCCGGGCGGTGGCGTCGAACGCGGCGAAACGCTGATCGAGGCGATGACGCGTGAACTCGCCGAGGAAGGCAATATCGTCGTCGAGGAGGCGCCCACGCTTTGCGGCGTCTATCTCAACCGCGCCGCCTCGTCCCGAGACCATGTGGCGCTCTATGTCGTGCGCTCTTTTCGCCAATCCGCCCCCCATGTTCCCGACCGGGAAATCGCCGAAGCGAAGTTTTTTTCCCCCGACGCGCTGCCGGACGACGCCACGCGGGCGACGCGGGAGCGGCTCGACGAGGTTTTGCAGGGGGCGACGGCGTCGCCTTATTGGTGAACGGCGCGTTGGGAGCGTCGGACGGTTGACGCGCTTATGACCTAACTCATTGATTTGATTTGGTTCGAATTTCGTTGGGAAAATCTCGACTTCCGCCCGGAGCTAAAACCGAGCAATCCCCGCCACTCCCTTCCAGTCCTCGATATCCAGCTCGGGACGTTCGCGCCGATATTCGGCGTAAAGCGCGACGCCGAGTTGATCCTCCAATATATCGACCTTGACCCCTTTCGCGCGCAAAAACTCTTCGTTGCCGCTGGCGTTGGTCACGTCGCCGACGACGACCCGGTTGAATTGGCGCATATAGAGGAGCGTCGCGCATATGTCGCACGGGCTAAGCGTGGTGTAGAGGGTTGTCTGGCTGAAATTCTCCCTCCCGGCGTCTCTAATCGCCGATGTCTCCCCGTGGTTATAGGGGTCGTTTTCCTGCACGAGAGTATTGTGCCCCTTTCCCACGATCTGACGTGTTTGGTTGTCGACGATCACCGCGCCAATGGGGCACCCGCCCTCGTCAAAACTCTTTCGCGCCAGCCAGACGGCGATACGCAGAAAATCGCGGTCGCTCAGTTTTTCGAAGAAGCCTCGCTCAACGACGGATGGAAGGCTCCGCGTGGGGATATGGGCGATCGCATTGAGGACCGCGTCGGTGATGGCGGTGTCCCCCTTGATTAGAGCGCCCAAGCTGCGTCCTCCCCGCTAAGAGCGATAGAGCTTACGATGCCGACCATAAACGTCAATCCCGCGCCTGAAATCGCCGAGATCGTCGCCGGAATTGGCGGAACGAAACCTAGCCCTAGATTGCGGGCGCGCCCGCCGCGAGCTTCGAAATATCCTGGTAGCCATACGAAATATCGGCGAGCGTGACGCCCAAAATGGTCCATTCGCCGTCGATCCCGGTTCTTTTCGCGCCGAGCGCCTCATGAAAGCGGCGTGCTGGCGGATAGTCGCGAAACACCCAGCCCGAGGCCCTGGAATAGCCCTCCGCGATAAGATGCTTCGCCATAGCGCTCATCATCGCGCGCCCGAGCCCCCTTTGCTGCGCCCGCCGCAACAAATAGAGCGTCGAAAACTCTACCGGAAAACCCGCCTCCTCGAGGCGCGGACTGCGCTGACGGCCACAGGCGGCGAAACCACAGGGCGAGCCCACCCCGCCATGGGCCAGAAACACAGCGCCGGCGTCATCGCCTTGGCAGCTTCGAAAAATATCGCGCCAGCGCTCCGCCTGTTCCTCGATGCTCATCAGGCTTAGCGCCTCTGGCGGCATCAGCGACGCATAGGATTCGCGCCAGGCGTCGACGTGAAGCTGAGCGATAATCTCCGCGTCGTCCATGCTGGCGCGGCGGATCCGGGCCTCGGCCATCGCGAATTCCTCCGACTCCTTGTTTAATAATTTGTATTAATAGTTTGCCACGCCAAGCGCCCCGCCGCCACCCGCTTCACGCCTTGCCGCGACCGTGCTAACCCGCAGGGATGATCCACCTCGCCCTGCGTTTCTTACCGCTAACCACCGACGACGAAGCCGCCATCGAGAAACTCGACGAGCACGCTTTCGGTCCCGGGCGCTTCGCGCGCACGGCCTATCGGTTGCGCGAGGGCGTGGCGCCGGATCTGTCGCTGTCCTTCGTCGCACGGGTCGGCACGCTGCTGGTCGGCGCCAATCGCATGACGCCGATTCTGATCGACCTCGATCCGGCGCTGTTGCTCGGGCCGCTCACCGTCGAACCGGCGTTCCGCTCGCAGGGCGTCGGCGAGGCGTTGATGATGAAATCGCTCGACGCCGCGCGCGACGCCGGCCACGGTCTTGTGTTGCTGGTCGGCGACGTGGATTATTATTCGCGCGTTGGCTTCAAGCGCGTCCCGCGCGGAAAAATCACCATGCCCGGACCGGTCGATCCCGACCGCCTGCTCTATTGCGAGTTGCGCGACGGCGCGTTTGCGGCGACAAGCGGGAAAATGCGCAGGCTTTAGCTGGCGCTTGCCCCCTCCCCAACGACCCGAAAGGACGCTTTGCCCGGAACCTCCCCGCGACTGATTCTCCGTTACGACGCACTGGTCGCTTCCCGCGCCATCGAACGCGACCCCGCGCAACTCGTGGCGCTGGAGACGCTGGACCGGCTCGCCAGGGATTTGGCGCGCCCGGCGCCCGCTCGCGCGGCCCTTGGCTTCCTGGCCCGTTTCAAGCGGCGAACAGCGCGACGCGCCCCGCGCGGCGTCTATCTCTGGGGCCATGTCGGGCGCGGCAAGACGACGCTCATGGACCTTTTCTTCGACGCGGCGGCGGTCGAGAAAAAGCGGCGCGTGCATTTCCACGCCTTCATGGCGGAAGTTCACGAACGGTTGCACCGGGCCCGCCGCGAGACCAATGGCGGAAGTGATCCCGTCTCCCGCGTCGCCGCCGAATTCTCGCGCGAGGCGCGGCTGTTGTGTTTCGACGAATTCGCGGTGTCCGACATCGCCGACGCGACCATTCTGGCGCGGCTGTTTTCCGCGCTCTTCGCCGCCGGCGCCGTGGTGGTCGCGACCTCCAACACGGCACCCGAGCGGCTCTACGAGAACGGCCGCAACCGCGATCTGTTCCTGCCTTTCATCGCTCTGCTGCAGGAGCGCATGGAGGTTGTCCAACTCGACGCGCGCGCCGATTTTCGGCTGGAGAAAACCTGCGGCCGCGAGGTGTTTTTTGTCGCCGCCGACCCAGAGGCCAAGGCGGTTGCGGAGGCGCGACTCGCCGCCCATATGGGCGACGGCCCGTTCGAGCCGGCGACCTTGCGCGTAAAGGGGCGCGACATTCTGGTTCCGCTGGCGCGCGACGGATTGGCGCGCTTCGATTTCGCGGAGATTTGCGGGTGCCCGCTCGGCGCGGCGGATTATCACGCGCTGGCCGAGAACTTCGACAAGATCATCATCGACAACGTTCCCGCGATGACTTTCGACCGGCGCAACGAGGCCAAGCGCTTCATCACGCTGGTCGACGTGCTCTACGAGACGAAAACCAAGCTGATCCTTTGCGCGCAAGTCGAGGCCGAAGTCCTCTACCAAGCCGATCACGGCGCGGAGGCGCAGGAGTTTCGCCGCACGGCGTCGCGGCTCAGGGAGATGCGCTCGGAGGATTATCTCGACGCCTGGGCGGCGCGGCGCCGCCTCACCTAAGCCGGAGGCTTCCTCCCCTTCCAACTCGCGGAGCGGGCAACTCGAAGCGGCGGTGAGCCTCGGATGGATGGTTCACCTTCGAAGCGCGGCCCTCGCGCCGGATCCGCCGATGCGCTTCTTCCCAGTCTGGTTCCTGATCGCAATCCTGCGTCCAGTGCGCGACGGCGGCTTCGTCGCACCATTCGAGCAATTTCGGCATGGCCGCGCGATGCGCGCCCGCGGTCATGAAGGCTCTCATGGCGGCCTCGTCGGTCCAGACCGAGCGCATCCAAAAGGTGTCGCGCGCGTCGCGCAGAATACTGAAAGCAAGGTTGCCATCGGCCCGCCGCGCCTGCGACGCCGACCGGAACGCCGCGACGAAAAACGCCGGGAGGTATCTCCACGACCTCACCCGTAGGCGCGTGATCGAGATAAAGGGCATGGGTTCTCCGCGATTCTCCAACAGGGAATAAATTGCTCGCAAGCGTCCGGAAACGGCCGCGACTGGGTTTGTAACACTACCCTGGCATGGATGACGGGTCTCGCGCCGCGTGACGTATCGCATGAATGATCAGCTCGTTCTTGGTCGCTTCATAGAAAACGAGGTAAGGATAGGGCCGCGTGATCATGCGACGAATCAACGGATCGTCGGTCGTGGCGCCGACGAGCGGATGCAGCAAAATAAGTTCGATAATCGCCTCGACGCGCCTTTTGACGCGCATCGCGCCCTGAGGGGATTTATCGTCGATATGTTCGAGAATTGCGTCGAGATCGGCAAGCGCCCGAAGCGTGTAACGAAGCTTCACAGCCCGTGCTTGGCCCAAACAGCCCGCACCTGTTCGTCGGTCGCGAACTCATCCCGCGCGGCGGCGGCCTTCGAGCGATTGATCGCCGCCCGTTCGTCGGCGGTCAACACAGGCCCGCACCACTCGAGGAACCTGTCGCAGCTCTCCTCCAAGGTGGGCAGCGGCACGCGTGGCAGACGATCCTCGTTGCCGAAGGTCAGCGGAGACAGTTCCTGGCTGCTGCGCACGA
>Ga0187856_1002860_pt1 | contig 12384 bp, 9 predicted proteins | sample June2016WEW_8_40_FD_132443 | JGI IMG/M metagenome (GOLD analysis project Ga0187856, IMG submission 132443) | Peatland microbial communities from SPRUCE experiment site at the Marcell Experimental Forest, Minnesota, USA - June2016WEW_8_40 | ecosystem: Environmental > Terrestrial > Soil > Wetlands...
CCAATTCAGCGCACCGGGCCGCGGATTTCCAATGCAGCGTGCCGGCGCGCGATTGGCGCGGCTTATACGGGAGCCCTCCCGGCTCGTCAATGCGACGCGCCGGCGTTTAGCCGGCTCACACGGCGCCCTCAATTGAAGGTGAATGCCCTTCGCCGCGCCACTTTCCTTGTATAGAGAAGGCGTGTGACAGGTCCGAGACTCCCGGGAACAGCGCACCATGCACAGCCCGACGAATTTGCGCCAAGAGCGCGCCAAGAGCGGTGAGCGCGACCGGCTGATGGCGCACGAGCTCAGACCGGAAATCTGCGTGATCGGCGCCGGCGCCGGAGGTCTTTCCGCCGCGACCGCGGCGGCCGCTTTCGACGCGCGGACAGTGCTCATCGAAAAAGGCCGCATGGGCGGCGAACGCCTCAAAAAAAACGGCAGCGTGGCACTGCGAGCGCTGATCGCGGCAGCCGAACGCGCCAACGCGTCGCGCAACGGCGCGCGCTTCGGCATGAAGACGACGCGTTTCGGCGTCGATTTTGCCGCGGTCAGCGCGCACGTGAACAATATCATTGGCGCCGTCGCGCCGAACTCTGCGCGCCAACGCATGGCCGGCCTCGGTGTGCATGTCATCGAGGGCGCGGCGCGCTTCACCGATGAGCGCACCGTCACGGTCGACGACCTTGCGATCCGGGCGCGCCGCTTTGTCATCGCGACCGGCTCCTCGCCCATGCTGCCGGCGATTGCCGGCCTCCTCGACACGCCGCATCTCACCAACGAGACCGTGTTCGATCTCGCCGAAATTCCGCGCCATCTCATCGTCATCGGCGCCGGCGCGGTCGGGCTCGAACTGGCGCAGGCGTTCCGCCGGCTCGGCTCCGCGGTCACCGTGCTCGAAGCGGCGACGCCGCTTAAGAGCGACGATCCCGAATGCGCCGCCGTGGTGCTCGACGCGCTCGGGCGCGAGGGCATCAAGTTGCGCACCGGGGTCGAGATCGCGAAAGTCGGCCGCGCCCTGGCGAAGATTCAGGTCGTGCTCAGCACGCCAGCGGGCGCGGAAACCATCGAAGGCTCGCATCTTCTCGTCACGGCGGGACGCCGGCCGAACATCGAGGATCTCGATCTCGACGCCGCCGGCATCCGCTACACGCCGCGCGGCATTATCCTCGACAGGTCCCTACGCACCACCAACAAGCGCGTCTATGCGGTGGGCGACGCGACCGGGGGACCCACATACGCCCACATCGCCAATCACCACGCCAGGCTGGTGATCGGCCACGCGCTGTTTCGCGTGCCGATCAGGGTCAACCATCATGCCATACCCTGGGTGACCTATACCGATCCCGAGTTGGCCCAGGTCGGTCTTCTCGAAGAGGAGGCACGGGCGCACAGCGGAACCATTCGCGTCTTGCGCTGGCCTTATCACGAGAACGACCGCGCGCAGGCCGAGCTGGCGACCGCCGGCCACATCAAGGTCGTCACCGACCGCGCGGGCGACATTCTCGGCGTGACGATTGTCGGCGCGCACGCGGGGGAATCCATCACCGCCTGGACGCTGGCTATCAGCCAGAAGCTGAATATCCGCGCCTTTGCCGGGCTCGTCGTTCCCTATCCGACCTATGCCGAAGTGGGAAAACGTGCGGCGATGACCTATTTCGCCCGCGGTTTGACGTCTCCTCGGCTGCGTCGCATCATAGGCTGGCTGCGCCGTGTTGGTTGATATCCATTGCTAATGGACCGGCAGCAAGGCATCGCCCAAAGGCACTGCCCAAAGGCACTACCTAAAGGCACTACCAATGAGTGATGAATCCGCCGCACGGCCGCGACTGGTCCGTGTGCCGCGTTTCGGCCTTTCGGGAAAGCTCCTCGTCTTTACGATCCTGTTCGTGATGATCGCGGAGGTTCTCATCTATGTGCCTTCGATCGCCATTTTCCGGGTGAGCTGGCTCAACGACCGCCTGGCCAGCGCCCACACCGCGGCGCTGGTGCTCGACGCCGCGCCGAACGGGATGGTGCCCGATAGCCTGGCCAAGCAAATTCTCGACAGCATCGGCGCGCGCGCCGTCGCCATGAAGATGGGGACGCAGCGCCGGATGCTCGCGGTCAGCGACGCCCCGCCGCCGACGATCGCCCACGACTTCGACATGCGCAACGTCTACAACTTCGATGCGATCGTCGACGCCTTCATGACGATGCTCGACACCAAGAATGACGTGATGCGCGTCGTCGGCCCTGCCCCGATGGGCGGCGACTACATCGAGATCATCATGGACGAGCAGCCGCTGCGCAAGGCCATGCTGCGCTATTCTGTCGACATCCTGCTCATTTCGCTGCTGATCTCGGGCATCACCGCGGCGCTGCTTTATCTGGCTTTGCATTACACATTCGTGCGCCCGATGCGCCGGATCACCGCCAATATGATGGCGTTCCGCGCCGACCCTGAGAATGCCGACCGCATTATCGTTCCGTCCGGGCGCGCCGACGAGATCGGCACCGCCGAGCGGGAACTCGCGGCCATGCAGACCGACATCGCCTCGATGCTGCAACAGAAGAACCGCCTCGCCGCGCTCGGCCTTGCCGTCTCCAAGATCAACCACGATTTGCGCAACCTGCTCGGCTCGGCGCAGCTTTTCTCCGACCGGCTGTCGCGCCTGCCCGATCCCGACGTGCAGCGCTTTGCCCCCAAGCTGATGCGCTCGCTCGAGCGCGCCATCGCCTTCTGCCAGTCGACGCTGTCCTATGGCCGCGTGCAGGAACCGCCGCCGGAAAGAAAGCCGATGCTGCTCGAGCCCCTGGTCGAGGAGGTGCACGAGACGCTCGGGCTCGGCCCCGATGCGCCGATCCGCTGGATCAGCGCGGTCGAGCGCGGGCTGATGGTGGACGCCGACTACGACCAGCTGTTTCGCATGCTGCTCAATCTCGCCCGCAATGCCGTGCAGGCGCTGGAAAGCCGCGCGGCGCCCGCGCGCGACCCGGGCCGCGACCAGATCCGCATCACCGGCCGCCGCGAGGGCGCGGTGGTGGTGATCGAAGTGTCCGACACCGGGCCCGGCTTTTCCGACCAGGCGCGCGCGCATCTGTTCGAGGCGTTCCAGGGCTCGACCCGCACCGGCGGCGCCGGCCTCGGCCTCGCCATCGCCGCCGAGCTAGTGCGCGCCCACGGCGGCGACATCCGTCTCGTCGAAGGCACCATCGGGGCGACGCTGCAGCTCACCATTCCCGACCGCGCGGTGGAATTGAGCGCCCACCGCGGCGCCCGCGCGCAGGGGTGAGACAGTCAAGTAGCGGGAACGATCGTGCGGCTTCCAGACCGGGATTGCGTCGTTGCCACGGAATTTGCTGGGTCCTGCGCTTTCGCGGGGACGAGCGGATGACAGTGACCGGTTCGATTTGATCGGAAGCCGCTCCAGCTAGCGACATCTCCGTGTCACCGAATTTTCTCAAGCGCTTCAGGTGAAACCGCCTCTCGCGGTATCGATGCGGGGTGGGTAAACGCACTGTTAACCAAGGCTGCCGCCGATGACGCGGCAGTGCAACGGATTCCCAATCGTTTGCCGGCAATTTGAGCACTGATCGTTGTCGCGGTGGTGGAACCAGCACGTGCCTCCTCAGAAATTTCCGGCGAGGGCGTTGGCAGCTGGTTTTCAGCGTTGGTGATCGGGCGCATGAGAAATTCCGACCGCATACAGCAAGCGCCTGCCGCGCCGCCGATCGATATGGAGCATTCGCGGGCCGAATGGGCGAAGGCCAATCTTTCCGCGCTGGCCGCGTTGTTGAATTTGGACGATGCCGCAAATTCATTTGCAGAACTTTTTCGGGCGCTGCACGCGGCATTCACCTTCGACCGCGCCTTGCTGCTGGAAGACGCCGGCGAAGGTGTGCATTGCGTCGCCGCAGAGCCGGCGATCCTGGCCGGCCAACATTGGCCCGACAAGTCACTACGGGACGCCCTGCATGTTCGCGCTACAGCGGTCGGCGGCGGCCGAGACGCGCAAGATTTCCGCAACTTGTTGGCGGAGTTGGCGGCCCCCGATGAGCCGGCGCTGGGCCTGCCGATCGGCGTGAACGGCCGCCCCGCCTTGCTGGTGCTTGTGCGCGCGCAAGCGGGGAAGAACTTCAGCGACGGCGACATCGCAATCGCCAAGCAATGCGCGACAGTTGCCCTGGCCACGCTCCTCGCGCGCAAAGGAACCCAACTCGAAGCGGAAAATCAACGCTTACAGGGGATCGTCGAACAGGGGCGCCGGGTTGAGCAAAGTCCGCATCAGGACAACGATCTGCTCAGGAAGATCATCGACGAACTGCCGATAAGCCTTACGGCACAGGACGACAGCGGACGCTTCATCCTGGCCAATGCAACGGCGGCTGCCAACCTCGCAATGCCTGCGGAGGTCCTCATCGGCGCATCTCCGGCCGACTTCCTGCCGGAACAGGAAGCGGCGAGCCGGCGCGAATGGGAGCAGAACCTCATTCGGCAGAACGAGACGGTTACCGTCGAGACAAATGTCTGCAATCAGCAAGGCGAGCGCACCTGGATGATCTCGCACAAGCCGGTTCGCATTCTCGACCGGACATTACTGATTTCCAGCTCGATCGACATCACCGAGCGCAAGCAGGTCGAGCGCAGGCTGGTGGAACGCTCGCATATCGACAAATTGACGGGGTTGCCCGACCGCGTTCTCATCCAGGAGCGCGTCGAGGCGATAGTCCGCAATGACGGCGATCGTCGTCGCTTCGCGCTGGCCTTCATCGATCTCGACGACTTTAAGCACATCAATGATTACTACAACCACGCGGTCGGCGACGAGCTGCTGGTGAAATTCGGTCAGCGGGTCACGCGCCGGCTTCGGCCGGGCGACCTTCTTGCACGCATCAGCGGCGACGAGTTCCTGCTATTGCTCGACCCATTCGAGGGCCAGGAGCAGATCCGGTCAATCATCGATGGCATCTTGCGCGACGTGAAACAGCCGTTCCACATCGAGGCGTTCGAAGTATTCAGTTCATGCTCCATTGGCGTCAGCGTCTATCCGGAGCACGGTCGCGACTATGATACTTTGCGGCGCAATGCCGACGGTGCGATGTATCGGGCCAAGCACGAGGCCAAGGGCGATGCGATCTTCTTCGACCTCAATATGGCGGAGGCGGCCGCGGCGCGGATGCAGGCCGAACAGCGGCTGCGACTGGCGATCCGCGATCGCAAGTTCTGCTGCGCGTTCCAGCCCAAGGTCGACATCCACAGCCAGGAAGTCGTCGGCTTCGAGACCCTGGTGCGTTGGCGTGACGAAGCCGGCGAAATTCATCCGCCCAGCGAATTTATCGGGCTCGCTGTCGAGCTTGGCTTGATCAATCCGATTACGAATATGGTTCTGGCCGAGGCGGTCAATTCGATTGACCGCCTCGACGCGGCGTTCGGCGCCGGCACGACCATCAGTGTCAATGTTGCCGCAAAACAGGCCAATGACCTCGAATTCATGCGGTCGTTTGCGCAGGCTCTGAGTGACAGCAATCGCGCCGACCGTATCATCATCGAGCTGACGGAAGAGGCCTTCATTGCCAAGGGAACGTTTCAGATGCAGAGTCTTCCGATCCTCCGCGAAATCGGTGTGCGTGTATCGATCGACGATTTTGGAACCGGCTATTCTTCGCTCAGCACGCTCGCCGATATCACCGCCGACGAGATCAAGATTGACCGCTCATTCATCTCACGCATACATGAGCGCCCGCGCAACCAGAGCGTTCTGCGGGCGATCGAGTCACTCGGCCATGCGCTTGGCATGAGCATCATCGCCGAGGGCGTGGAGAGCTACGAAGAACTGGCCTATCTGCAAGCCGCCACGCGTATTCGTTACGTGCAGGGATTTTATTTTGCGAAGCCGTTTTATCTCGAAAACCTCAGCGCTGCCGCCGATCTCGTGAGTCGCGGCCGCGAAGCGGCACGCCGGCAGATCGAGACGCATGGCAGGACCCCTTCGCGGTTGGTGGTGCCGGCGCGTTCAGGCGGTTAGCTCTCGCATCGCCGCGCCGGGTCGTTGCGGCAAAATCCGCTGGCAAACGGGCGCTTGCCGTCAACGATGCGACGGGGTGGGAACCGGCCGCCGCAGTGCGGCGGGAGGATCAGGCGGGGCGGTGATCGGCCTTCTCAGCAGACTGAAGCGATTAGGATCCAGCGCCAGCGTCGCCGGCGCCGCGGGCTGCAGCGCCGGGGCTTCCGCCGCCGCAACTGTCGCCGTCTCGCGCGGCGCCTCGTTTTTCGCGGTATCCCTATTCATGGCCATGCTGCGCCAGCGCTCAAGGACCGACGCAACGAAATTCAGATCGTGCCCGCTGGCGTGCATTCCGAATTTGCTGCCGAGAGCCTCGCTCCTCGGTATGAGATTCCGCGGCAGTTCGGCAAAGACCAACCGCGTCGGAAGCGGAACTCCGGCGCCAAAGGCCAAAGCCTCGCGGGTGCCGAGCGAGGGCACGAACGCCAGGAGATTGGCCGTGGTATCCGAAACAGCCGAACGCAACAGCGCCTGATCGCGATCGTTTGACATGCGCATCGCAAACAGCGTGCCGCACTGGGAGATGATCGTCGGATCGAGCTCGGCCGGACGTTGCGTGACGAGACCGAGATAGACACCGTACTTGCGCCCCTCCTTGGCGATGCGGGAGATCGCGCGCCGCGTCGGAGCGAAGCCCGCGGTCCGGTCACTTGCCGCGTATTTGTGCGCCTCCTCGCAAACGAATAGCAACGGATCGGAGCCGTTGCTCCACTGGCCAAAATCGAAGGCCAGGCGCGCGAGGACGGAGACCACCGCATCGACCACTTCCACCGGGAAGCCCGCGATCTGCATGATCGTTATCGTCTTGCCGTTGGCCGGAATACGGAACAATTGGCTGATTGATTCCGCCATCGTGTCGCCGCCGACATTGGCGTTCTCGAACATGAATACGTAGCGCGGGTCGTTGCTCACCGTATCGATGCGGGTGATGAGCCTGTGGTAGATCATTCGCGAGGATCGATTCTCGAGTTTCCCCATTCGCTCGTCGATCATCGCGACCAAATCAGCGAGCCGGTACGGCACCGGAGTATCGACCGTGTAGCCGACGCTCTTCGTATCGAACTTCTTGAGGCCGGGCCGGTCGGCCGCGGTGCGGTATTGGGTATAGCTCGCCTTGGCCAGTGGAATGACCTCGGAGAGAATCTCGACTTCTTCCTGTAAGCCGGGTCGACTTCCGAAAAAGACGTCGACAATCTCCTCGAAATTGAACAGCCAGAACGGCAACCGAAGATTACCCGGATTGACAACATGCCCGCGCTCGCCGAAGCACTGGCCGTATTCGTTGTGGGAATCGAGCAGGAAAATCCGTAGTTCAGGCCGCGCCCGCATCGTCTGCAGCAGAATGTGGGCTACCCCTGAGGATTTGCCGACGCCGGTCGAGCCGAGAACGGCGAAGTGCTTGCTGAGCATCTCGTCGATCTCAACACAGGCTCCGACGGTGCTGTCCTGCTGCAGGCTGCCGATGTTTATCGCGGCTGCGCCCGAGTCGCCAAAAATGATGCGCAATTCGCCGTTGGTCAGCGGCGCGACCGCGTCCCCGATGGTCGGATAGTCGCTGACGCCACGGCGAAACCGAATCTCGACCGCCCCGCGCTGATCGATCGCGCCCATGAGATCGACATGAGCGACGGCGCAATAATCCCGTTCTTTGGGGTCGGGCGTCCGCTCAATGAGAACGTCGGTAATCACGCCCACCAGGAGCGCCTTGCTGGTCTGAATCTTGAGGAATTTGCCGACCGTGATCAGCGCGCGATGCGGGCCGTTCAGAGCCGCGGTCAACAGGCCGACGGTTGCCTGCGAGCCACTGACCCCGTGCACATATCCGAGTGCTGCTGCGGGCGGCTGCGGCTTTGCGTATTGGTTTTGATGCGCGCCGGTTGCTGACATGGGTCCGCATCTTTGGCGAGAGAAATACTGCGCTCGATAAGCATGCTAGCGGGTGCGCGCTCTCTAATCGGTTAATCTCGCTGCCAAATCTGACTTGCACCGGTTAACTCCCGCCTATTGATCCGGTTGGTGTTGACCGGTGTTATTCGCTCGTTAACTGTCGGCCTATCGACCGGCGCCCACCTTGCCTCGCTAAGCCTGTCTCGATCGGGCCACTCCACCGAATGTCCGCATCTGGCCCCGCGCGTCGGTTCGCTGCGGGGTTTCACCAGCGGGAAAGTCTCCGCCGAAGCGGCGGCGGAGGCCGGCTGGTAGGGGCGCCTCACTCCTGTTGACTCATGTCAAACCATCGCGGCCCGCAGCTGCTAGCTTTTCGATCATCCGAAGACTAGAGCATTTTCAGGAAAAGTGGATACCGGTTTTCCGTAGAAAATGCGACCGAACAAAGAATCTAGAGCATGATCAGTTTCCACCGAAACTGAACATGCTCTAGTGGCGGGACGCGCTATGAATCAAGTCGCGTTTTTCCCGATCGTGGAGCGGAACATGGCCGACAACCTAACCTGCACTTGGACTGGCGCATCAGGCAAGATGTACATCTACGGGATTTACGCGCGCCATCCAAAGCTGCCGCCCAACGAGCCCGGCAACTTCATCTACGCGAAGATGGATGCACACAAGAGATGGCTGCCAATCTATATTGGTGAAGGCAACTTGACGCAGCGAGCAGGGCCGGACCCTCGCGGCGTGGCATGCATCGATGCGAAAGGTGCCACCCACGTGCATGTGCGTGTGAATTTCGATCGCGAGCATCGCGTCGCAGAAGTAAAGGATCTGCTTGAGAATTTTCCGCAGGCCTATGCCCCCGATGGCTGCAACGAAGAAAAGAGCGGCTGAATGCCGAGCCTTTCGCAGTGCGGATAGCCATCATGGCAGAACCGTCCTTCTCATGGCGCGCAAGCGGGCGCGGACCTCGGTATCGGAGATGCTTGGCTCGCCCGGCCATGACGAGTATGCGAACCCGGCTCGGCCCGGCGCTTGCCAATGGCCGGCGAAGCCTATAGCTATGGCGCGCGTCGCCAGCGGCAGCGGCAGCCGGTGATTTTCCCGCACGATGCGCAAAGCGCCCGTAGCTCAGCTGGATAGAGCACCAGACTACGAATCTGGGGGTCGGGAGTTCGAATCTCTCCGGGCGCGCCAGAACTTAGACTAACTTATCGGACGTTGATCCAAACGCTCTTCTCTCGAGTTAGCTCCCGCATCACTGAGAATCCCATTTCGCGGCCATAGTCGCTGTTCTTGTAGCCGCCGTAAGGCGCCATCGAGCTGACCGCGCCCCAGGTGTTGATCCAGACGTTGCCGGCCTCAAAAGCTTGCGCCGTCCGCATCGCGCGGCCGACATCGCGGGTGATGACTGAGGCGGCGAGGCCGTAGGGGCAGTCATTCGCCAGGGCAAGAGCCTCGGCCTCTTCCTTGAAGGTGAGCACCGACAGCTACTTCGACAATGTTTCCGCAGAATCGGCGACGCCCGCAGCGGCGATCCGTGCTGCGCGAAAAGCCGCGCTGTCCGATCCAGAAGGCCAGTCGCTGGCGGCGGAAATCGCCAAGTCGCCAGCCGCCTTGCCAAAAGCACAACATCAAATTGCCACCGTGCCGACCGGCTGCCAGCATTGCGCCGATCCGCCCTGCATGCAGGTCTGTCCTACGACCGCCACCGGCCAGCGCGCCGACGGCATCGTGACGATCGATTACGATCTCTGCATCGGCTGTGCCTATTGCGCCGTCGCCTGCCCCTACGAGGCGCGCTTCAAGGTGGACAAGCCGAAATTCGCCTTCGGCGAGGAAGCGTCGATTTCCGAACAGCTGCGCTACGACGAGAAGAAAATCGGCGTCGCGACCAAGTGCACGTTCTGCGCCGATCGCATCGATGCGGGCGTCGCCGCCGGCCTGGTGCCGGGCCGCGATCCCGAAGCCACTCCGGTTTGCGTCAATAGCTGCATCTCCGGCGCACTCGTCTTCGGCGACATCGAAGACCCGAATAGCGAGGTCGCGCGACTGTTGGCGGAGAACAATTCGTTTCGCATGCAGGAGAAGGCCGGAACGTCGCCCGGCTTCTATTATTTATGGGATCGGAAGGCGCTATGAGACAAGTCGTCAACGCCAACCTCCAGCGCTACTGGGATTTGCGTGCCGCGGGCAATTTCAGTTTTGGCGGCACCGGAAGCGGGCTCGTTCTGGCTGCGGCTTTCGCGCTCGCGATCGGGCCGTCGTCCGCGCTCGCCGTCGCGGCCGGGCTTGGCCTGATCGCGCTTGGCCTGTTCTGTGTCTGGCTCGAGATCGGCCGGCCGTGGCGCCCGATAAACGTTTTCTTTAATCCGCGCACATCATGGATGACCCGCGAGGCCATGCTGGTGCCGCCGCTGATGGCTGCCGGCGCCGCCGCCCTCATCGTCGACTTCCGTTTCCTTGCCCTTGCCTCGTTGTTCGCTGCGGGATTTCTCTATTGCCAATCCCGGATGCTGCAAGCTTCGCGCGGCATTCCCGCGTGGTGCCAGAAGGAGATCGTGCCGCTGATCATCGCCAAGGGATTGGCCGAAGGCAGCGGGGCCTATTTGGTGATCGCCGATCGATCGAAAACCATGATCGCGGCGGCACTGCTGGCCGGGATTGTCCGTGAGATCGCGCGTGAGCTGTATCGCCGGGGGGTGATCGGAGCGAAAGCGCCTGCGTGAACGCTCGCATGGTTTAAGTCCCGGGAAGAAAGAGTGCTGACCGCCGCGCGACTTGTGTCGATCATTTGTTTGGCCCTCGCGCTTGGCGGGTTCGTGGCGGGTTGGACTCCGATTCTGGTCATGATCGGTGGGTTGCTGGCGGTGCCCACCGGATGGGGATTGAAGGTCATGTTGATCACACGGGCTGCCTTTACCCGTGGTCATGTCATCACGCACACGCCAACGCGTGGGCGCAGCGGCAGCGAGATCGTCATTCCCTCATGACGCTGATCGTGCGGGGTGATGATGGCGCTTGATGTCGTCCGCAGCTGAAGCTAAGGCCAAGGCTCACAGGGCGGCTAAGGCCGGCAGGAAAGCCTGATAGCTGCGCTGCGCGGCCGCAATATCGCGCATACTGAAGCCCATCAGTCCCGACCACGACACAGCGGTTGAATGACGATGACCACCGAAATTCTCAATCTGCCGCGCCCGGCCTGGATGACCGAGGATACCGTCCTCCTCGAAGAACAGGTGCGTCGCTTTCTCGCCGCCGAGTTCGTCCCGCATCTCGATAAATGGCACGAAGACCACTTCTATCCCCGCGAAGTGTGGACCAAGGCCGGTACGGCCGGTCTCCTTTGCGCTTCGATGCCGGAGGAATATGGCGGCGCCGGCGGCACCTTCGCGCATGAAGCGGTGATCGACCGCGAATATTCGCTGGCCGGCTTCGATACTTTCGGCGCGCCGCTGCATTCGGGCATCGTCGCTCCCTATATCCTGCATTACGGCACCGAGGAGCAGAAGCGGCGCTGGCTGCCGAAGCTGGCGACCGGCGAACTGGTCGGCGCCATCGCCATGAGCGAGCCCGGCACCGGCTCCGATCTGCAGGGCGTGCGCACGACCGCGAAAAAATCCGGCAATGGCTATGTGCTCAACGGCTCCAAAACCTTCATCACCAACGGGCAGCACGCCAATCTCATCATCGTCGTCGCCAAGACGGATCCGAAGCTTGGCGCCAAGGGCGTCTCGCTGATGGTCGTCGAGACCGCCGACGCGGGCGGCTTTCGCCGCGGCCGCAAGCTGAAAAAGCTCGGCATGGATTCCGCCGATACCTCGGAGTTGTTCTTCGAGGATGTGGCGCTACCGGCGGAGAGCCTGCTCGGGACCGAAGCCGGCCAGGGCTTCTACCAACTGATGAAGGAATTGCCGCAGGAGCGGCTGATCGTGTCGATACATGCCGTCGCCATGATCGAGCGCGCGCTCGCCCTGACCATCGATTATGTCAAACAGCGCCAGGCGTTCGGCAAAAAAATCGTCGAATTCCAGAATACGCAATTCGTGCTGGCCGAGTGCAAAAGCGAGGCGACCATCGCCAAGGTCTTTCTCGATCACTGCATCGAACGGCACGTCAAGGGCGAACTCGATACCGTCACCGCCTCGATGGCGAAATATTGGCTCACGGACCTGGTGGGGACAATCACCGATCGCTGTCTGCAATTGTTCGGCGGTTACGGCTATATGGACGAGTATCCGATCTCCCGCCTCTATCGCGACGCGCGGGTGATGCGCATCTATGCCGGCACCAACGAAATCATGAAGCTGCTCATTGCCAGGAGTTTGTAAGCTTTCGCCGCTCTAAGTGTCTGTCCGGAATCATATTGAGTCTCCTGAATCAGTTGTGATTCAAGGGTGGTGGCCTGATTCGAGGAGGGGTCACCGATGTGGACGGCACAGAACCGTAGGCGTTACGACCGCAG
>Ga0187856_1002869_pt1 | contig 12366 bp, 9 predicted proteins | sample June2016WEW_8_40_FD_132443 | JGI IMG/M metagenome (GOLD analysis project Ga0187856, IMG submission 132443) | Peatland microbial communities from SPRUCE experiment site at the Marcell Experimental Forest, Minnesota, USA - June2016WEW_8_40 | ecosystem: Environmental > Terrestrial > Soil > Wetlands...
CCAACTGCCTAATTGACAACCACCTAATCTTGAACCAACGCCATAGTAGAGAGAGAAAGATTAATTTTTATCCACCCGAGGGTTCAAACCTAGTCGGGCCCGCTCCAGCTTATGGACAAGCTATTCTTGAATTAGGTTTCTTCTTGAGTTAGGACGTCGAAGCCTAAATGTTCCGCATTTGTTATAAATTATGTATTACATCAATGAGGACAATCTGCACGAGAATTACAGAAGAAGAAAAACCCCAATTAAATAAGTACGGGACTTTTTCACATACTTTAAGAGAAGCTATGAAACTCTACCTGAACACCAAAAAAACTGAGAAAGTCCTTTCTAATTTGGGGGAACTGCAGGAAAAGAATCCAGCAAAAACATCGACGAAAGAAATAGTTAGGTTAATCATGGAGGATAGACGCCGCTGATAGTTGCTGACAGCAGCTATCTTGTGGAAGGGTTGCAATTAATGCAGCGCCAAACTTACTGTCAAAACAATGAGCACAAAGAGAGTTATCAACACGTAATTGCGGTTCTTCTCCCAAGCAAAATAGACGACAGAAGAAATTGCTCGGATGTATGGGGTCAAAATCAGTATTATCAGCCCAAGCGTCATAAACATGATGGCGGTCTGTGATCCGAATAAGTGTTGAAACTGGTCAAGAATGAAAGCGAAAAAGTTTTGTCCGCTGATAAACACAGTTTTACTTTGGGAAATCTGCACACTACCGTATGTTTGGTAAAAGAGACTTATTCCAATAATTTCGAGCAAAACGCTGATGACCACCCCGATTATCAGAATGTAACTTACAACGGTCTCCAATTTTGATTCGCCGCTGCCTAAACTATTGGAAGTCATAGGGTGGTTACTCCTTTGTAGAGCATCTGAATAATTAGCAACGTAACAATCACAAGAAAGAGAATTCTGAGGTTTCTGTCACGAATTCTACATAGAGCTCTTCCGCCAACTACTGCGCCGATTGTTGTGCCCACGGCCATTGGCGCCATTAAGGTTAGGTCCAAGAGTCCGGAAAAAAGGTAAACGCTTACTCCCGCCAGTGCAGTCATGCCTATGATGAAGCTGCTTGAAGCGCTGGATACTTTTGAAGGTATTTTTAGGACTTTCTCATGAACAATGACTTTGAAGGCTCCTGCACCTATTCCAAGCATCCCCGCGGCAATTCCCGCTATAAACATTCCTAAGCCGCCTAGAAGAGAATTGGTTGCTTTGTATTTTACGACTTTGTTTTTTGATTTGTCAAAGTAGCTTCCCTCAAGACCCAACCGCTTGGAAATTTTGTCTTGTTTCTCAGGCTGGGTATAATCTTCTTTGAATGAGCTTCGGAAGTTAATGAATGATGTGAGCAGGAAAGCTGCGAATAAGAAATAAAGGAAAACTGGGGCAATTATTACAGTTATTGTTGCTCCTACGATGGCACCGGTGATGGTAAACATTTCAAGGTACATAGCGAGTCTTATGTTTGTTATTCTCTCTTTGACGAAGGATGAGGCGGACCCGCTGGAGGTAGCGATTATAGCCACCATTCCGCAAGCCACTGCCTCTTTAACGGGGATACCCAACAAAACCAAGATGGGCGTTAGGATGCTGGCGCCGCCAAGACCAGTGAGTGAACCGACTAAGCCAACTGCAATGGACATTAGTAGCAATGTAACCATGTCAAGCATGCTTTTCTCCGCCATTGATAATTAATAAGTTATTTAATAACATAATTGAGGAGCTACCAACAGGCTTTCTAAACCCCCTTGTATTAAAGACCCGGAAAAGAAATGATTGGAAAAATGACCCAAATTAACTATTGAAAAAGAAAGATTTTTGTCAACCATGTTTCTGAAAACTAACTACAAACTGCAACAACGGAAAAAAGAAAGTTAAGAGTTATCGAATTACATTCAGACGATAGGTACCAAGCGCCATTTAGGTACTTGACCTTAACCATCCTCTTCTTTTGAAAATCAGCGTAAGGGCCAAAGCTACTGTAACCATTATTACAATCATAATGTAGAAGCCGTAAGGATTGTTTGCTTCCGGGAGGAATCCTGTCTTGAAGTTTGTTCCGTAAATTCCAGCAATCAAAGTTAGTGGAAGAAAAATAGCTGAAATTATCGTGAGAACCCTAATTATATTGTTAGTAGTTACCGTTTGAGCGTTGACCAAAATGTCTCGGATGTTGCTCATTTCTTCCCTATGAGCATCAACAACCTCTACCAACTGGATAGTTCGGTCATAGAGGTCTCCGAAACGGGAAAGGTGAACCCCTTGCACTAGCGCAAATTCGCCTCTTGTTATTCTTCCCATAATATCGCGAAACGGACTCAAACTCTGTCTAAGAGCTACCAAACGCTCCCTTACCGAAACAATTTGCATCCCAAAACCGCTTCCTGCCAGGCTTGATCCTTCTCTGAAAAATCCCAAAGCTTCTCGACTCAATGCTTCAATCTTTTCAAAGACCAAATCTGAAACCGGGTAGTATTCACTCGTGACTAAATCTAAGAAAATATACAACATAATATCAGTGGAGGGCACAAGTGAGAGCGAGAAGTAACCGTGGGCACTTATTTTTTTATAAACAGCACAAGTCAGTTCTGAGTAGCCCTTATGCATTGTTATTATCCATCTTGAACAAATAAGCATAGCCAGGCGTTCCATTTTCCCATCTGAAACAAAACTTTCCCGATTTGGGAAATTAAGAAGACAGAACACGCGATCTTCATGTTCATCAATTCGTGATCGCACTCCTTCCTGAGTAAGCTCTTGAAGATTGTGTTCATCTATGCTAAAATAGTTCTTTAACTCTTCCATGTCGGACTCGGTTGGGTCTTGGGCATCTACCCACAGAACTTCATTTTTAAAAATTTCTTCAGGCAAAACCTCTAAATTTTCTGATTGCCATCTGCCTTCCTCTTGTTCCTTGAGCAAAGTTATTGTAAGCAGCAGTTCCACCAAATAAACTATGAAAAATCTCATTTGTAAACCTAACTGTACTTTGTGAAGACGAACAGACATCTTTAGGTTCTTTTCAAGAGCGACAAGCGAAGCCGGTGGCCTTTACTGCTTAGAAACATGCGCTAGTTAATCACTTAAACTCCACTGGTAGAGATTATTCAGTTCGACAGAGAAAATCCATTAAAAAGACGCTCAATGAAATCAAGATTGAAAACCTTCATTTGTTTTTCAACCTTCAAAGAAAGGCGCGAACTTGAAGGTTTATTGATGCTTGAATTCTTCCCTGATTTTCATCTGCCGTCTTTTAAGGTTGTAACTTAGCGAAAAGTCATGTGCAGCGTCACGGATCTTCCTTAGGAGAAGCATCATTCGGCTGTTCTTATCAAACTTTCTTGGCTCAGAATTTTCGGGCAAATAAATTTCCTCATGTTCCTTAGCTAATCCGATGATTGGAATCTGCAGTCCAAGCCTTTGCAAGGCTGCTTTTGCAGCGCTTACCTGACCCGGTCCGCCATCAATCATGACTAAGTCTGGAAATTGGCTTCTTTCTTCTACCAAACGTTTGTACCGTCTCGTAACAACCTCGTTTACGGAGGCAAAATCGTCTTGCCCAATGAAAGTTTTGATTTTGAATTTGCGGTAGTTCTTCTTGTCAGCTTTTGCGTCTCTGAAAGTCACCATACCTGAAACAACATGTTCCTGTCCCAAGTTGGAAACATCGAAGCACTCAATCACACGCGGCAGCACCGGAAGATTAAGCGCAGCCTGCAAGTCAACCAATGCACTATCAACTTCCAACGTGGATTCCAAGTTTTTCTCCGCCAACTTGACAAGCGCAAGCTTATCTGCTCGCCTGGGAATAGTCAACGAAACAGGAGCGCATCTTTTTGTTGAAAGGAATTCTTCGAGGGCTCTTTTCTCTTCAGTTTCCTGCCAACAAGGCTTATTTAGCAATATTTCGCGGGGGATTTGGTTGGTTGTGTAGAAAGCTTTTAGAAATTCTTGTTCTATCTGTGGCTGAAGGTCAACGGTGAATTGATTTTTGCCGCGCAATACGCCCCTGCGTACACCCATCTGAATCGCAAGCATTTTCTCTCCAACTTGCTTGAACGCCATAATATCTTGGTCAAACCGCCGTTCATTGTCAACAATCTGATGTTGTGTCAAAAGCCTAATGGAAGCAATTTGGTTGCGGAGATCAAGCGCGGCTTCATATTGCTTTTGTGCCGCGGCACTTTGCATTTGCGAGTTGAGTTGTTCGATTGTTTGCTGGTAATTGCCGTTTAGAAAAGAGCGTGCCTCCCTGACCTGTTCAGCGTACTGTTTAGGGGTGACTTTTTCGATGCATGGTGCAGTGCAAATGTGGATATGAAAGTTTAGGCACGCTCGTCTATGCATTGTTTTGCATGTGCGCAGTTTGAACACTCGCACCACTAGACGCTGGAGGTCCTGTCGTATGAACCCTTCAGTGTATGGTCCAAACGATTCGAGTTTGCGTGATACTTTGCGGCTGGTCAGTATTCTTGGATAGGACTCTCTTGTGAGTGAGATATACGCGAAAGTTTTAGCATCCTTAAGGTCAATATTGTACTTGGGCGTGTGCTGCTTAACCAGCTTATTTTCCAAAAGCAAAGCTTCAACTTCATTGTTTACGATAATCCAATCTATATTTCGAATTCTTGAAACTAGCTGCCGTGTTTTCGCAGGCTGGTCTGTGGTTGAAAAGTAGCTTTTTACGCGCGACCGAAGGCTTTTCGCCTTGCCGATATATAGGATTTCGCCTTGTTCGCTTTTGAATAGGTAAACTCCCGGGTTTGTCGGCATATCTGAGCTTTTGAAGTTCGCGGGACATGTTATTTGAATCATGCAGACTGTTTCACTGCCAAACTAATTTCTTGCTGCGAACGGTTAAGTATTTTCTTCAAAAACACGCCCGTGTAAGACGCAGCATTTTGTGCGACTTGTTCAGGCGTTCCTTGTGCCAGCAGTTCGCCACCAGCAGCCCCACCTTCAGGACCCAAATCAATGAGGTAATCGCAGCTTTTAATCACGTCCAAGTTATGTTCGATGATGTAGACGGTGTTCCCGTTATCAACCAGCCGATTTAACACTTTTATTAATCGTTTAGTATCATCAAAATGCAGGCCCGTTGTGGGTTCATCCAGCATGTAGACAACGTGCCCAGACTTGTGCTTGCTGAGTTCACGGGTGATTTTGATCCGTTGGCTTTCCCCTCCTGAGAGTGTGGTTGAGCTTTGCCCCAGTTTGATGTACCCCAATCCAACGTCTAGTAGCGTGGTTAGTTTGCGTGAGATTCTAGGAGTGTTTTCAAAGAATTTTGCAGCTTCCTCCACAGTCATGTCCAATACTTCAGCAATATTTTTGCCTTTGAACAGAACACTCAGAGTTTCCTTATTGTATCGTTTACCTTTACAGTCGCTGCATTGCACGTAAACGTCAGGTAGGAAATTCATTTCTATCCGCAGGACCCCGTCGCCTTGACAAGTTTCACATCTTCCTCCTTTCACGTTAAAACTGAACCTTCCTTCCTTGTATCCACGTGCTTTTGCCTCTTTAGTTGAAGCAAAAATGCGCCGAATCTCATCAAAAAGTTTAGTATAAGTTGCAGGATTGCTTCTTGGAGTTCGACCAATTGGATCTTGGTCAATAACTATGACGTTCCTAACGAAGTGTGGAACCTCGATTGATTCGTGTTTGCCTACTTTGTCGATGTGTTCACCGAACATTTGCCGCAAAACGGGAATAACTGTCAAATTCATCAGCGTACTTTTGCCTGAACCAGAGACGCCTGTAACTCCGCACAGTACTCCCAGCGGCAGTTGCAGGGTGAGATTTTTGAGGTTGTTTTCTTGTGCTCCTTTGACCAATATGTGGTCGAGAGGTGTGCGCCTTGTTTCTGGCACTTCAATTTTATATTCACCCGAGAGATACTTGCCGGTGAGGCTTCGCTTATTTATCATTATTTCATCTGGTGTGCCTTCGGCGACAACGTGTCCTCCGTGAACACCCGCGCCGGGTCCCATGTCAACAATGTAATCAGCGTTCCGTATCGTTTCCTCGTCATGTTCTACAACAATGAGCGTATTCCCTAAATCGCGTAAACGGTGTAGGGTACTTATGAGTTTAGCATTGTCTCTTTGATGTAAGCCAATGCTTGGCTCGTCAAGAATGTAGAGGACACCCATTAAATTGCTTCCAATCTGGGTAGCTAAGCGAATTCTTTGGGCTTCGCCGCCTGAGAGGGTTTTTGCCGCACGGGAAAGTGAAAGATAGCCCAAGCCAACATTCTTAAGAAAACACAGTCGCTCGTTGATTTCCTTTAGGACCTGCTTGGCAATAGCTAATTCTTTCTCGTTTAGCTGGGCAGATAGATTGCTGAAGAAGTTAACGGATTCTTCAATTGAAAGGTCGGTCGCGTCAATGATGCTTTTGTCCAAGATTTTTACGGCGAGAACTACGGGTTGCAATTTTTTGCCCTTGCATGCGTTGCAGGGTCTTGAGGTCATGAATTTTTCAATATCTTCTTTCCGCCATGCGCTCTCAGTTTGACGGTAAAGTCTCATTGTTTGCGGGATTATGCCTTCCCAACCTTCACGCATCCACATGCTTGCCCCGTTAGACCATTGACCAGTCAAGGGTTCTCTGTCGCCATACAATAGCACATGAAGTTGCTGTTCCGTAAAATCCTTTATCGGGGTGAAAACATCGAATCCGTGTCTTTTGCCCACTGTCGCAAGCTGCTGAGCCCGCCAGCTAAGATCCATACTGCCGTAAATGGCTAATGCTCCATCCATTATGGAGAGATTTTTGTCTGGGATAACTTTGTCCTGAGATATTTCTGTTATTTCGCCGAGACCATGACAGGTTGAGCAGGCTCCAAAGGGAGAGTTAAATGAGAACATGCGGGGCTCGAGACTTTCAAACACTATTTCGGGGTGATTGGGGCAGGCGCCGAAAGTGCTAAACATCGTTTCGTCTTGGAAACGTTCAAGCTCCTTCTTTTTTTCCACGTCAGCTTTTTGAGCGTCGATGACAATCATGGTTCCTTTTCCAACTTGAAGTGCCTGTTCCACAGCTTCAGAAATTCGTGAGTGCTCTTCATCAACAATTTTTACTGTGTCAATAACCGCTTCAATCCAGTGCTTCTCATAGCGCACAAGCTTTACATCTTCTTTGATTGTTTCCGAAGCGCAAATTTTTTGATCTGCCCGAATTTTTGTGTAGCCTTGCTTTTTGAGGTCTTCAAAAACTTGCTCATGAGTTCCTTTTATGCCCCGAATTATCGGTGCTAAGAACGTCAGCGTTTTTCCTTCTTCAGCCATAACTAGGCGGGTTATGTTTTCGGCGCTTTGAGGATGAATTGAGCTGCCGCATTTTGGACAATGATGAGTACCAATACGTGCGAAAAGCAACCTTAGGTAATCGTATATTTCGGTGACTGTGCCAACGGTTGAGCGGGGATTTTTGCTGGTGCTTTTCTGTTCGATGGAGATAGCTGGGGATAACCCGTCAATCGAGTCAACATCAGGCTTATCCATTAAGCCGAGGAATTGTCTAGCGTAGGCAGAGAGGCTTTCAACATAACGTCTTTGACCTTCGGCATAAAGAGTGTCAAAGGCAAGAGTGGATTTGCCCGAGCCTGAGAGCCCAGTAAACACTATAAACTTGTTCCTTGGCAAGTCTACATCTATGTTTTTGAGGTTATGTTCTCTTGCACCTTTAATTGAAATGGTATCTCTCATAACGTAAGCCAGTTCCCTACTCCGCATCCGTAAATTATAACCAATTTAATTATGAAAGATTTCAACCTTTTTGCTTCAAATCCTATTTTTTCTAGGTTATTAGTTCCCTTTCCACCTTCTTAGACAAGGCATTGTTCAATTCTGCTATCGCGTCCCGAAGCTCAATAGCCCGCTCAAAATCCAGTTTTTCCGCAGCTTCCCTCATTTGTGCGTCGAGTTCAATCATCTGACGCTTAATATCCGTTTTAGCAAGGTGTTTGATGCCTTTGATTGTTCCCTCTTTTAGAGAGACACTCTTGACTATCGTCGTCGGCGTGATGTGATGGATTTGGTTGAAGCGTTTCTGGAAGGAGCGTCTGCGCTTGGTGATTTCCATGGCTCGTTTAATTGACGCTGTTTCCACGTCAGCGTAGAGTATTACTCTGCCGTTTACGTTTCTTGAAGCTCGTCCGATCGTTTGTATGAGGCTTCGCTCGTCGCGCAGGAAACCTTCCTTATCTGCGTCAAGAATGAAGATTGTTGCAACTTCAGGGATGTCTAAGCCTTCACGTAGCAGGTTAATACCGACTAGAATGTCGAATTCGCCAACTCGCAGTTGCCGAACAAGCTCTATGCGGTCTAAGCTTTCGATTTCCGAATGCATGTACCTCACGCGGAAGCCTTCCTTAACAAGGTAATCCGCGAGGTCTTCAGCCATACGCTTAGTTAACGTTGTGACTAGGATTCGGTCGCCTCGTTCAATAGTTTTCTTAGCTTCAGCCATTAGATGCTGCATTTGTCCAGCTATTGGGTGAATTTCAACTTCAGGGTCCAAAAGACCAGTGGGTCTTGTAATTAACTCCACTGGTGGGCCACTCTTTTCCAATTCGTATCCTGCGGGAGTGGCAGAGACAAAGAGGGTCTTGCCCATTTTCCCCTCGAACTCTTCAAACTTTAGCGGCCTGTTGTCTAGCGCGCTGGGAAGCCTGAAGCCAAAGTCTACAAGATTCTGCTTTCTTGAGTAATCACCGTTGTACATGGCGCGTGATTGAGGAATCGTTTGGTGGCTCTCATCAATAATTAGAAGATAATCTTTAGGGAAATAGTCCATCAGGGTAAAGGGTGGTTCTCCAGCGTTGCGTCCGTCAAAGTGTCTGCTGTAATTTTCCATGCCTGCGCAGAAGCCGACTTCCCTTATCATTTCCAAATCATAATTAGTTCGTTGTTTTAGCCGTTGAGCCTCAAGCGGAGCAAGAGTGGGCAATCTGTCTTCTAATTCTTGTTTAATCGCCTCGAGGGCAAGTGCATGTTTCTCTTCAGGCACCACGTACTGGCGTGCAGGGTAAAGGGTAAGTTTGTCAAGTGTCCCTTTAACATCGCCGGTTATCAGGTGGACTTCTTTGATTTTGCTAATTTCGTTTCCTGCAAGTTCAATGCGTATAATGTCATTCTCATAGGAGGGTACAACATCTAGCACGTCGCCTCTTACGCGGAACCTGCCTGGCTCAAGCACCATGTCGTTACGCTCATACTGCATGTCCACCAGCGCGTGAATGAGTTGCTGCCTTGTCGATTGTTTTCCAACCTCTAATTCGACAGCCATGCTTTTGAAGTCAGCGGGGTTTCCAAGGCTGTAGATGCAGCTTATGCTGGCAACTATTATGGTGTCATTTCGGCTTACAATGCTCGATACTGCGTGCATACGCATTTTTTCTATTTGCTCATTAACCGTTGAATCCTTCTCAATGTACATGTCTTGAGCTGGCAAATATGATTCAGGCTGGTAGTAATCGTAAAAAGAAATAAAGTACTCCACTCGGTTGGGAGGAAAAAGCTCTTTCAGTTCGGCGTAGAGCTGAGCAGCCAAAATTTTGTTGTGCGCAATGATTAGAGTTGGCTTTTGGAGCCTGTTTATTACGTTCGCCATCACAAAAGTTTTACCGCTTCCAGTTATGCCTAAAAGGGTCTGCTTTTCTTTTTTGGAGAAGTTAGCCACTAACTGGTTGACAGCTTCTTCCTGCCCAGGGGACATTTGGAACGGCGCAATAAGTTGAAACTGCATGCTGCTTCTCCACAACTAAAGAGAAATGACCCAAAGAAGAATTGATTTAATAAGTATTTTCCAAAAAAATGAAACTTTAAGCCTGATATCTTTCCAGGTGAAAATAAAATAGAAAGTCGTTAGGATACGGCTATTTTTTGCCCTGCTCTCTTTCCTAACAAGAATGCTCCGATGGCGACTGCAACTATTACTATTGCCGCTATCCCGGTAACTGTTAGATCCGTTTGTATTGACGATGCCTTGTTTGCTTGTGGTGATGCTGTTGGGTTCTGAGATGGAGAAGCCGAAGAATGTGAGCTTGATGTCGTTGCGGGAGGCGGGCTCGGCGATTGGGTTGATGTTTGGTTAGTAAATGGACTTATTGACTGCGTTGGAGTTGAAGCTGGGGTTGGTATTGTCTCATTTGGGTTCGGAGTGGTTTGAGGGTTTGGAGCGGTCAAATATGGCACAAAGTTTACTGTACCTAATGTAAAATCATTTTTGTAATCGTAGATTGTCTGGTTTATCGCTTGAGGATCACTTGTTCCCCACCAATTATAAGTCACATCGACGCTGTTGGGTGCGGCTAAGTCAAAGTTGTAGTTGGAGTTGTTTTGCAGATTATTATTTTGAATGGTTGGTGTTGAGTTGTAATAACTCTCAGATAGGTATATTCCAACCGAATTCCCGGAAATTGTGTTATTAAGAATTGTGGGGCATACGGTGCCGGGTCCAAAAACAGAAGCAAGATCAATGTCGATGCCTTGAGTGTTATCGACTATCAAGTTGTTTTCGACTGTCGCATCGCAGGGAAGGTCACCGCCGAAACCTCTGGGGGTGGATATGCTTATACCATCTGGGCAACCGTAAATGATATTGTCAAAAATGGAGCCATCGCCAGCAACTCTGATTCCACCGTTAGTAACGGTGTTATTGTATATTTCAGGTGAGCCTTCACCGCTAATTGTACTGATCGATCCATTAACAGTGTTATTGAAAACTGTAGACGAATCTCCAGAAACGGCTAAGCCGTTGAAAAAACCAATATTGATGTTGCCAGTGACTATGTTGTTTGAAACTACTGAAGATTCGCTCGGGGTCGGGTAAGCACCTGTGGTTGAGCTGACTTGCGTGGTCATATCGCCTTTGACAACGTTGTTTGAGATTGTTGAGTTGGCTCCATAGATTTCACTCGTGACGATATTGTTCGAGATTATGGACGAAGTAACTGAGACTTGACCATTGATGTTACTGCTGTCGATCTTTAACTGGTTGCTACTGTTTATTGAAGTCTGATTGATATTTGTATTCTCGATTAAGGAGCCTGAATCGGTTTGTTCATTCCAACCGTTGCTGAAAGATGTGAAGGTAATTTGTCCTCCGTTGAAGGTTATCTTATCGGATGGACTGCCTCTTGCACTCAAGGTGCCGTTTACTTCGATATAGTAGCTTCCAAGATTCACTGTGACGCCTGGCTGGATAGTTAATGTTACGCCTTGATACACCAGAGTATTTCCTGTAAGCGTGTATGGACTGTTTGAAGCCGTCCATACAGTAGATGTGCCAATTATGCCTGTGACGTTTGTGCCGCTTTGAGCCGCCCCAAAATGCATGCTGCCAACGACAGCTATTCCGCTGATCATAAGTGCTATCAGGAATGCGCTCAAAAAAGCCTTCGTCTTTGCCATAGCAATCAATTAGCAATACCGTGCAAGCTCTTAAGAGAGTTTTTGTAAAAATTTATTGCCACAAGATTTCTTTACTAATTCAGAGCGATTTTGCAGTCTAAACAGCCGGTGTCTTCAAACATTTGAAAAACTAAAAAACCGTATAGAATAGAAAAAGATGCGTTCTTAATAGAACGTTTACCCGACGGCTAATTTGCCGAATTTGCCTACGTTAAGTTGGATTTCACCTTTGAAGCTGGTTACGTAGCCGTTGTCAATTTTGACGTTGTCGCCAACGTTAACTTGGTCAATTTGCTCATTCCATAGTGTCAGCTTTACGCTGCCTGTCTCGTCCGCAACTACAGCGTCAACTATCTTGTAAGTCTCATCTTTAAAACGTGATTTGACTTCTCGTGGGTCTCCTTTTTCAACAACTTTTGCTTCAACGCTAACTCGTTTCATTCCATTCTGCAAATCCTTGATTGCCGTCACATTAAGTCACCCAAACTTTGAATTCCCGAAGAGGGTTTTCACTTGCAAAAGTGATCTTCAATCATATAAATCTTGCCTAACTATATAATGCGCCAGCAGGTAAAGAAGAAAAAACCACAAAAAGATAAGGCTTAGACGATTTAGCACCAGTTTAGACAATGCCTACCAGAAACAGCAGGAGCAAAACTGAAAGTCCTATGCTGACAGCGGAAATAACTATTCTCTTTATCAGGGTAAACTCTGGTTTTAATGTTCCCACGATAATTGTGCCTAAGGCGCCTAACCAAACGTACGCAACAATGAATACTGCTGAAGTTACAAATCTGAAAGTCGCCGTCGCCGAGTTAATACTGTTGAAGATGACTTGAGCCTGCGCTGATAAGGTGCCCACTGCTTCAGGAGGATAAAATATTGCGCCATATGCATCAAAGCGCACGCCTAGCGATACATCAAAAGGATAATAAA
>Ga0187856_1002871_pt1 | contig 12358 bp, 11 predicted proteins | sample June2016WEW_8_40_FD_132443 | JGI IMG/M metagenome (GOLD analysis project Ga0187856, IMG submission 132443) | Peatland microbial communities from SPRUCE experiment site at the Marcell Experimental Forest, Minnesota, USA - June2016WEW_8_40 | ecosystem: Environmental > Terrestrial > Soil > Wetlands...
ACTATCTGGGTATACGAGGAAATAAGGAGATAAGATTTTGATTCTGGAAGGACTGCGGTCGTCGGGACGGCTGGATCAATGCAAGCGGGTGGACTACCATCCACGCGAAGCGTTTAGTTCATGGTTCGCATATCTGAAAGCCTTTCAAAAATCGCCTCTCAGAAAATGAGCGAAGCATGTTTAGGTGGTGTTCCTGCGGCATAGATGCCCACCTGGCCCGGGGGATTTTTCCATATTAAAATTTGGAGGCGGCCCTATACCAGGGGGGCTTCTGCTCTCGCCCACCGATAGAATTTTGAAAGAAATTCCCGGACGGATCATATTGACCATGGGGACCGGAGTCCCGTCCCTGGGTTTGGTCTTAGGGCCGGAAAAATTATGAGGTGAAAGGCGGGTCCATTGGCTACGGACGATACGGGGCCAATGGTTGCCCACTGGCCCCGCCGTTTTTTCCGTTTACCAAATGTTTACCATTTACTCCTTGATAGGGGGATTTTTAGGCCGGTTTCATTATAATGGTTATACACCTTAAAGGTATTGTAATTTCCGCAAAGTGTGATTGTGATTGAGTTTCATGTTTTGGCCCTTTTCCGTTTCGTTGTCAGCAGGTCCGGGGTTCGACCCCCTGTGCCGGCTCCATGGATATCAAGGGGTTAGCTGATGAGGCTACCCCCATTTTCTTTCTGGGGGAGCATTGGGCCTAGCATAATTAAGGGTGCTGGGGGATCAAAGGGCGACAGGTCAGGAGGATGTCATCCATATTTTCAAGTCCCCTAAGAGTATGGCCAGGGTGGCGATAACATTCCCAGCCCTTGGCGGCGTTTGAGAATCTTACCCGGGAGGAGGTCAGGAGATAAACTTAATCCCCGCAGAGGCAGGCACCTAAAACGGAGGTCTCTCAAAGGAACTTTAGCAGCTATTTTCATAGCCCCATCTGAAAGAATTACGATATAATATTATAAAAGGTAATGCAGCCTATTGCCCGGAAACTTCAGATTCAAGGAGGGGTCCATGTTAGAAGAATATCCCAAGAAGATTACCCTTCCCGATGGCGCCAACCTGATCTTGAGGCCCATGACCAGGGACGATCAGTATGGTTTGTACAATTTTTTTATCTCCCTCACTGAGGAAGACCGGCGCTTCCTGAGAAATGATGTGACCGACCGAAAATTGATCGAAAACTGGGCGCGTAATCTCGATTATGAGACGGTCTTGCCCATTCTCGCCGAAAGCGATGGCAAGATCGTGGCCAATGCCACTCTCCATTACCAGACCTTCGGTTGGGGGCGTCATGTCGCGGAGTTGCGGATTACCATTGCCCCAGAATTCCGGGGCCGCAAATTGGGCCCAATGCTGATAAAGGAGATTTCGGAGCTGGCGGCCAAGAGCCACGTGAAAAAACTGCTGGCCCGGATTGTGACTGCGAGGGAGCCTCTTATCATGGCCTTTAATAAGGCTGGGTTCGTCCAGGTGGCGGTGCTGAAAGACTATGTCCAAGTCGTCCATCAGAAAAGTTTTGCCGATATTGCCATCCTGGTAAAAGAGTTGACTTCCGGAACATCATGAGATTTTGGGAAAAGGAGGATTTATGCTCGAAGTAGTGATTGCCAGCGCGGCGCGGACCCCCCAGGGCAGTTTTGGCGGTGCCTTAAAGGATATTCCGGCCGTGGAACTAGGCGGTATTGTGATCAAGGAAGTGCTCAAAAGAGCCAAGATCCGCCAGGATAAAGTCGACAAGGTGATCATGGGGAACGCCATCCAGGCCGGCGAAGGTGGGAACCCCGCCCGCCAGGCCGCGGCCCGGGCGGATATCTCTCAATATACGCCGGCGGTGACGGTGAATGTATTGTGCGCCTCCGGCCTGGAGTCGGTGATCCAGGCCACCCAGGCCATCCGGGCCGGGGACGCGGAGATCGTCGTGGCCGGGGGCATGGAGTCCATGAGCCAGGCTCCCTTTGTGATGCCCGCCGTCCGCTGGGGGGCCAAAATGGGCCATGTACAAATGCTGGATACCATGCTCCAGGACGCCCTGTTGTGCTCCTTTGATGGCTGCCATATGGGGATCACCGCGGAAAATGTGGCTGAAAAGTTTAAAATCAGCCGGGAAGAGCAGGATGCCTTTGCGGCTCAGAGTCAGCAAAGGGCGGAGGCGGCCATCAAATCCGGGCGCTTCAAGGATGAAATTGTCCCGGTGGAAATCCCCCAGCGCCGGGGGGAGCCGATAATTTTCGATACCGATGAGTTCCCCCGGTTCGGCACTATGGTGGAGAGCCTGGCCAAACTGAAGCCGGTGTTTCGCAAGGGGGGCAGCATCACCGCCGGGAACTCTTCCGGGATCAATGACGGAGCGGCGGCCGTGCTCGTCATGTCCGGGGAAAAGGCCCTGAAGATGGGGATCCGGCCCCTGGCCAGGATCGTCGCCTATGATGTCCAGGGGTGCGAACCGGAACTGATGGGTACCGGCCCCATATATGCAGTGCGCCATGCCATTTCCAAAGTAAGGGAAGAATTGGGAAAAGAAATCGATCTGGTGGAACTGAACGAGGCCTTTGCCGCTCAGGCCCTGGCCTGTCTCAAAGAATTGCACCTGGATCAGGACAAGGTTAACGTCAATGGCGGCGCCATTGCCCTGGGGCATCCCCTGGGGTGCAGCGGGGCCAGGATCTTAACTACGCTGCTCTATGAGATGCAAAAGCGGGATGCCAAAGTGGGGATGGCCACCTTGTGCGTGGGCGGCGGCATGGGATATGCTTTGATTGTGGAACGGGGCTGGCTCTTCTGAGGCCTTGGCAAGGGTTCTGCCTGATCTGCTTTAATCCCAAGAATCTTGACAAGGAGACGATGATGGAAAACCTTGCGGAAATACTGACGAACAATTACCCCAAGACCGTTGTCCTGGAGAATGGCCCCCGGATCACCCTCCGGCCCCTTCTGAAAGAAGACGAGAGCGCTCTGGTGGAATATTTTCGGGATATGCCGATGGAAGATCGGCTCTGTCTCAAAGAAGATGTCACCGACCCCAAAGTCATCGAAAACTGGATTTATACTCTGGACTATAACAATCTGTTGCCCCTGATTGCCCTGGATAACGGCCGTATCGTGGGTGATGCCACGTTGCATTTCAGTGCCATTGGCTGGACTCAGCACCAGGGGGAGATCCGCCTGACCACTGATTTGCAATACCGGGTAAAAGGCCTGGGCACTCTCATGATAGAAAACCTGATCGACATTGCCACTCGCCTGGGTCTGATACAGCTCACCGCCGAAGTTCCCCCGGTGCTGGACAAGGCCTTCTCTCTCTTAGAAAAAGTGGGGTTTAAAGAAGTGGCGGTCTTAAAAGACTTCGTCCGAGATAAGGAAGGTCAAGACTCGGACCTGGTCTTAATGCTCAAGACGTTACAGGATGCGTAGAGCGACTTTTGCCACCCCGGGGGCAAGCTACCCTCCGGTACCTCCGAATGCGCCCTTCATACTTATTTCTGTCAGGCGCACACCAAGTTTGGCGATAAATACCGAGGTCCGGTCATCTACCATCTCGACCTGGATGCAGCCAGGCCGAAATATTCGCCATGGGATTTTTGGCATGTGAATTATAAAGATTATTAACTAAGTGAGTCCTCAACCGTCTTCGTATTTTTCCTTCGATTTTTTTGCGGAATCGGCAAAAAGGTCCACTAAGGATGGGAGGGATGGGAAAGAATGCATGTTCTTTTGGGCTAGAGCAGAAAGATCGCCCCCGATATCGAGCCATTTTCTGAATTGTTCATCCAAAGCCGTCTTGTAGCTCAAATAGTTTTTGATCGTTAATTCCAGATATATTTCGAAGAACTCGCTGAGGACAGTTTCTCCATATTCGATGATCAGGTGGAGGAGTGGCACCGGTAGCAGGGAATTTTTGTTTTTCGCTTCCTCCACTATGATCTGGGTAAGGATAAAAGCGGTAACGTCTTCCTCGGCTTTTGCGTCGATGACTTTGACCTGCCGCCCTTCCTTGATCATGTCGGATACCTGGGAGAGAGTGACGTAGACGCTTTTTTCAGTATCATACAAGCGCCTGTTAGCATATTTTTTAAGGAGGACTCTTTCGGCCATTTTCGCTCCCATTTCTAGATTCTAAACATATGAGGCAGCTCTCTCGACAATCAGAAACGACGCACCAAAGAGGAATCACCATGACACAATGCAACAATGAACCCGGTCCCTTCTTTAGATCAGCCACCAGACATGATTGTTAATTTATCACAATCAATAATTTTTATCCAGTGGCGCGTGCTCAAAAAAATTTGAAAATTTTTATGGTGCACTGCACAATTTTTTCCTTGACAAATGGAAGCGGCTGGTTACAATATATTCAACCTTGGCCGCTAAGGCGGCCCGGTCTCTGCAAAATTCACCCTATAAAATGGAGGAGGTATTAATCAATGGAACCACTGAAACTGGCCAAACAAATGATCGACTTCAACAAGGCTACCTTTGACAACAGCTTCAACACCATGGTCTTGATCCAGGAACAAATGGAAAAGATGGTGAACTCCTTTTTGGAGCAGTCCACCTGGCTACCCGAAGAAGGGAAGAAGACCCTCAATGAATGGGTCGCTGCGTACAAGAAGGGACGTGAGGAATTCAAAAAGGTCGTCAACGAAAGCTATAAGAAGGTCGATTCTTACTTCGCCGATGCCTGCAAATCCGCGAAGTAACGGCTGGAAATGGTGCTGATGGCCGTGGCGCCGGCGCCCAGGCGCTCAAATCAATTCTCACAAAAAGGATGGCTGAATCCTGAGGATCAGCAGCCTGATGACCACGTTTATCCCCGGGAGGGACTTAAATGAACCAGGATCAATTGCTCAAACAAATGCTCGATTTCAACAGGACTATTTTTGAGAATACCCTCAATACCATAACCTTGCTCCAGGAACAGGTTGAAAGAGTCACGAATAGTTGCCTGGAACGGGCCACTTGGCTGCCCCAGGCAGGAAAAACGGTCATCAACGAATGGACGAATGCCTGCAAGGAGGGGCGAGAGAGCTTCAAAAGCAGCATGGATGAAAGTTTTAAAAAAGCTGAAGCTTTCTTTGCCGATTTCCCGAAAGACCAATGATCAGGGCGGCGTCGCCTATTCAGAGGTGCTAGATGGAAAACCATTTGCAAGCTAATAATGACTTCTTGGGGCTAATGATCCGTTCCATGGTGAACTTTCCGGAATGGAACTCAAAAATGATTGAGGCCGCCTTGAACAAGGCCGAGGCCTTGCAGATTTTTTGGAAAGGAGCCATCAGCTCTCTGAATGATTTCATGACCCCATCACTGGGCGCCATGCATTCCTTCTCCGGGGTGGAGCGCGAGAAGTTACTGCGGGCGCAGCCCCATGAGACCTTCATGGACTACCTCGATCTTCTGCAGTTCAATATCGAAATCGGTACCAAGGGTTTCACCCACAGTCTGACGACGTTAATGAACTATCACCTCCGCCGCAGCAGTGAGGCTCTTCAGGCGACCCTGCACACTATCTTCGGGGGGGAGGGAGAAGATATCGCAGCCTACACGGCCAGGGAGACCAGGCTTTTCGATCTGGTTGTGAACGCTTATCCCAAGGCCATTCTGGATATCAAATCAGAATACGGAATTCACTTGGACAATGGCGGCTATAACAAAATAGCCGAGACCGAGCGATTCGAGCTTTATCAGGTGTTACCACTGAATAAGGGCATCGAGGTAAAGGAAAACAGCAAGCCGGTTGTCGTTATCCCTCCCTACGTTCTGGGGGCTAACATCCTGGCCTTCTTGCCCGGGGAGAACAAAAGTTACCTACACTGTTTCGCGAACCAGGGAGTCCCCACTTACATCAGGATTGTGAAGGATATCGACACATCTCCGGCAGTCCAGACCATGACCGGTGAAGATGATGCGCTCGATACCCGCTACTTCTGCGAGCAAGTTATGGCCAGGCATGGCAGGCCGATTACTCTGAATGGGTTCTGCCAGGGAGGATTCATCTCCGTGCTGGATCTTCTTTCCGGGGAACTGGACGGATTGGTGGACGCCCTTATCACCTGCGTGTCGCCCATGGACGGATCGCGGAGCAAGTCGCTGGTCGAGTACATACAGCATCTGCCGGCCCGATTCCGAGACCTGGGCTATGCGGTGAAGACCCTTCCCAATGGCAACAAGGTGGTGGACGGTAGAGTGATGAGCTGGGTCTATAAGATCAAAAGCATGGACTTGGAAGCTCCTATCATTACGCTCTATCGGGACATGATGCTGCTGGAACGCTCTGCGGGCCGGTCGGAAAAAATCAATAAAACGGCTGCCGCCATCAACCACTGGATGATCTATGACCGCACGGATCTCCCCCTGGGAATGACGCAAATGAGCTTCGCCTCCTACACCAAGCCTGTGGACAAAGATGGGAATCTTCCGGTAAAGCTCTTCGGCCGTCAGCTCAATTTCAAGCGTCTGCAGGAGAAGGGGGTCAAGTGGCTCATCTGCATTGCGGAGAAAGACGACCTGATAGACGCACCGGCTGCACTTGCCCCGTTAGACTTCATCGAAGCCGAGGTCTCGGTCTTTCCCAAGGGGCATGGAGGTATCGCCACGTCCTGGTCGCTACCCACCTCCGAATGTGCCCTTCATACTTGTTTCTGTCCGGCGAACACCAAGTTTGGCGATAAATGCCGAGGTCCGGTCAGCTACCATCTCGACCTGGATGCAGCCGGGCCGAACGCCTCCGAAGCAAGCCAATAAGGGGAAACCCTTATTTCCGACCTGAATGATGAAATGGGTGGCACGGATTAAGTTCTCTTGCCCGTGTCACCTTGACATAATGGAATTGACTTTCACCAATGCCCCAGCCCCTCGTGAGTGTTTTTCACCAATAACCCCTGGCGGGAATATGGGGGAAGGGTATCCCGAGAATATCCCAACATAAGGAGAATCACCCGATGGACAAACACTTTCTGGAATTTTGGGGCAACTCTTTGCTGAACGCTGCCAAAAGTCAAAAGCAGCTTGAAGAGATGACTACCTGGGTACAACAGGGTTTCAAAGGATTCGAAGAGATGACAACCCTTTTCCTGAAAATTTATGGGTTGGATAACGCTACCAAAGGCAGTTCCGATTACTGTATGGCATGGAAAAAGGCCGAAGAGCAGTTCAGACAATCGTTCAATGACTATATGAGCATGCTGGGGCTGGTGGCGAAGAACGAGCATTTGGAACTGGTGCGGAAGTATGAGGAGCTGAAGGAGAAATTCGACTCGCAAGAAGAGACGGTCAGGCATCTGCGCATGTTGCTCTCAGAATCCAATTTGAAAGACCAGGGCGAACTAGCCAAAAAATTCGAGGACCTCATTAGGAACCAGAATAATCAGTTTAAGAACCTGGTGGATAAATTCTCCAAGGCCTTCAAAGAGAGTTCATAGGCAAGTCCACTTGACCCCAGTAGTGTCCGGCAAGGTTTTTGCTATGAGGCAGGGAGTAGGGATTTGTTTGAACTTAGCTATGCCCCCTATCTGAGCAATTCATGGAATTTACAAGCTATTTCCCTCTCCCCCCTTGGGGGGAGAGGGAAGGGTGAGGGGGGGTAGGTAACGGCCAATGAAGCCACCCCTCACCCGGTGTCGTCCCCTCGCAGGGGAGAGGGGATTTAGTTCATCGGCATAATATGTTGATATCACTGAAATTACAATGATCTAAAGTTTAACTGCGAGATAGTGTAATCTTCTCCATGCAATTTTGTTGCCGGACACTACTGACTTGACCCCCCTCCGGACTTAAAACTTTGGTACAATTACTGGGGGTGGCTGGAGCGCACGAAGTAGCCGGTGAATGGGACAAACTACTTGTTAAAAGGGGAGCACCAGCATGCTGGAAATCAGAAATTCGGTGGCAGTGATTACCGGTGGCGCCATGGGGATTGGTAAGGAAATGGCCCGGTACTGGATCCGGAACGGTGGCAAGGTCGTTCTGGGGGATGTGGCGGAGGAGGAATTAGGGCGGACCAAGGCTGAACTGGAGGCCCTCGGCGGGGAAGTGGCCACGGTGGTCTGCAACGTGACTAAAGAAGACGATTGTGCCCGGCTGGCCGACACCGCCATCGAGAAATTCGGTCAGATCAACCTGGTAGCGCCTTTTGCTGGAATCATCAAGGATGGTCTGCTGTTGTCGCCGGACCGAGAGACTGGCAAAGTCACACGGAAAATGACCCTGGAACAGTTTCAGGCGGTCATCAATGTGAATCTGGTGGGAGTTTTCCTGACTGTGCGAGAATGCGCCGAGCGAATGATCAATCATCATTGCAAGGGTTTGATCTGCCTGATTTCATCCACCGGTTCCCTGGGAACGGCGGGGCAGATCAATTATTCTGCCACCAAGGCGGCCATGTCGGTGATGCCCAAGGTCATCACCGCCGAGTTTTTCCGCCGCGGGCTGGCGGACAAACTCCGGTGCGTGGCCATTGCTCCGGGATACGTGGCTACGCCTTTGGTGAAAGGCATGGATCAAAAGGCCTTGGAGAAAATCCTGGCCGAGGTCCCCATCGGCCGGCTCGTCGAGCCGGAGGAAGTAGTTTCTCTCGTCGGGGAACTCTACCGGAATGAGGCCATTGCAGGAGATGTCTTTTTTATCCACGGTGGTTTGCGCCTGGGATCCAGAGGATAATGAACGTTAGATAATGCCTTGGACCGGCGCCACCCGCAGAGGCCCGGCCCGAGGCGCCGCCCGGGGGAATAAAATAGCCACAATCAGTGAAAGAGCAAAGAGGTCGCTGATGAAAGAAGATGAGCAAAAAACTGGTTCGGAGCCTTGGTCTCCCGCCTGGTTCAGGGCCGCCGCGGATTTTTGGGAAATAATGGCTAAGATGGCTCAGGGGGAGTCACCCTCGGGAAAAGCCTCCTCGTCCCAAGAGGGTGCGAGACCCCCGATCCCTGAATGGGGGCAATCTGCTCTCGAAAAGTGGCCGTTCCTCTCTTTTTTGATGCAGACGGCGCCAGTATCCCCGGACTCTCTCCTCCAAGGAATGGAGACGCTACCGGAGGTCTTCCTGAAGATGGCCCGGCTGGGGTGGGAAGGATATTTTCACCTCCAGCAGCAATGGCTGGAACAGATCGACAAGGTGGGACAGCGGGTGGAGGCATCTAAGTCAGATATATTTGGCCAAGATACCCTCAAGGCGTGGACCGAAATCTATGGACAGAATTTTCGACAACTATTGAACCTTCCCCAGTTGGGTTTAAACCGGGTTTACCAGGAAAAGTTAACCCAGGCGACGGGGACCTATAGTCGATTTCAGGAGGCCATGGCGGAATTTCTGCAGGTGTTGTACCTGCCCGTGGAAACGTCTCTGGAGGTTATGAAAGCCAGGCTCGAGGAGTTAGGCAGAGAGGGCAACCTTTCCGACGACTTCAAAGACTACTACGACATGTGGATCAAGATTCTGGAAGGCCATTATATGACCCTGCTCAAGTCCCCCGGATACCTTGATTCCCTGGGTAATATCCTGATTGCGGCGGCGAACTTTAAGGTGGCCAGGCAGGAACTGATGGGTGATATCCTTAAGAGCCTGCAGATTCCAACTTATAAAGATTTGGACGAACTGGGCAAGGACCTTTATCGACTAAAGAAAAAGGTTTTTGCCAGACCTGGTAAGAAGATGGAGAAACCCAACGATTAACTTGATGAGGGGATGAAAGGAGTTCTTGTGGAATTTGTCAAAATTCCCCTAGACCGCATCCTGCAAAAAATGGCAGACCATGCGGAAAAGATGCAGGACCGGCTCCATAAGGCCAAAGACGTCCTGCTGGGCTCCCTTGATACGGAGATTGCCACCACCCCATGTGAAATCCTGTATGAAGAAGACCGGGTCAGGCTGAAACACTACTATCCCCAGAGGTCCAACGGGCCCACCCTGAAGACCCCCTTGCTGGTAGTTTATGCGCTCATCAACCGGGAAACCCTGTTAGATCTGCAGCCGGGCCGGAGTGTGGTGCAGAATCTGGTAAAAGAGGGCCTTGATGTTTACATGATTGATTGGGGATATGCCACCCGCAAAGACCGGTATCTGACCATTGACGATCACGTCAGCGGCTACATGAATAACATCGTGGATTTTATACGCCGCCGTCACCGGCTCCCCGGGATCAACCTGATGGGCGTCTGCATGGGGGGTACTTTTTCCATCATGTATGCCGCCCTTTATCCCCAGAAGATCAAAAATCTGATCACCACCGTGACCCCTTCCAACTTCGACACGGACAAAGGGTTGCTGCACATCTGGACTAAAGGGATTGACGCCGACCGGATAACTGAGGCTTACGGCAACATTCCCGGAGACCTGATGAATATTGCTTTTCTACTACTTAACCCAGCTCGCTTGATGATTGACAAGTATGTGGGTTTCCTGGAGAACGTGGACAACAGGTCCTTTGTGGAAAACTTCGTGCGCATGGAAAGGTGGATTTTTGACAGCCCGGATATCCCCGGAGAGACCTTCCGGCAGTTTGTCAAGGATTGTTATCAAAGTAATCTGCTCCTCCAGGGGAAATTGAAATTAGGCAGGCGCCGGGTAGATCCCCAGAAAATCACCATGCCTCTGCTCAATATCTACGGCCGGTACGACCATCTGGTCCCCCCTGAAGCCTGTGAATTACTCACCCAGAGGGTGGGGAGCAAAGATGTGGAAGACGTCCGCATCGATACCGGTCACATCGGCATTTACGTGAGTTCCAAGTCGCAGAAGGAACTGACCCCCAAAATTGCCCGCTGGTTAAGAGAAAGAGACAAAGCAGCAAGAGCGGGGTGGAAAAAGAATGGTCCTGCGGCCCCGGGAACGGGCAGGAAGGTGACGCGCCAGACCAAACCGCCATCGGCCGTGGGTCAAAAAGGCACGGTCGAGGGCAAGGAGAACACCCGTGCCGGGGATTAATGAATATTTCCAAGCTCTCTGCAATATCAGCCGGGTCCTGGGTACCACCCTCAACAAGGACGAAATCCTGGCCCTCATCATCCGCACCGCCCAAGGCCTCATAAAGGGAAAGGCCATCTCCATTTTTCTCATCGATGAGGAAACCAACGAGCTGGTCCCCATCGCCCAGGAAGGTCTATCTCCGGAGTATCTCCGGCAATTCAGCCGGCCCAGCAAGCTGGTGCCAATCCTCAAAAAGGAAGGCTACCTGTATATCAGGGACGCCACCACCGATCCGCGCCTGGATGACCATGAGATTAAAAAGGCCGAAGGGATTGCCTCCATCCTGGTGGTGCCCATCATGATCAAGGGGCAGCTCATCGGCGGCCTTTCTCTGTACGCCGATACCCTCCGGGATTTCTCGGAAGAAGAGATTGGCTTTCTGGCGGCCATTGCCGCACAAGGCGGTTCAGCCATAGAACATACCCGGTTGGTTGAACGCTTGCGGGAGAATGCGCGGCTCTTTAACGACCTCTCCGCCAACATCAATGCAAGCCTGGACCTGCCCAAGATCTTTCACATCCTCTCCGCGGACCTTGCCAAGACCATGAAAGTCAAGGCATCTTCCGTGCTCCTGGTGGATGAGCGGGGGAGCCTGGAACGCATGGCCAGCTATGGTTTGAGCGAGAAATATCTCCACCGGGGTCCCCTTTCCCTGGAAAGAAGCGTCTCCGAAACCATGGAGGGAAAGCCCGTGGTGATCAAGAACGCGGCTACGGACAAGCGGGTCCAGTTTAGAGGGCAAAAACTGGAGGAGGGCATTGTCTCGATCCTCTCGGTCCCCATCAAGACCAGGGAGAAGGTCATTGGCGTTTTGCGGCTATACAGCGGCGCGCCCCGAGATTTCACCGAAGATGAGGTTATGCTGGTCACCGCGCTGGCGTACCATGGCGGCCTGGCCATACATAACGCCCGGTTGATTGAGCAGGTCAAGCAGAATACGCGGCTCTTTCATGACCTTTCCACCAACATTAATTCGAGCCTGGACCTGGCCAAGATCTTCCATATCCTGGCGGCGGATATTGCCGAAACCTTAAAAGTAAAGGCCTCGTCCGTCCTTTTGGTAAATGAGGCGCAGGGGAGCCTGGAACGCGTGGCCAGCTATGGTCTGAGCGAGAAATATCTCCACCAGGGCCCCCTTTCCCTGGAAAAAAGCATCTCCGAAACCATGGAGGGAAAGCCCGTGGTGATCAAGAACGCGGCAACGGACAAGCGGGTTCAGCACCGGCAGCAGAAGATAGAAGAAGGAATCGTCTCCATTCTCTCGGCACCCATAAAGACCAAGGAAAAGGTGATCGGGGTTCTGAGGCTTTATAGCGGCATCCCCCGGGAATTCACCAAGGGTGAGATCATGCTGGTCACCGCCCTGGCCAATCAAGGTGGGCTGGCTATCCAGAATGC
>Ga0187856_1002873_pt1 | contig 12354 bp, 15 predicted proteins | sample June2016WEW_8_40_FD_132443 | JGI IMG/M metagenome (GOLD analysis project Ga0187856, IMG submission 132443) | Peatland microbial communities from SPRUCE experiment site at the Marcell Experimental Forest, Minnesota, USA - June2016WEW_8_40 | ecosystem: Environmental > Terrestrial > Soil > Wetlands...
CGCGCCGATCCCAGCGGCCCCGCGAAAGGCGGCATCGTCGTCATCCAGGAAATCTTCGGCGTCAATCATCACATCCGCGCGGTGTGCGACCGGCTGGCCGGCGAAGGCTATGCGGCCGTGGCGCCGGCTTTGTTCGACCGCCAGCAGCCGAACTTCGAGTGCGGCTACACGCCCGACGAGATCGCCGACGCCCGCAAGTTCCTCGCCAATCCCGACTGGGGCGCGATGCTGCGCGACGTGCAGGCCTCCATCGACGAGCTGAAGAAGGACGGTCCGGTCTCCATCCTCGGCTTCTGCATGGGCGGCACCATCGCCTTCCTCGCCGCCTGCAAGCTCAACGGCCTCTCGGCCGCCCTGTGCTATTACGGCGGCCAGATCGCCAAGAATGCCGACCAGAAGCCGAGAGTGCCGACGCTGATGCATTTCGGCGAGAAGGACGCCTCGATCCCGATGAGCGACGTCGATACGATCAAGGGCAAGCGCGGTCGCGACTGTGAAATCTACGTCTATCCCGAGGCGCAGCACGGCTTCCACTGTGATGAGCGCGGCAGCTACAACGAGCCGGCTGCCAGGCTCGCCTGGCAGCGCTCGATGGCGTTCCTGCAGAAGCACATGAGGAAGTAGCAGCCGGAAGGCGGAAGGCGTTGCGGCCCGCCGCGCCTCAATCAAAATTTACAGCCGGCTTTGCCCGCCTATCGACGGTGAGGGAAAAAACATCGGGCCGGCTATAATGCCCCACAGGATCAAAATCGAACAGCGCGCGCGTCGCCGCGTTGAGGTCGATCTCGGCCGTGATGATGCCCTCCCGATCCCATAACGGTCCCGCAAGCACGTTTCCCAGCGGGTCGATGATGCAGGCGCCGCCCCGCGACACGATCGCATCCGGTTCCTTCGGCAGCTCCGCGACGTAGTCGACAGGATAGTCGCGGCGTCGACAGAATTGATTGGTGGACAGAACGAAGCAGCGGCCCTCGAGCGCCACATGCTGCATGGAAGGCAGCCAGGTCTGCCGTCCATCCGCGGTAGGAGCGCAATACACCTGAATGCGCTGCGCGTACATGGCTGCGCGCAGCATCGGCATATAGTTCTCCCAGCAGATAACGGCGCCCAGACGGCCGATGGCGGTGTCGTAAACGGACAGCGTCGAACCGTCCCCGAATCCCCAAACGAGACGTTCGGAACCGGTAGGCATGAGCTTGCGATGCTTGCCGAGCAGAGTTCCGTCGTCGGCGAAAAACAGGACGGTGCAATAAAGCGTGCCGCCATGGCGTTCGATCGCGCCGATCACCAAATGGACGGAATTCTGTTTCGCAACCGCGGCCAGGGCGTCGACCGCCGGCCCGGGCACGTCGATCGACGCGGCGTGATACCGGCGGAATTGCTCACGCCCTTCCATCGAACGCCCGCCGATTGTCGCCCCGAAATTTGCGCCTCTGGGATAGGCTGAAACGAAGGCTTCCGGGAACAGGATCAATTTTGCCCCCGTTCGCGACGCGGCGGCAGCGAGCTCGCGCACTTTTTCGAGCGTGCGAGCGACGTCGAAGGCGACCGGCGCAGCCTGAACGCACGCGGCGATGTAGGGTTTGATCCCGCCCGAGTTTGCAGCGCGCACGATCAAGTCAGCGAATCGATCCATCCATTGTCTCCCCCGGTTGCAAGAGATTTCATTCGCCAATGCGGCTCCGTTCTTCGAAATCGCGGAAAAGCGGGGAACACGGGCGCGGCAAACTGACGGCCGGACCCGGCCTTCACTGTTTCGGCAGGCGGCTCGCAACACGATGGCCGCTCACTGAGCGAAAGCACTCCCGCGCCAAAAAGGTCGCCTTTGCACCGTCGAGCTTGCTCATGGTTTGTACCTGCTCGGATTTGAGGAACATTCGGCGGTGGCGGAAGCCGGCCGCTGTCGCTGTTGGATATCACGATTAAGACGCGCGGACACGAGGAACGAATATTCCCCCGCCATTTCAGCCATTTTCGAATGGATCGACTTGCGCACCGTCAGCGGCCCGGTGACGGTCATCGCGCTGGCGGGCTATGCGGGCACCCTCGTCGTGGCGTCGCGGATGAAACGACTGCCCGGCCGATCGCCGACGCCATTGTAGGAGAAGTCACAAGCCAGAAGTCGGATCAGAAGGACTTATCCCTCATTTGATTTCTGATTTCCGGCTTTTTGATTTCCCGTTTCCGGCTTTTGCATCCTGAATCAGAACCAGCGCTCTTGCACGTTGATCGTGTCGCCGGGATGCAGCGGATAAGTGACGGGGACGGTCATGTGCGCCCGTTGGCCGTTGACGATGCGGCTTACGGTGACGGTCTGGCGGAAAGCGCGCGGCCCGAAGCCGCCGGCGATGGCCACCGCGGTCTCCACCGTCATATCGGCGACGTAAGGATATTGGCCGGGCGCGGTGACTTCGCCGAGGATGAAGAACGGCCGGTACGCCTCGATCTCGACCGCCACGTGCGGCTCGCGGAGAAAGCCTTGGCGCAGCCGCTCGGCGATCCGGCTCGACAGTTCGTCGGTGGTCGCCCCGCGCGCCGGCACCGAGCCGATGAGCGGCATGGCGATGTGGCCGCTGGCATCGACCACATAGGAGTTGGACAACCCGTCCTGGCCGAACACCACGATGCGCAGCCGATCGCCGGAATCGAGGGTATAGGGGTCCTCTCCGGGCGTGGGCGCATAGGCTACGGGACCTATGGACGCTACAACCCCCGGCGCGGGCGCCGCCACAAGGGTCGCCGTCGCCAGCCCCCTGCCCACCGCCGGCGCGCCCGCCGGCGCCGGCGCTGCGACGGGCCCATAAACCATATTGTCTATGCCCGGCGCGGTTGCCACCGGGACTTGCGTCACCGGCCGCCGCGCGCATCCCGCGGCGGCAATGGCTACGGCCAAGAACAGCATGATAGAGCGGGTGACCCGCATCCGCGCAATCCGGCCCGGTTCGAGCGAACGAGGCCCGATTAACACCCGGCATGGTTAACAAATTCTCACCGGGCCGCGGCGGCATTGGCAATTGTCGTCAGGGCCGGCTCATTTACTCCGCCCCGTTGTTGCTGCGGCGCCCGAGGCGGTCGGCGACCGCGAGCATCAGCAGCGAGGCGACGAACATCAGCGGGAAAGCGATCGCCCAGCCGAGCTTCGCCGTGTCGGTCGTTTTTTCGAGATCGAGATACCACGCCAGCGCATCGACCGCGGCGATGACGGCGATCGAACCCAAAAGCTTCTGCTTGAGCGCGCCGAAATCAACGTCGATGAGGCCCGCGGGCCAATCGGGATGCTCATCCAGTTCGACCTTGCGGACGAAGTTCTCGTATCCGGAGAAGACGACAATGAGGATGAGATTCGCCGTCAGCGCGATGTCGACCAGGTCGAGCACGCCGACGATGAGGTCGTGCCAGCCCAGGCTGGGAAGATGGATCGCAAGCTCGAACAAATCCGCGAAGAAGCGGTAGAGGAGCAAAACAAGTCCGCCGAGCAGGCCGATGAGGAACGGCGCCGCCAACCAACGACTGAAAAAGATCAGCGTTTGAAAGGCGCGTTCGCTCCGCCGCATGGGACCTCCTCCTTGTTATCGCTCGTAGGGGCGCCCCTTGTGGGTGCCCGCCGCGACGATCGGGCGACCACGAGGGTCGCCCCTACGTGCCGTCAACGCGCGCGCCCGCGCCCGCTCACTGCGCGGCGACGCCGGCGCCGATCGGGCAGCTCACCCCGGTGCCGCCGAGGCCGCAATAGCCATGGGGATTCTTGGCCAGATATTGCTGGTGATAATCCTCGGCGAAATAGAACGGCGGGGCATCGCGGATTTCCGTCGTGATCGGTCCCCTGCGCTCCGCCGCGAGCGCCTTGGCGTAGGCCGTCTTCGATGCCTCGGCGGCGGCGCGCTGCGCCGGCGAAAATACATAGATGCCGGAACGGTACTGCGTGCCGATGTCGTTGCCCTGCCGCATGCCCTGGGTCGGGTCGTGGCTTTCCCAAAAGTTCTTGAGCAGGCGCTCATAGGAGATTTTTTTCGGGTTGTAGACCACGAGCACCGTTTCGTTGTGCCCGGTGCGACCGCTGCAGACCTCCTCGTAGGTCGGATTGGGCGTCAACCCGCCGGCATAGCCCACCGCGGTCACGTGGATGCCTTCGCCGAGCTCCCAGAACTTGCGCTCGGCGCCCCAGAAACAACCGAGCCCGAACATCGCCGTGGCAAGCCCGTCGGGATAAGGGCCCTGCAGCGCGCGGCCGTTGACGAAATGCGCACCCGCGGTGGGGATCGCCGTCGAACGCCCCGGCAAGGCTGCATCGGCAGCCGGCATTTCCAGCATTTTCCTGAACGAGAACATGTCGGCGTCTCCTGCTTGGCGACGAAAATATAGCCCCTGGGCCGCGGCGACGCATCGGGCGGGACAATCACGTTTATGCGCTGCGCAGAATGTGTCCGGCGCGCTCGCCCGAGACCCGACGGCCCATTGGCGGCTTCCACCCATGGCCTTTGCCGCTTATTGTGCCGGCCGCGCGCCACCGATCTCGGGTTTACCCGAGATCGGCACGTAAAAAACCAAGCCGGCAATTGCCGACTTGGATGGGCGCGTCGCAGAGGAGGCTTTGCAGATGTCCCGGATGCTCGCGCTCGCCTGCGCGTTTGCACTATTGGCCGGATCGGCCATTGTTCCTGCATTGGCCCAGCAGCCTGCGGCGACGACGACGGCGCCCTACGGACCGCCGATCACGCTCGATCAGGCCAAACGCGCCATGGCGGCGGCGGAGCTGGAGGCGGCCAAGAACTCCTGGCAGGTGGCCATCGCCATCCTCGACAGCGGCGGCAATCTCGTGATGTTCCACAAGATCGACAACGCGCAGCTTTCCGCCGTCACGACTTCCGAGGGCAAGGCGCGCACGGCGCTCGAATTCAAGCTTCCGAGCAAGGCGCTGGACAATGCCATCGCCGCCGGCGGCGCCGGCTGGCGCCTGCTCGCGCTCAAGGACATCACGCCGCTCGAGGGCGGCCTGCCGGTCGTGGTCGACGGCAAAATCATCGGGGCGATCGGAGTCTCCGGCGTGCTGTCCTCGCAGGATGCGCAAGTCGCCAAGGTCGGCGCCGACGCGTTGGCGAATAGATAAGGCCTCCGCGCGTGCGGGGGAGAGGGTGCGGTGAGCGGGCCTCTCCGCGGGGCGCGGTATCGCGGAGAGGCGCAGCGGAGATGTGATGTCGACAGCGAAGAAAAAAAACAGGTCGCCGCGGAAAATCGTAAAGCCATCGGCCGATCAAAGCCCGATCGCGCCCGACGACCGGATCGTCTCCAGCAATCTGTCGCTGCACGAACTGTTCCAGCAGCAAGCGACCGCCATGCTGGAGCGCGCCGACCTCGGCGACGAGCAGAAGCAAAGCATCCTCATCGCCATGAGCTGCCCCTGCTGCGGGGCGGGCGGGTTTTCGTTCACGGCGAAGCTGAAGCGGGGGAAGTGAGGGGGCGCTTGCCATTTGCGCAAGCGGGAAGCTATGCAGCATTCAGGCCCTCGCGATGCACTCGTGTACTCTCTCCCCGGCGGGGAAAGGGTTGGGGTGAGGGGGCTCGGGCGTCCGAGAAAAATTCCAGCGTCAGAACCCCCTCACCCTCGCTCCCCCCGACCAATTCGGGGGCTCGACCTCTCCCCTCCGGGGAGAGGTGAAATGAATTCGTTCTCGCGACGCACAAGCGCCCGACACTTCGTCACCGCCGGGCTTGACCCGGTGGTCCATGCTGAAGTGCGGCAGACCAAATCGTCCGGCAATGCGAGTGAGCCATCCGTCGGCATGGATTGCCGGGTCGAAGCCCGGCCGACGCAGAAAATCATTCTCGCGACGCGTCCGCGCCCGAGTTTTGTTTGATTCTCCCCCTCTCGGCATAACCGAGGGGAGGCGGAGCGCCGACAGGCGCATCCATCCATTGTCCGCGCCACGCACACAGATGTCGCCACCTGCATGCGCTCCGGGCGCGGCAGCGACCCCAGCGGGGGCCGCTCGCCTCTCGGCGCTCCACCGCGGCTCTCGTCTAGCGACCGAATGCTTTGACTCAGCCCAGACCGCGCTTCGCGCGAGCGAGAGGACACGGGCGTTACCCGCGCCGTCGATCGCGCTTAAGCCAAGCACCTGGCTCGCCGGTCGTCATGCCGGCGGGGACGATGCCCGGACCGCCCGGGAGCGGGGTTACGAGCCCCGCCCGCGGGAACCGCACTCGCTCCGCTTCAGGGATCGTCTCGAGAAGCGTCCCTCGATGAGCGAGATTCGCCGGCTTATAACTGAAATGGTGACGGATGTCAAGTCCCGTCGCCGCATCGGCGACGACGGCGTGGAGCTCCGGGCAATGCTCCACAAGCTGTCTCCGCAAGCGGGTCAAGCCCGGCCCGGACGCTGGGGGGAGCGCAAACGTGCCGCCAACCGCATCAAGCTTTGGCCAATAACTCCTCTGCCTGAGCCCGCGTCGGAAATCTTCCGAGTTCGCGATAGTCGGCCTCGTGCTCTGCCGTGCCAGGCGACCAAAGAACGACGAATTCGTTGCCGCACGGCTCAATGACCGTGGTCAGATCGTCGCTTTCATACGGCGACATATGACGAGCGCCGCAATACCGACAGTCATCATCACACATGCAGGACCACTCGTCCGACCATTCACGACTGCACCGAGCACATCTGTAGTAATTGCGAAACCAAGCCATCGCTTGCCTCTCAAGGGGTAACGCCGATCAAAACAAGCGGAACGGCTGGTACGCCTCTTCCCTCGCGCACAAGATTGTAGAGCTCGCCCTCGTAATAGCCGACGCCAGATGACATCTGCTGTTGCAACTCCTTCATCGGAAGTATTTCAACGCCCACGTCGATCACGTCGCCAACATAAAATGCGAGGTGCTTGACAAATAGGTCGTATGCCACAAATGCATACTTCCCAAACTGTACTTCAACGGCAACGCGCTCTTTCACAAAATCGGTCTGATTATACGATGCGAGCGGCTTCAAGCCGGCACCTTCGATTTCGGCCTTTTGTTGGGCCGATTCCATAAGCATTGTCTTGCGAATGAGGCGCGCGTCGGAGGTCACCCAATACGAGATGCGACGCTCACTCCAGCGGTGACGAGAAAAGCGTTCACGAATGGCCTTGTTCATTGCGCGCGGAGAATAGAAAAGTTCTCCTTTGGATCGAATTTCCTTTGAGACTTTGGTTTGACAAAGCGTGGCGTCGGCCCGCTTGATCACGTCTTGAATTTCCTTCCAAAGCGCAGGCTTATGGACCAAAAGATATTCGAGTCCATTCAAGTGCGAGTAATACGTTGCGATCTTCAAGATGAAACGTCCACGGCGCGGTGACCTCCATACGGCTTCTTGGGGTCGTAGACCGGCCGATCCATTGGTCTCGTCTTTAGCGTACCCGCGCGTAGCTGATGGACGCGCGCCCAGGCAAGATCAACATATTCCGGCTGGATGTCGCAACCGTAGCCGATGCGGGCATGCTTGATCGCTCCGATAACGGCCGAGCCGACCCCCATGTACGGATCAAAGACGACATCGCCTCTGTTCGTCATCGATAGCACGAGCCTCTCGACGAGCTCAACAGGGAACTGGCAAGGATGAGCGGTCTTCTCGATATGATTGTTTTTTACATTGGGAAAAATCCAAACATCGCCAGGATTCTTCCCGAGCGGGTTGCAGGAAAGCTGGCCGATTTTGGGGCCCTTGAAATATTTTTTGTTCGGATATTTCGAAGGAACGCGAATGGAATCAAGATTGAAAGTGTAATCCTTCGACTTGGTGAACCAAAGAATCGTCTCATGCCGTCCCGACAATCGCTTCGAGCAATGCAATCCGTGCTCGAAATGCCAAATGATCCGATTGCGCAGTTGCAATCCATGATCCTTAAAGACGTGAAAAAGGATTATATCCAGCGGAAAGACCTCGCCATTTTGAACGTGATTGCCGACTTGCCAACAGATAGACCCCTTATCGTGGAGGAGGCGGACGCATTCCGAAATCACTTGCGTCTGCGCCTTGACGTAGTTCTCCAGTGAGTCTCTTCGTTCGTAGGCTTTTCCAATATTGTATGGCGGTGACGTGAGAATCAGTTTTACGCTCTTGCTATCCAACCGCCGCATGAAATCCAGATTGTCTTCGCACGCCATGCGCACCTGCGAGTCCGCGCGCAATCTTACAATTCGGGCTGGCGCGTGCATCGAATCACCCTCAATGGAATTGTTCCCGATTTGTTCGCACAGAAACCGTTAAAAATCAAGAGCTTTCGGTCTTTCATCCACAGGCGTCACCGACCCCCGCTCTCCACCCAGCCCATGCCCGGCCGACCAAGCGTCGAGTGCGGCTCGGCGCCGCGGCGAAACGCCGTTACGGCTCCGTCACCCCCACGGACTGAGCTTCCACCAAATGAATCCGCCGAGCCGCAGCGCGAAGCCGACGACAGCGCCGAGGTCGGTGCCGATCGCAAGGCCCGGCCAGGCGATGACCGGCACGACCATGGCGATGTCGAGCGGGCCTCAGTTCAGGTCGATATCGGACATCGCCCCTGCTCGCCGCGTCGCCTAGCCCTTCTTGCCGTACGGGTTCGTGCCGGGTTTGGACTGGCTTTGCATACCGGCAAACGGCGAGGGGGCGGCGGCGCCTTTCTTCTTGTTCTTGTCCTGCTTCGGCTTCTTCTTTTCCTTGTTGCCTCGCATCTGACCTTTCGCCATGGCGTCCTCCGGGTTCTCGGTCGGTGATTCGTCGCGAACGGCGCAACCTAACCCATCCGCCGGGCACAGCGCCAACAGCATCCCTGCCTTTTCCACCCGCGCGGAGGTCCCGCCGGCCAAGAACGGAGCGGGGGAATTAGCCCTGCTTGCGGGCCATTTGCTCTTTACTCCGCCGCCAGCACGCGCACGCGGCGCTTCCGTCGCGCGTGCGGGAAGCCGCCATGCGGCAGATCGTCAGTCCCGGGCGAAGGAGACCTTTGTCGGATCGGCTTTCGAACCGCGCGAATACAGTTCGAGGGTGACCGTTGGGCCGGCTGCCTTGTTGGCGAAGGCGTCGAGGATTTGCTGCACCATGCCGCGCTCGGGCCGCAAGTCCTCGCCGTCGACCGTGATCACCTCCATGCCGATGAGATTTCCGGATCGGGCCTGCGTACAATTGGGCTGTCCGTCGGTGCAGCCGGCGAGCACGGCGACCTGGAACGTCTTGTAATAGTGCGGTCCATTGACCGGCCCCATCTCGACTTCGACCGGTTGGATGGCGAAGTCCAGCCCGCCGGCGCTGCCCATGGGCGGACCGCGATCCGGGGTCGGCGGGATATCTGCGCCGGCCGTCGAGGCCGCCAGCAGCAGCGCGAGGCAGAGCAACCCGATCCGGTGGCGCATGGTATCCTCCTGTCGTAGCTCGCGGCAGTCTACCCGAATAACCGGCAGAAGCGGTCGCCGAAGCCGAAAAGGCAAAGATCGATGGTGGAAGCCGAAGCGCTTGTCATCTCTGCGGCGATCGAAGGCCCGATAGCATTCTTGATTGCTCGTCTTGCGCGGTGGCCGTGTCGAGGCGCCCTGCACGTCGGTCTGGCTTCGGCGGTGGCAACGGCGGTCACGCATCCGCAGCTGTGGTCCGCCGCCTTCTGGGCCTATCCGCGGTTCCCCTATTGGCCGAGCATCATAGTCCTCGAGGCACTGGTGATCGCGGCCGAAGGCCTGCTGATCGCCTGGATGTCCGGGCTTGCATTTCGCCGCGCCATGATCGTGTCATTGATTGCCAACTCGGCCTCCTGCCTTGCCGGATTGCTTATCGGGGGGTGACGGCGTTGGCCCACAAATCGAGGGCTGGCGCGGGTGCGGTTGCGCCGGGCCGATGGCATTCGGTTTCATGAATTCCTCCGCGAGTATCTCGCCGGGCGGAATGGGAGGGAGACGTTGAGCTTTGGCCATGGCCGCTGTCCTTGAAAGCAACGTAGCTTTACCCCCTCCTCCCGCCAGCGCCCGCGTCACGGCCTCCGGCTCCTTCTCCACGATCTTGAGCAGGATGCGCGCGCTACGCTCTGGCCTGCGGCGGCCCTGTTCCCAGTCGCGCACGGCGGAAAGGGCGAAGCCGTAGGTTTCCGCAAAGGCCTCCTGCGAGAGGCCGAGGCGCCGGCGGATTTTCTTCACGTTCACCTCTGCCGGGACATGGACGCGATAGCGGCGCTTGTCGGCTGATCCGTCGAGATACGCGCCCGCCTCCTTTATGCCCTGCATGATTTTGTCGAAAGCGCGCTTGCTCATTGTCATCTCCGATAATTTACCAGGATGGCTTTCACTGCCTTTGCCATCGTTGAAAGTTCCACCCCGGTCAAATCGTCCTTTTCGTTTTTGGCAAACGCCGCCAGCAAAAATACCGGTACGTCATTGCCGCCGAACAGATATATGACCCGCGCACCGCCGCGTTTGCCGCGGCCACCGAAGCCGACGCGGACCTTTCGGATACTTTCGCCGCCTGGCACAACGACGCCGCAGCGCGGGTCGGTTGCGACTCGGTCGACGATCGCCTCTCGCTCCTCGTCGGTGAACAGACGTGCTGCATCGGCCAGGAAACGGGGCGTTTCGACGACGGTGTGCATCGCCCGCCGATACTACGGCAATGCCGTATCGCCGGCAAGCGTCATTACCGTCGCCGCGGCTTCCAGCCGCCGCGCATGCCCGGTCTTCCGAGCGTCGAGCGCGGGCCGGAGCGGTCGGCCTTCGCGGGGATGGCTTCGATGCCCGGCTCCATCTCGTCGAGGGTCGGCTTGCGCGGGGCGCCGCGCTGCGGCGCGCCCGCACCGGGACGGTGCGGGGCGACCTCGTGATGGAGCGCGATGCCCATTTCGTCGAGCGCGGGTTTGTGGATTTTGCTTTTTTCACCTCTCCCCGCGTGCGGGGAGAGAGCCTGCCCCGGACTTGATCCGGGGTCGTCGCGCGAAGCGCGGCGGGTGAGGGGGCGTTGCCGCGATTCTGAGCCTGGCGGCGACGCCCCCTCATCCCGACCTTCTCCCCGCACGCGGGGAGAAGGAGCAGAAAGAAATTTCGCCGTCGGGTCGTCGATCACGGCGAGTTCAGTTGCGCGCAGGCGCTTGATCTCATCGCGCAGGCGGGCGGCTTCCTCGAAGTCGAGGTCGGCGGCGGCGGCGCGCATGCGCGTTTCCAGATCGGCGATCACCGCCTCGAAATTGTGGCCGATGGTGGCGGCCTCCTCGAACTCGCCGCCCTCGCCGATTCCGGCGGCGATGAGCACGTGGTCGCGCTCGTAGACGCTGTCGAGAATGTCGGAAATACCCTTGCGCACGCTCTCCGGCGTGATGCCGTTTTCGGCGTTGAATTGGCCCTGCTTTTCGCGCCGGCGCTCGGTCTCCGCCATGGCGCGCTGCATCGAGCCGGTGACGCCGTCGGCGTAGAGGATGACGCGGCCGTCGATGTTGCGCGCGGCGCGGCCGATGGTCTGCACCAGGCTCGTTTCGCTGCGCAAAAAACCTTCCTTGTCGGCGTCGAGGATGGCGACCAAGGCGCATTCCGGAATATCGAGGCCCTCGCGCAAGAGATTGATGCCGACCAGGGCGTCGAAGGCGCCGAGCCGCAGATCGCGGATGATCTCGATGCGCTCGATGGTGTCGATGTCCGAGTGCATGTAGCGCACGCGGATGCCTTGCTCGTGCAGGTATTCGGTCAAATCCTCGGCCATGCGCTTGGTCAGCACGGTGACGAGCGCGCGGTAGCCCTTTTGCGCCGCCGCGCGCACCTCGCCGACGAGGTCGTCGACCTGGGTGCGCGCCGGGCGCACCTCGACCGGCGGATCGATCAGGCCGGTCGGGCGAATCACCTGCTCGGTGAACACGCCGCCGGTTTCGTTGAGCTCCCACGGCCCCGGCGTCGCCGAGACGCAGGTCGTCTGCGGCCGCATCGCGTCCCATTCCTCGAACCGCAGCGGCCGGTTGTCCATGCACGAGGGCAGCCGGAAGCCGTATTCGGCGAGCGTCGCTTTTCTGCGGAAATCGCCGCGAAACATGCCGCCGAGCTGCGGAATGGTGACGTGGCTCTCGTCGACGAAGACCAGCGCGTTGTCGGGAACGTACTCGAACAGCGTCGGCGGCGGCTCGCCCGGTTTTCGTCCGGTGAGATAGCGCGAATAGTTCTCGATGCCGGCGCAGCTTCCGGTCGCCTCCATCATTTCGAGATCGTAGAGGGTGCGCTGCTCGAGCCGCTGCGCTTCGAGCAGCCTCCCGGCGGCGTTGAGCTGGTCGAGCCGCTGGCGCAGCTCGATCTTGATGCCGGACAGCGCCTGCAAGAGCGTCGGCCGCGGCGTCACGTAGTGCGAGTTGGCGTAGATTTTGACGAATTCCAGCTCGTCGGTTTTTTGC
>Ga0187856_1002880_pt1 | contig 12331 bp, 12 predicted proteins | sample June2016WEW_8_40_FD_132443 | JGI IMG/M metagenome (GOLD analysis project Ga0187856, IMG submission 132443) | Peatland microbial communities from SPRUCE experiment site at the Marcell Experimental Forest, Minnesota, USA - June2016WEW_8_40 | ecosystem: Environmental > Terrestrial > Soil > Wetlands...
CACCTCCAGCGTGATCCGCCGCAGGTGCTTGGTGCGGCACTCGGCGAGGAACGCGTTCATCAGGACGGTCCCTAGTCCCCGACCGCGGTGTTCACGGTCGACCGCGAACATCAGCACCCGCCCCTCTCCCTCGACCTGATGGACGCCCAACAGGAACCCGATCGGGACGTCACTCGGATCGGTCGCGACCAGGAATCCGTCGGGCCAGGTCGCGCTCAAGGACGGGTACAGGTCCGGGTCGTAGTGTTCTCGAAGGGCATCGGCCACGATCGGAACGATGTACGGCACGTCGCTGACGCGGAACCCGCGCAGGCTCGTGGAGGATTGCGCGACGAGGTCGAGGGGCCGGTCCTGCGCCGCCGCCGCCGGCTCAGCGATACATCTCACCCGGCCCGACGGGGTCCACCGTCCGTGAACTCTGGGACACCGCCTGCTGTTCTTCGAGGTGCTGACGGACCTCTGCCTCGATCTCCCGAGCCTTCTTCCGGAGAGGTCGGGTGTTCAGCACGATGAGCGGGACGAGCGGGTTCACCGCCTCGATCACCTTGGCGGCGGCCCGGGCATCGGGGTAGTCCTTGTGGGCCTGCGCGATCACGCACAGTACCGGCAGCGGCCGGCCGAGCGCGTTGAGGAGCAACCCTCCGGCGAAGCCACTGACCACCCCGCTCGCGGTCGTGAAATGGTATTTCGCGAGCAGCGGGGCCGCGGCACGGTTCGCCATCGCGACGACGCGTGCATCCCCCTTCTCGTCCTTGTCGATCGGCTGGCCTTCGATCGCGATCACCAGCTCGATCCCCTTCGCCTCGGCCCAATCCAGCAGGGTGCGCCCGAGCCGGGAGAGCAGTCCGACGGGGGGCTGGATGTCGGAGATGGCGACCACCAGCTGCTGGCAGGAGCGGTCCGGACCGCAGACGAGCTTGCTCGCGTAGAACCGGATCGGGGCGTTGACGACGCCCTCGTCCATGACGACGGTCGGGGGGAACTCCTCTCCGACCATGTACGCGACCTGGGCCATATCGAGCGTGTGGACGAGGTAGGACGCCGCCACCGAGCCGACCAGGCCATGGGTCGGGAACCCCACGACCATCATCGCCCCCCGGAGCGAATCGTCGCGGGTATCGATCACGTCGAGTTCCACGTTGCTTCCCCCCGGCTCGTGCCGCCCGATGGCACGGCGACGGCGGCCCCGTTTATGCGGTTTCGCTCTCCACGGAAGGGACCGCAGGTTCGAAGGGGCGGGCTCCGCCTCGCCGCCCCCGGAGCCATTAAGCACAGGTTCGCATCGGTCCCGCGTCGGGAAGGGTGCATGAAGGTCCTTGTCACGGGAATCGACGGCTACTCCGGCTGGCCTCTCGCGTTGCACCTGCTCTCCCGAGGTCACGACGTCGTCGGCGTCGACAATTTCGTAACCCGGCGCCGGGTCCGGGAGGTCGGCAGCTGGTCGGCGACCCCGATCCCGTCCTTCGCCCAGCGCCAGAAGCTCGTCCAGCAGTTGCTCGGCAAGGAGCTCCGATTCCACCGTGGGGATCTCGGACGATACGAGTTCGTCGCCCACGTGCTCGAGCGCGAACGCCCCGACGCGATCGTCCACCTCGCGGAGCAACGCAGCGCGCCGTACTCGATGATCGACGTGCACCACGCGGTCGCGACGCAGGTCGAGAACGTGACCGGCACCCTGCACCTCCTCTACGGCATCCGCGACCATTGCCCCGACGCCCACCTCGTCAAGATGGGGACGATGGGAGAGTACGGGACCCCGAACCTCGACATCCCCGAAGGGTTCTTCGAGATCGAGTACCGAGGCCGAACGGACCGCCTTCCGTTCCCGCGGCAGGCCGGTTCGTGGTACCACTGGAGCAAGGTCTTCGACTCGGGGGACGTGATGTTCGCTTCCAAGATCTTTGGTCTCCGCGCGACCGACGTCATGCAGGGGGTCATCTACGGGATCCGAACGCCCGAGATGACCGACCGGCGCCTGCTGACCCGCTTTGACTTCGACGAGACGTGGGGGACCGCGCTCAACCGCTTCATCGCCCAGGCCGTCCTCGGACTCCCGATCACTCCGTACGGCAAAGGCGGCCAGATCCGAGGCTTCATCGCGCTGGAGGATTCGGTGCAGTCCCTGCGGCTCGCCGTGGAGCACCCCGCGGATCGCGGCGAGTACCGCGTCTTCAACCAGTTCGATGCCGCCTACTCCGTCAACCAGCTCGCGGAACTGACGCACCAGATCGCGACCGAGCTCGGACTCTCCCCGCGGATCGAGCATCCTCCCGACCCCCGGGTCGAGGCCGAGCAGCACTACTACGCCCCGATCCACGAGCACCTGTACGCCCTCGGCTACCAGCGCACGCGCGAGCTCGCCGAGGTCATGCGCGAGATCTTCCGCGACCTGCGACACTACCGTCGCCGCTTGGAGGCGCGCCGCCACGTCGTGATGCCGTCGGTCGACTGGCGCCGCGCCGACAACCCCGCGATCCTCACGGCCCGCGCTGCGGCCGCTGCGACGACGGCCTCCGCGGCGGTCCCCCCCACCCCGGACCGGTGACCCCCATGCGCGGGGTCGTGACCCTCGCGGGGGACGGTAGCCGGATGCTGCCGTGGACCCAGGGGCTCCGCAAGGAATTCCTTCCGCTGTTCGACCGGTCGGCGGTACCGGGCGCGCCGCCGGTGCTGAAGCCCGTCGCCCTCCTCGCGGTCGAGACCCTCGCGAGCGCCGGGATCGAGGAACTGACGCTGGTCGTGCGACCGGAGAACCTCGCGTTCGTGCGCGGATACTTCACGGTCGACGCGGCGCTCCTTCGCCGGCACGCCCACCAACCGGAGCGCCTGCGGGAGACGCGGCGCTTCTACCGGACTCTCGGGCGGCTCACGATCCGGTTCGCGATCCAGCCCGAACCGTTGGGGTTCGGGGATGCCGTCCTGCGGGCCGGGCATTCCGTGGGGGCTCACCCGTTCGTCCTCCAGGCCGGGGACGGAGCCCTGATCGAGGCGGAACGGGGGGCGATCGTGCGTACGATGGCGCGTCTGCGCGAACGCGAGGACCTGGACGCCGTCCTGCTCGTGCGCCGCGTTGCCGATCCGCGTCGCTACGGGGTGATCGAAGGGAGCCCGGCCCGACCGTTCGAGGGGGTGCCTCGGATCGATGTCCGGGCCATGGTCGAGAAGCCGAGGCGGCCCCGTTCACACTGGGCAGCGACCGCGGTCTACGCCTTCGGACCGTCGCTCTGGAAGAAGCTGCGCGACCGCGCGCGGCGTCCGCGCTCGCGCGAGCTGGAGGTGACGGACGGGATCGACGCGATCCTCGCCGATGGGGGTCGGATCGCCGCGCTCGTTCTGGACCCCCGGACCGTTCGGTGGAAGTCGGTCGGCTCGCCGGAGGGATACGCCGCCGCGCTCCAGGTGAGTAGAACGATCGCGCTCCGCGCGCGCCCGAACCGTTGAAAGGAGAGAGATTAAGCCCCGCCGGGCGGTAGGGGAGAACGGCCCGACCGCGTGCGCGGGGTGTTCCCGCGCGGAGAGGCAAGGTGGTCCATTTCCGATGAAACGTCAGATGGTCGACATGCTGGCCGAGCTCGTGAAGATCCCGAGCGACCCATTCTCGGACAAGCAGGAGGTCCTCGACTACGTCCAATCGTTCACCGACCAGGTCCACATGCGCAACACCCTCTTCGGCGACGCACAGTACCCGGCCCTGCTCGCCGAGTACGGGCAGGGAGGCGTGGTGCTCTCCGGTCATCTCGACACGCCGCCGATCGGGGACTACTGGAGCTTCTCGCAGAGCCAGGTCACTTCGGGGCGGCTGTACGGGCGCGGCGCTGCGGACATGAAGGGAACGGTCGTGGCGATGCTGCAGGCCGCGGCGGATCTCGTCCAGCGGAAGGTGCCGGTCGCGCTCGCCTTCACGACCGACGAGGAGACGACGATGCAGGGCGCTGCAGCCCTCTCCAAGACGCTCCCGATGCGCCGGGCCAAAGCGATCGTGGTCGGTGAGCCGACCGGTCTGAAGGTCGCGCACGCGGAGAAGGGTGTGCTCGATCTCGCGATCGAGACCCGGGGGAAGGCGGCCCACGGCGCGATGCCGCACCTCGGTGAGAACGCGATCTCCAAGATGATGCGGATCGTCCGCGGTCTCGAATCGTTCAAGGGTCGCATCGCCCACCCCGAGCTGGGGGCCGTGACGATGAACCTCGGCACGTTCCACGGCGGCAACCGCCTCAACGTCGTGCCGAACAAGGCGACGGCGGAGGTAGACATCCGCTTCCCGCCGCCGTACTCCCCCGATCAGCTCTATCACGAGATCGAGGAGCATCTACGCCGGATCAAGACGCCGTTCACCCTGCGCCGCCTGGTCTCCCTTCCGTCGATCCAGATCGATCCCAACGCTCCCCACGTGCGGCTGCTCCGGGAGGTCTCCGGCGCCGAGACGGCCGTGCTCGTGCACGCCTCGGAAGCGGTCCATTACACCCAGGTCAACCCGCGGGTGGTCATCTACGGGGCCGGCGAGGAGGAGCTCTCCCATCAGGCGAACGAGTACGTCAAGATCGAGTCGGTCGCGCGTGCCAGCGAGGTCTACAAGAAGTACGCCCAGCGGCTGATGGCCCCTCGGGCCGCTACGTAGTTCGCTCGTGAAGCTCGCGCAACTCTCCACGCGGTATCCCCCGGGCCTCGGCGGCGTCGAACGGCACGTCGCGGAGATCAGCGCGGAGCTGGGAGCGCGCGGACACTCCGTTCGGGTCCTGACGAGCGACCTCTATCGGGAGTTCCCTTGGGAACGGCTCCCTCCGAGCGTCCCCCGGTTCGAACGCGTCCCGTTCGGGACGGTCGAGCGTCTACCGGTCTGGTCGCTCCCCAGCGGATTGCACTACCCCTTCTTCCGGAGGCTGGAAACCGCGCTGCGCGCCGATCCGGTCGAGGTCGTGCACGCGCACACCTACGGGACGAACCAAGTCGCCGTCGCGCACCGTCATCACCGCCACACCGGCACCCCGTTCGTGCTGACCGCCCACTTCCATCCGATCGACTCGATCGAAGGCGGATGGTTCCGGCATCGCCTGCGGGCGTTCTACGATCGCCGTCTCGCCGCTCCGATCGTTGCGGACGCGGCCCGGCTGATCGTGCAGAGCCGGGAGGAGGAGCGGCTTCTGCGGAAGCTCGGGATCCCGTTGCCCCCGGTCCGGATCGTGCCACCGGGGTACACGCCCCTTCCCCCGCCGGCCGATGGGCAGGAGTTCCGGCGTCGGTATGGGATCGCGGGTCCGTACGTCCTGTTCGTTGGGCGCCTCGCGTCGAACAAGGGACTGCTCCCACTGTTGGAGGCGTTCGCGCCGCTCGCCCACCGCGATCCGGCCGCGTCGCTCGTGCTCGTCGGTCCGGACGGAGGGATGAAGGTGGCCTTCGAGGCCCGCGTACGCGCCCTCGGCATCGAGGCGCGGGTGAAGTTGATCGGTTGGATCGACGACGAGGCGATGCTCGCCGCGGCGTACCGGGAGGCTCGATTCTTCGTGCTCCCGAGCGAGTATGAGGCGTTCGGGTTGGTGCTCCTCGAAGCGCTGGGGCAAGGAACGGCCGTCATCGCGACCCGGGTCGGAGGGATCCCGGAGTTCGTGGAGGACGGACGGGCGGGGCTCCTCGTCCCTCCGGGCGAACCCGGACCGCTGCGCGAGGCGATCGAGCGGCTCTGGGCCGACCCCGGCGGGGCCGCCGCAATGGGCGCGTACGGTCGCGAGCGGATCGTCCCCCAGTACCGCTGGGGGGTCGTCGCGGATCGGCTCGCGGGGATCTATCGGGAGGCGCTGGACGGATGAAGATCGCTCAAGTGACGTTCCGTTTCGACGCCCCGGGGGGCGTGGAGACGTGCGTGCGCGAGGTCGGGCGACGCTGCGTCCAGAAGGGCGATCCCGTGAGCGTGTACGCGAGCGACCTCTACGATGAAGGACGGTGGGAGCGGCGGACGCACTGGGCGCCGAGCGTGGATGGGATGCCGGTCCAACGGTTCCCGCTCCGTCGCTACCCCGTACCGGGGGTCAGCATGCCCTCGATGATCGGACTGATCGACGCCCTCGCGGCCGGCGATGCGGACGTGATCCACGCGCACTCGCACCGCTACGGCCACGTCCTTCAGAGCGCGCTCGTGGCGCGAGAACGTCACATCCCGCTCGTCGTGTCGACCCACTACCACCCGGCCGACGCGACGGAGAGCCCGATCCGCCGCGGCCTGCTGCGGGTGCAGGACGTCGGCTTCGGGGCGAGCGCCTATCGGGTCGCCCGCGCGCTCGTCGTGGAGACCGAGCTCGAGGCGCGGCTCGTGCGGGAGTTCTCTCCGGGGGACCGCATCCACATCATCCCGCCGGGGATCGACCTCTCGCTGTGGAGCGCGCCGTCGGCGCGGACGGTGAACGACCTCCCGAACGGATACTTCCTGTTCATCGGCCGCATCGCGCCGAACAAGGGACTCCCGGTGCTCGTCGATGCGCTTGCCGAGATGCCTCCGGCCGAGCGGCGTCCACTCATTCTGATGGGGTCGGACTGGGGCGAGCGGGCCGCGGTCGAAGCGCGAGCGCGGGCGCGAGGGGTCTCGGATCTCGTCCGGTTCCTCGGCCACGTCGACGACGAGGAGCGCTACCGCGCGATCGTCCGGGGCGCCGCGGTGTTCGTCCTCCCGTCCGAATGGGAGGCGTTCGGGCTCGTTCTCCTGGAGGCGATGGCCGCCGGGGTGCCGATCGTGGCGACCTCCGTCGGCGGGGTGCCCGAGGTGCTGGACGGGGGCCGGGCCGGACGGCTCGTGCCGTACGGGGATGCGCCTCGCCTCGCCGAAGCGTTGCGCGAGACCTTCGCAGGATCCGAGCCGGCCCGCCGGCGGACCGCGGCGGCATCGGAGCGCGTGCGTGCGTACGACTGGGACGTCACCGCGGAGCGGCACCGGGCCCTGTACCGCTCACTGCTGAATTGATCGGGGGCCCATGCGGTCGAGTCGCTCGAGCTCGCCCGCGATGTGATCGATGTCACGGCGCACCGGTTCGGGGCGCACGATCGCGAGCGTGCGGAGCCCGAAGGCGAGGAGTCGAGGGATCATCCTTCGTTCGCCTCCCCGGCGTATTCGCGCAGGATCGCGAGCCCCCGGGTGAGATCCGTGCGGGAGGCCGCGAAGGAGATCCTCAGATGGCCGGCCCCTCGTGCCCCGAACGCATCCCCCGGCGTCGTGATCACCCCGCGCGACAGAAGGGCTTGCGCGACCTCGGTCGAGCTCTGGGACCAGGAGAACCGCGGGAACGCGTAGAAGGCACCCGCCGGCGGGGCACACGTCATCCCGGGGCTGCGGCCGAGTTCCCGGAGCACGATCGCGCGCCGGGCTCGGAACTCGCGGATCATGGCCGTCGTGGAAAGGAGATCCCCTTCCAGGCCCGCGAGGATCGCCATTTGGGCGGGCGTGGAGGCACATGCCAGGATGAAGTAGTGCATCTTGTTGATCTCGACCGCCAGCCTCCGCGGGGCGAGCAGGAAGCCGAGCCTCCAGCCGGTCGCTGCAAGGGTCTTGCTGAACGAGTTCACCACGACCGCGCGGTCCGTCCGCCCCCAGAACGAGGTCATCGGCCCCTCGTACACGATCCGGTCGTACACCTCGTCGGAGACGATCTGGAGGTCGTGGCGTTCGGCGAGGTCGATGATCCTATCGACCATCGTCTTCGGAAGGACCGCTCCGGTCGGGTTCGCCGGGCTGTTGACCACGATCACCCGGGTGCGGGGTGTCACGAGCCGTTCGATCGCGTCGATCTCGGGAAGGAACCCGTGGCCTTCGTCCAAAGGGTACGGCACCGGTTGGGCCCCCAGCAGGCGCGCATGGGGAGCATAGACGACGAACCCCGGATCCGGGATCAACACTTCGTCGCCGGAGTCGTACAACGCGAGGGCCGTGGATATCAACCCCTCGGACCCTCCCGCAGTAACGATGACATTGTCCCGACTCGTGTCGGGCGCCCGGTCGCGATACAGTTCCGCGAGCTTCTCGCGCAGCCTGAGGAGGCCGGCGGACGGACCGTAGTGGTTCCCGTGGTTCCGGAGCGCATGGCAGTAGGCGTCGAGGACCGCGCGGGGAGGCTCGAAGTTCGGTTCCCCGAGTCCGAGGTTGATCGCGGTCGGGGGCGCGGACTCGAACATCCGTCGGAGGCCCGAGATCTCGACCTCCCGCGCTCGCTGCGCGACCATTCTGGCGCGACCAGCGCCATGCCATTTACCCTTTGGTAGGCCCGTGGACGGCCTCCCTCGGCCGTCGGCGAGCGCCGGTCCGGCCTTGGTGCGAGCCTATATGGCACGCGCTGCGCGTCGCCGTTCGGCCGCTATGATCCCTCCGAACCCGCCGGAGCGGTCCGACGGGGACCCCCGCATCACCGTCGTCGTGGGAGCCTTCTCGCGCCGGGTCTTCCTCGAGTCCGCGGTCCGTTCGGTCCTCGACCAACGCCTCCCCCGTGCCTACTTCGACATCCTCGTCGTCAAGAACTTCCGGGACCCGGCCCTCGATTGGTGGCTGGAAGAGGAGGCGGTCCCCCGCCGGTTCGACGAAGAACCGCACGTCGGGCGGTGGCTCCTCGGCGCGATCCGGCAGGCCCGAACCCCGATCGTGACCTTCCTGGATGACGACGATCAGTACACGTCCGATCGGCTGGAACGGATGGTCGAGATCTATCGTGCGCATCCGGATCTCGGGTTCTACCACAATCGGTCGTCGGTGATCGACCGCGAGGGCTCACCGATCCCATCGGACCGGTGGCGAGAGCACGAGGCGGCGCGCCACGTACCCGAAGAGGGATGGTACATCCCGGCAAGGGAGAAGCTCGAACGTCTGCCCCAGCTCGTCGACGCGGAGGCAGGGTTCAACCTGAGTGCCATGGCCCTGCGGAGGGACGATGCGGTCGGAGATCTCTCCGCGATCTTCGAGGCGGCGTACCACGTGACCGATCTGCCGACCTTGCTCGTCGGACTGCTTTCCTCCCGCGGGTTGTTCCTCGATGGACGACGGTTGACACGCTATCGTCACCACGGCCGGAACCGCACGATGGACGTGGGCTGGCTCGAGGATGCCCGCGCGGATCGGGCCCGGCTCGCCGTCGTGACGCGTCGGTACGGCTCGCCCAGTTACGCGCGATGGGTCGAGGATCTCGCCGACCATTTCGAGAAGCTGGTCCGGATCGATTCAATCGCCGAAGGGATCCGGAGCCGGATCGACCGACGGACGATCGCCCGGCGGGCCGCATCGTATTTGCGATTCCTCGGACGACACCCGAAGGAGCGAGGCCTCGATCCCCTCACGTGGGGGACCGGGCTCTTCGCGGGCGCGTACATGCTCGTCCCGGGGTGGACCCGCCGGATGCGGCAGGCCCGCGATGCGCAGCTCGGCCGCGACCTGCGCGCATGGGGATTCGACTAAGAGGCGGGCCTCCCGACCCCCGAGGGGCACAAGGGCCATCTACCCTCACAGCTCCCGACCGGCCGGATCGATCCCATGCCGGTCACCATCGTGGTGGGTGCCCAGTTCGGCGACGAAGCGAAGGGGAAGATTACCGATTACCTGGCCTCCGACGCGAGGTACGTCGTCCGTACCGGCGGGGGACCGAACGCGGGCCACTCGGTCCACTTGCCGGAAGGCGTGGTGGTGCTCCATCAGCTCGCCTGCGGCGTCCTCCGCCCGGGAGTGACCGGCATCAGCGGCCCGGGGATGGTCATCCAGCCGATGAAGCTCGAGGAGGAGTTGCGTGGACTCCAGGAACGGGGCCTGTTCCGGGGCAAGTTGCTCCTCTCCGATCGCGCCCATGTCCTGCTTCCGCTGCACGAGATCGAGGACGGTTGGGAGGATGATCTGCGAGGACAACACTCCCCTTCCGACGGGCTGGGAACCACACGACGCGGGATCGGACCGGCGTACGCCGATCGGTACGGCCGATGGGGGATCCGCCTCGGGGACCTGGACCGGCCCGCGACGTTGCGCCAGCGTCTCGAGCTCTTGTACGTTCGCAAAGCCCACCTGCCGGATCTCCCCCCTCGAGAGAAGCTCGCGTCGGATCTCGCGGACGTCGGCGGGCGACTCGCCCCGTACATCCAACCCACCGAGCCGATCCTATGGGAGGCGATCGGGCGGGGGGATCGGATCCTTCTGGAAGGCGCCCAGAGCTCGCTCCTCGACATCGACTTCGGGACGTACCCGTACGTCACGAGCTCCCACCCAACGAGCGCCGGCGCGCTCGTCGGAAGCGGAATCCCGCCCCAGGCCGTCGACCGGGTCGTGGGGGTGGCGAAGGCGTACTCGACGCGGGTCGGAGCGGGGCCGTTCCCCACGTTGATCGAGGGAGAGATCGGAGAGTACCTGCAGCGGGTCGGAGGCGAGCGGGGCGCGACGACGGGCCGTCCCCGCCAGTGCGGCTGGCTCGATCTTGTCCTCCTGCGGTACGCCGCCCGCCTGAACGGGTTCACGTCCTTCGCGATCACCAAGGTCGACGTGCTCGGGGGACTCGAGGAGGTTCCGGTCTGCGTGCGGTACGACCTCCCCAATGGCACGTCGCTCACGGAGCGTCCGCCCACGTCGGCCGACGACCTCGCGCGGGTCCAGGCCGTGTACGAACGACTCCCCTGCTGGGGGGAGTTCCACCCCCGGCTCCGGGAACGCCTCCGGGAGGACGGCGCCGCGGCGCTGCCGGGGGAGTTACGTGCCTTCCTCTCCTTCGTGACCCAGGAGACCGGGGTCCCGGTCGAGTTCGTCAGTTTCGGCCCTGCGCGGGACACCACGATCCGCCTCGGCCACGGACCATCGGCGACGCCGGCCTCCCGGAGCGTCCGCCGATGGAAGGGCTGAGCGGCCGGTGGAGTTCGATCCGTTCCTCTACGCCGCATTCGCCGCCGGCTGCCTCGTGGGATGGCGGTGGCGACCGACCACCCCGTGGATCCCCCGGGCTACGATTGCGACCGTCGTCGTCCTGGTCTTCCTTCTCGGAGCCTCCCTCACCGACGTCAGCCCGAGCACGCTCGCCCCCAACGTGGCGCTCGCGATCGGGTTCGCGGCACTGATCCTCGCGTGCACCCTCGCGGTGTACGCCATGCTTCCCCACCGTACGCTCGCCCCGCCCGCCAGCACGGTCCCCCCGGTCCCGGAACGCATCCCGCTCTCGTTCGCCTTGATCGGAGCGTTGTTCGCGGGCTATGGTTTCGGGTTGGTCGTCCCATTCCCCGCGACCGCGACGATCCCGTATGCCCTCTACGTTCTGCTCGCCCTCGTGGGACTGACCCTCCGGCTGCAGTGGGACACGCTGCGTCGGGTGTGGGTCCCCGTGCTCGCGGCGGTCGCGGGCGCGCTCGCCGCCGGGCTGATCTACGCGGTGACGACCGGTACGACCGTCGCGGCAAGCCTCGGGATCTCCGTCGGCTTCGGGTGGTACACGCTCGACGGCCCGCTGGTCTCGGCCCGCCTTGGTGCGGCCCTCGGATTGGTCGCGTTCCTGGCCAACTTCCTGCGGGAGAACCTGACGATGGTGGTCGCTCCGCTGATCGGGCGGCGGGTGAAGGGGGAGGGGTTGGCGGCGATGGGGGGTGCGACCGCGATGGACACGACCCTGTACTTCGTCGTGCGGTACGGAGAACCTGAAGCCGGCAGTCTCGCGCTCGCGAGCGGCCTCATCCTGACGGTCGCGGCGAGCCTCCTGGTTCCGTTGTTCCTGCTCCTCCCGCTCTAGCAGCCTTAATGGTCGGACGGCGCTCGCGTCGGCGCGTGGGCTCGTAGTCCAGCGGTTAAGACGTCGCTCTCACACAGCGAAGATCGCCGGTTCAAATCCGGCCGAGCCCATCCGACCTCGGGGGTATCACCTTAGGCCCTCGAAATGACACCCTTCCCTCGCCCGCCTTTCAAATACCTTGGGTGAGAATCACGTCCTCCAGGGATAAGATGAGTTACGAGGAAACCTATCGGCGGCGTTACGCGTGCCCTTGCGGCAAGGGGGAATGGGAGGAGGTCGGTTATTCGAACGACTGGAACCAAACCCGGACGGATCGGACCATGCTTTGTTCGACATGCGCTCCACGGTTCGTGTGGAAGGATACCACCTCGGATTACGAGGGGCGACGAATGAAGGGTGAGAGCGGCAAGTGGGTCCCGAAGTAGGGTCCGCTGACCTGCCCCAATTCCGCAATCGCCGTGCATTCCCCCCCGACGAGGTGACCGAAATGGGCCACCCACCGCCTCGAAATAACACGTCACGGGAGGAGTTCTGGGGCCAGTTGTCCCAGACGGGTGGGCGGAGGACGCCTCCATGGCGAGGCGGTTCGGAGATGGACCGGTGGCGACCTTCGCAAG